>WNGH01007925.1_pt1 | contig 14920 bp, 16 predicted proteins | sample 5400631 | NCBI WGS metagenome assembly WNGH01 (sample SAMN13153373, study PRJNA577476) | soil metagenome | isolation source: 115 cm soil or saprolite under Garry oak tree replicate 1 | place: USA:California | collected 2016-06-15
GGGGTATGCGGCGCTGGTCGGCCTCGCCAACCTTGGCGTGGATCTCCTGTACGTCGTGATCGACCCGAGGATTCGCTACTGATGGCGGCCACAGCCGCCGCGGTCGTCACCCGGCCGATCGCGCCGGAGCAGGCGACGCTGTGGAGCGACGCCTGGCGCCGGTTGCGGCGCAACCGCCTCGCCCTGGCAGGCGTCATCTATCTGACGTTCGTGCTCATCGTGGCCCTCGTCTCCGCTGTCTGGACTCCGTATTCGACCTTCCGGGTGGGTGTCGGCATCCCGTACTCCGCACCCAGTGTGCAGCACCTGCTCGGTGTCGATGGTTTGGGACGCGACACGTTGAGCCGGCTGATGGCGGGAGCGCAGATCTCCCTCATCGTGGGTATCGGCACCCAGATCGTTGTGCTCGCCGTCGGCCTGCCGATCGGCCTCGCGGCCGGATACTTCCGAGGCTGGTTCGACCAGGTGGTCACTTTCTTCATCAACATCTTCTATGGGATCCCCAACCTGCTAGTGGCCCTGATCCTCGTCTTCTTGCTCGGTCCGAACCTGACGAACATCATTGTTGCCATAGCCGCCACCGGTTGGATGGAGATGGCGCGCCTTGTGCGCGGTCAGACACTCAGCCTGCGTGAGCGTGAGTTCATCGAGGCCGCGCGAGCCGCGGGCGCAAAGCCAATGAAGATCCTGTTCGGCCACATTCTCCCCAACGCGCTCGGGCCGATCATCGTCCAGGCCACATTTGGCGTTCCGGCGGCGATCCTGTTTGAGGCGTTCCTCAGCTTCCTGGGGTTGGGAGTTCCGCCTCCAACTCCGACCTGGGGCGGGATGGCGGCGGAGGGGATCGTAACCATCCGGATCTCGCCAGCGATGGTGATCGCGCCGTCCATCGCGCTCTCGCTCACGCTGATGGCTTTCAACTTCCTGGGCGACGGTCTACGCGACGCGCTCGATCCCCGCCAGCGTCGCTAGTTCCATTGGTAAGGCCGCCACCTGCCGCAGGTGCGGTCTACATAAAGCCAGGTGTTCGCCCGTGCCTGCCGCTTCATCCAACAGACGACGCGCGACCCACCAGTGGGTGACAGGATCATCCCGAGGCACGCTGTTCTGGAGTCGGGCCGCCCGGGAGGCCTGGCCTTCACGCGCTTCGTCTTTCTCACAAAGGCCTGGGGCATCTGCAAGACGTGAATTCGGCGAACGCCACTCGCGATTTCTGAATATTGCCGATCGATCTGTCAACCATTAGGTTCAAAGTTGGAGTCCCTGTCGCGGAGCCAAATCGTAAGTCGAAGCCTTCAAATCATCGCGACAACATGTCGCGGTCGCGGCAATCCCCCGCACGTCCGCCGACGCCTTACGCCAGACTCGCCGTCAATGGCCACGCTTGGGGACTAGCTTGCTGACCGAGAACGCTGCCCCTTGCGGATCAACCAAGACAGCATTCCTGAACCTGGATGTGTCATAGGGCGGCACGGACACTCGGCCGCCAAGCATGGCGGCATGCTCGGAGATAGCGTTGACGTCATCGACCCAGAATTCGACGCTCCAATGCGGCTGTTGCGCGCTGCGCGCGCCGCCTCCACCGATCGGCATCATCAGGCCAATCACATCCCGAGGCACAGGCTGCTCAGGTTCCCCTCCTACGTACCCTGGGAGCCGCCACAAGGTGATTTGAGCTCCTGCCGGGCCGTGTTGCTCCGGCTGCCAGCCGAACAATGCACCGTAGAACTCCTTCGAGCTCTCTGGGTCTGTGGTGTGCAGCTCGCTGATCGCCCAAGCCCGAGGCTCGTTGATCAGCTGCGCGCCTTCGCAACCTCCGGCCTCCCAAATACGTACCTCGGCACCGGCTGGATCGGTTAGCACCGCCAGGCGGCCGGCGGGCATCGCGTCCAACGGACCTGCGCGAACAGTGCCGCCAGCGTACTGCACCTTCTCGACAGTCCGGTCGGCGCTGGCGACCCGAATGTAAGTGGTCCAGGTCGGCGCGGGAGCGTCCGTCCGATTCAGCTGCGAGCCAATCCCGGCAACATCGAGGCCCTTGACCCGAGCGACGAAGTACTGGCCCGGCGGATCGCCAGGCACCGCACCAGGTGTCACGCCAGGTCCGACAAATTCCCACCTGAACAGAGATCCGTAGAAGTCCAAGGCCGCCTCCGGATTCGGCTGCAATGTCTCGACCCAGCACGGGACGCCGGATGGATATCGTTCACGCTTGCTCACATTGTCCCCATCTTGAATAGATTCATCCACCAGCCTGTTGGTCAATCTGCCTCGGTCGAGCCGATCTCACCGTTGCGCCTAACCCCACTGTGTGTACGCTGCCGGTGCGTAGACTATGACAGAGTTGCCATAGGCTCGATTGAGCGGACGAGAGGTAATCCATCTCGGATTAACCCGCTGTCCGGCCGCTTCTAATGGATCGAAATGGTTGTGGTTGCTGTGGGGGGGTGAGAGCACGAATGGAAGTGTTGGCCGCGGGCCATTGAACACAGTTGGACCGAAATCGTCGCCAAGTTGTAAAAAGCCGAGAACCCACAGTGCGCAGGGCCTATCCGCCGGGCGAAGCCTGGTGCCCGAGGAGAGCCAAATCGCGTAGGCGAGACGTGGCGCGGGCTCGACGAGCGACGAGATAACGCTTTCGAAACGCAACGTCGTTTCGGCCAAGGCCTCTTCGATCAAACTCACGCTTTTTGCCGCCGTTACTAGTGCCGCACATCTGAAGACATACGAAACCCGTGGTCAGTTACACCAGAGCCGAGCATCGACGTAGCCGGGGTGGCTGATGCGTGAGCCGTTTAGAAGCAGAAGCACCAATCAACTCTCGGTCAGGGAAAGAGGCGGTGACACTGGCTCCATAAATCAGTCGCAGTGTGGCCCGCCGCCAACAAAAGGTTCGTCCGCACGATGGGTTTTGTGGTTACGGGCAAAGGCGCGGCACAAATCGGTCTGCTCAGGGGAACGGCTCTATACATCGGAGCATTGATCGGACCGGGCCTCCTCCTGATTCCGGCCTTGGGCGTTCAGGCCGCTGGTCCTGCATCGATCCTCGCCTGGCTCGGACTACTACTTCTGTCGGCGCCGCTCGCCGCGACCTTTGCGGCACTCGCGGTGCGCTATCCAGTAGCGGCCGGCGTGTCAGCTTATGTTCGCGCCGGGTTCGGCGATTCCGCTGCCGCGGTCACCGGGGCTTGGTTCTTGGCCGCGATCTTTCTTGGTGCTCCGGCCGTCTCTTTGATCGGCGGCTACTACGTGACTGATCTCACGGGCGGCAGATCGCCCGTGGCGGTTTTCGTGGGCCTCTGCATATTCATGACTGTCATCACGAGCAATGCAATGGGCCTTCGAGTCTCTTCGTCGGTGCAGTTCGGGTTGTCGACCATCCTCGTCGTGGTCTTGGCCATTGCTCTTGCGTTCGCCTTGCCAGTGCATGGTGGAGACAACTGGCTGCCGTTCGCGCCACGAGGTTGGTGGGCGATTGGAACCGCGGCCAACATTCTGATCTGGATGTTCGTCGGCTGGGAGGCGGTTGCCCAGCTGGCCGGCGAGTTCAAGCGACCCCGCGTGGATCTGCCGCGAGCGATGGCGCTGGCATTCGCGATCATCACGATCCTGTATCTGGCATTGGCCATCTCGACCGTCGGCGTCACCGGAAGCGCGCGATCTCAGGTACCACTGGCTGACCTGGTGTCGGTTGGGTTCGGTCGTGTCGGGCGCGATCTCACAGCGGTGCTCGCCGTCGCGCTCACGATGGGAACCATGAATGTCTACATGGGTGGGGGCGCCAAACTCGCACTGGCGCTGGCCGACGCCGGAGCGGTGCCCCGCTGGCTCGCGCGGGCGGACGGACGATCAGTGCCGCTCCGCCCGCTCATGTTCTTCGCGGCAGTCGGCCTCATCCTCCTCGGCGCGCTCGCCGTGGGCTTCCTCAACGCGACGGATTTGATCCGCGCCACGTCAAGTCTTTTCGTCGGCATCTACGTCCTATCCATCGCTTCAGCGGTCCGGATTCTCAAGGGACAGGCGCGAGTGGTCGCTGCCTCAGCCGCGGTCATGGTCGCGCTGGTGGCGTGCTTCTCGGGGTGGTACGTTGCGGTGCCGGCTGTGGTTGCGCTGGTGGCGCTGCTGCAGCAGGTCCTTTACAGATGGCGCGCGACCACCGAACGGATGGCATCGACGGCGCCATCGATAGCCGATTCGTGGAGACGGCCGTAGCCGATCACCAAACCGGGGCGACGGCTCCTAATGCTGAAGTCGGACAGGGTCTGAAAGACGACCCCCGCATCGCGAGCTTCTGACGCGATTGCCTTGTCGTCGGCTCCCGCCGGCAGGGGTAGGACCAGGTGGACGCCGGCTGCGATGCCTTCGACCGCCAATTCTGGAAGTCGCTCCCCGAGGGTAGTGACCAGTCGCGATCGGCGGACAGCATAGACAGCTCGTGCCCGTCGCAGATGTCGGTCGTATTCGCCTGACTTGAAGAACAGCTGAAGAGCTAGTTGATCCAGGGCAGGCGTGAAATCGTCTGCCAGACGCTTGGTCGTCGCCAGCTCATCGATCCACGATCCGGGCGCCACAATCCAACCCAATCGCAGGGCGGGAGCGAGCGTCTTGGATACGGTGCCGACATAGGCGACGCGATCTGGGGCGAGTCCTTGAATGGCACGCACCGGCTCTCTGTCGTAGCGGAATTCGGCGTCGTAATCGTCCTCGATGATCAGCGCGCCGCGAAAGGCCGCCCATTCCACCAGCTGGCGGCGGCGCGCATCGCTCAGGACGACCCCAGTCGGGAATTGGTGAGCCGGAGTGACCAAAACCGCGTCGCAGTCCATGGCGTCAATGACAACGCCATGGCGGTCGACTGGGTGGGCGACAAGCTCAAGCGCATGCGCTCGAGTTGCGGCCACGCATCACGCGCATGAGCAAGTCCATTGCCTGAGCCGTCCCTTGCACGATGACGATGTTCGAAGGTTCGGCGACGACACCCCTCGTACGACCGAGTCGGTCGGCCAGTGCGCTACGCAAGGACTCCTCGCCTTGTGGAGGACGGTAGTCAAGGGCGGCCGCCGGTGCGCGCCGGACAGCCTGGTCGTAAGCGGCCAGCCACCTACGCAGGGGGAAAAGCGAGGCATCTGGCGACGTCGGCGTCATGTCATAAAGGACTGGCCGGCGAGCTGACCCGGATCGTGATGGCGATGTCGCCGCTGCTAGCGGGGCGACCACCGGCGTGACCCGTGACCGCAAGATCAGATAGCCCTCGGCGGCCAGTTGCTGGTAGGCGTCGCTCACGACGCCGCGCGAGACACCGAGCTGCGGGGCCAGCAGGCGCGAGGCCGGCAGCGAAACGCCCGGGCGCAGCGCTCCTGACGTGATGCTTTCGACAAGTGTTCGCCTCAGAGCTTTCCGTAGTGTTTCCCCGGATTGAGGCTTGAGTTTTAGCCAGCCGGGTTCGTCTGGTTTCAAGGCTTAACGACCTGGTATTTCAGCTCGCGAGATGGCGCTCAAACCATCTGAGCACCTGCTCCCAACCTTCCTTGGCGGCCGCCACGCGGTAGGTCGGTCGATCGGCCGCGAAGAACGCATGACCGGCGGCCTCGAAGGTGTGGAACTCGAACGTTTTCGCGTGGTCGGCTAACACCTCGGCGATCTTCGTTGTCTCCAACGGCGAGGGATGGAGGTCTTCCGCGCCAAATAGGCCCAGCAAGGGACAGCGGAGACTCGGCGCGTGATCGATGATCGGTCGCATCTGGACTGCAACCGCGTCGGGCAAAATCCTCGACGATGAACCCTCCGTAGCAGTCGACAGCAGCGTCGAGCTCGAGGTGGCACGCGGCCAGAAACGCCTGGCGCCCTCCCGAGCAATAACCAATGACACCGACCCTCCCGTTTGAATAAGGCAGCTGGCGCACATACTCGATGGCTGCGGCCGCGTCGCGGAGAAAACGCTCGTCGGGGACACCGCCCTGGGCGCGAGACTCGGCGGCGGCCTCTTCAGGGCTTGCCTCCGGGCCTTCCCGGTAGTGGAGATGGGGACAGATCGCCGCATACCTGTGGCTCGCGAACCGTCGGGTCATCTCTTTGGTCGCGTCATCCCACCCCGGCATGTGGTGAATGACGACCACAGCGCCGAATGGTCCTGGTCCAAGGGGCCGGGCGAAATAAGCCGCGATGGGATCGCCACCATGACCCGTCACGCGCACCGTTTCGGCAAGCATGCCCTCGTAGATGGCTAGGCAATCCTCGCGCGGGGCTTTTCGCCCGCAATTCCGAATCGGAGCAGCGCCGCTGCATATGCACGCCAAGGTCGCCACCCATCCGCCTGACGTGAGGCCACGTCCGGGCTCGTCGGCCGGTTCGCGACACGACCTAGTGAATGTCGGAGACCGCCGGGGCTGATGGGGAACGCGTCCCGCTCGCCGAGTCGAAGTGCGATGTAGTGGGCCGCCACTGGCCCGACACCGGCAAACCGCCGAAGGGAAGGGATCAATTCCTCGAGGGGCTGCGAACCGTCGAGAAGGATCGTTCCGGCTGCGACTGCTTCAGCGAATGACTTAACCGCTGCGGCCGTGGCCGGCGCGACACCCAAACGGCCAATGTCCGCGGCGGCCAACGTGTCGGGTGATGGAAAGGTCTGTTTCAATCCGAAAGCCTGCAATCCTGCGACCGGAGCGCCGTATTCGGAAGCGATGCGAGCGCTCCAGGTCCGCATTGCTGCCTGGCTGACCTGCTGGCCGAGTATCGTCAGAACTCCGGTCTCGAAACCGTCCCAGGTCCCAGGCGGCCGCACGCCGGGCAGGGCGCTGACCAGATGTTTGAGGAGCGGATCAGCCGCCAGATGCCGATTCGCAGACGGGAGGTCGGCGTCGAGGTTGAAGATGTGTCGCGCGCGCTGGGCGATGTGGATCAGCCCCTCCCAGTGAGGGATATGCAACCTCAACAAGAGATGGTCAGAGCCGCCAGGAGCGAGCTCGAGCATGCCTGGATCGCCGTCGATGACGACCGTCCGTCGATACGTCCCGCCGGCGACGGCTTCGACACCTTGGATGGCGTATGTCGCGCAGTAGTTGAGCATTCTGTCCCAGTCCAGTGGCGGTTGAAAGGGCAGTCGAAGAATCAGGCCGCCGTCGGCCGCGAGGCGATCTTTGATGCGCCTTCGGGCGCGCAGCTCGCGCGGGCTCGTACGAAAGATTTCAACGCACGCGCGATTGAACTGACGCACGCTGCCGAATCCCGACATGAATGCAATCTCCACCATGGTGAAGTCGGTGTCATCGATCAATCGCCGAGCGAAATGAGCACGAGTCGACCGCGCCAGCTGGTCAGGGGTGACACCGAGATGCTCAGCGAACAAGCGCCGAAGGTGGCGAGCGGAGAGAGATAGCCGGTCCGCCAGATCAAGTTCGGATGTGTTGTCGAGGGCGCCGTGAAGGATGAGTCGCACGGCGCGACAGACGACCTCCGGCCCCTCCCAGCTCGGCGGAGGCTGGGATCGGTATGGGCGGCACTTGAGGCAAGCTCGATATCCAGCAGCTTCGGCCGAGGCGGCCAGCGTGAAACCGTAGACGTTCTTGGAACTTGGATGGGCGCCGCACGAAGGCCGACAGTAGATGCCTGTGGAGACAACTCCGGCAAAGTTGGCCACCGGAGCATGATGACCGATCATGAGACGGATTTATGGACATATTCGGACATGTACTCGGCCTACCACGCTGGGCGCCCACTATGCCCGACTTGACATAGTTGGCGGCGCAGACAATACTGGATTGTCTTACCTCTGCGGCCCGGATCCAGCCTCTCAGTCTTGGGTCCGGGCTGCTTTGACACCGACTTCAGCATTTCGAAAGGAGGCGCGCAATGACGGCCGACGAAACCGCGATCCGAGCTCTCAACGAGGCGTACATCCAGGCTTTCCTCGTGTCGGACGCGTCATGGTATGAAGAGCACCTGACCCAGGACTTCACATTCACCGACGGGCGTGGCGTCGTGGTCGATCGCGCAACTTATGTTCGAAACACTGAAACGGGAACCGATGTCGTTGATTACCAGCTTCATGACGTAAGGGTTCAGGTCTTTGGCGATGCCGCGCTGGTGAGTGCGCTGGGAATCTTCAAACGGAAGGATGGAAGCACCGGTCGGAACCGATACACCGATGTCTATACTCGCGCAGGCAACGAATGGAAGGTCGTCTCAGCCCAGGTGACGCCGGTCACGGCGGCTGTCGTCACCGCTTAGCGATTTGATGGCCGGCGACGGAAGATCGGGAGGCCACCGGCAAGTGAATATTTAGGTCCAGACCGCCGAGAGCGGCTTGGCGGCGACGGTTGGACGCAAGATCTGAAGAGTGGGGCGGGACTGCAGGCGCGTCTGTCCGGATACGGCCAGAAATGTGCGTCGTCGTGCGCGACTTTGGAACGGATGGCTCGACCCCATCGATTGGCGTGCGGCGGGATGCACCTCAAGGCTGCGCGGATGAGTACGGTCGCCGTTCGGCTCTCGCGTGCTTGGGTTGAAGCATCGAGCGCACGGGCGGGGCAGGAGGTGGTCGATGCGGTTGTCCGGGCAGCTCATCATCAACCGCGAGCGGTGCCTCCATTGCTGCGTCCAAATCCTGGCCTCGCGCAAGCCGAGTCCAGTTGGGGTGAGACAGTGGTTCAGGCCGCCAGCCACCTCGGTCATCGTCAGCTACTGTTGGAACTGGCTCGTGACGGCGTCGCCCTCGACCTATTTGCTGCCTGTGCAATCGGCGACAAGTCTCTGGCGAGATCGATGCTCTCGTCCGGGAGCCTCGATGCATGTGGCATCCACTCCTTGCCCCTGCTGCACTTTGGCGTCATGAGTCGCGACATCAGCGTGTTGCGGATGCTGGTCGACGCCAACGTGGCGCCAAACCCACCCCATGCAAGTCTGTCCGCCTTGCACTCGGCGGTTGCCATCGGTTCAGCCGCGATGATCCCGTTGCTGATCGCGGCGGGTGTGAGTACGACGGCCGTCGATGCCTCCTTTGGCGCCACGCCTTACGACTGGGCATTGAAGGTCGGCACGCCGAGTTCCGAGATCATGGACATGCTTCAGGTTGACCGCGACAGCATCAGGTTTCGCGCTGCCGACGGCGCGCTACGCTCGAGCGACTAGAGGGACCACCGCGCCGACTAGGCGCCGACGTCGCCCGCCGGGGTACAGACTTAAGTTGCCCGAGGAGCCATCGGCACCACGAAATGTAGTCCCGCTCAGCGCTCACCGCCCGGTGCAGGGCGGCAAATTCGCCGAACCGAGCCGGATCGAGACTGCGGTCGCTTTTGAGCCGAGCCTCCAGCACCGAATACATCTGCTCCAAAGCCCCCAGCCTCTCGTCGTGCAACTTGATCTGGTCGTGTAACAACTTGGTCGCCGCTGCGGGCCTAACACGACGCAGGGCGTACGCCTTGACGAGAAACTCGTCATTCGGCGGCCGAATCTGTGTCGGTCTGAGCACCCACTCTGCTAGTTCGGTCCGCCCGGCAGCTGTTATCGCATGGACACGACGGGGAGGACCAGCGTACTTGTCGACCCGGTCAATGTCGACCAGGCCTGATTTGACCAATCGCGTGAGCTCGGGGTAAATCTGTCCGTGGCGAGCTTGCCACAGGTAACCGAATGGCGGTCGCATCTGGCGAGCGATGTCGTAGCCACTCTGCGGCCTGGCGGCCAGGAGCGCCAGGATCGCATAACCGAGCGCCGATAACACGCGGCGAAGAGTATCAAGAGGTCGATGCTATTGGCACGGAGCCTTCCTGTCAGCGACGCTGCCGTGGGTCCATGCGTCGCGGATACCGTGGCGAGAAACTTGAACGCCATCAAGGTCCACGAGAGCGCGATCGATACGCCAAGCGCCATGTGTGGAGCGATCCGGCTGGCCTCCAGACCATCAGCCGCCATCCACGATGGGTCGGCGGACGGGTACTTCAGCCCGAGAAAGTTCAGAAAAAGCCTCGAAAAGAACCGCGGTCGGGACGACGCCCCTGCTATGGCTAAGCGAGCTATGCCAAGTTAGGCATAGTTGTGCTACATTCCTAACGGCTGAAGGCCGGCCGCAACGGGGCGGCCTCGCCCGTTTGAGTGAGACCTGCGGTCGGCGCACTCTCGCCCCGCGCAGCGGGAAGAAGGCCGTAGGGGAATCTACAGAGGCAGGATGACCATGTGTCCAGGATTCGATATCCGAAGGTCAACGATCGCCGTCGCTGGCGTGTTCGCGTTGATTGGATGCGGAGGCGGCACCACGAGTCAGAACCTGGCGGCGCCGGACAAGCAGGTTCTGAATGTCAACGACAGCACCGAGCCGAATAGCTACGACCCCACGCAGCAGACGTATACCTACGAGGCAGGAGTGGGCCGCGAATTATTCGAAACCTTGCTTGGGCCTAAGACAGACCTGACCGACGTTCAATCGGCTGCCGCACAGAGTTACGACGTCTCCTCCGACGGCCTGACCTACACGTTCCACCTTCGGGCGAACGCGAGGTGGAGCGACGGCAAGGCAGTAACAGCCAGTGACTGGGTCTACGGGTTCCAGCACTTGCTCAACCCGGCGCTCGCCGCCGGTTACGTCGACCCGTTCTTCGATACGACGATCGCCGGCGCTGAGGGGTACGCCGGCGTGGACGTCTCCAGCGCCAGCGCGATCGATACGTTTCTTTCGGGCCTCGGTCTTTCGGCGCCGGCCCCAAACACATTCGTCGTAAAGCTGCAGCACCCGGCGGCGTTCTTCAAATGGGTTGTGACACTCTGGGTTGCCGCTCCCATCCGGAAGGACATCGTCGTGCAGGCGGCGGGTGGATCATTCCCGACAAGCGACACCACCAAGCCTGAGATGTGGGCGCAGAAGGCAGAGACGATCATCGGCCAGGGCCCCTTCAAGATCTCGCAGATCGTCTCGAAGGACCACGTGACCCTGGTCCCGAACCCGAACTACTGGGGAGGAGCTCCGCACTTCCAGAAGATCAATGAGTGGTTCATCGAGGATGCGAACACCGCGTATGCGAAGTACCAGACCGGCGACTTAGACATGATGACCGTGCCTCTCAACAACGTTGAGGTCGTGCGCAACGACCCCAAGCTCGGCAAGGAAGCAAAGGTCTACCCGAGGCTCTCCACGTTCTGGATGACCTTCAACGCTCAGAAGTCGCCGTTTGACAAGCCGGACGTCCGCATGGCGTTCGCGAAGTCGATCGACCGGGACAAGCTGAACAAGCAGGTCCAGCACGACATCCAGCAGTCGATCTTGAGTTTCATCCCCAAGGGCATGGCCGGCTACGAGACCTCAGACAAGGCCCAGAGCTTCGATGCGACCGCGGCCAAGGCCCTGCTTCAGAAGTCGGGCGTGACCGCCGACCAACTGAACAAGCTCAAGCTGCTGACTCGCAATACGACCCGCAACAAGACCCTGAACCAGTTCATCGTCGACCAGTGGAACACCAACCTCGGCCTGAACATGCAGCTCGAGGTTATTGACAGCAAGACCGTGACCAGCCGCATCCGCAAGGGCAACTTCGACGTCTACGGTCCCGACGGATGGGGCGCCGACTACCCGGACCAGCAGGACTGGTTCGACATCTTCTTTAAGAACGCGTGCCACAGCCTCAACTGGGGCTGCGTCGACTTGCCTGGCTACGACCAGCTGGTGCAAAAAGCCGATGGGGAACTCGACCAGAACCAGCGCAACAAGGACTACGCGACAGCTCAGAAGCAGTTGATCGACTCAGCCGCGGTTGCGTTCATCTTCCAGGACTATGAGTACAACTTGATCAAGCCGTATCTCGGCGGGCTGACCATCACGCCCACTGACGATCAGCAACTGCCGGGCAACTTGTTCTGGCACGGCGGGTTCGTGACGCAGCACTAGAGAACGATGGCGGTAACAGCAGGGCGCCCAAGGGGAGGCGCCCTGCTCCCCAAACGCGTGACGGCTGTCATCGACAGCAGGCTCGGTCGCCTGGTTTTGTATCTCATGCGACGGGTGCTCTGGATGATCCCGGTCGTCTTCTTTGTCATCGTCATCACCTTCGCCCTCATGCACAGTGCACCGGGCAGCCCATGGGACAAGACAAGTGGGCGGCCACTTCCGCCGGTCGTGATGGAAAATCTCAACAAGAAATTCGGACTTGATAGGCCTGTCCTGGAGCAGTTCCTGCTGTACATCTGGAACGTGCTGCATTTCGACTTCGGCCTTTCCTACCAATACCAGGGCAAGAGCGTGACAACCTTGATCGCGGAAGGCTGGCCGTACACCGCCACGATCGGTGCGATAGCTTTTGTGCTCATCGTTTTGTTCGGCGTTGGACTAGGTGTGCTCGCAGCTCTTCGTCATAACACTCGCATCGACTACGCAACCATGGGCTTCGCCACCTTTGCCGCTTCGTTTCCGAACTTCGTGATTGGTGCCTTGATGGTCGTGATGTTTTCCGTCCTCATGTATCGGTGGACAGAAGGCGCCTTTTTCTTACCCGCAGGCGGATGGGGACTTGATGACCACCTGATCCTGCCGGCAATCACGCTGGCGCTCTTACCGATCGCGTATACAGCTCGACTCACTCGAGCCAGCACGTTGGAAACGATCCGCCAGGACTTCATCCGCACGGCGTGGGCCAAGGGCCTTTCGGAGCGGGTCGTTGTGATCAGGCACGTCCTCAAGAACTCAATGATCCCGGTCGTCACGACACTCGGCCCCACGTTTGCGTTCCTGGTTACTGGCTCAGTGATCGTCGAGACGGTCTTTACGATCCCAGGCATCGGGCGCGCGTTCGTGGTCGCAGTGACGTCGCGCGACTACCCGATGATTCTCGGCACCAGCGTTCTATTTTCGATCGTGGTCGCATTCGCCAACCTGATCGTCGATGTCTTCTACGTCGTCATCGATCCACGCGTGAAGCTGAGCTGATGGCTATCCCGGCACCTGCGATTGAACAATCGGCAATCGATTGGGAGGTTTCAGAGCAGCAAATTGGACTTTGGTCAGACGCTTGGGTTCGATTCCGACGCAATCGCCTGGCAGTGCTTGGTTTGGGCCTGGTTCTTTTCCTGGTCACAATTGCCGCCGTCTCGCCGTTGCTTGCTCATTTCGGAATCTTGCAGAACCCCTTCAAGCAGCACGTCGAGAACATCGAGGTGGGGCCAGGCATCGCCGGCCATCTCTTCGGTAGCGACGTTCTCGGCCGTGACGTGCTCAGTCGCCTCATGGTTGGGAGTGAGGTGTCTCTTACCGTCGGCCTTCTGGTGCAGGGCATCGTCTTTCCGATCGGGCTGACAATCGGACTTACGGCTGGGTACTTCGGCGGCCGCATCGACAACGTGCTGATGCGCTTCACCGACATCTGGTACGCGTTTCCTGACCTGCTTTTCGTGCTCGTGGTCGTGTCGGTCTGGCGCCTGGACGGCCCGTGGTTTGTACAGCTGATACCCATATTCGGCGCCATCGCACTTGTTAATTGGGTCAACCTCGCCCGCCTCGTTCGTGGCCAGGTTCTGTCGATCAAGGAGAAGGAGTTCATCGAGGCTGCCAGGTCATCGGGCTCTAGCCCGGTCAAACTGATCCTCAAGCACATGCTTCCGAATTCACTAGGACCGATTATCGTCACGCTCACATTTGGCATTCCGCAGGCTATCTTTCTCGAGGCCGTCCTAAGCTTTCTCGGTGTCGGCATTCAGCCGCCCCAGCCAACTTGGGGTCAGATGGTCTACGACGGGTACGAGGCGATATACGCCAACCCGTCTGGAGTCGTTTTTCCTGCGCTGGCGATCGGGTTCACCCTGCTCGCTTTCACCTTTATCGGCGATGGTCTGCGCGACGCGCTGGACCCTCGCATGCGCCGATGAACCTCACGGGCTCGGTTTGTGCGCACTCATTATCGGCAGGACAGCGTAAAGCTGCGTCTTCGAAGGCTCCCAAATGTATCCGATCGACGATGCGATGCTTTTTCGAATCTCGTAGCCGGAGATTGGTCGTTCGACGTGCCTAAGCATGCCAAGGACGGCGTAATCGGTAACGACGCGCTCTGATATTTGACTTCGGTCTGGACCGCAGCGGTGACATCGCCGGCGCTGTACAGGAGCTGCGGGCTGAGGGCGTCGCGAAGGTGGTCCTGGTGGGCGCTTCGATCGGTGGGACTGCGTCGCTTGTGGCTGCAAGCATCATCAGTCCGCCCGTCAACGGTGTGGCAAGCTTGTCGGGGCCGGCTGCATATTCAGTTATGGATGGGATGGCGGCTGCCCAACTCCTGAGAATCCAAGTGCTCTTCATGGCGGCCCAGAATGATCAGGAGAGGCCATACGACTTTCCGCGAGATGCCCGTGCGATGTACGCGGCATGCCCCTCGTCGCACAAGCAACTCGTGATCGTCCCCGGAAATGATCATGGGTCTGAGATGTTGACGGGCAATGCAAGCGACCAGGCCCGTCGCGCACTCGAGGAGTTCATTGCCAAGGCAACGTCGTGAAATGGGACAGCTGTCGTGACCGATCAGAACAAGGGGATTGTTAGACGTGAAGCTCTCCCACCGTCGGAGCTCAGAGTCCTAGACCCGGCTCTTAAGTTTCGGCTAGAAAGGTCGGTGCAGCCGCTCGATCAACAATTCATGGCTCAGACAAGAGATTGGCCGAAGAACCCCGACCCGCCTGGAGAAGGACCGTCGTCCAATTGGGTGCCCATCAACGAACACGGACGACTTGCCGAAGACCTGAAGCACTTCCGGCTCCTAGGCCAGGTACCGCGACTCGCTTGCCCCACGTTCGTGACAGGCAAGATGACTCGCGACGATAGGGGGTTGACTCCTCAGGGCGTGCGCCGGCGCCCGAGCGCCGGCTGTTCTTGACCCTCGCTCTCGTGGTCCAGGCGACGATGCGGCCACTCTCAGCGGAGCGCTTGGCGCTCGGCTATCGTTTGCCCACCACTTTC
>WNGH01003569.1_pt1 | contig 14918 bp, 13 predicted proteins | sample 5400631 | NCBI WGS metagenome assembly WNGH01 (sample SAMN13153373, study PRJNA577476) | soil metagenome | isolation source: 115 cm soil or saprolite under Garry oak tree replicate 1 | place: USA:California | collected 2016-06-15
ATGCCCTGATTGCGATCCTTGCCAAAAATCATCGGCTTCCCGTCTTCGAGGTAAAGAACTTTGTCGGGTCGTACGCTGCGCTCGGCAAAGTAATCGAAGGCGCCATCGTTGAAGATGTTGCAATTCTGATAGACTTCGAGGAACGACACGCCTTTGTGCTTCGCCGCGGCCTCGACCACCGCGCCGAGATGCTTCACATCGATGTCGATCGAGCGCGCGACGAAGGTTGCTTCACTCGCGATCGCCAGTGAAAGCGGATTCACGGGATAATCAATCACGCCCATCGGCGTCGATTTTGTTCGCTGACCAAAAACCGAAGTTGGGCTGTACTGGCCTTTTGTCAAACCATAAATGCGGTTATTGAAAAGGATGTAATTGATGTCCAGGTTGCGCCGCAGCACGTGCATGAAATGATTACCGCCGATCGACAGCGCGTCACCATCGCCGGTGATCACCCACACACTCAACTCGGGATTCGCGGCTTTGATGCCCGTGGCAATGGCCGGCGCCCGTCCGTGTATGCTGTGAAAACCGTACGTGTTCATGTAATAGGGAAAGCGCGAAGAACAGCCGATGCCGGATACGAAAACCATCTTCTCGCGCGGAATGCCGAGTTCGGGCATTACCTTCTGCACGTTGTTTAAGATCGCATAGTCGCCGCATCCCGGGCACCAGCGCACTTCCTGGTTGGACATGAAATCTTTCTTGTTCAATTGTCCCGGCGGTGGCGCGACGTGAAACATCGACGCGCCGCTTTCGCTCTCGGCAGAGACCGAGGCGTCAACATGTGCTTGATGGCCATTGCCACCTGAACCATTACCTGGTGTATTCATAATTGCTCCTCGAAATGATTACTGCTGCGTTTCCCTACAGCTTCTAATAACTCAGGATGAAAAAATCTCAGCCACGCGAATCTGAAAACCCGGAACGACATCACCGCCGTAAAGCGTATCTCTTTCAGTAAGCACTACGATATCAGTCAGCGAGCGATAGACCGTGACTGTGTGCAGCTTCGGGCTCACGACCCAAACCATTCGCGCGCCAGCTTCAAGCCATTCGGCTACTTTTGCTTCGACTTCTCGGACGGTGTCCCCGGGGCTAACCACCTCGACGGCAAGATCAGGCGCGCCAATCCAGTAACTCTTAACCGCTCCGATTTTCTCAACACGTTCGCGACTTATGAAGGCGATGTCGGGCGCTCGTACCGTATCTGGATCTTGCGTGAGCAGGAAACCTGTCTCCGCTGCGCAAACTACTCCCAACTCGTTTGTCTTTACGTGCGTGTGGAGAGGTGTGGTTAACTCCACCGTTCGGACCCCATGCTCGTAGCCGGAAGGTGGCATGCGGATCAATTCTCCTTTCACAAGCTCGTAACGGAAGCCGTCATCCGGCATCGCCAGCAGCTCGTCGGCAGTTATAGGTTTTGTAAGAACAGCGCTCATCTTGATCTTGTTTAGGGCGATTTCGTATTAAGAGGTAAGACAGTCTCCTTAGCCGATGCGGTTAGTTGAATCATTTCTGTTGCAGGTGGCTTCAATCCGGAGGCAAGTAAGACAAGTTCAGACAAGAATCTCTTCCTGGGTTGGCACTCTACCATCACTTACACATTCGCGGAAAAAAGCAGTCTTTGGCGCGCCCGGATTATCCGAACTGTTAACCTTCTTAACAAGCAGTTTGACTCCACTATTTGACAATGACGTACCGCGTAAGAAATGAGACTCATCTTCCTTTCTTCTGATTAAGAATAAGTACTTAACAAAAGTTGGGTTGTTCGATTTAGGGCGGGATGCAACAAAGCCTTGAAACCAGGGTCTTATATCCTTTCTGATCTGCTCCATACGATCTTGAGGCGTATTCTTCATATCAAAAAAACCTAACAGCTCTTCCCGGGAAAGCACGATGCAATCGAAGCCGCGAGTCCAAGCTTTAAGAGCAAGATAGATGCCCACTGCACGGTGAAGTCTTGGTCGAAACTTATCCTCAACTTCTTTGTCGCGGATACTCTTTTCGCCTCGTGCCCTTTTCGGTTGCTGTCTGGGTGTACCAACAGTTAGTTTCATATAATTGCAGTTCAATTAGTGCGGGCTGCTCATCCTCCCTTTATTCGGGACTCATTGCGTTGTTGCTCAAAATCGGCAATTGCAGCTTTCCAATCTTCAAGATTACCAAGCTGCACTGCGTTATCAATTCCAAGATTCTCAAGAAGCATCGCTAAGACTGTCAGTCGCTCGCTCTCATAAATAAAGATTCCGCCTTTGTATTCTATCTTCTCCGGCGCCTGATAAATACGCTTCTCAAATTCCTCGCCACGCCACTGGCGACCCTCACGACCGATTTTCCATTCAGCCGGATCAAAATCTTCCACATCCAATAACTTGAATGCAACCACCGCGCTCAATTGCGGGCGGGACGCCCGCGCTCCCAGTTACAAATGTTCTTCAACCTTTCGTATGATCTCCCGAATCTGGAATGGCCGGCCTTTCACTTTCGAGAATGGAACCGCATCGATCAAATACTTCGCGCGAATCATCGTGCACAGTTGGCCGAGATTCATTTCGGGAATGATCACGGTTTCGAATCCGGAAAGCACTTCGCCGAGGTTCTTCGGGAATGGATTCAGATGGCGTAGATGCGCGCTCGAAACTGACTGGCCTTCGCCATGCATCTTCTCGACAGCCGAAGTGATCGAACCATAAGTCGATCCCCAGCCGAGCACCAGAACTTTTCCACTCGCTTCGCCAAAGACTTCCACCGGCGGAATATCAGCGACTGCGCGATCGACTTTCTCCTGTCGGAGTTTGACCATCAGATGATGATTTTCAGGATCGTAGTTAACGTTGCCGGTGATGTGTTGTTTCTCGATGCCGCCGATGCGATGTTCCAGTCCGGGCGTTCCCGGAAGAGCGTAGGGCCGAGCCAGCGTCGCCTCGTCGCGTGCGTATGGCATGAAGTTTGTGGGATCGGTGGCGAATTTGACGTCGATCTTCGGAAGGTCGTCAATCTTAGGCAGAGCCCAGGGCTCGGCGCCGTTGGCCAGGTAACCATCCGAGAGATAAAAAACCGGGACCATATATTTGAACGCGAGGCGCACCGCTTCAATCGCCATGTCAAAGCAGTCGGCGGGCGTCGCCGGGGCGATCACAATTGCCGGACATTCGCCATTGCGTCCCCAGACCGCTTGAAATAGATCGGCCTGCTCCGTTTTTGTCGGCAAGCCGGTCGATGGTCCGCCGCGCTGCACGTTGACGATGACCAAAGGCAATTCCGTCATGACCGCGAGACCGATCGCTTCCTGTTTCAGCGCGACACCCGGTCCGGAAGTTCCGGTCAAGCCAACGTGACCGGCAAAGCTGGCGCCAATCGCCGCGCACACCGCGGCAATTTCGTCTTCCGCCTGAAACGTTTTCACGCCAAAGTTTTTGTGGCGGGCCAGCTCGTGCAGAATGTCCGACGCCGGCGTAATTGGATAAGAACCGTAGAACAATTGTCTTCCCGCCAACTGCGCTGCCGCCACGAATCCGATCGCGGTGGCTTCGTTGCCCGTGATCTTGCGATAACGGCCCGGTGTGATGACCGCCTTTTTCACCTTGTAGTGCGTCGTGAAAACTTCGGTCGTTTCAGCAAAGTTGTATCCGGTCTTCAAGGCGACTTCGTTTGCTTTAACCAACTCAGGGTTCTTCTTGAACTTGGCGTTGATCCAATTCAGGGTCGGATCGAGCGGTCGATCGTAAAGCCAATACAAGACTCCGAGCGCGAAGAAGTTCTTGCTGCGATCGATCTCTTTGCGGGAGAGTTGCACGTTGCCCTTCAAGGCGTTTCGATTCAGCGTCGATATCGGCAATTGATGCACGCGATAACCGGTGAGCGAACCGTCCTCGATCGGATTCGATTTGTAGGCGGCGTGTTCGAGATTCTCCTTGGTGAATTCGTCGGTGTTGATGATCAGCGTGCCGCCTTCTTCGAGATCGGGCAGGTTCACTTTCAGCGCGGCGGGATTCATGGCCACCAACACGCTGGGTTGATCGCCAGGCGTGCGAATGTCGTGGTTCGAAAAATTCAATTGAAAGCCGCTGACGCCCGGCAGGCTGCCGGCTGGCGCGCGAATCTCAGCCGGAAAGTCGGGCAGCGTCGAGATATCATTGCCGACAATCGCCGACGTGTTCGTGAATTGGGTACCGGTCAACTGCATACCGTCGCCAGAATCTCCGGCGAAGCGAATTGTTACGGTGTCCAATTCTTCGAGGTGTTTGTCGATCGTCTCGACAGGTGGTTCTAGTACTGCGCTCATGGTTCTCCGTATTTTAGAAGTTAAGATTTAGTACGTCGTGCTCTTGTTTCTTCGATGAAAAATGTCAAATGTCAAATGATAAATGGAAAATGAAACGATCTCAGATCTCAGATTTCAAATCTCATCAATCGCGTCATCCTCCATCCACGGTGCTCATTACTTGCGCGGGTTCAGGCGGCAGATTCATCGTGGCTTGCGGATAGCATTCCGCGAGATAAGTGATGATGTCGAAAACCGAAATCGATCCCACCAACTGACCATGCTTCACCAGCGGAATATTCCGAAAGCTCTTCTCATTCATTAGACGAACCGCATCGCCGACGGTTGCTTCGGGCGAAAGCGTCTGCACCGCGGGCTGCATCCACTGAGAGATTGGCGATTCCAAATCGATGGTCTCGCCCAGAGTCTTGGCAAGCAAATCGCGCTCGGTGAAAATTCCAGCTACCCGCCCGTCATCCAAAACGATCACACATCCGCCTTCGTCCTTTTTCATCGCCTCGATCGCCTGCGAAAGCGGCGTGAATGGCGACACGGCCACATAATCATCAGTCGGCAGAACGCTTACGCGCTGATCACAGGCATTTCCGATTCGATCCATGGCAGTTGACGGAGGCTGAAAGTTCCCGCGCAATTTCGGCTCAATCAAACTATCTTAGCTCCAATTGAGCCCCGAGAACAGCAGGGAATTCTAGCACAATAGCGGGAGTTTCCGATGTGACGCACGGCACTTTCCACGTTTCTGCAGGCGGCGCATGACGAAAATCTTTGGCGATGTCAAGACCCGCATCCTAAAATAACAACACCGGTGTCTACCAACCATTTTAGTTCTCATTCAGACCGCGAAGTTTTTTAGAAGCACCTCGAGCGTATAGTCGATATCTTCTTTCGTGTTATAGCGCCCCAGCGAAAAGCGAATCGAGCCGCGAGCGATTTCGTAAGGCACATTCATCGCGCGCAGCACCGCGGAAACCTCTTTCGACTCAGCGTTGCAGGCCGAGCCCGTCGAGACGCAAATGCCCGCCTCGTCCAGCTTCGCCAGAACGTCCGGCCCATCAATGCCGGCGAAAGAAATATTTGAAGTATTTGGCAGGCGCTTCGAACGATCCTTGCTTCCATTGACGTGAGCGTTTGGAAACCTCAAGAGGATTTCATCTTCCAAACGATCGCGCAGCGAGCGAATTTGTTCGTGCGCGGTGAAAATTTCGGCGAGTTCGCAAGCGCGTCCGAGTCCGACTATGTTCGGCACGGCTTCAGTGCCTGAGCGCCGGCCCTGTTCCTGTCCGCCACCAATGATGAAGGGCGGCAGTTTCACTCCGCGACGAATGTAGAGCGCGCCAACTCCTTTGGGCGCGTGAAACTTGTGTCCCGAAATTGCAAATAGATCGACGGGCCAGTCACGCAAGTCAATCGGAATCTTGCCCACTGCTTGCACGCCGTCGACATGAAAGACTGCGTCGGAATGTTCGCGCACGAGGCGGCCAATTTCTTCGATGGGAAACAAGACGCCTGTTTCATTGTTCGCAAGCATTACGGAAACGATACCGGTCGTTCGTCGCAGAGCTTCCCGCAGATCATCCGGATCAAGTTCGCCGTTTTGATCTACTTCCAGCCACGTTACTTCAAAGCCAATCTCGCCGAGATGCTCGCACAGTTTTAGCACCGCTTCGTGTTCGACGCGCGTCGTGATGATGTGCCGCTGGTTGGGATTCTGTTCGAGGAAACCACCAAGCGCCCAGTTATCGGATTCCGAGCCGCCGGAAGTGAAAACAATCTCGTCCGCGTGATTGACCCCCAAAAGTAGCGCGACGTGTGCGCGCGCATTTTCCACCGCCTCACGCATTTGCCGGCCAAATGTATGCGCTGAAGATGGATTGCCATACGACTCTGTCAAATAGGGCTGCATCGCCTCAAAGACTTTCGGCGCGACACGGGTCGTGGCGTTGTTGTCGAGATAGATCATTTTCGTTTCCTCAACGGTACGGTCACCGTGGGCCACAGCGCTCGATAAACGATGTACTCACCGCTTTTCTTAATCACTTCGCAGTCATCGCAGTTCTGGGCCGAGCCTATTGCAATTGCGCCGTAAGGTGCTGATTCGTCTTCCAAATGAACGAACTGCGCGCGGTCTCGGCCTTCGGCGGCGGCATACCAGTATGCATGAACATAACCGGGCGACGATCGATCTATCAGATAGATGGGCCGGTTCGGCAAGGCCACGGCGGCGTCATAGACAGCTTTGTAATCAGCGTCAAAAACCCATCCTCGCTTTGGACCCTCGCGACGAAATATTCTTTGAAAATAAAACGCCTGCGCGACCGTGGCGGCCAACACTACTAACAAAATCACCCGCCGCGCTAAGGCCGGTAATGACGTCGATCTACTTTCGATCAAAAGGCCGAATGTTTCCTTACTCTGAGGCGATTCGATTGCGCGCGACGGTCGCCCAAGCAGGTATTGAAAACCGGGTATCGTCAACAACAAAAGAAAAACCGGATACGCAATCAGCCGCAACGAATGAAACTGATCCGCAGTCAACGCTCCGGGAACGATAGAAACCAAGGTTCCAAACACAACGAAGCGCCACCAGGGGTCGCGCCAATAACAAACGAACACGACAACTAAGCCGATGATCGACACGACGAACACACCGATGAAAAAGCTTCCCAACGAACCCGGCACGTGGTGTCGCGAATTTCCGTCACCATCGAGCAGTAAACTGATCACACTGAAGTCTTCGAGGTAACGCCTGAAGAACTTGGGCAAGATCTCACGCCAGTGCGAATCAGGCTTGATATAGGAGACTGAATAAAACCTTTGCGTCAGCGCCTCGGGATGTTTCAACTTGAATATCAACAGCGGAACCAACGTCACGCTGTATATGACCCAGGTCTTGGCGATCGCGATTAGACGTTTCCAGCTGGTCAGAAACAACAGCAAACCGAAGGCGAGCAGGGGACCCAGCAACCGGCCGATCGTGTAGCTGTAAGTTAAGAGCATCAAAGTCGCCGCTACCATCCCGACATTGAGCCAACTCCACTTCTGTTTTCTTTGCGCGTAATGAACTGAGAGGAGAAACAACGTCAGCGCTGCGGGATAGAAGAATGTCTCGAAGACCAAGCGGCTGACTTCAAACAGCCACGGCGTCAGCAGCGCGATTATCGCGACGAGGACAGCAACGATTCGTCTGCCCGAGATTTGTTTTGCCAGGAAACCCAGAAGCAGACACGCGAGAAATACCCAGAAGGCGCTATAGATTCGCGCCAGATGAATACTGGGCCGGAAAAACCTGAATGGAAGCGCCAGCAGATAAATCTGAGTGGGGTTGGCCCACTCAGTCCAGCCATTTGTATAGAACTGAAAGAAAAGTGGAAAGCGCTGACCAAATTCACCCTTGCCCGTATGCGCGATCAAGAAAGCGTTGTAAGCGATACCTGATTCGTCAACGTAGAACCCCGGCGGATTTCTTGACAGGCCATTGAGGTAAAGAGCGAATGCCAGGACGATTGCCGGGACAATTATTATCAGCCAATACCTGCCACGCAGCTTCGTTGCGCGCGCTGCCGGCGAAAAATCGTCATTGTGCCGGCTCTCGTCTAGGATACTGATGACGTCAAAAGGCAAGGTGATTTTTGTTTATACGTGATTCCCTCTCCCTTTGGGAGAGGGTAAGGGTGAGGGCTTAGCACCGAAGAAGAAAAGATCGCTTCTTCTTTCTTTTAGTTGTCGTCGCTAACTTCGTCCCTCATCCCAACCCTCTCCCAGAGGGAGAGGGAGATTTCCTGGATGCTAGACCCTCACCCCAGCCCTGTCTCAGAGGGAGAGGGAGTTTATTTGCTCAACTGCTCATAATAGTCAGGCAGAAGCTTGGCGCTATCCGAATCAAAAATCCTGAATTTTGCCAGACCCATTTTCTGCATCCTGAATTTTAGCGAAGTCCACAGCACACCCAGGCCATATCTCACGCTGCGCTTGAAGCTGATCGAAGATGCTTCGGGAAAATATTTTGTCGGACAGGATATCTCGCCAATATTAAATTTGAAGTAAATGGCTTGAGCCAGCACCTCGTTATCAAACAGGAAATCGTCAGTGTCCGCCTCGAGCGGCAAAGACTTGAGCACCCGGCGCGAGAACGCCCGGAATCCGGTGTGATACTCCGATAACTTGTAGCCGAGCAGGAGATTTTGCGCCGCAGTCAAAAATCTATTGGAGATGTATTTGTAGCGCGGCATCCCACCTTGCAAAGCGCCAACGCCCAGAATCCGCGAACCCAGGGCGATGTCGTAATGTCCGGACGCAATCATTCCGGCCAACGAAGTAAGCAATCTTGGAGAGTACTGGTAATCGGGATGCAGCATAATCACGATGTCGGCATCTCGCTTGAGCGCTTCTCGATAGCAGGTCTTCTGGTTCTTGCCGTAGCCGAGATTTCTCTCATGCAGAAACGTCGTCAGTCCTAACTCTCGGGCCAGGGCGACTGTCTCATCAGAGCTCGCGTCGTCGACCAGCAGCACCTCATCGACTACCTCGAGGGGCACCTCGTTATATGTTTGGCGCAACGTTCTGAAGGCGTTGTAAGCCGGCATGACGACCACGACTTTTTTGCCGTTGAGCATTGTCTTTCCTTCTCGCGGCGATTAACCTGAGCGAGCATATTTCATCAGTCGCATCGTCGCCAAGCCGGGCGAAGCGATTGGGCCTTTCATTCGCGTGAAACTAAAGCTCGGAAACAATTTAGTCGCTTATTTCCGGCAACCGCATCCGTCTCTGCGCCTTTGGGTGCAAACGCATCGCGTGGAACTGCTCTTGTTCGTCCTCTTGTGGGGGACGTTTGCATATTTCTATCAATCAACTCAACAAAACGAGGCGGCTCGATTCGATCAAACGCGGGCCATCGCCCAGGAGCATCGCTTAGCGATCGACGACTATTGGTGGAACTCGGCGGACGTCATTCGTTATACAAAGAATGGCCGGGACTACATCTATCCGAATAAAGCTCCAGGCACAACGCTGCTGGCAGTGCCGATCTTCTGGGTGATAACACACCTTCTCAAACCCTTTATGGCGGTTGGTTTGCCTGAGTGGGTTTACTGGCACATGGTTGCCTATCTCACAATCATCTTCACGATCAGCCTGCTCTCAGCTCTCGCCGCGGTTGCGATCTACAGAGTGTTAATGCGAATGACTGGTGACTCCGGCTTCTCTGTCTTCGCGGTTCTGGCGATATGGTTTGGCACCATGGCTTTCCCTTTCTCGACCCTCTTCTTTAGTCATCAACAGGCCGCAGCATTGCTCGCGATCGCTTTCTATCTGTTGTTTGCACTCCGTTGGGATGTAGTGAGTTCTTTTCGGCGCTCGCTTGCGTTTCTTTGTGTAGCCGGTCTCCTAATGGGCTTTAGCATCACCACTGAGTATCCGACCGCCCTGTCGGTCGCAATCCTTTCAGTATACGGTCTCTGGGTGATCGGTTTCGCCGGATCAAGGGGCGAGTCGGAAAAACCGCGTAGCGGTGAAATGTTTATAGAACACCTCAGCGAATTGACGCCCGAAAGCTCCTTTAGAAGCGAAACTGATTCTACTTTCGCCCATAAATGGGCGCCTGGAGGGGACGACGGTCGAACACTCTTCTATAAACATCGCATTCCTACGGGATTTTTCAGCCAGACTCCCGGCTGGAGATCAAAAGGAAAACTCCTGGCAGCATTCGTGCTCGGACTGGTTATCGGCTCGGGCTTTCTTGTCTGGTACAACCTCGCCGCTTTTGGGAAGATTTTTTATGTTCCATACGAAGCTTATTCCAAGGCGGGCTCTTCATTTCCGGTCTACTCGCGCGGATTTTTAGGAATGCGCTGGCCGGGATTTGCCCAATTCCTGCACGCGTTAGCTGCGATTACGATCAAACCGCCCATTGGGATGCTGTATATCGGCGTCGAGAACTGGCGGCTCTATGCCTCGAGTCCAGTTTTGTGGCTTGCAGTACCCGGAGTGGCGATCATGCTTTGGCGCCGCCAGCTTCGACCGGAAGGGCTCGTCGTAGCGGCGATGATAATTGCTTACATTCTATTCGTCACCAGCTATGGCAATTCGATCTACGATTGGGCTGGCGCGGCGTATATAGGGCCGAGACACATCATTCCACTGCTGCCTTTTTTAGCGCTTCCGATTTATTATGGCGGGCGCAAGTTGAGGTTTGTGTTCTATCCCTTATTGGCAGTCTCTGTCTTCTATATGTTGTTGGCGACGGCAATCGAGCCTCGGGTCCCGTATCCTTTCGAGAATCCGGCGCGAGACTCGTTTCTTCCCGACTATTTGCATAGCAGACTGGCGCAAAATACAGACGCGCTTTTCGATCCTGAGCACCGAAAGCTGACCGCGGATTCGACCGCTTTCAATTTGGCCAAGCTCGCTCGCGTGCCACGCTCTTATCAACTTGCGCCGCTGATGCTTTGGTGGTTCGTGGTCGGTGGGGCGCTGCTGCTTGCCGCAACCCCCCGATCGCAGCTAACTCAATTTGCCGATGATGATCTCAGTAGCCCGCCCGTAAGCAAGGGCGCGTCTGTCGATGAAGCCGCAGGACCGGATCGTGAAACTGAAGCGCAGGAAGACCAATGACTGCAAAGCCCGCGTATTCTTCTAAACTGGCCGTTGCCACGTTGTTTTTGTTCACCATAACCGTGGCGCTAATGCCGGTGGTTTATAACGGCTGCAGCGGCGCGAAAGGCGGAAGCGTCGGCTTAAGAGGAAAGTACTTCCGCAATGCCAAATGGGAAGGGGAACCAGTGGACGTGCAAGTAGATCAGACGATCGACTTCGACTGGTCCAGGAGCCTGCCTTACCCGGCACCCTTCAGCGCAGATTGGACAGGTAACATCTTGATCGAGCAAGCGGGTAATTACCAATTCGCGTTAATCTCTGATGACGGATCTCTCCTTGAGATCGATGGCCGCACCGTGGTCGACGCTACTTCCGTGCTCCTTCAGAAGCAGACCGGAGCGATCCAGCTTACGTCGGGTGTTCATGCAATCCACGTGAAATACTTTAATACCTTATTTGGCGGTTCGGTGAGATTGTTCTGGACTCCGCCAGGACGTCCCGAACAGATCGTACCCGCGGAAGTGCTCCGGCCCGCCAGTAATTAGCCGGACCCTGCCCGGCCGATGGGTCGAATATGCAGGTTTTCCACTAGCCCAGGCGTTCACGCCTGGGTTGGTAAAGTGATGTTAATCCTTTGAGCCCCATTCATGGGGCTTTCGCCAATCCTTTCAGGCGAGGGACTGGCTAAAGCAGTTATGCCAGAGCCTCCTGAAGGAGGCTTGTGAAATTCGTCGCCTTCAATTCCCCAGGCGTGAACGCCTGGGCTAGAGAAATGGCCTTTCAGTAACAATGATTGATCAGCATCCAGAGGAAGCGCCCGCAGACCAAGCGCAAGCAAACGAACCGCAAGCTCAGGATGGTCCTACTCGTGCGCGAGACCGTTTACCGCTTTTCATTCGGCGCCTGGATTGGAAATTGATCGGAACGATCCTCGCTATCAAGGCGCTGTTCTACTGGTATGGAACCCAAGCCTATCAAGTCCTCACGAATTCTTCGATCGGAAGTTTTAAGAACTGGCTGGCGCTCTGGAACCGTTGGGACGCCGTTCATTACGTTACGCTCGCGGAAAACGGTTATCAGGCAACGGGTGAAGCGAGGTTTCTGATCGTCTTTTATCCTCTGTTTCCCTGGCTAACGAGAATCACCGCACTGGTTTTTCGTAACTACGTCGTCAGCGCCTTGATCGTCGTAGCTATCGCTTCGATCGCCGCAGGGTTGCTGTTGAAACAACTGGTCAAGCTCGATTACGGCGACGAAGTTGGCGACCGCGCTGTCTGGTTCCTGTTCATCTTCCCCGGCAGCGCGGCCTTGCACACACCTTTCACCGAAAGCGTGTTGTTGGCTCTCGCAATTGGCGCCTTCCTCGCCGCGCGAAAAGAGCGCTGGTCCGTAGCGGGACTCTTGGGCGCGCTCGCTTGCTTAAGTCGAATTAATGGACTCGTTTTGATTCCGGCATTGGCCGTCGAAGCGGGTCATCAATATTGGACCACGCGAAAATTGCGCTGGCAGTGGCTTTGGATAGGACTCGTGGGCGTTGGTGTGCTCAGCTATTTGTTTCTTAATTATCGCGTTCATGGCAATGCTTTCATGTTTATGACCTACCGACGGGAACACTGGTTTCAGGTCATGTCATGGCCATGGATAGGAGTAAGAGAGAAGTTTCTGATGGCTTGGCACGGAACGGGCGAAGGCGGAGTGATAACCGGCACCCAGGACCTTCTGTTTTTGATTCTTGGTTTCGCCGCGACCATTTGGTCATTCATAAAGCTCAGACCATCATACGCCGTATGGATGATCGGTAACTGGCTGCTTTTCACGAGTACGACTTTTATTATCGGCGTAGCGCGCTTTACCGTGATTATGTTTCCACTCTTCATTCTTTTTTCACTGATAGCTTCGCGTCGCAGTTGGCACCGAATAATTACTGTCTGGTCCTTGCTCTTCCTCGCCCTTTTCACTGGTCTCTACGTGGAAGGTCATTGGGTGTTCTGAATCTGCCGCAAGTTCTGAGCTTGCTTTACGTTGCTCGCGCGTGGAATCATTCAATAACAAATGAGCCTAAATGAAAATATCGTCCTTGACGCGCTGCGCCAGATCAGAGACCCGGATCTACACAAAGACATCGTTACGCTCGGCTTCATCAAGGATCTGAATATTGATGGAGGTAACATCTCTTTTCGCATTGTGTTGACGACGCCGGCTTGTCCCGTTCGCGACGAGATGAAGAACGCCGCGCACGAACTTGTGAGCGCCATTCCGGGGGTGCAATCGGTGAACGTCACGATGGATGCTGAAGTGCCCAAAGGTCGTGGCCTTAGCGATAAGGTTTCCGTACCCGGCGTAAAGAACATCATTGCCGTCTCGTCCGGCAAAGGAGGCGTCGGCAAGTCGACCGTGGCGGTGAATCTTGCCGTAGCGCTGACGCTCGACGGCGCGAAGGTTGGGTTGATGGACGCAGATGTCTACGGGCCGAACGTTCCCATCATGCTTGGTGTCGATCGCGAGCGACCGGAAGTAGACGGCAACAAATTGATTCCGCTCGAGGCGTACGGCGTCAAGCTGATGTCAATGGCTATTTTGCAGCCTGGCGACAAACCGTTGATCGTGCGTGGGCCGATTCTGCATGGACTGGTGAAGCAATTTCTTTCCGACGTGAAGTGGGGCGAATTGGATTACCTGATCGTGGATATGCCGCCGGGAACAGGGGATGTGCAACTGAGTCTCGCACAGCTCGTGCCGGTGCAGGGCGCAGTGCTGGTCACGACGCCGCAGGAAGTCGCGATCATCGATGTGCGCCGTGCGCTTCGCATGTTTGAAACGGTCGCCGTTCCGGTGCTCGGCGTGATCGAAAACATGAGTTACTTTATCGCGCCCGACACCGGCGCGCGCTACAACATCTTCGGTGAAGGTGGCGGACAGAAATTGGCCCAGCAATACGGCGTGCCGTTTCTCGGCTCGATTCCAATGGGAATCGAAGTGCGCGAAGGCGGTGACAAAGGGGTTCCGGTGGTCATTGGCCAGCCTCAATCGCCGCAGGCACAGGCGTTCAGAAAAGCAGCCGAAGAAGTCGCCCGACAAGTTTCGATCGAGGCGATGAAACCGGAACTTGTTGTTTTGCGAAAATCTCAGTAAGATTGCTTTTCGTGGAACGTAATTAGTAATCGGTAATTTTTAAGATCGAAGAGGAGTCAAAAATGTCAGCGAATCCAGCAACTACGACACCTACAGCAACCGCAGCGCCCCCGGCACCCGCAGCACCAGGCGTAAGTTTAAGTGTCTCGGAACCGGCGGCAAGCGAGATTAGGAAGTTTATGACGAGCGAGGAAGGCTTGCCCGAAACGGCTGGACTGCGCGTCCGCGTCGTTCCGGGAGGCTGTTCGGGATTTCAATATAGTTTGAATATCGAAGAAGAATCGCGCCAGGGTGATTTCGTACTCGACGAAAAAGGCGTGCGCCTGTTCGTTGACATGTTCAGTGCCCAGTATTTGAACGGTGTCGAGATCGACTACGTGACCAACGTGATGGGCTCGGGTTTCACATTCACTAACCCGAACGCCACGGGAAGTTGCGGCTGCGGCTCTTCATTCACCGCGTAACGTGTCATAACCGGGAGCGGTAGCGACCGGATCCCACAAGCACGCTGAAGAAGAATGGATCCGGTCGCTACCGCTCCCGGTTCTGTAACCTCGCACATCTAAATCTGAGCGGTTCGGTCCTCGTGCTGAAGACCGAGCCGCTTTTGCGTCCGGTAGCGCCCTCTCCCTCTGGGAGAGCGGTGGGGGTGAGGGCCTAGCTGAAAGAAACGAGGAGATTACTCTCTTCCCGTCGGCATCCTCAAACGGAGTAGAAAAAATATATTGTTGACTTTGCAGCTAAACCCTCACCCCAGCCCTCTCCCAAAGGGAGAGGGAGTGACCTTCGAATTTTTGTCTACACGCGTCTTCTCCTTGACTATCGACCCGCGCTTAGATATAGACATCAAATACCGTCCCGCAACTCAAAATTGATTCCCGGTTGCCGGAAAGAGTGGTGAAGTGTC
>WNGH01003572.1_pt1 | contig 14905 bp, 16 predicted proteins | sample 5400631 | NCBI WGS metagenome assembly WNGH01 (sample SAMN13153373, study PRJNA577476) | soil metagenome | isolation source: 115 cm soil or saprolite under Garry oak tree replicate 1 | place: USA:California | collected 2016-06-15
CGCGGTCTGGCGGCACTCGGTCAGCGAGTGTTTGGCGCTGATCGACTTCCTCGACGCACGGATCGTGCCGCTGGACGCCGAGCTGCGACTCTTCGCCCAGGCCGACCCGCGCGCGGTGCTGCTGGACACGATCCCCGGCGTCGCCGAGCTGCTCGCCCTGACGATCGCGGTCGAGATCGGCGAGATCAGCCGCTTCGCCGGTCCGGAGAAGCTCGTCTCCTACGGTCGGCTCGCGCCACGTGTCCGCCAATCCGGTGAAGGTCGGCCGCACACCGGTCCGCTGAACAAGTCGGGCTCGCGGCTGCTCGGCTGGGCCGCGGTCGAGGCCGCCCAACACGCCTGGCGCGAATCGAACCCCTGGCACCAGCTCTACCTCGACGTCGGCCGCCGCTCGCGCAACCACAACTCCGCGAAAGCCGCGGTCGCGCGCAAGATCCTGATCGCCGCCTGGCACATGCTCTCCCGCAACGAACCCTTCAAACCCGCGCCACGAACCGGCGCCACCTCTGTCCCGGCAAGCTCCCGCTTGGCTTTGGCCGCCTGACGGCCCCTTATGGAATTGAGAAGCCGAGACAGCTCCCACCGACACGGTGTGCGTCCAACGCCAAGAAAGAGATGAGCCCGACCGTTCGGGAGCGCGAGAGGAGGCGAACGAGCAACGATGACTTGACACGCGGCCCTTCTTCAGAAAGAGCCCAGCGGGCGCAACCGGTGGCAACCGGTGGCAAATAGGACGCGCTCGAAAACCGCTCAAACAGGCCGATCCGCAACCGGTGGCAACCCACGGCAACCGTTTCGCAGCGATGGTAAGGAGGGGGTCGACGGTTCGAGTCCGTCAGAGGGCTTCTTCTTTCCTCCTGCTTAGCTCGTCTTTCCGTTGTCCGAGTGGACGACGGTTGACGCTTCCGACGTCCACGCAGCGTCCACGGCGTGGACGTCGACCGTCTCGGAGTCCGTGAAAGCATCGAGAAGATGGATCGCGTGGTCGCGGCCGTCTCGGGCGAGATGGCCATAGTGGCGGTCGATCATCGTCAAGCTCGCGCCCATGTAGCGGGATAGGTCGAAGGTGGAGATGCCGGCACGAAGGGCGAAGGTCGCGAAGGTGTGCCGTAGATCGTAGACGCGCCGCAGCGGCGTGATGCCGGCAGCGTGCTGGGCGGGTTTCCAGTCGCGGTTGCGGAAGTTGTGCAGATCGAGGTGGCCGCCGCGAGGCGAGGGAAACAGAAGCGCGCTGCCTATGCCGGCTGGCAGTTGGTCAAGCGCGGCGAGCGCGGTCCCCTGCAGCGGCACCGCGCGCACGCTCGATTCGGTCTTCGTGCATTTGAGCCGACCGTTCCTGTAGGCGCGGCGCACATAGACGACGCGCGCCTGCCGATCGATGTCGCGCTGCTCGAGCGCGATCCACTCCCCCGGCCGCAGCCCGGTCGCGGCCGCGAACAGCACCATCGGCCCATGGCGCGGCCCGAGCTTGGCCGCGACTGCGGCGAGCTCAGCCCACGACTCGAAGGGCCGCTTCTCGGTGTAGCGCCGCTGCGGATTGTCGACCCCCTGCTTGGCCGGGTTGACGTCGATCATCCCCCAGACGACAGCTCGCGCGAGCAGCTGCCGCAGCGCCTGCGTCGCCTCGAAGCGGTGCCCCGGCGGAATCGTCATCCGCCAAGCCGCGATCTCTTGAGAGCGAAGCTCCGGCAGCCGGCGAGTCCCAAAAACCTTGACCGGTTTCGTCAGCAGCCAACGCAGCTTGTCGATCGTCTCCGGCTCGCCGTCGTGCTGAGCCAGGTACTCGTCGACGAGCTCACCGAGCGTCAGCGCGCTGCCGCAGCCTCGTTCCCGGCGCACCCGCTCGAGCGCCCGCTCGAGCGCCTCACTCGCATCCCGCTCGGACGCGAAACCACCCCGCTGCACACGCCTTGAACCGCGGCCACCGACCCGATAGCGATACGCCCACACCGACCTTTCCTCGGTATGACCACTGAGCCTGAAGACCTGACCCTGCTGCAGCATCACGATCACTCCTTTCGACCTGTGAGTGATCTACGATCGCCGCCCGATGCAAGGCGAGCGCAGACGCGGGAGAGGCGAAAGGCACGGTTCCTCATGCCCTGCGCCTATGCACGCGCGCTGCCTATGAGTAGCGCGATCGAGCCTTAATTCAGTCCCGTTGCGGGAGCCCGACACCAAGACCGCCTCCGGGGTTCGAATGGCTGCTGTTGCGAGGGCGATCCGCCGCAACTGACGGTCCTGTTGTGCGCGGACTCGAAAGGGCGATTCGAGACGGCTAGTAAAGAGTCATCCGGCTCATCAGCAGCCGCTGCGCGGGGGCAGGTCGTCGGGGACTTTGGTGAGGTTGACGAACTCGCTCGCGAAGGCGCTGAAGCGGTGGATGTCGGCGAAGTTCGACGCGAGTCCGAGCGAGGCGCGGACGGCGCCGCCGGAGGGAAGCCCGATCGCCTCGACGTAGTCGTCGATCGTCATTGCATCGCCGAACTCGCCGCCGACGAGCGTTTCGCGCGAGATCGTGAAGGCGACCTCACCGGCGCCGGGGTTGCAGAAGCAGCCGGTTCGGAGCGAGATGTTGTGCTTTCGCGCGACGCGGTCGACGTAGCGCTCGTCGACGACCCGTCCGTCGGGGTGGAGGAAGTTGAAGGCGATCGTCGCGCCGCGTCGGTCGAAGTCGCGGGGGCCGTAGATCGTGGCGGCCGCAGCGCCGTTCGCGTGCCGGAGCGATCCAAGCGCGTCGAGTAACGATATGGCGAGCATCTCGACGCGCGCGTGGATCGTCTCGATCCCGATCTGGCCGAGCAGATGCAGGCCGATCTCGACGGCGGGCAGGTTGAGAAAGTTGACGGTGCCGTCCTCAAAGTGGGCGGCGCCGGGAGCGGACTGGTACCACTCGCGCTGGACGAAGGCGGCGACGATCGTGCCGCCGGAGAACCAGGGCCGTGCGAGCTTGGCGAGCGCCTCGCGGCGGGCGAGCAGGCAGCCGACGCCGCTCGGCCAGCCGAACATCTTGTAGAAAGAGAGCGCCACGAAATCGGGCTGCCAGCGGGAGAGGTCGAGCCCGTTGGTGGGGACGTATGCGGCGGCGTCGAGAAGGACGTCCCAGCCGTGGGCGTGCGCCTGCTCGATCCACTCGAGCGGGTGCTGCACGCCGGAGAAGTTCGACTGCGCGGGGTAGGCGAAGAGGTTGTGGTGCTCGCCGCCGACTTCGGTCAGGTAGCGCGGCAGCAGCTGCTCGTCGACGCGCAGGTCGGGTGCCTCGCTCGGCACGTAGGTCGTCTCGGCGCCGCGGGCGCGCGCGAACTCGCGGATCCCGTTGACCGAGTTGTGGTTGTCGAACGTGAGTAGGAAGCGGTCCCCCGGATGGAACGGGTAGGCCTCGCCGACCAGCCGCAGCGCCCCGGTCGCGTTCGGGGTGAAGATCGCGACGTACTCGTCGGGCGAGGCGCCGAAGAACCGAAGTGCGGCCTCGCGAGCCCGCTCAACCAGCGCGGTCATCGCCGACGAGGTCGGGTTGACCGAGTGCGGGTTCCCGAACACGTTCGCGCGAAGCAGCTCGAGGTGCTCGCTGAGCTGCCAGTCGGCGTAGAGGCCGGCGCCCGTGTAGTCGAGATAGACGTGGCCGCCGGTGTCGAGCCGCGTGAAGTCGCTGCGGCGCAGCTCGTCGAGGACGGTGGTGTCGTCGTAGCGCGGGTGCGCGCGCCGAAACGCCGCCTCCGCTTCCGCCAGAGAAGCTGCCGGGTGGGTCTCGGGGAGTGATGGCTGGCTCACCGATCCGCGCTCGAGGTCGCTCTCCATTCTGCTCTCGTCCACTCGCTCGGTCGACCCTCACGGGCGAGCGCGGCGAGTTTGTCGAGGCTGCCGATGGGGCGGCCGTCGATCACGATCACGATTCCGATCGTCGTCTCACCTCGATCACCGTCTCGACGGGGAGGTCGAGGGAGGCCGAGACGAGACATGTCCTTTCAGCCTCCTCCGCGAGCGCTCGGGCCTGAGCTTCGTCGCGAGGCTCAGTCTCGAGTTCGAGTCGGAGCGACAGCCGCGTGAAGCCGAAGCGCCCGTCGGCGCGCTTGCCGGCGACGCCGTCGCCGTCGACGCTCAGGCTCGTGTAGGCGAGCCCGGCGCGGGAGGCGAGGCCGGTGAAGGTGACGGCGAGGCACGAGGCTGTCGCGGTGACGAAGAAGTCTTCGGGACTCCAGGTGGTGGGGTCGCTGCCATGGAAGACCGGTGGTGAGGTGATCTCGATCGCCCGCTTGCCCTCCACGTGGGCGGCGACACGCCGCTCGCTGAGCCATTCGACTGTTACCGGGAAGTGGAACTCCTTCGGCCGAACGCTGCTTGTGTTCGGGGCGGCGGCCATCAGTAGAGGGTGGCGGCGAGCTGCCGCCGGTAGCGCATCGTGAGCGGATGCTCGTGGCCGAGGTCGCCGAACAGGGCGACCGTGAGGGCGAGCAGCCGCTCGCGCCGCTCACCGTCCGCGGCGCTGATCTCCTCCAGCAGCAGCTCGAGCGCGCGTTCGTGTTCGTCCTGCTCCAGCGCCTCGACCACTTTGGGCAGCTCGCCGGATTCCTTCAGCTCGGCGACGAGCCGCTCGGCCGCGGTGGGGCCGGTCAGCTCGTCGAGGAACTGGGCGACCGCCGCCGGCGGCAGGGCGCCGACGAACTCGCGCGCGACCTGGCCGTCGCGAAAAGCCTTCACGGCCGGGATGCCCTGGATCTGGTAGCGAAGCGCCAGCTCCTGGTTTGCGTCGACGTCGACCTTGACGAGCTCGAACTCGCCGGCTCGCGACTCGGCCTCGCGCTCGAGCACGGGGCCGAGCATGCGGCAGGGGCCGCACCAGGCGGCCCAGAAGTCGACCACGACTGGCAGCTCGTGTGAGCGCTCGAGCACGTCGCGCTCGAAGCTTTCGGTTGTCACGTCCATTCGTGTTGTCACGTCCATTAGGTTTCGCCTCCCCTTCAGTGCGGCAGCGGCGTGCGGCCGCGGGTGTCGAGGTGCAGCAGCTTGTAGAGCGGGCAGAAGCCGATCGCGCTCGTGGCGAGCATGATCGCGGCCAGCGCGAACAGCACGATCCCGGCGATCGAGCCGGCGCCGACGATGAAGGCGACGACGATCGCCGCCGGGGCGACGAGGAACGTGCGGAGGGCTCGGTCGGTGTTGTTCATGTTCCTGGACATCTCGGCCTCCTTGCGGTGGTGTCGACTCTCGTGCTATACAACTCTACAACTAATTCGTTTATTCCCCAAGGAGTACCGAGATGATCCTTCCGCATCCCCTCCCCGATGACCTCGTCGAGCTGATCGCGCGCCGCTTCCGCGTGATCGGCGAGCCGATGCGGATTCGGCTGCTCGACCGGCTCCGCGACGGCGAAGCGACGGTCGGCGAGCTGTCGGAGGCGCTGTCGGCCTCGCAGCAGAACATCTCCAAGCACCTCGCCGTCCTCGCCGATGTCGGCATCCTCGGCCGGCGCAAGGAGGGCAATCACGTGTACTACCGCGTCGTCGACGAGGGTGTCTTCGCGCTCTGCGAGGCGGTCTGCGGCTCCGTCCAGCAGCAACTGCGCAGCCTGAACGAGCTCGTCACCGGTGTGACACCTTGACCGCCCTCGCCGCGCGGACGCGCCCCGCTTCGCCCGCGTTCGAGCACCCCGAAACGGTCGGCCCGCTCGGCAGACTGGGCCGCTGGACCGCCGACCACGTCCGTGCCGTCGCGCTCGCCTGGGCGGTGGTGGCGCTTGCGCTGGGCGCGTTCGCGCCGAAGGTCGAGAGCGCGCTGTCCGGCGCCGGCTGGCAGGCGAACGGCTCCGAGTCCGTCCAGGCACGCACGCTAATCCAGCGCAACTTCGCTGGCCTCTCCAGCTCGGCACTGATGGTCGTAGTTCACTCGCAGCAGCTCACCAGCGGCGACAACGGCTTCCGCCAGACGGTCAGCCGCGTCGAGAGGATCCTGCGGGCGAACTCCCACGTCCGCTCCGTCGTGCCGCCGCACGCCGGAACGAGTATCTCCGCCGACGGACACACCGCGGTCGTGATGGCCGGCTCCAAGGGCGACGCGACGGCGATGGTGGCCGCGGCTGACCAGCTGAAGTCGAAGCTGAGCGCCGCCGGCGGCGCCGCTGTGAGCGTCTCGCTCACCGGCGCCTCCGGCATGTGGAGCGACTTCAACACGGCGAACCGCACCGCGATGATGCGCTCGGAGCTGTTCTCCTGGCCGGTGACGATGGCGATCCTCGTGCTCGCCTTCGGCTCGCTGGTCGCCGCGGGCCTCCCGCTGCTGCTGACGATCCTCGGGCTCGTCGCCTCGGCCGGCCTGCTGGCCTTGCTGACGCATGGGTTCGAGATCTCGATCTGGGCGATGAACTTCGCGCTCATGTTCGCGCTCGCCCTCGGGATCGATTATGCGCTCTTTGTCGTGCACCGCTTCCGCGGCGCCTTCTTCGGGTCGAAGCTCGACGCGCGCGACGCGGTCGCCGTGACGATGGATACCGCCGGCAAGGCCGTCCTCTTCTCCGGTTCGACGGTGCTGATCTCGCTCTCGGCGGTGATGCTCGTGCCGAGCCCGGCCTTCCGCTCGATGGCGCTCGGGATCATGCTCAGCGTCGTCTTCGTGCTCGCCGCGACGCTGACGCTGCTGCCGGCCGTGCTGGCGAAGCTCGGCCCGAAGGTCGACGCGCTCGCGCTCCGCTGGGTGCACTCGGGCGAGCACCGCTCCGCCCGCTTCGCGCGCTGGGGCGAGCGGCTCTGGCGGCACCCCCATCTCTACGGACCCGCGGCGACCTTGATCCTCGTGTTGCTCGCGCTTCCGATCGTCGGGCTGAAGACGGCGATGCCGTCGATCAAGGTCGTACCGACCAAGGACGGCTCGAGGGTCGGCTACACGCAGGTGCAGCAGGCGTTCGGCCTCGGCGCGCCCGGCGCGCTGCAGATCGTCGCGCCGAAACGCGAAGCGGCCGCGCTGGTCGCTGGCGCCAAGCGTGATCCCGGCATCGCGCGCGTCTCACCGGCCCAGCCGGGCCGAAACGGCCTGGCGCTGATCCAGGCAATCCCCAATGCCGACCCGTCGAGCACGGCCGTCGGGCGCACGATCGACCGGCTCCGCTCGGAGCTGCCGGCGCAGGCGTTGGTTGGCGGCGCGGCGGCCGAGAACCACGACCTCGAGCGGGCGCTCGGCGCCAAGACACCGCTCGTGATCGGGATCGTGCTCGCGCTCGGCTTCCTGCTCCTGCTCGTCGCGCTGCAGGCGCCGCTGATCGCCGCGCTCGGGGTCGTGACAAACCTGCTCGCGACGGGGGCCGCCTTCGGCGTCGCACGGCTGATCTTCCAGAACGGCCACGGTGCCGGCCTGCTCGGCTTCCAGTCGCAAGGGTTCCTCGACGCCTGGGGCCCGGTGTTCTTCTTCGCGATGATCTTCGCGATCTCGATGGACTACACCGTCTTCCTGCTCTCCTCGGCCAAGGAGCACTACGACCGCTCCGGGGATCCGCGCGAGGCCTCGATCGGCGCGCTCGCCCACTCCGGCCGGGTGATCTTCGCCGCCGCCGCGGTGATGGTGGCCGTCTTTTTCACCTTCGCCCTGTCGGGGCCGCTGCCACCGAAGGAGATGGGCGTCATCCTCGGGATCGCCGTCCTGCTCGACGCGATGCTCGTCCGGCTCGTACTGATCCCGACGCTGCTGCGCGTCTTCGGCCGGTACGCCTGGGCGCTGCCGCGCTGGCTCGACCGCCTCCTTCCCGACGTCAGCTTCGGCCACGGCCAGGCGGGAGCCGGGTCCGGCGTCGAGCTCGTGCCCGCGCGCGAGCCGACACGCAGCCTCTAGGAAAGGAGGCGAATGCGACTCTTCAACCGCCCGAATCGGGTCGACGCCTCCCGTGCGGCGGAGCTGCTTGAGCGCGGCCAGGCGGTCGTGCTCGACGTGCGCGAGAACATCGAGTGGAAGACGGGCCGGATCCCGGGCGCGCTGCACGTCCCGCTCGCGCGCGTCCTGGCTCGAAGGCACGAGCTTCCCCGCGACATGACCATCCTCACCGTCTGCCGCAGCGGCCACCGCAGCGGTCTCGCCGCCCGCGGGCTGCGGCACGCCGGCTACCGGGTCGAGAACCTCGCCGGCGGCATGAAGGCCTGGGCCCGCGCTGGTCTGCCGCTCGACCCGCCCGGCGGCCGGGTGCTCTGAGCCGTGAGCGGGGCGCTGCTCGCCCTGCCCTTCGGCCTCGGGATCGGGCTGCTGCTCGGCCTCGTCGGCGGCGGCGGCTCGATCCTGGCCGTACCCGTGCTCGTCTACGTGCTCGGCCAGCCCGTCAAGGCCGCGACGACCGAGTCACTGCTGATCGTCGGCACCGCCGCCCTGGTCGGCGCCGCCGACTACGCCCGCAGCGGCCGCGTCCAGATCAAGACCGCGCTCGCCTTCGGCGCGGCGGGCGCGGGCGGAGCGATCGTCGGCACCGCACTCAACCGACTCGTCAACGGCCGGGCGCTGCTGCTCGCCTTCGCGCTGCTCCTGCTCACCGCCGCGGCCGCGATGCTACGCCGCCGGCCCGACTCAGCCACGCCCAGCGGCTATCTCTCGCTCCTGCGCGTCGTGCCCACCGGTCTCGGCACGGGCGTCCTGACCGGCTTCTTCGGCATCGGCGGCGGCTTCGTGATCGTGCCCGCGCTCGTGCTGCTGCTCGGCCTGCCGCTCACGCTCGCGGTCGGAACCTCGCTGCTGGTGATCACGCTCACGAGCGGCGCCGCACTGGCCGCCCACCTGGCCAGCGGCAGCATCGACTGGACGATCGCCTCGACCTTCACCGGCGCCGCGATCGCCGGTGCGCTCGCCGGACGCCGCCTGGGCGCAAGCGTCAGGCCCGAGCGCCTCGGCCAACTCTTCGCCCTCCTGCTCGTCGCGATCGCGGTCTTCCTCGTCGCGAAAAACGCAGCTGCCGCCGTCTGAACACCGCCGGCGTCAGGCGACGCAAGCGCGCTCGACGACGGCGCCCAGGCGCTCCTTCACCTCGGCGGCGACGGGCGCAAGCTGGTCGTTGCCGACGATCGAGAGCATCCGTTCCGGGTCGATCGCGGAGATCCGGGTCTCGCCTTGCCGCTCGTAGACGATCACGTTGCAGGGCAGCAGCACGCCGAGCTCGGGTTCGGCCTGCAGCGCCTGGTGGGCGAGCGGCGGGTTGCAGGCACCGAGGATCAGGTAGGGCTCGCCCTCGACTCCAAGCTTCTCCCGCATCGCCGCTTGCACGTCGATCTCGCACAGCACCCCGAACCCCTCCTCCTTGAGCTCGGCTCGGACGCGCTCGACGGCCTCGGCAAACGGGAGCGGCGTCGGGCGGGTCAGTGTGTAAGCAGTGGCGAGCATCCGCATTCCTCCTCCAGGTAGCGGCGGCGCGCTTTGGCCGCCTTGGCTCGATGGGCGTCGGCCTGCTCGGACTCGTCGTAGTGGCGCTCGAGATAGGCCAGGATCTCCTCCTCCCCGACAAGCGCCGAGCCGTCCTCGAGCAGCAGCGTCGGGACGGTGTCGGAGCCGGTCAGGCCGAACAGGAGCGTTCGCTGCTCCCGCTCGACCGGCACCTGGTGGTTGAGGTAGTCGAGCCCGAGCTCGGTCAGGCGCTGGCGGATCCGCCGTGAGCCGGGACACCATTCCGTCTGGAACAGCTCGAGCATGCTCAGCCCCTCCGCGCGCCTGCGACGACCTCGCCGAGCGACTCGAGTTGCCGCTCGAGGCTGCCGCAGACGGTCTCGCAGAGCTCGAAGACGCGCTCGTCCGCGATCGAGTAGTAGGCGAAGTTGCCCTGCTTGCGGCGGGCGACGATCCCGGCCCGTTGGAGCACGCCGAGGTGCTTGGAGACGTTTTGCTGTGTCATCCCGATCAAGTCGGTCAACTCGAGCACCGTCGCCTCGCCCTCGCGCAGCTGGTCGAGCAGCTTGATCCGCGTCGGCTCGCTCAGCGCGCGAAAGCGCTCCGCGATCAACTCGACCAGGTCGGCGGGAAGCGGGTGCGAAACGGTCATCCTCGTCTCTCTTTGGGAGCGGAGGCCTCACCTCTGCGACCTCCTTCGTCCTCCCCGATCGTCGCCCCGCGCTGCCAGCGCCACATCCGCAACCGCGCTGATTCCGTTGCGGACAACTACTCAGCTGCGTAGTTGTCCGCACTCGGTTCCGCGTGCGCCCCGATGGCGGCCGATCGCCCAGGCACGACCCTGTGGGTTGACACCAGGAGGTGAGAGCACGTGACGAGGAAACAGATCGTGATCCTCGGTGGCGGAACGGGTGGGACGATGACCGCCAACCGGCTGCGCCACCGCTTCGACAGTGACGAGGCCGAGATCCACGTCGTCGACCGCGACGACAAGCACGTCTACCAACCCGGCCTGCTCTTCGTGCCCTTCGGACTCGCGCAGGTAGGAGAGATCGTGCGGCCGCGGCGGCGCCAGTTGCGCAACGGCGTCGTCTTCCACGAGAACGAGGTCGAAGAGGTCTGGATCGAGCGCGACGAGGTGCTGCTCGACGACGGGACGGTGCTCCCCTACGACGTGCTGATCGTCGCGAGCGGCGTGCGCCTGCAACCGGAGGAGACCGAAGGCATGACCGGGCCGGGCTGGAACGAGCGCGTCTTCACCTTCTACAACCCCGAGGGCGCCGACGCACTGCACGGTGAGCTCGAGCGCTTCGACGGTGGCCGACTGGTCGTCAACCTGGTCGACATGCCGATCAAGTGCCCGGTCGCGCCGCTCGAGTTCGCATTCCTCACCGACTGGTACCTGCGCGAGCGCGGCATCCGCAACCGCACCGAGCTCGTCTACTCGACGCCGCTCGACGGCGCCTTCACCAAGCCGATCGCTTCCGAGCAGCTGGCGGGCCTGCTCGCCGAGAAGGAGATCGAGCTGGTGACCGAGTTCAACGCCGGCGAGGTCGACGGCGTCGGCGGCAAGCTCAACTCCTACGACGGCCGCGAACTCGACTTCGACCTGCTCGTCACCATCCCCCTGCACGGCGGCGGCGCCTACGTCGAACGTTCCCCCGGTCTCGGCGACGCACTCGGCTTCGTCCCGACGAACAAGTCAACGCTCCAGACACCGGCGAAGCCAAACGTGTTCGCGCTCGGCGACGCAACCGACCTGCCAACCTCGAAGGCCGGCTCCGTCACCCACTTCGAAGCCGAGGTCCTAACGGAGAACGTCGCTCGCTACCTCGCCGACGAGGAGCTCGACGGCGGTTACGACGGCCACGCCAACTGCTTCATCGAGACCGGCTTCCACAAGGCGCTACTGATCGACTTCAACTACGAGACCGAGCCCCTCCCCGGCCACTTCCCCAGCGCGTTCGGGCTGCCGCTGCTGCGCGAGTCCAGGCTCAACCACCTCGGCAAACTCGCATTCCAGTGGGTCTACTGGCACGCGCTCCTGCCCGGCCGCGAGATCCCCGGCATCGGCCCGGCGATGCCGACCGCCGGCAAGAAGCGCACCCCTGCCCACGCCTAAATCGAGGAGGACGAGATGACCATGACCCTGATCGCCGATGCCCCCGTCGACGTCGACGCCGAAGGCTTCCTCACCAACCCTGAGCAGTGGAACGAGCAGATCGCGCACGCGATCGCAGCCGAGAACGGCATTGCCGACCTGACCGAGCGGCACTGGCTGGTCGTCAGCTTCATGCGCGAGCGTTATCTCGCCACCGGCACCGCCCCCTCGATCCGCTCGCTCGGCAAGGAGTCGGGCGTGCCGATCAAGGAGCTCTACCAACTCTTCCCCAAAGGCCCGGCCAAGCTCGCCGCCAAGATCGGCGGCATCCCCAAGCCCAAAGGCTGCATCTAGATAGGAGCGCAGACGATGACCACCACACTCGAACAGCCACAACTCGACGCGGCCGAGCCGAAGACGATCGAGAAGGTCGCGATCGTCATCTCCAAAGGCTCGCTCGAGGGTATCTACCCGGGCCTGATCATGGCCAACGGCGCCCGCATGGACGGGATCGAAGCCGACCTCTTCTTCACCTTCTTCGGCCTCGACGCGATCCGCAACGACCGCTACGACAAGATCAAGGTCGCAACCGTCGGAAATCCCGGCCTGCACATGCCCACCTGGCTCGGCGCCCTGCCCGGCTTCTCTGCCCTCGTCACGAAGATGATGAAGCGGCAGATGGAGAAGATCGACATGCCGCCGATTCCCGAGTTCATCGAGCTCGTCGCCGACTCCGGCGTGCACCTCTACGCCTGCAAGGCGAGCGTCGACATGTTCGGCCTCACCATGGAGGACTTCGCCCCCCAGGTCGAGGAGATCATCAGCGTCGGCGAGTTCTACGAGAAAGCTGCCGACGGCCAGATCATCTTCACCTAGAGCTGCTCGCACCCCGGTTGACGCGCTGGCAACCGCCGGCCGGGGGTTCCTCGTCCACCAGCCCAGTCTCTTCCCATGTCGGCTTTCACCGGTCCGCCACCAACAACCCGGCACGGTCGCACCGCGTTGTTGGTTCACGCGCGCGCGTGTACCAGACCGTGCCCTGCTTCACAAGCTGAGTGAATCTGGTTTTTGAGACCCTTCGGGAGAAATGGCGAGATACGTCGAGCTGAGGAGGCACACCGATGCTGACGGGGACGTCCTGACGCAGGAGGGTGTGCGCGCGGCGACCGAGATCGGAGCGCGTCTGCGCGGCGGCTACGACCTGCTCGTCTCCACGGGTGCGCAGCGTGCGACTCAGACGCTCGCCTGTTTTCTCGCCGCGCGCGGCGAGCGGGTCGCGGGCGGAGTCATCGTCGAGGCGGGTTTGCGCTCCGGGAGAGAAGATCGCTGGCGCGAGGCGTACGAGAAGGCAGGAAGCGGGGAGCTCGAAGCACTACGCAATGTGGATCCCGAGCTCGTGGATGAGGACTCAGCAGCCCTGGGTGCGGCGCTCGGACGAGTGCTCGACGCGCTCGCCGACGGGGGTCGGGCCCTGATCGTCGGGCACAGCCCGACCAACGAAGCGGCCGTGTTCGGTCTGACCGGCCAGATCGTGGGCCCGATCTCCAAGGGAGCGGGCGTCCTAGTCGTCGCCGACGATCAGGGCTTTCGGCTGGAGACCCTGGACTGAGGCTGGCACTTCCCGCCGCCGAAACGGATCCGACGTTCAGAGGGCGGAATCCGAGAGGCGACTTGAGCCGATCCCGCAACCCCGCAGGCGAGAACGCTCCGCGTGCGGAGCCGCTGTGGAGCCCCGGGGGTGGCAACGGGTGGCAAGAGTCACCGCTGCTTCAGGCGTCGAAATGCGCCAAATCAAGCCTCGAACACGGTTGCACTTGGCTCAGGGCGGTCGGCCGGGGGCGAATCGTAAGCTCGCGCTGTGAGCACCGTCACTCGCGCTCGCACGGTCAGGCACAGGCTGGCGCTGGCCGCCCGCCGGCACACGCGGATGGTCGCCTTTGGCGCCGTCGTCGGGCCGGGAGTGCTCGCCGGCCTCTCTGACGACGACCCGGCCGGGATCACGACCTACTCGATCCTCGGCGCCGACTTCGGCTATCGCCTGCTCTGGGTGCTCCTGCTATCGACCGTCGCGCTCGTCGTCTTCCACGAGCTCGGCGCGATGATGGGCTGTGTCACCGGTCGCGGACTGGCGGGGCTGATCCGCGACCGCTACGGCCATCGCGCGGCCGCCTCTGCAGCAGCGGTCCTGCTCGTGGCCAACGTCGGCACCACTTGCGCCGAGTTCGCCGGGATCGCTGCGGCGTCTGAGCTCGCGGGCGTCAGCCGCTATGCGAGCGTGCCCGTGGCGGCAATCCTGGTCTCGACGCTGGTCGTGCGCGGCGGGTTCAGGCGCGTCGAGCACGTGTTGCTCCTGCTCGCCACGGTGTTCGTCACCTATTTCGCCTCGGGAGTCCTCGCTCATCCGCACTGGGGCGCGGCGGCGCGAGGGCTTGTCGTTCCGGCATTGCCGCTGCAGCGTCACGCGCTGCTCGTCGCGACTGCGACCGTGGGCACGACGCTCGCGCCCTGGGGGCTGGCGTTCATCCAGTCGTACGCCGTCGACAAGCGGCTCCGTCCGAGCGACCTCGCGTTCGAGCGCGTGGACGTGATCGCCGGGGCGGTGATGACGGGCGTGATCGGCTTCTTCATCGTGATCGCCTGCGCTGCGACGCTGCACGTGAACGGCCGCTCGATCAACGACGCAGGCGACGCGGCGGCGGCGTTGCAACCGCTGGCCGGTTCTTACGCGTCGACCTTGTTCGGGATTGGCTTGCTCGGAGCGTCGCTGCTTGCAGCAGCGATCCTCCCACTCTCGACCGCCTATTCGGTCAGCGAGGCGCTTGGCCGCGAGGCACGAGTCGAGGCACCAGTTCGGGAGGAACCGGTCTTCTACGGCACGTACGCACTCGTTGTGGGAGTCGGCGCGCTCGTCGTGCTCGTGCCGGGAGCGCCGCTCGTGCCGATTCTGTTCATCACCCAGGCGATCAACGCGGTGTTGCTCCTGCCGCTGCTCGCGTTCATCGCCCTGCTCACCCGCGACCGTTCGCTCATGGGCCAATATGCAACCGGTCGCGCTTGGACGGTGGTGATCGTGGCGGTGACGCTGATGATCGCGGCTGCGACCATCGTTCTCGGCGTCGTGCTCCTCGGCGGCTAGACCCGTCCTCGAGATGCGCGCTAGCGGGGGTGGTCGTGCCGATTCAGCGCAACCGCTCGAGGATCGCACGGAAGAGACCGTGATCTTGTCGGCCGAAACGAGGCGACAGCTACTCAAAAAGCCGTGACCGGCGTTATGCTCGCCCCCGTGGCCCGCGCCTGGACCGTCGCACGGTTCGGAGCCGCCCTCGGGTGCGGCCTCCTGCTTGCCGGCACCCTCGGAGCCTGCGGCGGCACCAAGACCGTGACGAAGACGGTGACCGTCGTCGGAACAGTCCCAAACGGCGGAGCGACGTCGGTGAGCGCGAGCATCGCCGCGGGCGCCCA
>WNGH01013277.1_pt1 | contig 14903 bp, 15 predicted proteins | sample 5400631 | NCBI WGS metagenome assembly WNGH01 (sample SAMN13153373, study PRJNA577476) | soil metagenome | isolation source: 115 cm soil or saprolite under Garry oak tree replicate 1 | place: USA:California | collected 2016-06-15
CACGCGGATGCCGTTCTTGTCGCCGAGCACCTGCACCTCGACGTGGCGCGCCTCCTCGACGAACTTCTCGACGTAGATCTCGGACGAGTCGAACGCCGCCGCCGCCTCCGCCCGGCACGCCTCGAACGCCTGCGCCGCGCCGCCCCGCTCGCGCACGATGCGCATGCCGCGGCCGCCTCCGCCCGCGGCCGCCTTGAAGATCACGGGATACCCCGCCGCCTCGGCGACCTCGAGCGCCTCGGCGTCGTCCTTGAGCGGCCGGTCGCTTCCCGGGACGACGGGCACTCCCGCCTGTCGCGCGAGCAGGCGCGCCTGCGCCTTGTCACCCATGAGGCGGATGGCCTCGGGCGAGGGGCCGATGAAGGTGAGACCGCACGAGCGGCAGATCTCGGCGAAGGCGGGGTTCTCGGCGAGAAACCCGTACCCCGGGTGGATGGCCTCGCTGTCCGTGACGACCGCGGCCGAGATGATCCCGGGAATGTTCAGGTAGCTCGCGCGCGCCTCGGCAGGGCCCACGCAGATGGACTCGTCCGCGAGGCGGACGGGGAGTGACCCGGCGTCGGCGGTCGAGTGGGCGATCACGGTGCGGATGCCCATCTCGCGGCAGGTGCGGATGATGCGCAGCGCGATCTCGCCGCGATTGGCGATCAGGATCTTGTGGAACATGGACGCCGTCAGCCGCCCAGCACGCGCCGCCACTGCGACTCGAGCTCGGCCTGCGGCAGCGCATAGACGCGCCCCATCGCCACCGCGAGGGGCTCGCCGCTGGCCCTCGAGCGCCTGCGCCAGTCCCTCGTGCAGCCAGCGGGGCGCCTGCCCGCGGGCGGCGTAGTGGACGGCCGCGTGCGCGTACTCGTGGACGACGAGCCGTTCAAGCTCGCGCCGCGGCGGCAGAGGTCCCACCGGCAGGCGGATCTTGCCGTCGAAGAGTCCGGTCACCCAGCCGTGCACGCGCGTGACGCTCCCGAACTGCTGCCGGTCGTAGAGCACGACCATCACGCGCTCCTGCGGCACGACGCCGAGCTCCCGGCCCACTCGGTCGCGCGCCGTCTCCAGCGCCTGCAGCACGAGGCGCCGCTCGACGTCGCCGCCGGCGCGCGACTTGACGACGAAGTGCGCCGTCGTCTCGCGCTGGAATCCCGACTCGGCCCGCGCCTCGCGCTCGAGCTTGTCGAGGAGCCGCCGCGCGGCCTCGTGCGCCGGATCGCGTTCGAGCACGGCGCGCACGTGCGCCACGGCGCGGTCGCCCTGGTCGCGGCTGTCGTAGATCCGGGCCAGCAGCAGCGAGACTTGGGGATCGAAATCCAGGCGGCCGGCCGTCTCGAGCGGGCCGAGCGCGTCGTCGGCCCGCCCGGCGTGGATGGCGGCCACGCCGAGCCCACGCAGCAGCGCGGGCGCCTCCGGCGTGGCGCCGAGCCCCTGGCGGAACATCCATATCGCGTCCTCCGGGTGTCCTTCCCGGAGCGTGCGCCAGCCCGACACCTCGAAGCAGCTCGCGGACACCGGCGCGGGCTCGAAGCGCTCGCAGGCGCGGGCGAACTGGCCGGCGGCGTAGAGCCGCATCGCGTCCTCGGTGAGCGGGACCGCATCGGGCAGCGGCGCGCGCGCGACGACAGGAGCGGCCGCCCCGCCGTCCCGCGGCCGCTCGGGCTCAGACCCCAGCGCGAAGACGAGGACCGCGACGGCGAGAGCGGGGACGGCGAGACGGAGCGACGTCGGCGGAGCGGCCACGGCCTCGGCTCAGCGCTGGGGTTCGATGAGGAAGAGCGGCTGGCCGTACTCGACGGCCTGGCCGTTCTCGGCGAGGATCTTGACGATCCGCCCCCCGACCTTCGACTCGATTTCGTTCATGAGCTTCATCGCCTCGATGATGCAGACGACCTGGCTCTCCTTCACGACGTCGCCCTCGCGGACGTAGGGCCCCGCCGTCGGTGACGGGGCGCGGTAGAACGTGCCGACCATCGGCGACTCGATCGGCACGGTGCCGGGCGCCGCCTCGACCGGGGCCGGCTCGGCCGCCGTTGCGGGCATCGCGGCGGCGCCCGCGGCCGGCGTGTGGTGTGGGGCCAAGGGTACGGGCGTCGCCCGATGCAGCCGCACACGGACGCCGGCCGCCTCCACCTCGATCTCCGACAGGCCGAGCGGCGAGAGCAGCGCCGCGAGCCGACGCGTGAGCGCGACGGCGCGCCGGTCGGGATCCGCCTCGCGCCGCGGCCGGGCGGGGCGCGCCATCACGTCCCCGCCGAGGCGACGCGCCCGAGGTACTCGCCCGTGCGCGTGTCGATCTTCACGATGTCCCCCTCGTTGAGGAAGAGCGGCACGTGGATGACGGCGCCCGTCTCGAGCGTCGCCGACTTCGTGCCGCCCTGCGCGGTGTCGCCGCGCACGCCGGGGTCGGTCCGGGCGATCGTCAGCTCGACGAAGTTCGGGAGCTCGACCGCCGCCGGCGCGCCGTCGATGTAGAGCACGTCGAGCTCGGTGTTCTCCCTGAGATACTCGCGCGCGTCGCCGACCTCCTCGGGCGAGAGCGACACCTGCTCGTAGGTCTCCATATCCATGAAGTGGTAGCGGTCGTCACGATAGAGGAACTGCATGTGCTTCTCTTCGTAGTCGACGAGCGCGAGGCGCTCACCCGACCGGAAGGTGTTGTCGACGACCTTGCCGAGGCGCATGTGCTTGAGCTTCGTGCGCACGAACGCGCCGCCCTTACCCGGCTTGACGTGCTGGAAGTCCACGATCGTCCACGGCTGGCCGTCGTACACGACGCGCAGGCCCTTCTTGAAATCGGCGGTCGACACCTGCATCCGCTCTACCCCTTCCGTCGCGAGCGCGCGCGCAGCGCAGACTCGAGCGCCCCGCGTGCCTCGTCGTCGTTCGGATCCTTCCGGAGAACCCGAGTGAACACCATCGCGGCCTCGTCGGCCAGCCCCTGCTCGAGGCAGAGGCGCCCGAAGGCGACGGTCGCGAACGTGTCGTCGCCGAGCAGCCGCCCGAGCCCCTCGCCGTCGCGCGCCTCGGCCGGGTCCGCGCGCAGCAGCCCGAGCAGGACGGCCGATTCGCGGTCCCCCGGGTCGAGCGCGACGGCGGCCTCCAGGTGCCGCACGGCATCGTCGATCGCCCCGCGGCGGCGGTGGATCTCCGCCGCGAGACGCTGACATTGTACGTCCTTCGGGGTGTCGCGCAGGAGCGCGTCGATTTCGACCAGTGCGCGCGCGAGGTCGCCCTCGGCGACGTAGGCCTTGGCGAGGATGAGACGCGCCGTCGCGTAGTGCGGGTGACGCGCGAGCCCCTCGCGGCAGACCGCGATCGCGTCGGCGCCCCGGCCGGCCTTGCGGTAGAGGTCGGCGAGCTGCGCGAAGGCGAGGGAGCCCGGCTCACGCGCCAAGCGCTCCTCGTGCCGGCGGATCACCCCGGCGAGTGCCCCATCGTCCACAGGCATCGCGTCCCAGTTATACGGAGCGGCCGTTTTCGTTGTCAACGGCGTAGCGCCTCCTCCGCCAGGCGTGGATCGAGACGACGCAGGACCGCGAGCTGTGCGGCCATCGCCTCCTGTCGGTCGAGCGCGCGGTAGGCGCGCGCCAGCGCGACCCGCGGTGCCGGGGCGCCCCCGTCGAGCGCGACAGCACGCTCGAGCGGCTCGACCGCCTCCGCCGGGCGGCGGGCCGCGAGCAGCGACAGGCCGAGAGCGGTCAGGACGTCGCGGTCTTCCGGGCGGCCGCGCGCGACGTCGGCGAGGTAGTGGACCGCCTCGTCGGCGCGGCCCTCGCGGAGCAGCGCGATGCCGAGCCGGGCCCGGAGGTCCAGGTCGCCGGGGACTCGATCGGCGGCGAGCCGCATATGGGGGATCGCGTCGGCGGGCCGGCCCACCCACAGTAGCACGACGCCGAGGTCGCGCTGGTAGGCCATACGCTGTGGCTTCAGCGCGACGGCGCGCTCCAGGAGCGGTACCGCCTCCCCGCTGGCCCCCGCGTGGTGCAGCGCATGACCGAGCTGGTTCGCGCAGAACGCGCACGCCGGATTGACCTCGACCGCGTGGCTCCAGAGCGTCTGGGTGTCGCGCCAGACCTGGACCTGGCTCCACGTGAGCATCGCCAGTCCGGCGATCCACGCCGCGATCGCCCCCAGCGCGAGCCGCCCCACTCCGGGCCGCAGCGCGGCGCTCCCGGCCGCGCGGCCCACGAGCCCGGCCCCGGCGCCCACGAGCCCGGCCCCCGCGCCAACGAGCCCGGCCCCCGCGCCGACGAGCAGCGCCCCGCCGAGGCAGGCGAGGTAGCTGTAGCGATCGGCGACGATCTGCGGATCTTTGTGGATCACGAGCCCGCTGATCGGCAGCACCGAGATCGCGTAGGTCGCCCACACGGTGAGGCCGGCGGGCCAGACCCGGCGCGCGAGGAGGACCGCGGCCGTCGTCGCCACCACGCCGAGCGCGCTGGGCAGGAACGGCGCGTCCCACCAGCGGAGCGGCTCGGGCAGCTCATGGATGTGGGTGAGGCCGAGCGGGACGAGCGTCGTCCAGGCGTAAAAGGCCAGGTTGTAGGCGACCACCGAGGCGCGGGCGACGAGCGGGTACTCGGCCGAAGACGAGAACTGCTGGGCCGAGGCGACAACGCGCAGGGCGATCAGCCCGCCCCCGACCGCGACGACGAGGTACGGCACCTTCTCGGCCCAGACGCGCCACGCGGCGGGAGTCGTCCAGCCACCCGCGGCCGGCAGTCTCCGCAGCGGATACATGTCGAGCACGGCGAGGATCAGCGGCAGGGTCATCACGATCGACTTGGACAGCATCGCCAGAGCGAAGCAGACGACCGAGATCGTGAGCCAGCGAGCCCGGCGGCCCGTGTCGACCATCCGGAGGTAGGCCAGCAGTGCGAGCAGGTAGAAGAGGCCCGACAGCACGTCGCGGCGCTCCGTCGCCCACGCCACCGACTCCGCGCGCAGCGGGTGGAGCGCGAAGAAGAGCGCCGCGGTCGCGGCACCGAGGGTGCGCCACGGCCCGCCGAGCGAGGGCAGGGCGCTGCCGAGCAGCCGATGGGCCACGAGGAGGAACAGCGCCGCGTTGGCGGCGTGCAGGATCACGTTCGTGAGGTGATAGCCGAAGGGGTCGAGACCCCAGAGGGTGTAGTCGAGACCGAAGGAGACCCACGTGAGCGGGATCCAGTGACCCGCCCAGGCCGGGGCCTCCAGGAACATCCAGGTGAGCTGTGCCCAGCCGAGCCCGCGGTAGTGCGGGTTCCGGACGAAGTTGAACTCGTCGTCCCACGCGACGAAGCCGTTCCGCAGCGCGGGCGCGAAGACCGCGAAGGTGAGGATGGCGACGGCGAGCGCGACCGCGACGCGCCCGGACGCGGCGCCGTCGTCAGGCGGCGAGTTCGGCGAGCGCAGCCCTGACCTCGGCAGCCGGGACGTCGTAGACGAGGCGGAAGGTGCCGATGCGCGGCGCCAGGACGAACGGCACGCGGCCGTCCCGCGCCTTCTTGTCGTGCGCCATGGCCGCGAGCACCGCGGCGGCGTCGACACCCGCCGCCGAGATCGGCAAGCCGACCTCGGCGAGCAGCCGCTCCTGGCGCGCGGCCGTCGCCCGGTCCGAGATACCCAGGCGGACGGCGAGCCGCGCCTCGGCCACGATGCCGAGCGACACGGCCTCGCCGTGCGTGAGCCGCGCGTAGCCGGTCGCGGCCTCGATCGCGTGGCCCAGGGTGTGGCCGTAGTTCAGCACGTGGCGCAGCTCGGCCTCGCGCTCGTCGCGCTCGATCACCGAGGCCTTGAGCCGGCACGAGCCGCCGATGATCCGCTCGAGCGTTCGCACGTCCCGCGCGCCCAGGGGTACGACGTCGCGCTCCACCTCGGCGAAGTAGTCCGCGTCGAGCACGGCGCCGTGCTTCACGACCTCGGCGAGCCCGGACCGAAAATCGCGCTCGGGCAGGGTCTGGAGCGTGGCCAGATCCGCGACGACGAGCCGGGGCTGGTGGAAGGCGCCGACGAGATTCTTCGCGCTCGGGTGGTCGATCGCCGTCTTGCCGCCGATCGCCGCGTCCACCTGTCCCAGCACCGTCGTGGGCAGCTGCACGACGTTCATGCCCCGCATGAAAGTCGCCGCCGCGAAGCCCGCAACGTCGCCGACGGCGCCGCCGCCGAGCGCGAGCACGGTGGACGTCCGGTCGAGGCCGGCCTCGAGGAAGCGATCCCACAGCCGCTCGGCGACGGGGAGTGTCTTCGCCGCCTCCCCCTCCGGGACCTCGATCGTGGTGACGGCGAAGCCGGCGGCGTCGAGGGAGGCGGTCACGGCCTTGCCGTGCAGACGCAGGATCGTCGGGTCGCTCACCAGGGCCGCGCGCGCGCCCACGCCGAGCGCGCGCAGGCGCTCGCCCACCGTCGCGAGCGCGCCGTCGCCGACGACGATCGTGTAGGAGCGGACGCCGAGGCTGACCGGGATTTCCATAGTGCGCCCCCCGGGCGGGGCTACCAGGTCTTCAGACTGTCCAGGTACGTACGATGATTGTGGCGTATCTCGTCGACGCTGTCGCCCCCGAACTTCTCGAGGAACGCGTCCGCGAGGACGATGGCCATCATGGCCTCGCCGACGATGCCGGCCGCGGGCACGGCGCAGACGTCGCTCCGCTCGACGACCGCCTCGACCGCCTCCTTGGTGGCGAGGTCCACGGAGCGGAGCGGCGTGCGGAGGGTGGACAGGGGCTTCATCGCGGCGCGCACCACGACGGGCTCGCCGTTGGTGACGCCGCCCTCGAGGCCGCCCGCGTTGTTCGTCCTGCGCTGGAAGCCCTGCCGCGGGTCGAAGAGAATCTCGTCGTGCACCGCGGAACCCGGACGCCGCGCCGTCTCGAACCCGAGACCGACTTCGCATCCCTTGATCGCCTGGATCGAGCAGAACGCCTGCGCGAGCCGGCCGTCGAGGCGTCGGTCCCACTGCACGTACGAGCCGAGGCCCACGGGGCAGCCGAGTGCGACCACCTCGAAGACGCCGCCGAGCGTGTCGCCCTTGGCCTTCGCCTCGTCGATCGCCGCGATCATCGCCGCTTCGGTCGCCGGATCCGCGCAGCGCACCTCGGAAGCCTCGGCGCGCGCGCGGAGCTCCTCCCACGGGACCGCCAGATCGGCCGGAATGCGGACACCGCCGATGTCGGTGACGTGACTGAGGATCGTGATCCCGAACTCGGCGAGGAGACGCCGGCCGACGGCGGCGACCGCGACGCGTGCCGTCGTCTCGCGCGCGCTCGAGCGCTCCAGCACGTTGCGGATGTCACGATGCCCGTATTTCATGGCGCCGGCGAGGTCGGCGTGGCCGGGGCGCGGCCGCGTGACCTCCTTGGGCGAGGCGCCGGGCGCCGGCGCCGCGACCGCCATCGTGGCCTTCCAGTTCTCCCAGTCGCGGTTGGCGATCTGCAGCGTGATGGGACTGCCGAGCGTCGTCCCCGACCGGACCCCGGAAAGAATACGGACCTGGTCGCGCTCGATTTTCATTCGCCCACCGCGGCCGTAGCCGCGCTGGCGGCGCGCCAGGTCCTCGTTCACGTCCGCCTCGGCCACGGCCAGGCCCGCCGGCACGCCGTCGATCACGGCAACCAGCGCCTCACCATGGGACTCCCCCGCGGTGAGGAAGCGGAATACCCGGGTCATCGCTTGGAGGCGCCGATACCCTCCCGCGCCACGAGGCTCGGCGTGATGAACACGACCAGCTCCCGGTTCGGCGTGAGGTCGACCCGCCTGACCTTGAACAGCCAGCCCAGGATCGGGATGTCTCCGAGGATCGGCACCTTGCGTACGGTCTCGATCTCCTTGCGCTGCATGATCCCGCCGATGGCGAGCGTCTCGTTTTCCTTGATGAGCACCTGGGTCTCGGCGCGCCGCTTGTCGATGATCGGGAGGAAGGATCCGCCGCCCGCGATGACGACCTGGCCGCTCTGCGAGTTGTCCTCGACGACCACGACCATCTTGATCCGTGTGGCGTTAGGCTCGACGACGACGGTCGGCGTGACCTCGAGCCTCAGAACGGCGTCCTTGAACTGAACCTGGGTGCCGGCCGAGCTGACGGTCGCGTACGGGATCTCGCTGCCGAGCTGGATCGAGGCCTTGCTGTTGTCGGTGGTCGCGATCTCGGGTCGGGACACCGAGCGCGTCTTGCCCTGCTGTTCCAGCGCCTGCAGCACCAGGTTGAGATTGAAGTTCGTGCCGATGATGCCGAAGGCGATTCCGCCGAGGGCGCCGACGCTGCCGTTCGTGACCGGGAGGTTCACGAGGTTCCCGCCCGTCAGCAGGCCGGTCGCGGCGCTCACCGGCAGCAGGCTACCCAGGGTCACGGCTGGATTGGGTTGTGTTCCGCCGATCTTGTCCGGCGCGATAGGGGTACCCGGATCCGCTCGAGATCCGCCGCGTACATGCGGAGGAAGATCGAGTTCGTGGGCTTGTAGGACTGGATCGTGATGCCCTTGGCCAGGACCTCGGCCGACGGCGTCGGCGCCAGTGGCGGCGGCGGCTGGCCGGGGCCGAAGAGCTGGGAGAACGGCGGCGCCGGGATCACGCCCGGCCCACCGGGCGCCCCGGCGGCGGGAGCGCCCCCGGAGCCGCCGGCGATTCCGAGGATGCCTTGCAGCGTCTTGACGATATCGTCCGGATCCGCGTACGAGAGCCGGATCGTCTCCTCGACCAGCGGACCGCGCCTCACGGCCTCGGCGATCGCCGCGTCCGCGGCGGCCTTGCGCTGCGCCGCTTCCTGCTCCTTGAGCTGAGCCTCGGCGATCTTCTGACGGATCTCGGTCTCGGCCTTGACCTTCGCCTCCTCGAGCCGCCGCGTCGACTCGCGCTCCTTGGCCAGCTGATCTGACGTGACGATTCGCAGAACTCCGTCCCTTTCCAGCTTCACGAGACCGCGAGACTCGCAGATGACGTCGAGCGCCAGGTCCCACGGCACGTTGCGGAGCGTGATCGACATCTTGCCCTTCACGTCGTCGCCGACCACGATGTTGCGCGTGCTCTCCGCCGCGAGGATACGCAGCAGATTGACGACGTCGGCGTCCTTGAAGTCGAGCGAGATCAGCTTCGGCCCGTCCGACGGTGCGGGGGGCGTCGGAAGGGGCGCCGCCGGGGGCTGGGCCGTCCGCGGCGCGGTCTGCGCCTGCGCGATGCGCAGGGGCTCGCCGGCGGGCGGCGCGGCGACCTTCGCCTTGTCCGCGTCGATCGCGATCGCCGCGGTCGGGATCACGAGGGTGAGGCCGTCGGCGTCCTCGCGAATGATGTAGCCGACCTTGCGGGTCAGCTCGACGACCAGACGCGAGACGCCCCGCTTGAACTGGCCGCCGCGCACCTGCGTGAGCGGCTCGGTCCCAACCTTCAGCGGCGTCGGGCGCCACCGGTAGACCGTCCCCTCGAAGTCCATCACCAGCCGGCTCGGCGAGTCCAGCAGCGTGGCATGGTACTTGGCCGGGCCCGAGGTCTTCACGGTCACCGTGACCGTGTCGGGCTGGGTCGTGACCGTCACATCGTTGAGCTCAACGAGCGTGGAGGGGCTCTGCGCGCCCGCGGGGAGCGCCGTAGAGGCCAGCATGAGGAGCGCAACGCCAAGGCTCACGAATCGCTGAAGCATCATTAGTTCGCCGCCAGTCTTAGAACCACTCGGTTAGAGGTGGAGCCGGGCCTCACCGTCACGGTGAAGACGATGCTGTCCGAGCCGATCTCGACGACTCGACCGTCGAACAGCGTGTCCCCGGTCTTGAGGATGTAACCGATACCATCCTGCGTCTCGACGAGCGCGAGGGTCTGCCGCCCACGGACGATGCCGGTCAGTTTCGCGGACGCCACGGACAGGCCGCCCGTGCCCTCGGGCCGCTCGACGACCGTGAACGGATCGCGGCGCCCCTTGGCATCGTACTTCGGGCCCGTGGGCTCGGGAATCACGGGTAGTTGAGGCACGAGCCCGGTCTGCTGACCCGGCGCAGACGCGGCGGCAGGCGCCGCCTTGGGCTGCGGCGGGGGCGACGGCGTACCGCACGCGGCCAGCAGCGTGGCCGCGAGCGCCGCCGAAACGACGAGGCGCGCGCGTCGGTTCATGATTTCGAGTCTCCGGGCACCGGCAAGGCGGCGCGTGGAGGCGCGGGCGCGGCGGGTGCCGCCGGGCCGCCCGGCCGCGCGACCGCGCCCGTGCGGTACGTGTAGGTCGCCAGCATGAGGTCGGCCTTCACCGTCCGGGCGCCGCGCTGGCCACTCAGCTTGATTTCGGTGACGTTGACGACGCGCGGCAGGCGCGCCACCAGCTCGAAAAAGTACGCGACCTGGTGGTAGTTGCCCTCCGCTTGGAGCGTCACCGGGAGCTCGTTGACGTAGTCGCGCGGCTTCGCCTCTTTCGGCTGGAAGAGCGACACGCCGAGACCCGCCCTCTGCGCCGATTCGGAGAGCGCTCTGTAGAGGCCGGGCGTCTCGCGCTCCTGCGGCAGTTTCTCCTTGAGCGCGGCGAGCCGCTTGTTCAGCTCGGCCAGCTCCGCCTGGAACCTGTCCAGCTCGGCGACGGCCGCGCGGCTCTGGGTCAACTCGGTCTGGAGCGCGGCGTTCTTGGTCCTGAGCAGGGCGATCCGCGCGTCGACCGGGGAGATCAAGAAGTAGTAGCCGACGGCGACGATGAGCACCAACAGCACCATGCCCAGGACGACCTTGGGGAGCTTCGGCCCATCGATGAAGTTCTGGATGAACGCTGGGGCGGCCATGTCAGCTCTCGTACCGGCAGGTGACCTCGAAGGTCACCGGGCTGTTCACTCTCGTCAGGTCCTGCCTGGAGATCACGATCTCGATGTCCTTGAACTTTCCGGACGCCTTGAGGTTGGCCATGAACTCCGACACGACCGATGCCGTGAAGGCGGAGCCCTGGATCTTGAGCCCCGAGCCCCTGTCCTCCATGGACGTGATCCACAGCTCCTTGGGCACCATGTCCACGAACACGTCGAGCATGCGGAGGGGCCGGTCCTGGTCCTTCGTCAGCTGCTCGATGAGCTGAACGCGGCCCTTGGCCTCGGCGAGTTGCGCCTTCAGATTCGTGCCCTGGCCGATCTGCGCCTTGAGACGCTGGAGCTCGGCCTCGCCGGTGCTGATCTCATTGGTGAGCCGGGCTTCCTCCGCGAAGCGGCCGTAATACGTATAGCCCACGCCGACGACCGCGAGCACGGCGAGGATGCCAAAAAGGATGCCGAGGTTGAAGCTCGGGAGCGAAACGCCGCCTCCCCGGCGGGCCTCGACCGGCGCGAGGTTGATCCGGATCATCTCGCCTCTTCCTTGTCGCCCGGGCGGCGCAGCCCCAGCCCGACGGCCACCGCCAGAGCGGGGCCGAGGGTGTGGACCTCTTCCGCGTACTGCGGCGGCACCTCGACGCGGTCGAACGGTCGCGCCAGCTCCACCGGGATCCCCCAATTGGAGGACAGGTACTCGTTCAGGCCCGGCAGCTGCGCGCACCCGCCGGCGAGCACGATCTTGCCGATGCGCTCGGACTCGGCGGTCGACGCGAAGTAATCGAAGGTCCGCTGCACCTCCAGCGACAGGTCGCGCGAAACCGCCTCGAGCGGCGGCACCAGCGTCTCCCACTGCACCCCGACGTTCTTGCCGAGCTTGGCCGCCTCGGCCTGCTCGAACGGGATGTTGAGCCGCTGCGCGATGGCCTGCGTGTAGTTGTTGCCGCCGAAGGGAATGTCGCGGGCGAAGATCGTGGAGCCGCCCCGCAGGACGTTGGTCTTCATGATCGAGGCGCCGATGTCGATCAGCGCGACCGCCTCGTTGGTCTCGCCGGGGTTGTTGAGATCGTACTGGTTGCCGAGCGCGAAGCCGTCCACGTCCACGATGGTCGGCGCGTACCCGGCCTGTTCCACCACGGTCATATACTCCATCACCTTGGACTTCTTCACCGCGACGAGGATCAGATCGAGCTGCCCTTCCCGCCGGCCGACCGTATGGTAGTCGAGGAATACTTCGTCGATCGCGAACGGGATGTGATGCTCGGCCTCGAGCTGGACGACGTCGTTGACTTCTTCGGCCGGCACCTCGGGAATCTGGACTTTCTTGATGATCAACTCGCGCCCGCAGATCGAGATGACCGCGTCGTGCGACTTGACGCCGGCCTTCGCGACCGCCTCGCGGATCGCGTTCGCGACCGTCCGGGGCTCCCGGATCGTCCCCTCGGCCACGGTGTCGGCAGGAAGGGGCACGTGGGCGAACGCGGTGAGCCGCCGCGTGCCGCCGCTCACCCCGAGCTGGACCACCTTGACGCAGCTGGACCCGATGTCGAGCCCGAAGCCCGCTGACGTCTTTCGGAAGAGCCTGTTTAACAAGTCATTTTCCTCTCAGGGCACGTAGTATAGGGGCCCCGTCGCGAGTCGCCAATGTTTTCGGAGCCCCCGAGGGTAGGGGGTCGACTAAATGACTCCCCCAACCGCTCGCCGTTTTAATTTTCCGCAAACGCTCGCACTCAGGGTAGCTCGCGCCGGTTGAAGAGCCAGGCGCCCGCCGCGGAGGTTCGAAGCACGGCCTCGATCGTCACGTGCGCCCGCTTGAAGGCGCCGGTGGACTGGACGATGAGGACGCCGTTGCCGTCCCGATCGGCGGTTTCACCAGCGGCGGCCCCGGCAGGTAGCCCCGTGAGCGCACGGTCGGCGCTCTCGAAGTCGTTCCGGACCCGGACCGTGTACGTCCCACCGCCCGCCCCGTCAGGGGCGGCCGCCTCGGTGAGGATCACCCACGGGCTTCGCGGGTCTGCCGATGCCAGAATCGCGCTCACCGCCGCGGCATCGTCCCCGCCGAGCCGTCCGTAGGCGACCTCCATCCCTGCGTCGGCGAGTCCACGAGCCCGGGCTCCCTCGGCCAGGTTCCGGGAGATCTGGGGCTCGAGCGTGCCGACCTGAAGGAGAGCGAGCGCCGTCGCGGTCACGCCGAGAAGGACCGAGAGGGAGAGGACGAGGACCATCAGCGCCGACGCGCGACGACGGTGACGAGATCCACAGTGGGCACATGACCGCGCGCGCCGTCGCCGGGCGCCGTGACCCGCACATGGATCCGCTTGCACGGAAGCAGGCAGCCGGGCGGGTCCGCGTCGTCCGTGACAGTCGTCAGCCGGCGATAGCCGCCGGGGACGATCTCGCCTGACGTCCCGCTCGCCAGCGCGGCGTCGGACCAGTCCGCGAGCGCGGCAGCCCGCAGCTCCTCGAGCCGCGCTTCCGCGAGGAAGACGGCGGTCGTCTCCGTCCGGGCTGTCGCGACGGCGCGCGCGGCGCCGGTCATCCCCGATGCGACCGCGCTCAGGCCGACCGTGACGATCACGCTGGCGACGAGGATCTCCGCCAAGGTGAAGCCCCGCTCGGCGTGCCCCGCCCGCCCGCCGGCTGTCACGGCGTGCTCACCTGTCCCGTAGCCGCCACCACGACGCGGCGTGCGCGGCCGGTGGCACGGTCGCGCAGCGTGAGCGTGCCGGCGGGTGCCGCTCCGCCCAGGCGGGTGAAGACGATCGCGGCCTCTCCTTCGACGTCGAGATCGCCGGACAGATGGATCAGGCCGCTCGCATCCGTGCCGGGTCCCGTCCACACGGCGCCCGCGCAGCCCCGGGTCCGCAGGCGCACGCCGGCGCCGGAGGGCTGCACGCAGACCGATGTGCCCTCGGCGATCGCGACGTGTCGCGCGCGGTTCAGCGCAGCGGAGAGTTCGACGACTCCGGCGGCGGAGGCGGACGCGCGCCACGCCGCGAGCAGGCCCGGCGCCGCCGTGACCGTCGCGATGCCGACCAGCGCGACGACGACGACCATCTCGATCGTACTGAAGCCACCGGTCCCGGTTACTCGGCGACGAAGAGGCTCAGGTACCAGCTCAGGATCCTTTCCCCCCAGAGGAGCGCAACCGTTCCACCAATTGCAAGGAAAGGACCAAACGGGACGGGGTGCTTGCCCCCGTGCCGCCCCGACAGCATCAGAGCGATGCCAACGACCCCGCCCAGGAGCGAGCTCACGACGAAGGCTAACAGGTAGATTTTCCATCCAAGAAATGCCCCTAACATGGCCGCCAGCTTGACGTCTCCCCCGCCCATTCCCTCCCGGCCCATGAGCAGCGCATAACCCTGGATCACCGCGTAGTAGATGCCACCACCGATCAGGATGCCGACGACCGGCTCGTGCCACGGCAGGCGCCCAGTGCCCAGATTGGCCAGCATCCCGGCCAGAATGCCGGGCAGAGTGATGACGTCCGGGATGATCTGGTGTCTGAGATCGATCACAGTGATCGCGATCAGCGACGAAATCAGGACAGCCGCGATCACGAAGTCCCAGGTGGCGCCGAACCTCACCCAGGCGATCGCGAAGGCCGCGCCGGTGCCGGATTCGACGAGGACGTAGGTCCAGGGGATCGCCATTCCACAGGCGCGGCAGCGCCGGCGGAGGGCGACGAACGACACGAGCGGGATGTTGTCGCGCCACGCGATCGGCGTGCCGCATCCGGGGCACGCGGAAGAGGGGCGCAGCAGGCTGCGGCGCTCGGGAACGCGCGCGATCACGACGTTGAGAAAGCTCCCGACCGCGAGACCGACGAGGACGACGAAGACGACAAAAACGACGAAGACGAGCGGCACACGACGAGTGTAGCCGAAGACGAATCCGGCGGCCGGGAGACCCGGCCGCCGGAGGTAACTACACCTGTGCCGCCCTGAGCCTTAGGGGCAGGTGGTGCCCGCGTTCGAGTTGGCGCCGGTGTTGTCGCCGAGCGCACACACCGTGAACGTCCCCGCGGCGCTGGCTTGGAACGAGTACGTCGCACCCGAGCCGGTCCAGCCGCCGGGCAGCGTGGGCGGCGTGTTCATGAACGGGCCGCCGAGCTGGTTCTGGTTGTTGGTCTGCTGCAGGAACAGCTCCGCCGGGATCGCCTGAATCGCGACC
>WNGH01003576.1_pt1 | contig 14902 bp, 15 predicted proteins | sample 5400631 | NCBI WGS metagenome assembly WNGH01 (sample SAMN13153373, study PRJNA577476) | soil metagenome | isolation source: 115 cm soil or saprolite under Garry oak tree replicate 1 | place: USA:California | collected 2016-06-15
TGCGCGAAGCCGACCGCCTGCCACTCGGCGATCAGGCGCGCCGTGCGGACAGCCGCCTCATGGTAGAACCGCGCGTAGGCGTCAGGACGGCCCACGAGCTCGGGAAAATGCTGCGCGAGCACGTAATCCGCCAGGGTCTTGAGATGGTCGAACTGGCGTCGCCAGTAGAAGAACTCGAAGTGGCCGAACCGGACATGAGAAGGCGCGAGGCGTAGCAGAGTGGCGCCGGTCTCGACCTGCTCGCGCAGGACCTCTTCCTCGCTCCCCACCACGCACAGGGCGCGCGTTGTGGGAATGCCCAGCCCGTGCATGGCCTCGCCGCAGAGGTACTCCCGAATGCACGAGCGCAGGACGGCGCGGCCGTCGTCGTCGCGGGAGAAGGGCGTGAGGCCCGCGCCCTTGAGATGCAGGTCCCACTTCTCGCCCCGGCCGTTGCGGACCTCGCCAAGCAGGATCGCGCGGCCGTCGCCGAGGCGCGAGACGTAGGCGCCGAACTGATGACCGGCATAGACCATCGCAAGCGGCTCGCTGCCCGGCGGCAGGTAATGGCCCGTGAAGCAGCCGGCGAACTCCGGCCGCCTGGCCTCCTCCGGGTCGAGATCGAGCAAGGCCGCCGCGTCCGGGTTGAAGCACACCAGGAACGGATTCTTGAGCGGCGTCGGCGTGACCTTCGCGTAGAAGACCTCGGGCAAGCGCGCAAAGGTGTTGTCGAACTGGAGCGTCTCGAGCGTTCTCGACTCAGACATGGACACATTCTAGCCCACCCTCGCCCTCTCCCTGCAAGCACGCGATCCGATTAAAGACCCTTCGCTTCGCTCAAGGATGACAGGCTTCCCCTCTCCAAAGCCATCCGGTACTATAGTCAACACGGGGGAACCATGCGAGCCGTTCCTTATTCAACCGTGTCGGAAGCGGTGGAGGGGCTGAAGGCCAGGGGGTTCACGGCGAACTTCGAGGTTGCCGACGACGGCCTCCGAGCTGTGGACAGCGGGAAGACCTTCGCGGCTCAACAACTCATGATCGTCGAGCATCACCGGTTTGAAGGCGCGAGCGATCCGGATGACATGTCGGTCGTCTATGGGATCGAGGCTACCGATGGCACACGAGGCGTCGTCGTTGACGCCTACGGAGTCTATGCCGATCCTCGGCTCAGCGAGCTCCTCAAGAACGTGAAGGTTCGTCGACCATGACACGCGCAATTCTTGCCGCTCTGCTGCTCCTACCACTCTCTGTGGCGGGCTGCAGCGCTGACAGCACGGCGCAGGAGCCCTCGACCTCCACGCTCATCTACGTGTCCGACTACTTCTCCTTCGTCGGAGCGGATCAGGAAGGGCGCGTCGCGTTTGCCTTGGACAACAACCGGGGGCGCGATGGGGAGGCCTTTCAGGCTGAGCACTTTGTCGTGCTGCATGACGAGCGCAAAGGCTGGATGGACGTCCTCGGCAACGGCCCCTACGACAATCTCAAGAAAGAGCTCGACCGCATCCCCGACTCTCCCTCCTTCCAGTTCGTCGGCGCTCCGGAGGCCGGACTCACGATCACCAGCGCGCCGAATCGATTGACGCTCCAGATCAATCCCGTTCCCATGCGGCACCACAGAACGGATGGGAAGTCCAGGGTCTGGATGGGATCCGCGTCGGCGGTGCTGACCTGGCAAGGCCGGACGATCCGCGGCCGCGCCATCTATGAATACCTCGCCATGCCGGACTTCAACCGGCTCACCAGGACCTACTTCAGTCTCTGGGAAGAATTCCAAGGCCTGTACCTGCTGGTTGACGGGAAAGACGACGTGTACCTGCACAGCCAACTGAGCGAACGATTGGCGCCGCTGGTCGGCAACCTCGTCGGCTTCGCCGTCCTGAACGAAGAGACGGACTATCTCAAGGATCTCGATGTAACGGTGCTGGACAGGGAGTTCGCGCTCGGCTTCTACCGATGGCCGACGGCCTGGCGCATCAGCTGGAAAGGCAACAAAGGCCCCGGCTCGCTGACCCTCACCCTCACAGAGCGAAAAGGGATCGCCAATTGGGTGATCGGCGGATTCTCCATGGGCATTGCGCGCGGCGAGCTGTCCTATGACGGCCGCACGTGGCCGCTGTACGGCCTGGCCGAATTGCTGATGTGAGCCGAGGGTTCACCCCGCGAGAGACCTCACTCGATCGTCGTGACCGTTTCGGATTCTTGCGCCTCGACGTCGAGACCGGGGCCAGTCCACGGCAGCAGCCTCGGGCCGTCATACCGATAGCCCCCTTTCACCGGATCGGCGGCCAGCAGGAGCGGGGTGTCCAGATCGAGCACGTCGAACCCGCCCAGCCCGAGGGCCAGGCCGAACGAGCAGCCCATCGCGATGCGGGTCTCCACCATGCCGCCGATCATCAAGCGGAGTCCGTACGCGCGCGCGTAGGCCACGATGTCCATCGCGTCCAGCAGGCCGCTCTTCATGATCTTGATGTTGATGTAATCAGCGGCCTGCCTTTCCAAGACATTCCTCACATCGAGAATAGATCGGACAGACTCGTCGGCGACTATCGGGACGCCGGTGAGGTGGCGCAAGGAGGCCAATCCGTCAAGGTCTTCCTTCGCCACCGGCTGCTCCAAAAGGACGAGGCGCCCGCCGACCCGTTTGACCCCGTTCACGAAGGCGAGGCAGTCCTCCCGCGTGAAGCCCTGGTTGGCGTCCGCGATAAACGCGACGTCCGGCAAGGCGCGGTGGATGGCTTCCAGGCGGCGGACATCTTGATGGACGTCGACGCCGACTTTCGTCTTGAAGAGGCGGAAGCCGCGGCCGTACCACTGGCGGGCCAGCGCGACCGTGCGCTCGAGGTCGACGATCGGGATGGTGATGTCGGATTCGCGCTCCCGCACGTCGGCGCCGCCCCAGAAGCCCCACAGGGTGACGCCGTTGTGACGGCAGAGCGCGTCGAGCAGCGCGATCTCCAGCCCGCAGCGCGAGGCCGGGTGTGAGGCGGCCATGTCATGAAACAGGCGGGCGATCTTTCTGTACTGAGAAGCCGGCCGGCCCAGCGCGGCCTTCGCGAGCTGCGCCGCGATCTGCGAGCAGGTATCCCGATCCGCGCCGCCCACCTCGGGAAACGGCGCGATTTCGCCGTAGCCGCGCGCGCCGCCCTTGAGCGTGATCCGGACGAACAGGTTCTGCGCCGTCACCAGCCGCCCCGTCGCCACCGCGAACGGGTCAGTGATGGGCACGTCAACGGGCCAGATCTCGACCTTCGTGATGATGTCCTGCGCCGGCATCGCTTGCGCACTTTACAATGACCGAGAGCGCCCTGTCACGCGCCGGTTCGCAGGTCCTGTCTCGTAGGGGCGGACCTACGTGTCCGCCCAGAAGAGGGCAATCACACAGGATTGCCCCTACCCAGAACACCGCCGCCCGGGTCCCATGCGGCGACAGGACACGCGAACCATCCGGATGTGTAACATCTACGCTTTGCGATAGACTACACGAGAAGAACGCGAGGCTAACAAATGAACAGGCACATCATGGTCGGTTTATTCTTCGTGAATCTGCTGCTGGCCGGTGTCGCGTTTGCGGCGGTGAACGACGCCACGCAAGGCGCCGACGGCCGGAGGCTCGAGAAGGCCACGTTCGCGGGCGGCTGCTTCTGGTGCATGGAAGAGGCGCTGGACAAGGTGGCCGGCGTGGTCTCCACCACGTCCGGCTATACCGGCGGCAAGAAAAAGAACCCGACCTACGAGGATGTGTCGGCCGGGGAGACCGGGCACGCGGAGTCGGTCGAGGTCCTTTATGATCCGGCCAAGGTCAGCTATGCCAAGCTCCTAGAGGTCTTCTGGCACAACGTCGACCCCACCACGCCGGACCGGCAGTTCTGCGACAATGGGGATCAGTACCGCTCGGCCATCTTCTACCATGACGAGGCGCAGAAACGGCTCGCCGAGGAATCCAAGAAGGCGCTGGTGAAGTCCAAGCCATTCAAAGGGCTGATCGTCACCGAGATCGTGCCGGCCTCGGAGTTCTACCCCGCGGAGGAGTATCACCAGGACTTCTACCAGAAGAACCCGATCCGATACCGGCTCTACAAATACAACTGCGGCCGGGCCCAGCGCCTCCAGGAGCTCTGGGGCAAATAGCGGGTCCTGGTCACCTGCGGCGCCGGGGTCCTGTCGCCGCATTGTCCGTTTTGTTTCTTCGTAGGGGCAACCCTGTGTGGTTGCCCTCTCTTGGGCGGACACGCAGGTCCGCCCCTACCGAATCTGCGCCCGCCGCCACCCCGCCGCCTCCGGCGACATCGGCGCCACCCATCCTGGCATGCAATGTCCGGCAGTTTTGGGGTAGAATAGCGCGTCATGAAACAGAAAACAGCGTACACCGTCGCGGTCGTCGGCGCCACCGGCGCCGTCGGCGCCGAGATGATCGAGATCCTGGAGGAGCGCAAGTTCCCCGTGGGCGTGCTGCAGCCGCTGGCCTCGTACCGATCGGCCGGCGGGCGCGTGACCTTCCACGATCAGGAGCTCGTCGTCCGGGAGCTGACCAAGGACTCCTTCGAAGGCGTGGACATCGCCCTCTTCTCGGCTGGAGCCGACATCAGCCGGGAGTACGCCCCCATCGCCGCCAAGGCCGGCGCGGTGGTGATCGACAACAGCTCCGCCTGGCGGATGGGGAAGGACGTGCCGCTGGTGGTGCCGGAGGTCAACCCCGCCGACATCGCCAAGCACAAGGGCATCATCGCCAACCCGAATTGCTCCACAGTCCAGATGGTGATCGCGCTGAAACCCCTGCACGACCGGGCGCGCATCCGGCGGATCGTCGTGACCACGTTCCAGTCCGTGTCCGGCACCGGCAAGGAGGCGATGGACGAGTTGCTCGAGCAGTCGCAGGACCTGCTCTCTTTCAAAGAGCCCGCGCCCAACGTCTACCCGTACCAGATCGCGTTCAACTGCCTGCCGCACATCGACGACTTCCTGCCGAGCGGGTACACGAAGGAAGAGATGAAGCTGCTGAACGAGACCCGCAAGATCATGGGCGATGACTCGATCCGGGTGACGGCGACGACCGTGCGGGTGCCGGTCTACGTCGGGCACTCGGAGTCGGTGAACATCGAGACAGAGAAGAAGCTCACGGCCAACGAGGCGCGCGCGATCCTCAGCGAGGCGCCCGGGGTCCTGCTCTACGACGACCCGGTCCACAAAGTCTATCCGATGCCGATCGACGTGGCGGGGAAGGACGAGGTGTTCGTGGGCCGCATCCGAGAGGACGAGTCCATCCCTAACGGCCTCAACCTCTGGATCGTGGCGGACAATCTACGGAAGGGCGCAGCCCTCAATGCCATCCAGATCGCGGAAGAACTGATTGCTGCCGCACGCTGACGGGAGGGGTTCATACGGACATAAGCGGCTTCGGCAAGATCCTGATCGGGATCGGGGTGGTGATCATGCTGATGGGGGCCGTTCTCGTCTTGGCCGGACGCCTCCCAGGCTTCGGCCCAATCGGCAAGCTGCCCGGCGACATCCTGATCAAGCGTGACAACTTCACTTTCTATTTCCCCATCACGACCAGCATCCTGGCGAGCGTCATCCTGAGCCTCCTGGCGTGGCTCCTGTTCCGGAAATAGCATGACGCGCGCGTGCACGACGGCGGCCCTCGCGCTGCTCTTTACTGTTCTGTCGGCGCCGATCCTCGCGCCCGCGCGGGCGCAGGCCGACGAGACCATCCGGGTGGCCATCTTCCAAAACGTGGAGTCGGTGACGGTGGCGTCCTCCGCGGGCCTCCTCGTCCAGGCGCCGAACGACACGGTCGACTCGAACGGGCAGGTCACCGTGGGGGCCGGAGCTTCCGGACTGATTGTGGACGGCCAGCGCCTGCGATCCGACCGCCTCGACGTGCGCGGGCGCGACGGCGAGCTCACCGTCAACGGCCTCACCGTGGGCGGGCGGGTGATCGTCAAGCGCCAGAACGGCAAGCTGCTGGCGATCAACGAGCTGCCGCTCGAGGACTACGTGAAGGGCGTCGTCCCCTCCGAGATGAGCACTGCCTGGCATCCCGAAGCGCTCAAGGCGCAGGCTATCGCCGCGCGGACGTACGGGCTGTACCAGATTCGTCGAAACGGCAAGAAAGACTTCGACGTGGCGGCCACGGTCAAGGACCAGGTGTACCAGTACCGCGGGCGCGCGACGGCGAGCGGGCAGGCCGCGCGCGCCGTGGACGAGACCCGCGACCTGGTGCTGGCCTACCGGGACGAGCCGATCTTCGCGGCCTACTTCTCCACATCGGCCGGGCAGACTGAGGACGCCCTCAACGTGTGGGGCTTCGATCTCCCGTACCTCAAAAGCGTGGAGTGCCCCTTCGATCTGAACTCGCCCTGGTACCAGTGGCGGACAGACGTTGGGCTCCCGACGCTGGAGCAGCGCCTGCGGGAAGAAGGGTTCCGGGTCGGAGTCGTCGCAAGCCTCGCGCCCGCTTTCCCCTCCAGGACGGGGCGGGTCACCTCCGTCCGCATTCTCCATTCGGACGGCGTGCTCTATGTCAGAGGCGATGAGCTGCGCCGTGTGCTAATGCTCGCGAGCACCAAGTTCGACTTCGACATTGTCGGGATGCAGGTCCAGTTCACCGGGCGCGGCAGCGGCCACGGCGTGGGCATGTGCCAGTGGGGCGCCAAGGAGCTGGCCGAAAAAGGCTACAGCGCGGAGACCATCCTGCGCTACTACTATTCCGGCGCCGACATCCGCGACCTCGACAGCCTGCCTCGCCGTTAGTCGTTTAATGCGGCTGGAGGACTTCGACTATCCCTTCGACGAGTCACTGATCGCCCAGCATCCAATCGAGCCCCGCGACCGTGCCCGGCTCCTCGTCGTGGATCGGCGTACCGGCGCGCTGGCCCACCATCGCTTCGCCGAGCTCCCCACGCTGCTTCGTCCGAACGACCTGCTCGTCCTCAACGACACGCAGGTCATTCCCGCGCGCCTGCCGGGCCACAAGCGGCCGAGCGGGGGCAAGGTGGAGGTGCTGCTGGTACGGCAGGGCGAACAAGGGAACCGCTGGCACGCCCTCGTGCGCGGCCATGTGCGGTCCGGCCAGCAGGTGGAGCTGCCGCACGGCGTCCTCGCGAGCGTGACCACCGCCGGCGAGGGCGGGCATGCCGTGATCACCTTCCCCGGTGGCCTGGACGTTCTTGCCTATGCGGAGAAGGCCGGGCAGGTGCCTCTACCGCCTTACATCCATCGCGCGCCTGTTGAAGACGACCGGATCCACTACCAGACCGTGTTCGCGCGCCGCCCCGGCGCGGTGGCCGCGCCGACCGCCGGCCTGCACTTCACGGAGCCGCTGCTGCAAGCGCTCACCGCGCAGGGTGTCAGGACGGGGTATGTGACGCTGCACGTGGGGCCGGGCACCTTCAAGCCGGTCACCTGTGAGGACATCCGCCGGCACGTGATGGACCCGGAATGGTACGAGCTGCCGGCCGCGACGGCCAAGCTGGTGAACGAGACGAGGGCGGCCGGGGGGCGGATCGTCGCCGTGGGGAGCACGGCGGTGCGGGTGCTGGAGACAGCGGCGCAGAACGGGTTGCCGCTGGAAGCCGGCGCCGGGGAGACGGGCCTGTTCATCTACCCCGGCTTTCGCTTTTCGGTCGTGGACGTGCTGCTCACCAACTTCCACCTGCCGAAGAGCACGCTCTTCATGCTGGTCTGCGCGCTGGCCGGACGGGAGCGCATACTGGAGGCCTACCGCGTCGCCGCCGCCGAACGGTACCGGTTCTACTCTTACGGCGACGCGATGCTGATCGTGTAGGCCTACTCCTGGATCTGTCTCTTGCGCTTGTTCAGGTAGAAGTTGCGGACGGCGCTGTAGAGGTCGAGCGTCCCTTCCTCCACGCTCTCGAAGGTCTCCAGATTGAGCGCCCGCTCGTTGAGGATGTCTTCGGTCTTCTTGCCGAAGGACGCGGCCAGCGGAATGACGTAGCTGATCGGGTCCATGGCGATGTCGAACACGTACCCCACGCCGTCGCGGAGCGTGAGGGGAGGCAGCAGCGGCAGCACCAGGTAGCGGCTCTGCTTCCAGCCCCACACGCCGAACGTCTGCCCGGTGTCCTCGTCGCTCTTCTCGATGCCGAACTGATACTTGGCAACGTCGGTCATGCCCGCCCCTCCGAGCGTGGTGTTGATGAGGAAGCGCGCCAGCTCCCGGCCGGCGCCGTCCAATTTGCCCTGGAGCACGCTGTTCACGAACCGCTTGGGAAAGCCGATGTTGTCGAAGAGATTATGGATGATCTGCTTCTCTCCGTCCCCGATGATGACGTCATAGCCCTTGGCCGCGGGCTTGAGCACATACACGTCCAGATAATCGTGGTTGAACGTGAACATCTTCTCGTTGAACGGCTCCCAGGGATCGTAATCCCCGCTCGTCTCCTCGTCGGGCTTGGCGATCTGCTTGCCGGTCACGACCACCTCTTCCAGGGCCTGCGCTTCCCGTGAAGCCCCGCCGGTCAGACTGAGTCCCACAGTCCCAACGATCAGGAAGACGGCTAGCCGCGCTGTTCCGCGTCTCTCCACAATCACCTCCTCGTGGCGTTTACGGCAGCGGTAGAGTGCCTAAGCAGCCTGCGATAGTCAAGGTTGGGCCCGGGCCCGTCATGCCAGATGCCGCATCGCCTGCCTGCTGTGGCGGTAGCCGTAGACGAAATACAGAACCAGGCCGAACAGCATCCAGCTGACAAATCCCAGCCAGGTGATGGCGGGCAGAAACGACATGATGCCCAGGCAAGCCAGCATGCCCAGAACCGGGACGACCGGCACGAAGGGCGTCCGGAAGGGACGCATCAGCTCAGGACGAATCCGACGCGAGACGAGCACGGCCAGGCACACGAGCGTGAAGGCGAACAGGGTCCCGATGTTGGTGAGCTCCGCGGCGACCCCGATCGGGACGACGCCCGCCAGGATAGCCACGGTGATACCGGTGACCAGTGTGGCATGGTGCGGCGTGCCGTAGCGGGGATGGACAGCCGACAACCAGGGCGAGAGCAGCCCGTCCCGGGACATGGCGTAGAACACCCGGATCTGCCCCAGAAGCATCACGATCAGCACGCTGGTGATTCCGGCCAACGCGCCGGTCGCCACCAGCGCGCTGCCCCAGCGGTACCCGACCGCGTTCAGGGCCTCGGCCACCGGCGCCTTCACGTGAATCTTCGCGTACGGCACGATGCCCGTCAGCACCGCGGAAACGGCGACGTAGAGCAGCGTGCAGATGGCCAGAGAGGTAAGGATCGCCATCGGCACGTCGCGCTGCGGGTTCCGGGCCTCTTCGGCGGTCGTCGAGACCGCGTCGAAGCCGATGTAGGCGAAGAAGATGACGGCGGCGGCGGCGCCGACCCCCGTGAAGCCGTTCGGCATGAAGGGCGACCAGTTGGCAGGGTCCACCGCGAAGGCGCCCACCGCGATGAAGAACAGGACGACCGCGATCTTGATCGTCACGATCACGCTCGTGACCCTGGCGCTCTCCTTGATCCCGATCACCAGCAGGCCGGTCAATGCCAGCACGATCAGGGACGCCGGCAAGTTGATGAGACCTCCTTCATACGGAGCGTTGATCAGCGGCGCCGGCAGGTGAACGCCCATCCGCTCGAGGACGCTGACGAAGTACCCGGACCAGCCGATGGACACGGCCCCGCAGGCGATCCCGTATTCCAGCACCAGGGCCCAACCCGTGATCCAGGCGAAGAGCTCGCCGATGGTGGCGTAGGTGTAGGTGTAGGCCGAGCCCGCCACCGGGATCATCGAGGCGAACTCCGCATAGCAGAGCGCGGCCAGCATGCAGGCCGCGCCGGACATGATGAACGACAGGGCCAGGGCCGGCCCCGCGCCAGGCCGGTCGGCGTCCCCCACGGCCGCGGTCCCGACCAGCACGAAGATGCCTGTGCCGATGATCGCGCCGATGCCCAGCGCGGTCAGATCGAAGACGCTCAGCGTGCGCTTGAGCTTGTGTGGCTGGGTCTCGCAGTCGGTGAGGATTTGCTCGATGGACTTGGCGCGGAATGCGCGATGCACGGATCAGGCTTTCGCCGCGGGACGTCGAACGGCGCGGCGGGAGCCGCGGGCGGCCGCGACGAGGGCCTCAAAGAGCGCCCGGTGGGCGCGGTGGCGCGGGTAGAGATACTCCGGGTGCCACTGCACCCCGATGAAGAACCGACGGCCGCGGTCCTCCAGCGCTTCGATCACGCCGTCGGGCGCGACGGCACTGACCGCGAGCGCGCGGGGCACGGTCTTCACCGCCTGGTGGTGCGAGCTGTTCACCTGCACGGTGCTCCGCCCGAGCACGTCGTGCAACCGCGAGCTCGGCTCCACCGTCACAGGATGGAACACCTCGGTCGCCGCCCCCGTCATCCGGTGCGGCAGCGCGCCCGGCACCTGTCGGTCGATGTCCTGCACCAGCGTGCCGCCCAAGGCGACGTTCATGAGTTGCATGCCGCCGCAGATCCCCAGCACCGGCAGGTCCCGCCGGCGGGCCTCTGTGACCAGGGCGATCTCCGAATCGGTGCGCTCCTGGCTCATGACCTTGAAGGGAAAGCGCTTGCGCTCGCCGTACCGGCGGGGATCGATGTCGGGCCCGCTGCCGGTCAGCACCAGCCCGTCCAGACGGTCCAGGATGGCGCTGCTGTGGGCTTGCCCGGTGATGACGGGAAGGATGACAGGAATGCCGCCGGCCGCCTCGATGGCCGTCACGTAGCGGTTCCGGATGAAGATCGTGGCCTCGCTCTCGCTCCCGCCCTTGCCGGCCCCCGGGTTGAAATCCGGCGCGATCCCGATGACAGGCTTCCGCATGGTGCGGGGAATGGCTCGGCCTCCAGGCTAGCGCGCGTCGGGAGTTCTCGCCGGCGGGACGCCCATAAAGCGGAGGTCCTTTTTCCCGCGGAAGTGATCGGGGGTGATCACGTAGTCGCCCTCGATCGTCGTGTACCAGACCGCGTCCGCGGCCCGCATGTCTAATCCGGAGAGGACGTAGGTGAAGCCACCCACGACGCTGCCAAGGAGCGACGTCACCACCTTGATGGCGCCATACGGAAGGGTGCAGAGGAAGCTGGCTACGCCTAGGCCGAGGTCGGCAGACAGGCTGGTTTCGTCCGCTTTCTCCGCCGCTTGGGCCACGGGCGCCAGGCAGACCGCCAGAGCCAGGATCACAACCGCAAGCCGCAGTGCGATGTGCTTCATGTCATTCCTCCTGAGTTGATCGTTCCGAGCATGCCATCATTGTTTAGCTCCTTATATACAATCTCCGCCGGTGTTGCAAGGCGCGCTCATTTGAGGCCGAGCGCCAGCACGGCTTCGTTGGGAATCCGGAGCCTGCCGCTCCGCTCGTACTTCGCCAGCGCGCGCAAGACGTCGGCCCTGACGGCCCGGCGGACGGCCGGCGAGACTGCGGCGAGCGCCCGCCGCAGGGACGGCCCTTGCTTCATCGAGTTCCAGAATTCCCCCGGACTGTTGAAAACCCATTCCGCCGTCACGCGCTCGCTGCTCACGTGGCGAAAGCCTGCCTTCCGCAGCGCCCGCTCCATGGCCCCCGCCTTGCCGAAACGGAACAAATCAGGGGCGCCAGGAGGCGGGTGGAACGCGTCGTGGCGTTCGAGGGCGCGGCGGACGATCCCCAGCGTGTTAACCTTGCTCTGCGCGCTCCAGACAGCGACGCCGATGCGCCCGCCCGGGACCAGCACGCGGTGCATTTCCGCGAGCGCGCGTTCGGCGGCCGGCATCAGCATGAGCCCGAACCGGCAGACCACCCGGTCGAAGGTCAGATCCGCGAAGGTGAGGCGCTCAGCATCCATCTCGTGGAACTGTACGTTCCGCGCGCCGCGGGCGCGCGCCCTGGCGCGGGCCCTCCGCAGCATGGTCGGGGAGAAGTCCACGCCCGCCACCAGGCCGCGCGGCCCCACGCGGCGGGCGATGGTGAGGGCCGGTTCGCCCGGCCCGGTGGCAACGTCCAGCACCCACATGCTCGAACGGATCCCGGCCAGCTTGATCAGCCGCCGGCCGAACGGGCGGAACTCCGGCAGGACGACTTCGGTGTAGCGACGGGAGAACTGATTCCACATCTCCCGTTCGTTCTTCTTGTAGGCATCGGCCTTCGAGGACAACCTTTCCCCCCCGGTTACACGTCCAGTTCCGTCAGGATCGCCTGCCGGATCGCATCGGCTCTGGCCCTTGCCGACTCGTCCAGCTCCGGCTGAAACGCCTCGGCTGGAATCGTCTGGTTCTCCTGGGTGATCCCGGCCCGGATGGCCAGGTCCAATTTGGCCCAGCAGACCTGTTGCGTGAACAGATCGCGGGCCCGCAGCTCATACTCGGCGAACGTCTCCGGCTCTACCTTCGCGCGGATCATCTCGATGAGCTCACCGACCTGCCCGCGGTCCCGGATTCGTTCGAGCTGGGCCGCCGCGAGCTCGACTGTCACCTGGACGCCCCCCTTCCAGCTTCGCTTCTTGACGTTGAACACGCACCGCACAACGCCGGGGCGGTCCGGCGCTGCTTCCGGCCCGAAGAAGAACGTGATGCGAAACTCGTCGGTCATCGGCGACGCAGAGTACTGTATACTCTTTCTCCATGCAAGCCGCCGACCGTATTGCCGCCATCCAGCAGGCCCTCCAGGAAGCCGGGTTTGACGGCTGGCTGTTCTACGACTTTCGGGGCAGCGACCTCTTGGCCGCCCGCATCCTAAAGCTCGATCCTGCCCGCCATATGACGCGGCGCTGGTACTACCTGATACCCGCGCAGGGAACTCCCACCAAGATTCTCCACAAGATTGAACCTCACTCCTTGGACGAAGTTCCCGGCGAGAGCCGGCTTTACCTGTCGTGGCAGGAACAACATGAGTGCCTGCGGCAGACGTTGGCCTCACTGGGCCGTCAATCGCGAAAGCCTGTTCGAGTATGGGGGTCGTGGACAGCAGGGCCCGGCTGGATGGGCGCACGGGCCCCTGTTCGAATCGCGATGCAGTATTCGCCGCTGAACGCCATCCCGTACATCTCGCGCGTGGACGCCGGCACCATCGAGCTCGTCCGGTCGCTTGGCGCAGAGGTCGTGACCTCGGCCGACCTCGTGCAGCGCTTCGAAGCGGTCTGGACGAAGGATCAGTACGCGTCGCACTGCGAGGCGGCCGCCAAGCTGCGGCAGATCGTGGACGAAGCGTTCGCGCGTGTGCGCGCGGAGATCATCCGCCGCGCGACCTTCACCGAGCGCGACCTGCAGCAGGACATCCTGGCCCGTATCACCGCGCGCGGCATGCACACCTACGCACCGCCCATCGCCGCCATCAACGCCCACGCCGCTGACCCGCATTACTCCCCCCCGGAGCACGGCTCTTCGCCGATCCGGCGCGGGGACCTGGTCCTGATCGACCTGTGGGCGAAGAACATGGCGCCGGGCAGCATGTACGGGGACATCACCTGGACCGGTTATGTGGGCGAGACAGCGCCGGCCCGCCACGCCGAGATCTTCACGATCGTCGCGAGCGCGCGTGACGCCGCCATCGCGTTCGTCCAGCGGGAAGTGCGCGCGGGCCGCTTTCCCCAAGGCGGGGACGTGGACGACGTGTGCCGCCGCGTGATCCGGCAGGCGGGGTACGAAGACCGGTTCATCCACCGTACCGGGCACTCGATCGGCGAAGAAGTCCACGGCAACGGCGCCAACATCGACAACCTCGAGACACGTGATGGACGCCGTCTGCTCCCGCACTCGTGCTTTTCGATCGAACCGGGCATCTATCTCCCCGGCGACTTTGGCATCCGGAGCGAGGTGGACGTCTACCTCACCGAGACCGATGCACTCGTCACCGGCGTCCCCATCCAAACAGCCATCGTCCCGATCTTGGCTTCCTAACACCAATTCCGTTCGCCCTGAGGTTCTCGAAGAGCGTCCAACAATATTCCCTCTCTCCACCGAGGGAGAGGGCTAGGGTGAGGGGGTACTTGGCCCTCACCGATGTGAGGACTACGATGATCTACACCCATGTTTGCCATGCACTAGAGAGCCGAAAATTACTTGCTAAGCGCTGAAAAAGCTTATAGAATTCACCGGAACCCCAAAACTGATTGGTGGGGATAGACCGAACAGTCTACTCATTAGTTAGGTCGCCATGAGACATCTGTTTCTTACATTCTTGATCTATTTGCTTGTACCGCACGTGCTGGCGGTGGCAGGCGAGCCTGAGACAGACGCGCCATCAGGATCCCTCGTATCACCAACGACGGGAGAGTCCCAGGATTCCATACCCTCCGCAGATGGCAAGGACACTTGTCCCTTCATTAATGAGCGTCAGCTAGAATACTGCCTTGCTGAAAAAGCGGAGCGCGCCGAGGCAGAACTGAACAAAATCTACAAAGAAATAATGGCGTCTCTTGACAAAGAGAGACAGAACGCGCTGCGGAAAGAAGAACGTGCCTGGATAAAATGGCGCGAGGCAGAATGCGCCAGACAGGCGAAGAATGTAGAAGACTGTGTAGACGGCTGCGGAGTGCCAACGACTATGCATGTTGTGTGCATGAGGAAGGAAGCGAATACCCGGGTCCAACAACTGAAGCTCCAGTGGCACCGATAGCGCGACCTAACAATCGGTTCCAGTCGACGTTTTTGCCGCGCATCGCACAGCAAAAACGCGGCTGAACCTAGGCGTTAGCGATCATCTGCGTGAGGTCCCCCTCACTTTGATCCTCTCCCTCCAGGGGCGAGGAGAGTCGAATGACCCCGCCCAGACCCGCGTCCTTATTGGGTTGACAGCACTCCAAGCCAGCGTGTTACAGTAGTTGTATGTTCGGTACGATGGGCGTGACAGAACTGATCCTGATCCTGGCGATCGTCCTGATCGTCTTCGGAGCGGGCAAGCTGCCGAAGATCGGCGAAGGTATGGGCAAAGCCCTCAAGGGCTTCAAGAAGGAGATGCGCG
>WNGH01006159.1_pt1 | contig 14902 bp, 8 predicted proteins | sample 5400631 | NCBI WGS metagenome assembly WNGH01 (sample SAMN13153373, study PRJNA577476) | soil metagenome | isolation source: 115 cm soil or saprolite under Garry oak tree replicate 1 | place: USA:California | collected 2016-06-15
ATCCTCGCCGAACGGCTGCACGCGCGCCGCATTTACGATTGCGAGGACAATCCGTTTCTCGCCGACTTCTACAAAGCCAAACCAGGAGCCGCATTCCGTGCCCAGATGTATTTCCTCATCGAGCGGCAAAAGCATCTTCGCGAAGGCCTGGCCGTCGAAGCCCTCGGCCTCATCCTCTCCGACTTTCTCCTCGAAAAAGACCGCATTTTCGCCAATCTCAATCTCGACGATCAGGAACTCAAGCTCTACGAGCGCTACTACGAGCTCCTTTCCGCCGATCTCCCTGCTCCCGACCTGGTCATTTACCTGCAAGCCAAGCCGGAAGTCTTGCGCGCCCGCATCGCAAAAAAGGCTTCGCGCGAAGAGTCGCAAATCTCACTCGAATACATCGAGGAGGTCACGCGCGCCTACGAGCATTTCTTTTTCCGCTACTCCGCCTCGGACCTCCTGGTAATCAACACCTCGGAGATCGATTTCGTCGAGCGCAGCGACGACTTGCAGCAGCTTCTCAGGCGGCTCCAGGATCCGGTCAAAGGTACGCAATACTTCCTGCCGCTCGGCGCCTCCGAATAGAAACGCGTTGACAGTTCGGCGCAACCCGTCTAAGTTTCGCCTCGCATGAATCCGCTGACGCCCTTCCCATGAAAAACAAACTCCTTCTGGCAGCCATCGTTTCGGCAACGGTGGCCATCCTTGCTTCGCTCTTTGCCGGCACGCTCGTCGCGCTGATTCCCGCGCTTGCCGCCATGGCGCTGCGCTGGCTCGCAGTGGTTCTCATTGCGGCTTATGCAACCTATCGGCGCTCGCTGACCGCGTGGATCCTGATCGGTTTGCTCGCCGGCGCGGAATTCGGCCACGATGCGGCTGCCACGGCTGCAAAATTACAATTCCTTGGCGCGATTTTTCTGCGCCTCATCAAGGTCATCATCGCACCGCTGCTGTTCGGCACCTTGGTCGTAGGCATCGCGGGCCACGCCGACCTGAAGAAAGTCGGCCGCCTCGGTGTCAAATCGCTTGTTTACTTTGAAATTGTTTCCACGATTGCGCTCGTCATCGGTTGGGCGGCCATAAGTCTCAGCCGCGCGGGTGAAGGCGTGCGTCTTCCGCCGTCGGCTGCCGCCGAACCGCTCAGCGCCGCTCCACACACCGCGGCACAACTCATCACCGACATCTTTCCCGAAAACATCGCCAAATCCGTCGCCGAGGGCCAGGTGCTGCAGGTTGTCGTCTTCAGCATCCTCTTTGCCATGGCGCTCATCCTGGTTCCCGAAGCAAAACGGCGTCCCATGCTGTCGTTCGCCGGAAGCCTCTCGGAAACCATGTTCAAGTTCACCAACCTTGTCATGTACGCCGCGCCGGTCGGCGTCTTTGGGGCCGTCGCCTATACCGTCGGCCACCTCGGCCTGGGTGTCCTCTTGCCGCTCCTAAAGCTGCTCGCGACCATGTACCTCGCACTCGTATTTTTTATCGTCTGCGTTTTGTTTCCCATTGCGCTGCTCTCGCAAGTTCCCGTGAAGGAGTTTCTTCGAGCCGCCACCGAACCGGTGACCATCGCGTTTGCAACCGCCAGTTCCGAAGCCGCTCTCCCTCGCGCCATGGAGAAGATGGAGTCTTTTGGTGTTCCACGTGAAACGGTCGCTTTCGTCCTTCCCACCGGCTATAGCTTCAATCTCGATGGCTCCAGCCTCTACCAATCGCTCGCTTTACTGTTCATTGCCCAGGCTGCGGACCTTCATCTCTCGATCGGCCAGCAAGCGGTCATGCTGCTTACTCTTCTCGTTAGCAGCAAAGGCACGGCTGGGGTGGCCCGCGCATCGCTGGTGATCGTCCTGGCGGCGGCCGCTTCCTTTCATCTGCCGACGGAGCCGCTTTTTCTTCTCTTCGGGATTGATCAACTCATGGACATGGGCCGCACGGCCGTCAACGTCCTTGGCAACTGCCTTGCATGCGTGGTCATCGCTCGCTGGGAGCACGAGTTCCCCGCGCCGGTTCACACAGCGACACACCAAGCCTGACTCCGCTGGATAGGAACGAGTGCGAACGAACAGGAGTGAGCTGGCCGTGGGGCGCGCTTCCAAGTCCCCCGGCTCTGCTCGAAAGCTCCTCTGGCTACGTCGCCTGAACTGACACGAGATATTCGTTCAGATTTCTGATCCGCTGAAGCTCGCGGCAAGATGCATGGTGGTGAGTGGACATGACCTCCTCCGGAATTTTGAACTTGGTTGGCACGGAAGCCTCTTCTTCCGGGGAGCCACCTGGGCTCTGGCACATTCAACGTACGCTTCCTACCCTTCCGGACAGCACTCCTATACTAGGGGTCAGCTGCCCGGTTTCGCGTCTTCGGTCCAGTTTCTTGCTTCGCGTCTTGGGCATAGACTGCCGGCATCCTTAAAGGAAGCCGGTCGAGCGTGCCTGGGCTTCGTCGCTTCAGGAAATGCGGACGGCAGGGAGGGTGTCCTCGATGAAATTTCTGGTATCGGTTATCGTGATCCTTTTACTGATCTTGTCGCTTCCCCCCATGATTCAGTCGTAAGGGAAGCACACCTCGCATTGCAATCGCGGTAACGCTCGTTCTCTTTAGTGTGCTTTCCTAGCGGGGAGAGTTGTGGCGGGCGCCCGCAAGAAAGTGTCAAAAAATTCCTCCACGCGATGCCACGCATCGCCGAGCACGTGCTCGCGGCTGAAATAATGAAATTCGCCCGGGTACATCATAAACGAAACCAGGTCGCCCTTGCGCTTCTTCAGGGCCTCGTCGATGAGCCATACCGACTCGAGGAACGGCACGTTGACGTCCGCCGTGCCGTGTAATACAAGCAACGGACGCTCCAGCCTGTCGATGTGCGAGATCGGCGAAGCCTTGGCATAGACATCCGGATGCTCTTCCGGAGTTCCGATGCGGCTTGCCGTCCAATCACCGTGGTAGGGGTCGGAATAATACATCACGTAATCCACGACTCCCGCAACGTCCACGCCGGCCCGGAACAGTGTCGGCTGGTCGGTCATGGCGATAAGCGTGAAAAATCCGCCGTAGCTCAAGCCCCACACGCCAATGCGGTTCGCGTCCACGTACGGCAGGCTCTTCAAATAATTCCCACCCATCCAGGCGTCTTTCGCGTCTTTCCCGCCCACGTCCATGTACACGCCGGTGCGCCAATCCCGGCCGTAACCGATGCTCCCGCGATAATCCGGTGCCAGGACCACGTACCCTTTCTCGAGAAAATACTGATGAATGCTGTAGTACACGGCATAGTTTCGCTGCACGTGCCAGCCGTCGTAATTCTGGTTCACGCCGTCGCCGTGAATCCACAAAATCGCGGGATGCTTCTTGCTGCGGTCGAGCTTCTTGGGCACAAAAAGCCAGGCCGGCACCTGCTGTCCATCCGGCCCCGGATAATGCACGAACTGAGGCTCGACAAACCGCGTGCGGTCGATGTCCGCGGGCATGGAATCGGTCAGGCGGACCGGCTCGGCGCCTTCGCGCGCCGCAACGGTGTAGAGATCCGCGCTGTTGTGCGTATCGGTATGCTGATAGACCAGCCTTGCGTCGCCATCCGACCAGTGCGGTTCGATGTTCGTTCCGGCCGCCTCTTGGAGGTACGCAATCTTTGCCTGCGCGGGGTCGTCGCCGATCGTGGCGATGCCAATCCGGCGGTCCCCAGGGTGATCTTCCGTGTTCGCGTCGAACGCGATGCGCGTGCTGTCGTGCGACCAGGCCGGGCGCCAGGCCTCAAACTTGCCCCTGGTGATCTGCGACGCGTTGCCGCCAGTTGATGGGATTACATACAGATGATCCCAGCCGTCCTGATCGCTGAGGAACGCGATCCACTTGCCGTTCGGTGACGGCCAGGGCTGCGCTCCCGCCTCACCCCAATCGGGAATACTCCAGAATTTCTCTTCGTCGACTTCATGAACGGTTTTGACCGAACCGGTCGCGGCATCGGCAATGTAAATGAAATATTTCTTGAAGTCCTTCGATTCTCCATCGAAAACCAGGCTCTTCGCGTCTATCCAGGCCAATCCTCCATATTCGCCGGGCGTATGGATCGGCACGGGTTTTCCTCCGTCGAGCTTCAGCGCGTACATTTGCCCGGGCACGTACTCCGAGACGCGATAAATGATTTTCGCGCCGGAGTACGCCGGAGATTCATCGTGATGAACGATCTTCGACCCGGCCGTATAAGCAACGGAGTTTCCATCCGGCGACCACACGATGCCGCGAATGCCCACATCATCGTGAGTGACGGTGGACTCTGCTCCATCAGAAAGCCAGCGCACGATCAGATCGCTCCCGTGCCGCGCGTTTTGGCCTTCTGCGCGGTTGCCGCGTACGAACGCCACGCGCTTGCCGTCAGGGGAAGGCACGAATCCACTGCCTTGATCCGGCTTGCTCCACGCTGGTTTGGCTTGCCCGCCTGCCGAGGGAACCTTCCACAAGTCTCCTTCGTGCACGAAATAAAGGCTTTCGCCGTCTGCGCTCCAGAACGCATCGGCGACTCCGCCTTCGGGAAACGATGTGAGAGCAACCGGCGCACCACTGCCATCGGCGCTCGCCACATACAGATTCTTTATGTCCGCGCGGTCCCAGACAAACGCCACATGCTTGTTGTCGGGTGACCATAGCGGGTCCGACGGATGCTTGATTTCGATCAGCTGCTCAATCGTGAGTGCAGGCTTGCGGCTCTCGCCCTGTGCCTCGAAATCGCTCGCGCCCGCCAGCGCCGCGAGGGCCACACATGCCCCGAGTACGTGCTTCCCTCTGCACATCGCGCCTCCTCTTGGTTCCGGAGTCCCGGCGAAGCGGAGTTTATGTGAAATGCGGACAGGCTGCCAGTGAAAGGAATCGACGGGCGGGCGGAGCACGTCGCCCGCCCGCCGATTAAAAAATTTCGGATAACAATCCTGCCGCAGCCAGATCGCGCTAAAACGTAAAGCGCAGTCCAAACCGCGTTACGAAGGGATTGATGGCCAGTGCCGGCTTCAAATAGGATCCTCCGGAGGGAGGTGTGTACTGAGTCACCTGCGCGATGGTGGTTTGAGAGTTTGTCAAATTGAAGAAATCGACGACGGGCATAAGGCGCCAGCGGTCCTGGAAGACAAACTCACGGGAGAATCGCAGGTTCAATTGGTTCACGCTGGGCAAGCGCAGGATCCCTGCTGGTTGAAGAATGACGGTCTCACCGATCGGGACGCCTTGACCGTCTGGCACGGAAAAAGTCTCCGTTGGCTGGAGGGGGAAACCGGTATAGTGCTGAAAGTTGACGCTGGTAGCGAATTTCCAGGGTAGCTCGTAAGTGCTGTCCACCTTGAAGACATAGGTGGAGTCGAGATTCAGGTAGTTGTTTGTTCGGTTGATGTCATTGTTGGGATCGTTGAAATTGTCGCTGGTAGCTTGATCCGAGAAACCGCGTCCGAAAACGCCTTTCTGACGTTGAATGGTGAACCCACCCAGGATTTGCCACTTATGAGACAGACGCTTAACCGCGGTGAATTCTACGGCGTGGTAGGAGTTGTCATCCAGCTGCGGAAAGTTGGAGACCACGAGATTAAACCTTCCGTATTTTGTTGTATCGGCGGGTTGAAAACTATAGAGAGTCATCGGCTGGTTTGTGATCGGATTCATGATCGGGCTGCCGTTGAGCGAGGTGATGGGAACGTAGTCCGACTTCTGAACCGCAGCGTTCTCAATTCCAAACAGGTTCTTTTTCGTTCGGTAGTAATAGGTGGCTCCGACGCGAAGGTCGCGCCACAGCTGCTTTTCGTACCCGGCACTGGCTTCTTCCGAATAGGGGCGGCTCATGTTGCGGTTGATTTGCGCGGCGCCGGACGAGCCTACAGGCGTCGCCCCGGAGGGCAGCCATTCGCTTTGTTGCGGGATGTTATCGTGGTTCGAGTCATTCCACGGAAAAGATAGGGTAACCAGTCCGACGGGATTGGCGGTCTCCGCCAGGCCAGTTCCTTGCATGATGTAATAGATGCCGTAAGCAAAACGCAGCACCGAGTCTCCCTTGCCGGTGGGATCGAATGCAACTCCGATGCGTGGCGAGACGGTGTTCCAAGCCACCAGGTTTCCTGACGCCGGGAAGCTCGTAACCTGGAAGAGTTGCGGGAAGGTCAGGTTGGGATCGGTCTTTTGCGCCGGGTAATAGGTAGTGAAACGGTCGTAGCGCACCCCCAAATTCAACGTGAGCCGTCGCTTGAGGTTCCAAGTGTCCTGCAGGTAGAAGCTGGTATCGCGAAAATAGTTTTTCTGAGTCGTCGGGGTGTTGTAAGCCACGACTTGGAAGGGTGCGGTGAAGGAGACCTTCGGACTACTGAAGATAGCGTTGATACCTTGATTCACCTTATAGATGTAAGAGTTGTAGCTGTCGCCCCATTCAAACCCAAATTGGAAATTGTGCGCGCCAGCCCAATTGGCTTTGTACCAAGAACCGCTTGCGGACCATTTGAGCACCCACGCCGGGTTTATAAATTCATAAGGGGCGGCGCCCGATTCGGTCGAGGTTCCGATGTCTTGCAAATTAAGCCCGGTAGAGCCGTGCTGGTAACTCAGCGGGAAGACAATTTTGTTCCAACCGATGCGAAAATCCAGCAAGAAGTTATTGGTGATTTGACTGGTCCAAAGCCCCTGGAGAATGTAAGCCGGCTCAATCTGGAGCCAACTGGCGTCCTGCGTGACGAATTGATAGGAAGTGTCGCGCCGGAAAAAGCGGTTCTGCTCGTTGTAAAGCCAAATGAAACTGAACTTGTTCTTCGGATTAATCTGCCAATCGCTGCGCAAGTCCGTGTTGGTTTGATGGTTGATGTCCACGACGGGAACGCCCGCCTGGTTGGTTACGGCCAGTATCCGCTGGTTCAGGTCGTACCGGCGGTAAGAGCCAAACAGCCACCATCTGTCCCTCATGATGGGTCCACCCAGGCTCGCCGAAGTATCTCGGGTCATGTTGAATGGCGAGCCCGTTGACACGGGCGATCCCTGGAACAGCGGCTGCTTTACTCCGGCTTGCGTGGCGGCGGTCAAATAATAAAGCGCCGCCTGACCATGCAGTTGATTCGACCCCGACTTCGTCACCATATTCATGTAAATGCCGCCGATGGGCACGGAAGCAGGGGCGTTGTCGGAGACAACCTGAAACTCATCGAACGAGTCGTGATTGGTATAAAACTGAGTGTAGCCGCCGCTCGCCCCCGGCCAGTTCAAATCGAGGCCGTTGAAGCTGTAAACCTGTTCTGCCTGGGTGCTTCCATGGATCTGCATCGCGGACTGCTGGTAGCTGTTGTTGCCGGCTACATCGAAGGTGCTCGATGTTACCCCGGGCATTTGCGCGGCGGTGGACCACGGGTCGCGCCCGCTCGGAATGTCCTGCAACAAGGTCTGGTCAAACGTCGTTGAGGTTTGCACGCCCTGCAGGTCGACGACGTTTACGCCCTCGACGCGGACAACCTGGGTTACTTCTCCAACCTGGAGCTTCGCGTTGACCGTGGCCGTGAAGCCGGCGGTGAGCACAATGCCGGTTTCGCTGAAGCCCTTGAACCCCTTGGCGGCGACGGTGACCTCATAGGTCCCAAGCGGCAACAGGTCAAACAGATACGCGCCGTCCGCCCCCGTGCCTGTCGTGCGTTCCGCCATCAGCGAGGTGCTTTTGACCGTCACCGTGGCATTCGGCACGGCGGCTCCGGAGGAATCCGTTACCATCCCCGCGATTTTTCCCGTGGTGGCAACTTGCCCGAATGTCGAACCTGACAGCAACATGAGAATCCCGAGAACGAACACCCATGGTCTCCGCTTCCTCATTTTCCCCTCCTCACATGCTTCCGATCGCAACTTCCCGGGTGTTTTTGAAGCCAGCCGAGGGCCCTCCTCGGAGACAGGAAAGCCTCGTCGGGCGTAGCGGGCTTCCCAGGATATTGCCGCAACGTAGGTTGCAAGAAAGCGGTAATAAGTCAACGGGAAAATCTAGATACAAAGATTCACTCACCCCGAGACTCCCCCACGCTCCACTGCTCTACTCTGACGCGGGAATCGGCCAAAAGTGAGTTAAGGCGGATCTAAGGCCTTGAGAGCGCTTTTCGAGGAAAAGGCAAAGCCTTGTCTGTTAATCGTTTACCGTCATTATTGAGCTGGGCCGAACCGAGCTAGGTTGGCCGAGGTGCGCCCCGGAACCACTTAGGCTGCAAGCTCACCACCCGACCACAGACGCGACAACCAGGGAAACCAGCTCTAGACCGACGTCGCCAACACACGTTTCTAAATTTTGTCCGTAAGCAAGCGATACGAATGAGCTAAAGTTTGGAACTCATTGGGCTTTGCCCGTAATGGACCCGGGCCGGAGCCAGGAGTTCTCTGCGAATTGCCCGCGCCCATTTCGGTCTTCGCGAAAGACCGCCACCAAACGGATTGCGCCAGCCGACTTCGCGGACTCTCCGAGGATTCTCTGGATTTTCCAGGCAGGTAAATCCTCAATGAACTCATCGAGGATTTGCCCGTCGATGATAATTTCGCCGAAGCAAATCGGCGTGCCACCAGTCAATTTTACATTCCGTCTCCGATCGCCGCTCGGCGCGAGAAGACGAACATCTGTGGTTCAACTCTTGCATCCAATTCACTGGCAGCTACTTAAAATCGCTAAGCAATTTGCTCGCTCTTTGGCACACTGCTTGCCCCTCTAAACGACAGTCCGCGCACGCGACGGCTGGCAGCCCGGGAGAAACGGTGCAACGGCGGCGCAGGTAATTCCACTACTTCGGCAGGCTTGCTACTGGCTGTCGAGTGGTAAGCGCTTCTGCGATTTACTCCCTCCCAGTCGCCCGGTCCCCGGCAGGATGCTGAAGAACCATTGCTTGGGGGTTACGTTCTCCAAGCTTTGCGGATGGTACGCCCCAAACGGGTGAGCCGCGGGGTTCGCCGGCCCGGTTGCCTTCTTGCGTTGCCGAGCGAATCCCCAGGAGACTCGGGGAGTTTCGCCGCACCCTAGCGTCGCGTTTTTCAGCACCGGTCAAAAAAGAGCTTTCTGGATGAGCTCACAACGTCGAGGTGTCTGAAAAATGATTTCGCAACTCCGGAAGTTGAAAATTCGTATTGGTTCGTTCTTCCTTTTGTTTTCTTTTTTGACGGTCGCGTTGCTCGCTGAAACTTCTTCCGCTCGCGCGCAAGGCTCCTTTTTCGGTGATCCCCTCACGCCATCCTTCGCAAGCCACACCGGAGCCATTGTGGGAACCGTATATCTAAACCGGAGCGCGGAAGCGGCCCCTCAAGTCGCCGTGAACATCCGTTCGCTCTCGTCAGGCACGATTCGAACGGTGTTAACCGATTTTGGCGGCCATTTCGAAATTAATCAGATTCCGCAGGGAACCTACGAGGTCAGCTCATCGGAGCAGGGCCATGGGTTTGCCAGCACCATCGCGGAGGTCAATTTCTTTCCCGCGGAAGTCACTCTTTACCTCAGCTCGTCCATGCCCCCCGGAAGTGGCGCGAATCCTTATATCGTCTCGGTTCGAGAGCTGAAGATTCCGTCAAAGGCCCAGAACGAATACAACCGCGGCCTCGAACGTCTGGCCAAAAAAGATTTTGCCGCGAGCCTCGAGCACTTCACCAAGGCCGCGGCAGTCTATCCCGGCTATTATGAAGCGATTTACCACATCGGCCTCGTCGAGTTGCGTTTGCAACATGAGGACAAGGCCATCGAAGCCTTCCAAAAGGCTATCGATCTGAGTGGCGGCCATTATGCCCACGCGCAGTTTGCCTACGGCCTGATCCTCTGCGACCGGCGGAAACCGGAGGAGGCCGAGCGCTTGATTCGCCGCGGACTCGATAGCGACCCAGACTCCCCGGAAGGACATCTTTTTCTGGGGATTGCGTTGCTCGACCAGAACCGCCTCGATGAGGCAGAAAAGAGTCTTCGGGAAGCTCTCCTTCGAAAGCCCCCTTACCCCAACGTCTATCTCGTGCTCGCAGACGTTCACGCGAAAAGAAAGGATTATCAGTCCCAGGTTCAGGACCTTGACGCCTACCTGAAGCTCGTTCCGTCGTCCGCCGCAAGCGCCGACGTTCGCAAGGTGCGCGACACCGCCAAGCGCCTCAGCTCCCCATCCGCGCCTGTAAGTTCTCCGAACTGACGACGAACCATGACTCTTTTACCGATTGGCTAGGAACCCGAGGCTGTTTAAGGAAAGCCGCGCCTCACGCTTCTCGCAAAGCTAGGAGTGGATCGACTCGACTCGCGCTCCGCGCCGGCAGGTAGCACGCAACAAAAGCAACCGCGAGCAGCGCGAACGATGCGCCTCCCAGACTGATCGGATCGCTCCCGCTTACGCCGTAGAGGAAGCGCGACAGCACGCGTCCCAGCAGGAGCGACAGCGCCATGCCCACGCCCACGCCGCTAGCCACAACCGTCATACCTTGACGTAGTACCAGGAGCGACACGCTTCCCTGGCCCGCGCCTAGCGCCATACGCACTCCGATTTCGCGCCGCCGCTGATTGACGGAATACGCCATAATTCCGTATAGCCCCACCGAAGCGAGGCCCAGCGCCAGCAGTCCGAAAACACCGAGCAGGCCCACGCCAATCTTCGACCACCAAAGCGCCTGATCAATCACCTTGGTCCCCGTGCGAATGTCTTCCACCGCCAGCGCGGGGTCGAGGCTGTGAATCTCTGCCGCAACGGCCGCCAGAACCGTCGATGGACTGCGTTCAGTTCTGGCATAAAGAATCATGCTGTCTGTGTAATGCTGCCGCAGCGGGATGTAAACGCACGCCTGCGGCGGCTCCCCGAGCGTCTGATAGTTCGTGGTTTTTACGACGCCGACAATCTCGAGGAACCCCTTGCCTTGAGGTAATTGGAAGCGTTTACCGAGTGCGTTTTGATTTGGCCAATACTTGGCGGCCATGGTCTCGTTGATGATGGTCACGGGCGTCGAAACGTCGCGATCGTTTTGCGTAAAGTCCCGGCCTTCCAGAAGCGGGATGCCCATCGTGGAAAAATAGTTGAGGTCCACCGTGTTTACGACGGCCGAGACGGCTTCGGATTTCTTGCGCGCCTCTTGCCCTTCGATCACGATGCCCGTCTCTTTGCGTCCCCACAGCGGCAGGTTCGACGCCCAGGAAACCGACCAGATGCCGGGAACCCTGCCAATGCGGTCAAGCACCTGTTTGTAAAACTGCTCCGTACGCACGCGATCGTACCCGGCTTGCCCGGGATAGAGCATGAACAGCGCCAAATGCTCCGTTTGGAAGCCGGGATCGATGACATACTCTCGCTCGATGCTTCGCAGGAAGAGGCCGGCGACCACCAGCAAAACAAGGGAAACCGCCACCTGCCCGGCCAGCAGCACGTTTGCCAGGCCGACCCGACCGCGGCTCCGTCCAGCGGTGCGCGTTTCCTCCTTCAATACTTCCGAGACTGAAAAGTCTTAGATCCGCCAGGTTCTCGGCATATTCCGCGGGGCGCAACGATTCCAGAATGCGGCATCCTCCATAGCCGAATAAGAAGCCGAGGATGCCGCCAAAGAGGCCGAGCAGAACGCTCTCGGTCAGCAACTGGCGGATCAATCGCATGCGCCCGGCACCAAGCGAGATGCGGACCGCAATCTCCCGCCGGCGAACGCTCGAGCGGGCAAGAAGAAGATTGGCCACGTTGGAACAAGCGATGAGCAGCACCAATCCCACAATCGCCATCAGCAAAATTCCCCCAAACACCACCGGCTGCCGCTCCGGCCCATAGGCGGCCTCAAGCAAAGGCGTCACCGTAAGGATCTTCCCCTCATTCGCGCCGGGATCCTCCTTGCCGAGGGCCGCCCCCACAATGCTCATCTCCGCTTGCGCCTGCGCACGGGTAACTCCTGGCTGAAGTCGGCCGATTCCAGTAAACAGAGGGAGTCCGCGATCATTCAGGGCACTTCGCTGCTCAGCCGGCAAGACTTGCTCGGCCATCATGGATGGAATCCAAAGATCAGGTCCAAAAACGGCGTAAACGCCCTTGAAACCTTTGGGCCCGACACCAATAATCGTGAACGGCGTTTCGTCGAGCATGATCCTTTGCCCGAGAATATCGGAAACTCCAGCGAAGCGGTTTTGCCACGCCGTATAGCCGAGCACGACCACGGGAGCAGCGCCTGGCGAGCGATCCTCGCCGGGAAGAAAGAACCGTCCCAGGAACGGATGAATGCCAAGGGTATCGAAGTAATTCGCGGTCACGATTTCCGCGAAAATCCGGTGCGGCTCGCCCTTGTCGGTCATGGTGACCGCCAGGGGATAGGAATGCCCGGCAAGGCTCCGGAACGCGCGCGTCCGCTCCCGGATCTCTTTGAGATTCAAGTAAGAAATGGCCTGCAAGTCGCCTGACTGGGCCGTCTTGTTGACTTGCGTCGTGTTGACCGCCGCAAGCGTGGAGATTTTCTCAACGGGAAGGGGGTTCAGGATCAGCGAGTCCACCACCGTAAAGACCGCGGTGTTCGCCCCGATGCCGAGAGCCAGCGTTAGCACCGCAACGGCACTGAAGCCAGGGCTTTTGCGCAGCATGCGTAGGGCAAAGTGCAGGTCTTTCGCAAAATCCGAAAACAGGTGTCCGCCCGGAGTCGCCCCCTCGACGACGGAACCGCGCTCCGGGGTCCTCTCAGAGGCCTCGAGTTCCGGGACGAAATCTCCCCAGTCGATTTCCCCGAGCACTTCTCGCAAGACCTCTTTTTGCCCCGCTCCCTGCCGAGCGAGCTCGTCGTACCTTTGTTGAAGATGATCGGAAAGCTCCTCGATGATTTCCGCTTCCCGTTCCGGCCCGAGATTCAGTCCTGCCAGATGTTTCCTGATTTCACGCATCCATTCAGGCATGTTGCACTCCCGCGATTCGGCCCACGGCACCGGCAAACTCTTGCCACTTCCTGCGTTGCAGCCCGAGGACACGCTGTCCTTCCGCCGTCAGCCGGTAATACCTCCGTCGTCTTTGATTCGCTTTCTCGACCCACCGCCCTTGGATCCAACCTCGCTTTTCCAGCCGGTACAGCAGCGGGTAGAGCGAGGCCACATGAAAATGGAGCGTGCCTCCCGAGCGCACGTCGATGAGCTTGCCGATTTCGTACCCATGCCGAGGCTGGCTCTCCAACAGGGACAAAATCAGGAGCTCTGCGCTCCCTTTTTTCCAGGCCTCCTCCATTTTCATCCCCATATATGGGCCTCCCATATATGCTACGCAGGCAGCCCTCTCCGGATTTCATGGGATCTCCATTTTTTCCCCGGGATGGTAAGGCCCCAGGTAGCCCCATGCCATGCGACTCAAGGACGCTAGGTAAGATCGGCCTGCCCGTTGCTGGATGGAAGGGTGGTTGATAACAGGCTTGAGACGATAGGCTAAGAAGGAACAGCGAAACTTCGGAGAATTTGATCCCTCACGCCCGAGAGCGAGCCATCCCTGACGGCGCGCGGTGGGCCTTCTATTCCTCGCGCAGCGTCCTGGCCGGGTCGATCCTGGCAATTCTTAAGGTCGGCAGCAGGGTTGCGAGAAGCGTGATAACAAAAAGGGTCAACACCACAAACAGGCTGGTCGTTATATCGTAAACGCCTACGCCATAAATCACGCTGCGCATGACCCGCAGCGCTCCCGCGGAAAAAAACAGCCCCAGAACCAATCCCAGCAGGGAAGCGGCAACCCCGGAGCGCCCGATCTGCACCATGACCCGACCGACGCTCGAACCCAGAGCCATGCGGATACCGATTTCCCGAGTCCTCTCTGCCACCATATTGGCCACCAGCGCAAAGATGCCCACCGCGCTTAGCAGTAGAGCGAGGGCCGCCATGGCGCCCAGCAGCGCTACTTCCATTCGCTCGGTCGTCAGCGTCCGGGCCAACAGGTCCCCCATGGTGTAGAAGCCGGAAGCGGGCAAATTTGGATCAGCCTTTTCGAGCGCGCGCTGCATCTCGCCCGTCAGTCCCGCCACAGCACCTGTCGTGCGGACCATCCAGTTTGGCTGAAGCCAAACATGTAGCAGGGCGAGAAGCGGGCCGTCTACTTGTGCGGCGGGAATGTACATCGTCTCCTCGGTCTGGAGCGGCGCAACGGGATCCAAACCTGAGGAAAGAGGGACGTCGGCTACTTCGCCCACAATCAGCGTGTCTTTGTCGATGTATCGCCCTACGGGATTCGTTCCGCCATAGAACTTTCGCGCGAAAGCCTGGTTCACCACAGCTACCTTCTGCGCATTGGGGCCGTCCGCATCAGTAAAGACGCGACCGGCAAGCAATGGCATCTGCAACGTCTCGAAATATCCCGGGGTAACGTAGACCCAATCTGCCCCACCCTGGTGGCCAGCCTCTTTGCCATCGCTGAGAGTGACCCAGTCGTTTCCGGTGAACTCGTAGGGGAGATTCAATCCGACGGCAGCATTCTCGACTCCTGGAATCTGCCGCATGCCGGCCGTGCTCTCGTCCAACAGCTTTCGAAATGTTGCGGGGTCGTGGTATCGAACATCGTCGAGCGAGGCTTTCGCAACCATCACGCCGTGGGGATTGCATCGTGGTGGCAACGTCTCCAAATGGATCAGGGTGCGGATGAGCAAGCCGGTACCGGCCAGCAGCACAACCGTAAGGGCCACTTCACCGGCAACGAGCGCTTGGCGCAGGCGCAGGCTGCCAACCCCGGCTACCGTACGGTTCGCCATCGATGACCGCAGATCCACTCGCCGCGTGGCTAAGGCGGGGAGCATGCCAAAGAGCACGCTGGTCAGAACGGATACGGCCAGCGTGAAGATCATTACGCGGCTGTCGAGCGGCACGCTCGCAACAGGGAGGAAGTGTTCGGGTAGTAGCAGGAAGAGTTCACGCAGAGCCAGAAAACCGACGACCACGCTAAGCGCTCCACCTACAAGGGCCAGCAACAGGTTCTCGATCCAGAACTGCCGCTGAATCTGCCAGCCCGA
>WNGH01008202.1_pt1 | contig 14902 bp, 15 predicted proteins | sample 5400631 | NCBI WGS metagenome assembly WNGH01 (sample SAMN13153373, study PRJNA577476) | soil metagenome | isolation source: 115 cm soil or saprolite under Garry oak tree replicate 1 | place: USA:California | collected 2016-06-15
GTCGAGTGCGAGCGGGTCAACGTGGGCCCGTCGAAGCGCGGCTTGGCCTCGCCGGCGTCAGGATCGTCGAAGACGGCGGCCCGGAGCAGGCGGCGTCGTTGATTCACCACGCGGTCTATACGTCGCCGCCGCCGACGGTCACGCTGTACCGCCGTGTGCTGGCCGCTCTCGAGCACGTCGTGACCACCGAAGGGTTGCGCACGAGCCTCGGTGAGGTCGACGTGCGCGAGCTGATCCTCACCCACGAGCTCTTTCATCACGTGATCGCGCGCGAGGGCGCTCCCGCCGGCGTCAGGCCCAGCGTGGACGTCGTGCGTCTCGGCCCGTGGCGACGCCGCGCGACCGTCCATGCGGCCGAAGAGATCGCCGCGGCCGCGTTCGTCACGACCTGGCACCAGCTGCGCTGGCCGGCCGGGTTGCTGGATCTCCTCACGCTCGTCGCCTACGAGGCCCCGCCGGCTGTAATTTTTGCAACTCTTGTAGAGAAGGCGACCTCGGTTTAAAAGAATTTCAATCCCGCGGGACTCTGGCACCCGGCGCTTACCTTCGACCTCGATGTTCGACCCACTTTTCGTTGTGGCTCTGTTGTTGCACTGCAACCCGGTCATCGCAATGGAGGCGCGAATGACCGGGAGAACGATCGATGAGCTGGTCATCGGCGACCGCGACCACAACCCGCTCCTTCACGACGCCGAGTGCGCGGCATCGACCTCCTTCGGCGAGCCCATCGCTCCCGGTATCCTGACCGCCGCGTTCATCTCCGCCGTGGTTGGCACCGAGCTGCCCGGTCCGGGCGCCGTGTACCTGTCCCAGTCACTCAAGTTCCTGCGGCCGGTGATGGTGAACGACACCATCACGACTCGCGTGGAGGTCACCGAGGTCATCCCCGGAAGGAACCGCGTGTGCCTCCGCACGGAATGCGTGAATGGCCGCGGCGAGCCCGTGTTGACGGGCGAGGCGTGGAGTCGCGAGCGACGTATCGAACCCGCCGTGGCGCTCGCGCGCGCGGCCTAGCCAGAAGAATCGAGGGATCCGATGAACGGCCAGGGCCCGTCCAGGACGAAGAGCGACCCGCCCGAGTACGTCCGCTCGCTGGAGCTGGCGGATGCGATGGGGCAGAACGAGAAGCTGCGGCAGGCGCTCGCCGAAGCTCGCGAGTACATCACCGCGCTCCGAGAAGAGGTCGAGAAGCTGACGGCGCCTCCGGCGACCTACGCCATCTACCTGTCCACCAACGAGGACGGCACCGTGAACGTCCTCGCCCAGGGACGCAAGGCCAAGGTCAATGCGCATCCGTCGATCGTCGTCTCCTCGCTCCGGCCGGCCAGGAGCTGATCCTGAACGAGGGCCTGAACGTGATCGACGTCGCCGGCTACGAGGTCCAGGGCGAGGTCGTGATCCTCAAGGAGCAGCTCGACGATGAGCGCGCGATCGTCACGTTGCGCGCGGACGAAGACAAGGTCGGCGTCATCGCCGATCCCTTGCGCTCGACGCGCCTGAAGATCGGTGATCACATCCTGATGGATTCGAAATCCGGCTACCTGCTCGAGCGGCTGCCGAAGAGCGAGGTCGAGGACCTGTCGTTGGAGGAAGTGCCGGACATCGGCTACGAGGACATCGGCGGCCTGGGCACCCAGATCGAGACGATCAAGGACGCCGTGGAGCTGCCGTATCTCTACGCGGACGACTACAAGGAGCATCAGCTCGCGCCGCCCAAGGGTGTGCTGCTCTACGGGCCTCCCGGCTGCGGCAAGACCATGATCGCCAAGGCCGTCGCCAACAACCTCGCCGAGAAGATCTCGGAGAAGCGCGGCGAGAAGATCCAGGGCTACTTCCTCAACATCAAGGGCCCCGAGCTCCTCAACAAGTACGTGGGCGAGACCGAGCGGAAGATCCGCGAGATCTTCGTGAAGGCCAAGGAGAAGGCCAACGAGGACGTGCCGGTCGTCGTCTTCTTCGACGAGATGGACGCGCTGTTCCGCACGCGGGGCACCGGCATCTCGTCGGACGTGGAGAGCACGATCGTGCCCCAGCTCCTGGCCGAGATCGACGGGGTCGAAGGCCTCAAGAACGTCATCGTGATCGGCGCCAGCAACCGCCAGGACCTGATCGACCCCGCGGTCCTGCGTCCGGGCCGGCTCGACGTGAAGATCAAGGTCGAGCGCCCGGACCAGGTCGGGGCGGCCGACATCTTCAAGAAGTATCTGACCACCGAGCTTCCGATCGCCGAGCCCGAGATCCAGGCGGCCGGCGGTGCCGAGGCGGCGGTCGACGCCATGATCTCCACCGTGGTCGACACGATGTACCGCCCGGCCGACGAGAACCGGTTCCTCGAGGTCACCTACGCCAACGGCGAGAAGGAGATGCTGTACTTCAAGGACTTCGCCTCGGGCGCCATGATCGAGTCGATCGTGCGCCGGGCCAAGAAGCTCGCGCTCAAGCGCTACATCAACCGGGGCGACAAGGGCATCAGCAGCACGGACCTGGTCACCGCGGTGCGCGAGGAGTTCAAGGAGAACGAGGACCTGCCGAACACGAGCAATCCCGACGACTGGGCGAAGATCGCAGGCCGCAAGAAGGACCGGATCGTCGCCATCAAACCGGTCGTCGTCGACCCCCAGGCCCGGACGAGCGACGTCGAGCGGATCGTCACCACGGGCCAGTACCTGTAAGCGAGGCGGAGTGGCGGGGAGCTAGAAGCGGACGCCGAACGTGAGCCCGGGCATGACGTGCGGATGGCTTCCGACCCCGGTGTCGATGTCGGTCAGGTTCAGCAGGAACGTGGCCGTCGCGCTCACGTTGCGGTTCAGCGCGTAGTCGAAGCCGACACCGATCGGGATCAGGAACGACGTGTCGCTGCCACGGAAGTCGGTGTGGACGAAGCCGAGGCCGCCTTGCGCGGTCAGCTTGAGGCCCTTCGAGAGATCCATCCAGTACTTCACTTGACCCGAGGCGGCGATCTGCGTCATGTCGCCGGTGACACCGAACTGGAGCAGGGGCCCGACCGAGAAGCTGCGGTTGAAGAATCTCTCGACGTTCAGGTTCATCGCGAACGCGGTGCCGTCGGGCGTGTTGCCGAGGAATCCCACGGCCGCTCCGCCCGTCCAGGCTCCGGCCGCCGGCTCCGTCGCCTCGCCGTCACCGGCGCCGCCGTGGACGATCAATCCCACCGTGACGGCAGCGATCAGCGCCCACGCGAAAACGGCCCTTCCTGGTCTCGTGGCCTCGATGCCCATCGCACCGCATCGTACGACGCGCAGGACGATCGGCCACAGGAAATTCAGCGTCACGTCACCGTTCGGGCCAGCCCGGTCTTCGCGTACTTGAGATCGCGATACTCACCCGAGAGCACCGGCGGGTGTCTCGGCGGCCCGTGCGAGGGCAGGCACTCGATGAGCGCGTCGTAGTTCGGATGATTGAAGAACGCGATCGAGAGTCGTGGGCCGCGCGGGCCGTCACCGAGCGGCGGGTTCACCACGCGGTGCAGGTTGGACAGCCAGCGATCGTTCGTCCATCGCATGAGCAGATCGCCGATGTTGACGACGAAGGTCGTGGGCGACGTCGGCACGCCGATCCAGCGGCCGTCGTGGGCGCTCGCGCGGAGCTGGCCCGGGCTCGGGGGCACGGTCTGGCCGGGGTAATAATTCAGCCGCATCGTCCCGATGGACCGGTCGACCTTGTCGTCGAAGAAGGTCTCGTGCACGTCCAGCGCGATCGCGGCCAGCCGCATCAGGAACACGACGAGCTCGCTCATGGCGCGGTAGTAGATGGTCGCCGCCTCGGCCAAGCCCGCCGGCACGGCCGGCCAGATGTTGGGCTCGAAGTGCCGGCGCCCGCGCGCGCCCGTGTAGTACGAGTCCGCGGTCGTGTCGACCGGGCCGACGTGGAAGAACTCCTTCAGATCGGGGGGCGCCGCCGCGTCGTTGGCCTTCGAGAGCGTCTCGCCGCCGACCGGATGATAGCCGCGGTTGGTGCCCTCGACGGGATGGCGGCACCGAAGCTTGTCGGCGAGCGGAAGGCCGAAGAAGTCATGAGCCAGCCGGCGCAGGTCGTCGACGAGACGATCGGGGACGCCGTGTCCGCTGATGGCGAAGAATCCGATCTCGCGACAGGCGCCGTCGATGGCAGCGGCCACACGGCAACGTTCGTCCCGGCCGCCGTGGCGCGCCGGCGCGACGTCGATCAGCGGGACGTTCGTCATGGATCAGAGCGTGGAGAAGACGGAGCCGCCGTCCACGATGAGCGTCTGGCCGCTCATGAAGGCGCTGTCGTCGGACGCGAGGAAGACCACCGCGCCCTCGACGTCGTCGGGAAACGCGTCGCGCTTGAGCGAGCGGGCCTGCATGACGGCGGCCGACTGGAAGGCCGTGATGTCGGGATTCGCCTGCACGGTGTCGCTCAGGATCAGCCCGGGCGCCATCGCGTTGACGGTGATTCCGCTCGGGCCAAGCTCGCGAGCCAGCGCGCGCGTCATCGCGACCACGGCCCCCTTCGACGTCACGTAGTGAAGGAGCAGGGCGGTGCCCTTGGCCACGATGGCCGAGGCGACGTTGACGATGCGCCCGCTGCCCTGACTGCGCATCACCGGGACGACGGCCCGAGCACAGTTCCAGATGCCCTTGACGTTGACCGCCATGACGCGATCCCACTCCGCCTCCGGGATCTCGTCGAACGGCTGAGGCTTCAGCGTGGCGAACACCGCGGCGTTGTTGACGAGCACGTCGATGCGGCCGAAACGAGCGACGGCCGCATGGACCATCGCACGTACCGACGCCATGTCGCTCACGTCGGTCCGTACGCCGTACGCCCGCTCGGGGGCGAGCTCGAGCGCCGCGGCAACCGGGTCGGCGACATCGGCGAGCACGACGCGCGCGCCCTCGGCGAGGAAGCGTCGCCCGTACGCCAGGCCGATGCCGGCGGCGCCGCCGGTGATCACCGCGACTGTGCCCGCGAGCCGCATGTCGCGCGAGCATAGACGCGCGGTCCGGACGCGTCAACGACGGCGGCGCGGTTACGGGGTCTTCGGCGTGGACCTCCGACTGTCGCGCTTCCCGAACCGTGTCGGCGAGGGCTCTGGGCGCGAACGGCTTGGCCAGAAGGCGCGCAGCAACGCTCTGACCGTTGTCGCCGCGACGGCCTCGGCGACGCAACCTGTTCTAAACCACGTAAACCCGTCGTCGTTCTCCTACGTCTATGTCGACGACCGATGTTGCGCCGGAGCGTTGTGGACGACCGGGGGTCGGGGGGAGCCGGATGCCGAAGCGGGGGAAATGCTCGAAATGTGGATCGCCGTTGGTCCGGACCGGCTTTGACACGGACAAGGAAGGTCAGACGGTGTTCCACTACAAGTGTCAGACGTGTGGACAGACGGCCACCAAGACGATGAAGTGACCGATCGCTAGAGATCGCTCCCGGAGTACGACAGGTTGAAGGACTTGTTGCAGAGCGGAAAGTCCGGGACGATGTTGTTCAGCACGGCGTACTCCAGTGCCGGCCAGTTCCTGAAGGATGGATCGGCGATCTTGACGCGCTCGACCTGCTCGGGGCCGCCCGCCATCACCCAGTACCAGACGGGACCACGCCAGGACTCCACGGCGCTGGTCTGATCCCCTTCACGAAGCGGGGGCAGCTCGACGCGCGCCGGGCCTGCCGGAATACCGTCCATCGTGCGGGCGATCAGGCGGGCCGCCTCACGAGCCTCGCGGATCCGAACCATCGTGCGGGCCCACACGTCGCCCGTCTCGTACGTCGGCACCGCCACGTCGACCTTGTCGTAGGCGGCGAAGGGGGCGTCACGGCGCAGGTCAGCATCGATGCCGCTCGCCCGTGCGACCAGGCCGACCACCTGCATCTCTCGAGCCGTCGCCGTGGTGAGACGTCCCGTGCCTTGCAAGCGCTCCAGCACGAGGCTGTTGTCCAGCGACAGCTCGGCGATGTCGAGAAACTCCGCCACGAGGCGATCGACCGTCCCCGATAGCTCGTCGAGGGCGGACTGATTCACCGTGTCGGCGACCCCGCCCGGGACGATGGCGCCGCGCATGAGGCGATGGCCGGTGAGTCGGGCGTTGAGGCGGAGCATCTCCTCGCGCAGCCGGAAGCAGTGGGCGTGGCCGAACGCGAATCCGGTGTCGTTGACGATCATGCCGACGTCGCCGACGTGGTTGTAGAGCCGCTCGAGCTCGAGAAGGATCACGCGGAGCGACGCGGCCCTCCGCGGAATGTCGGCACCGGCCAGCCCCTCGAGCGCCTGGCAATAGGCCAGCGCATGGGCCACGGTCTCGTCTCCCGACACACACTCGGCGAGCGCAGGCGTCCGCTCGAAGGGCAGCGTCTCGAAGAGCTTTTCCGTCCCCTTGTGCACGAAGCCCAGCCGAGTCTCGAGGTTGACGATCGTCTCCCCCTCGACGGTGAAGCGAAAGTGGCCGGGCTCGATGATCCCGGCGTGCACGGGACCGACGGTGATCTCGAAGAGGCCGGCGCCTTCGACACGGCGGAAGGGAAACGGCTGTCCGGCATCGGCGAAGTCCCGACGGATCGCCACGTCACGGCGCTGGGGAAAGTAACCGTCGGGCCAGAACTGGTGGACGGCCAGGCGCCTCAGATCAGGATGCCCGACCGGAACGAGCCCCAGGAGGTCGTGGATCTCGCGCTCGAACCGGCTGGCTGCGAAGGAGCGCAGCGCGAGCGACGGAAACCGCGGCTCGCCCGCCGGAACCGCCACCAGCGCGGTCAGCTGCGGGCGGCCCCGAGGAGGCGTGAAGACGTACGTCAACGTGAAGTCACCGGAGCGGTGGCGCGTGTCTGTGGCGCAGAGCAGCTGCACCTCGAGTCCGAGCTCGGCGATCCGGTCGGTTACGGCGGCCAGGTTCTCGCGTGAGAGCCGACACCGGGCGGCGTGGGGGTTCGTCGCCGTGAGGGCGTGGGCGCCGGCCGCCGTCAGTTCTGCGAGAAGATGATCGAGCGCTGTGGTCACTGGCCGAGAAGCCGAGCGATGTGATCGAGCGCGGCGGCCAGGCCAGGGGGCCAGGCAACACCCGTCAGCGTGAGGAGCAGCAGGGCGAGGCCGGTGGGTACCGCGGAGCGCAGGCCGGGCACGTCGACGATGGCCGGCGCGGGCGTGCCGTACAGCATGCGGTGGGCGTTGCGCAGCAGCCCGGCGAAGGCGCCGACGAGCAGGAGCAGGCCGGTCGCGGCGATGATGCCGTGTCCTGACTGAAAGCCGGCCGAGAAGATGAGCACCTCGCTCACGAAGAGGCCGAACGGTGGCAAGCCCATGATCGCGAGCATGGCGAGAAGGAACAGGCCGCCGGTGACCGGCATCGTTCCGAGGAGTCCCGTGACCGCGGAGATCTCCGCCGAGCCGTAGGCCGCGCGGATGCGGCCGGACAGCACGAAGAGGGCGGACTTGGCGAGCGCGTGATTGGCCACGTGCAGCACAGCGCCCCCGACGCCCGCCAGGCCGCCGAACCCGAGTCCGAGGCAGACGACTCCGATGTGCTCGATGCTCGAGTACGCGAGCATGCGCTTGTAGTTCGTGGGCGCCCACAGGAACACGGCGGCCGTGGCGATCGACGTCAATCCGAGCGCCAGCAGGAGCCGCTGCGTGAACTCTGGCCCGCCGCTCAGATCGACGACGGTCTTGAAGCGGACGAGCGCGTACACGCCCACGCTGAGCAGGACGCCGGACATCAACGCGCTCACCGGCGCCGGAGCCTCGCTGTGGGCATCGGGCAGCCAGGTGTGCATCGGCGCCAGTCCTGCCTTGGTCCCGTACCCGACGAGGAGAAAGACGAAGGCGAGCTCCACGACGCGCGGGGGCAGCCCCGGCGCCAGCCGCACCAGCGTCGTCCACCGTAGCGCGTGGGCCTCGTGGCCGAACTGGTGAATGTCGGCGAAGTACACGAGCACGGTACCGATGAAGGCGATCGCCACGCCGACCGAGCAGATGAGCAGGTACTTGTAAGCGGCTTCGAGGGAGGCGCGGGAGCGCTCGAGGTTCACGAGGAAGACGGACGCGAGCGTGGTGCCCTCGATGGCTACCCACATGAGGCCCACGTCGTCGGTGGCGACGGCGAGGAGCATCGTGAAGACGAAGAGGTGGAAGAGCGGACGGAAGCGGCCGACCGCCGCGGATGGGACCGTATAGGGAGCCTCGATGGCAGCCAGCAGGCTGACGAGGGCGATGAGGCCGATCATCCACGCGGAGAGGCCGTCGGCGCGGAAGAGACCGCCCAGGGCGACGATGCTGCCGGCGTGGCTGACCTGGACCGCGACGGCACCGGCGGCGGCCGCGGTGAGGACGGTGGCCAGGAGGTGGAGCACGCGCGCCGCGATCCCCCGCGCGACGACGAGCAGGATGGCGCCGACCAGCGGCGTCGCCAGGACGACCACGAGACTCATCCCCGGAGCTCGCGCAGGCGATCGACCGCGATCGAGTCGTGCTCACGACGGATCCGGAGGACAACACCCTCCATGATCAACACGATCACCAACAGGTCGAGGAAGACTCCGGCCTCGACGATCCCGGGGAGGCCGTAGGTGGCGAGCAACGCCAGGCCGAAGATCCCGTTCTCGAACATCAGGAATCCGAGGATGTGGCCGAGCACGTCACGGCCGGTGACGGTCACGAAGAGGCCGATGAGCGCCATCGCGAAGGTGAGAGGGATCCCGCCCACGGTCGGCAGGTCGCTGACGGTGGTGACCGGCAACATGATCACGTAGGCGGCCACGATGAGGCTCCCCACGGCAAGCAGCGACAGCCCAGCCGAGCGTCCGGGGGCGACGGGTCGCGGGGGCGTTCCGGCGGCCATGCGGCCGAGGATTCGCGGGATCAACCACGCCTTGAGCAGCACGACGATGGCCGCGACGAGAAAGAGCTCCGCGCGGTGCCCGTAGACGGCGATGGTCGTCGCGAGCGCCGCCAGCAGGAGGGACTGCACGACGAAGAGGCGCCGCCGGCCCGCCCAGTTCTGCCGCCACACGATCAGGAGCGTCGAGACGAGCCCGAGAAAGGCGAGGAAGTTCGTCGCGGTGGTGATCGGCTCGGCCGTCATCGCAGCAGGAACATCGACGTGACCGAGAGGAGGGCGAGCGCGAACGACCCCGCCAGGAGCTCGGGCACGCGGAACAGGCGAAGCTTGGCCATGGCCGTCTCCATCACCGCCAGGAGCCCAGCCAGCACGGTGAGCTTGGCCGCCAGAACGATCGCACCGACGGCCAGGGTCGCGACGCCCGCGTCCGTCGGCACGCCCCACGGGAAGAAGAGATTCGCGAGCAGGGACATGAAGAGGAAGAGCTTCATCGCGGCGGCCCACTCGACGATGGCGAGGTCGGGCCCCGAGTATTCGAGGACCATGGCCTCGTGAATCATCGTCAGCTCCAGATGGGTGGCCGGGTTGTCGACCGGCAAACGGCCTGTCTCCGCGAGCATCACGATGAAGAACGCGGCGAAGGCCAGCAGATGTCCCGGGGCCAGCGCCAGCCACGGGTCGGCGCTGACCCGCTCGACGACGCCGCCGAGGTTGATCGTGCCCGCGCGCATGGCGAGGGCAAAGACGGCCAGGGCGATGGTTGGCTCCGCCAGCGCCGCCACCGCGACCTCACGGCTGCTGCCCATCCCCCCGAAGGCGCTGCCGGCGTCGAGGCCCGCGAGGGCGAGGAAAAACGCCCCGACCAGGAACAGGTACATCAAGACGATGACGTTGCCGGCGAAGCCGAGCGCCGGGCGGCTGATCACGAGCGGCACGATCAATGCGCTCACGAGCATAGTCGCGGCCAGGACCGTCGGGGTGACGGCGAAGATCCAGGACGTCGTGGTCGACACGACGCGCTCCTTGCCGAGGAGCTTGCGAAGGTCGGCGTAGGGCTGCCACGGGCTGGGGCCGCGCCGGCCCACCAGTCGCGCCTTCAGGGTGCGCACAATCCCGATCAGCAGTGGCGCGCCCAGGCCCACCAGCACGAGCTGAAGGACGGCGGCCAGGAGCTCGCCGATCACGCGAACACCAGCATGACGAGCAGGGCGAGCAGGATGTACGTGAGGTAGAGATTGGCGCTGCCCGACTGGAGCACCCGCACGACGCGGACGCCCCGGTTCACGCCGGCGAGCAGCGGGCGATAGAGCCAATCGTCGAAGAGCGAGCGCGTCGGGTTGGCGTAGTCGATCCGCTGGACGAACAGGCGCGAGGCGGGATGCGCCGCGATGTCGATCTGCTGCACCGGGCGATAGAAGAAATCGAACACGCGCTTGAAGGGATTCGCAAACGCCGTGGCCGTGTACTCCATGCGCGGTGTCTGCAGCATGCGGCCGCAGCTCCAGGTCTCGTACGGCCGGGCCCGACCGCGGCCCGTCACCACGAGGCCGCCGAAAACGCCCAGCCCGGCCAGGGCGAGCGCGACCGCGATCACCGGCACCGAGAGGCTGGCGAAGTTGCCCGAGACGTCCAGGACGAGCGCGTCGCCGAGCGCCAGCGTCCCGACGACGCCCACCAGGTCGGTGCCGACCCGCGCGAGCGCCGGCACGATCACGGTCACGCCGAGCCCCAGTGCCAGGCACGTGACAGCGAGCATGGTCATCGCCAGGCGTGGCGCCCGCGGGACTTCGTGCGCCTGGGCCGAGGCGTCACTCCGGGGCACGGCCAGGAAGCTGATGCCGAACGCGCGGACGAAACAGGCCACCGCGAGGCCGCCCGTCAACGCGAGCGCGGCGATGCCGAGCGCGAAGACGAGGTTCACGGCCGGCTGCTCGATGAGGAGATTCTGAAGGAGTGCCTGGAACGTGAGCCACTCGCTGACGAAGCCGTTCAGCGGCGGAAGCGCCGCGGCGGCGACGGCCCCGCTCAGGAAGCACGCCGTGGTCCAGGGCATGCGCTTGATGAGGCCGCCGAGCGCTTCCATGTCGCGCGTGCCGGTGGCGTGGACGACGGCGCCGGCGCCGAGAAAGAGCAGGGTCTTGAAGGCGGTGTGGTTGACGGCGTGATAGAGCGCCGCCGTCAGGCCGATCACCGCCAGGGCCGGCAGCCCAGCCGCGTGGTAGAGAACGCCGGCGCCGAGGCCGATCAAGATGATCCCCACGTTCTCGATCGACGAGAAGGCGAGCACGCGTTTGAGATCGCGGTCGACGATGGCCGACAGCACGCCAACCATCGCTGAGACGGCACCGGCCAGCAGGATCACGGCGCCCCACCACAGCGGGCCATCACCCAACCAGTCCAGCGAGATGCGGATGAGGCCGTAGACGCCGAGCTTGATCATCACGCCCGACATGAGGGCCGAGACGTGGCTCGGCGCCGCCGGATGCGCGAGCGGGAGCCACACGTGGAGTGGAACGACGCCGGCCTTGACGGCGAAGCCGAGCGCCAGGAGCGTCCAGACCAGGTTTCGAGACCCCGCCGCCAGTCCCGGTGCCGCGACCCGCCAGGCGTCGACCTCGAAGCTGCCCGCCCACGCACCGAGGAGGAGCATGCCAACGATCAGGCAGACGACGCCGGCGTGCGTCATCACCGCGTAGACCCAGGCGGCGCGGATCGCCTCCCGGGCCTCGCGGTCGTGCACGACGAGCATGTAGGAGGCGAGCGACATCAGCTCCCACGCGAGCAGGAACGTGAGCGCGTTGCCGGCAAGCGGCACGACGGCCATGGCGCCGACGAAGAGCAGATAGGCCCCGCGCCCGCGCCGCGTTTGTCGTGGGTCACCGAGGGCGTAGAGCGACGCCGGCACCGCGGCAAAGCCAATCATCGCCAGGAACACCCCGGCCAGCGGATCGAGGACGAGACTCACGCCGCCCAGTGGCAGCAGCGCGGGCAGCCGCCAGCTCATGCCGACGCCCAGCATGCCGCCGACGCCGGCGAAACCGGCCGCGAGGCCGACGACCGTGGCCAGCACGTAGGTGACGATGGTCATGGCCGCCGGCCAATCGCCTCGAGCAGACCGGCCAGGAGCGCCGCCGGTGATGGTGGGCAGCCCGCGATGACGGCATCGACCGGGACGACGCTGCTGACGCCGCCCACGACGGCGTACGACCCACGAAAGATGCCGCCGTCCCGCCCGCAATCGCCGACGGCGACCACGAACTTGGGATCGGGGGTCGCTTCCCACGTCCGACGCAGCGGCTCGGCCATGTTGAGCGTGACCGGGCCGGTGACGAGCAGGCAGTCGGCGTGCCGCGGCGAGGCCACCAGATGCAGGCCGAAGCGCTCGAAGTCGTAGTGCGGCCCGATGAGTCCTGAGATCTCGAGCTCACAGCCGTTACAGGAGCCGGCGTCCACCTGACGGATGTGCAGCGAGCGCTTGAAGCGCCGGTGGATCTCCTCGCGCAGCCGCCCCCCCACGATCTCCAGCGGAGCCGCCTCGGCGGGGACACCCGGCTCGGTGACGACGCCGGTGCGAAGCGCGGTGCGCAGCTGGCGGAGCATCAGCGGCGCGCGGGCCGGCGGGCCTCGCGCTGCAGCTCTCGGAGCATGGTCCGCGTCCCGGCGAGCTGGTGGTTGAAGATGCGCCGCGCCACATCCAGCAGGTTGCCGACCAGCGGGTCGCGGACGGCGTAGCGCACGGTCGTTCCCTCCTTGCGCGCGACGACGACGTGCTTGGCGCGCAGGATGGCGAGCTGCTGGGAGACGGTGGACTGGTCGAGCCCCAGCGCCGCCTGGAGCTCCTGGACGCTCCGCTCGCGGACGCGCAGGACCTCGAGGAGCCAGATCCGGATGGGATGGGCGAGGGCCTTGAAGAAGTCGGCCTTGAAGCGCTGGAGGTCGGACGCCGGCAGCGATCCTGAAAGCAACGGAACCATTATATACAGATATTCTCATATAGGCAATAAACAGAGGCTGGTGCGTCCCCCGAAATCTCGGGAGGGGCGGGTCCACGACGCCCTCCCCGTGGTGCCGGAGCGGCGCCGAGCGTGGTATGGTCCGGCCCGGAAGCCCGGGGAGGGACGACGATGAAGATCACCGACGTGACGCTGACGCTGTTCGCCTGGAGCGACATCCCCGCCACCACCTACGGCCGCCACACCGGCACGTTCGCCGGCAAGAGCCAGCTCGGCCTCGTGACCATCAACACGGATGAGGGCGTGCCGGGCCACGCCTTCCTGGGCTCGGCCATGCGAGGCGCTCACTTCGACGCCGAGTCACTGATCCACTATCTGAAACCGCTCGTGATGGGACAGGATCCGCTCGAGCGCGAGCGACTGTGGCAGGCCATGTGGCAGAAAAACCGTCAGACCACGCTGCGGGCCATCGGCGCCATGGACATCGCGCTGTGGGACATCGCGGGCAAGGTGGCGGGCCTGCCGATCCACCGGCTGCTCGGGTCCTATCGCGATCGCGTGCCGGCCTACGCCAGCTCGGCGGTGCTCGCGTCGAAGGAGGCGTACGCTGCCGAGGCGGCCCGCTTCAAAGCGGACGGATGGACGGCCTACAAGATCCATCCGCCGACGGACCCGGCCACCGACATCGAGGTGTGCCGGGCCGTGCGCCGGCACGTCGGTGACGAATACACCGTCATGCTCGACTCGACGTGGGCCTACCAGTACCCGGAGGCGTTGCGCGTCGGCAAGGCCATCGAGGAGCTACAGTTCCACTGGTACGAGGACCCGCTCGCCGACGACGACCTCGTGAACTACGTCAAGCTGAAGCAACAGTTGTCGATCCCGATCCTCGCCACCGAGTACACCCCGGGCGGCTTCACGGCGCTGGCGCCGTGGATCACGGCGGGCGCCACCGACTACCTCCGCGGTGACCCGGCGGTGAAGGGTGGCATCACGCCGCTGATCAAGACGGCGCACCTCGCCGAGGCCTTCCACATGAACTTCGAGGTGCACCACGGCGGGAATTCGCTGAACAACGTCGCCAACCTCCACGTGATCATGGCCATCAAGAACTGCGAGTTCTTCGAAGTCTTGCTGCCGGCGGGAGCCCAGAAGTACGGCCTCGCGGACGACATCGAGGTCGATGCGCGCGGGTTCGTCCACGCCCCGACGGGACCCGGACTCGGCGCCGCCATCGACTTCGCGCTGATCGCGCGCCACAAGACCGCCGTGCTCTCGTAGCACGGCGCCGATCGCTCGAACCGCGTCGATAGCCCCGACGTTCATGTCGTGGGGCTTGGCGCCTTCGCCGGCTCCCGACGAATCCGTCCGCCGAACTCCTTTCGTATCAACACGTTCACGATTCGGCCGGGTGTTTGCACATACACACGACGCTCGCTGACCTCACGGTCAGCAGCTAACCGCGCCGTTCGTCGGCGTTCCCGAGCACGCCGACGAACGGCGTGCGCCATTTACATCAGCCAATGCGGGATGGGTGAACGGATGGCGTCGCGACCTCGAGCCGGTCGAGAACCGGCCCAGACGATCTTGCCCATGGAGCTGCGTATCGGCGATCGTGTCACCAGCGTCGACGGTGAGTGGAAGATCGTCGGCGGACCGTTGACGCTGCAGGGCGGCACGACGGTCAAGGCGCGTGTCTCGCGCATGGGAAACGTGCGGACCGTGCGACACATGGCCTGGGCAGCGAAGACGAAGATCACCGTGCGCCGGTCTGGCGGTCGCCGCACGCATCTGGCGGACCTCCGCCGCGCCGTTCTCCTCGCCCTCTTCGCCTGCTCCCAGCTCGTGCTCGGCCCGCCAAGGGATCTCAGGCCGAAATGAGGGCGCTGGCCACGCTCCTCGCCCTGCTCGTCGTCGTCGGCGCCTGGTTCGCTGTCCTCAGCCGCAACGAACCCGTGCTGGCGACCCACGTGTGGACGATCGATGTCGACGTTCGGGACACTCAGGGCGGTCACGCCCCGCGTCCGGCCGCGGCCCGTCCTCGCCTCGCGGAGCGGGGCGAACGACAGACGAAACCCGGACCGGTGGATCCCGCGGAGATCATCGGGCTGATGATGATGCTCGGATCGCAACACGGCC
>WNGH01024013.1_pt1 | contig 14902 bp, 13 predicted proteins | sample 5400631 | NCBI WGS metagenome assembly WNGH01 (sample SAMN13153373, study PRJNA577476) | soil metagenome | isolation source: 115 cm soil or saprolite under Garry oak tree replicate 1 | place: USA:California | collected 2016-06-15
TGATGTCAAAGAAGATCGGTGCGACGCCTGCGACACCGTTGCGCACGGCTCCGATGGCGCTGGCGGTGTGATGCGCACGGGCCCTGATCGCGGGCACGGCTTGTATCGCAGCGGTGCTCGAGGGGTCGCCGATTGAAAGGCTCGTCACGAACTGGATGCTCCGTCCGTTCTGGCTGACATACGACGCCGTGTCCCGGTACGCCTGATAGGCAGCGAGCGACGCCGTTGATCCAGGTGGAGGCACCGGTGGCAGGGCCTGCGCAGGTCCGAGAACGGCGTGCAGGTGGAGCAGGTCGGTGGCGCTCAGCGGGATGCCGTTTGGGTTGAGCGGGCCGGTCACATGGCTGAATTCCGGCGCAGCCTGCAACTGCTTCCAGGCTGCGACCAATGGTTGTGGATCGACCCAGGCCGGCCGGGCAAGCACGTAGATCAGATACATGGGGTTCGTAGCGCTCTTAGGGAAGTGGGCGGCGAGCAGCGCGTTTCCTGCGGCGGAGTCGCTGCCGGCCGGCGCGGTCGGCGCGCCGGCGAATCCCGAAGCCTGATATCCAGTTGCCGCCACGGCGAGACCGCTAAATAGCAGCAGGCCGACCAATAGGGTGACCGCAGGCCTGCGTACCACACGGGAACAGACCCGAGCCCAGGCGCCTGAGCGGTCATGACCTGTTCGGGTGGCCGAGGGCCAGAAGACCGCCCTGCCGAAGATGGCAAGCAGGGCGGGCAGCAGGGTAAGGCCGGCGAGCAGCATCAGACCGATTCCGATGGCAAGCGGGATGCCTAGGCCGGAGTAGATTTCAAACGTCGCCAGCAGCAGCGAGAGCAGCGCGGCGATCACGGTGGCGGCGGAGAAGCTGAGCGGCTCACCTACCCGGCTGACCGCCTGGACCACGGCTTGCTTGGGCGACAGGCCGCCACGCAACTCCTCTCGGACGCGGAAGACCAGGAAAAGCCCGTAGTCGGTGCCCGCGCCGAGCACCAGAACTATGAGCATGAGCTGCGCGAGCACCGATATCTTGAGGCCCGCGCGGCTGGCTTCCGCGATCAATTGCCCGGATGCCACCACGACAATGAACGCCGGCGTCAGTGTGATCAGTGGCGCGAGCGGGGCGCGGAAGATGAAAAGCAGCAGCGCGATGATGAACACGACCGAGACAAGCTGCACCTGGCCGCCGGTCGAACCGGCCTTGGCGGCGCTGTCCACCTGCGCGGCGGTGCTTCCGGCCAGGTGAACCTCAAGGCCTGGGAGCGTTGGCGCGGCCGAGATCGCCCTGCGGATGTTGGTGATGAGCGGGGTCGCGTCGGCCTGGTCGGCGGCAAGCACCTCAAGTTGCTCGGCGCTGCCGTCTGGTGACCGGCCCAGATCCTGCACTTGCGTGACCGTGGAAACCCTTGCCAGTGCCGCCCGGAGGCGGGCGATGGTTGCCTGGTCACCGCCGGAGAGCGGCGCGCCTTGCCGCGCGACGACGGCGGTGACGGTGACACCGTTCGTCAGGCCGGCTTGCCCGAACGCTCTCGCCAAATTGGCCGCTCGCTCGCTCGGGGCGCTGGCGGGCAGGAAGGCTGAGTTGCCCGACTGCGTCACGCTGGCGAGGGACGGCAAGAAAGAGACCGCGGCTGCTGTGCCCGCCAGCCATATGGCGACCACCAGCCAGCGGAAGCGGACAGCCAGCTGTCCGATCGCGGTAAACATCTCCGTCACCGCCACTTACCTGCCATATGCCGATCCCTTCCGGCCATGCCACTGCGAGTCCGCGCACTTGCAATGAAGGATCCTGCCCGGCGCGTGATCAGAGGCGGCGAATAATGAGCCGGACACGATCGCCGCAGCGTTCCGTAGATCATTCATATCCTGGCCGCGCATAGCTACCGATTATTGGTGTTGTGCAGGTCAGAAGCAAACATCGAAAAGAACCGGCTGGTGCCGTCTCTGCTGGCGAGGTCCAAGGCGTGGACATTGACCATACCGCCCTGCGGCCTGCTGGGGGGTCTAAACAGGTCGATCGATCACACATTGCTTGAACCTGACATGTTTGAGCGGGTGCTGGTGTGCGACGCCGGGCCACGTGATAGAGCCCGCCAAACCGACCGCGGGTCGATGCGGCCTCGCTGGCAGAATTCCACCGCCATCGGCGTTTTGCGTGATGGTGTCGGCGTAGCGCGCTCCGCCAGTCAGTTACCGGCAGGGTCTCCCGCGCAGCATGGCGATATGGACGTGGCGTGCGCGGCGAGGCGGACCTGGCGTGTGGCATAGGCGTCAAGACGCTCTCTTGGACCTGACACGGAGATAGCCGCCACCACTGATCGTCGCGATCCCCATACCGGTGTCGCGACGCTGGCTACGCCCGGCAGGAATTCGTTAGAGCTGAATGCGACACCCTCCTGCCTGATGGCACGCAGTTCTTCGCGCAATTCCCTGGACGTAGTGACGGGTGTGTCGACGATGAGTGACTGGGTGACGTCGTCCGCGAAAGCGAGGAAGGCCTTGCCAAGTGCGGTACAGTGCGCTGGCGCCATTGTGCCGACACGCCACTGTGTCGTGACGCCATTTCGGCCGTGAAGCGTTTCAACGATCAGCATGCCGCTGCCACTCCACACGCCGAAGTGAACGGTCAGATGAGTTTCTTCGTAAAGATCGAGTAAGTAAGGTAGGACGCAGTCTCTGAGCTGCCACAATTTCCGGCCCACGGCCATATCTGCCAACTCTACGATCCTGGACCCGAGCCGATAGCCCGATGGCGCATGTTCGACCGCACCGGTGGATTCTAGGATCTGTAGAATACGATGAGTCGTGGATTTAGCTAGCCCACAGCGGCGGGACAGTTCAGAAACGCCCACTGTCGCGGGTCCAGGAGGGAATGCGCTCAGCACCTGAAACGCTTTCTGCACAGCGCCCTGCGGAATGGTGTCAGCACGCCCGCCGGTATCGAGCTGGGGTGGACAGGCACCTGAGCCGACGTCCGGCCCAGATGGCCCAATGCTACGTAAGGTACCCACGTGACTACTTCCTGTCCACCTCTCCGCACGGCACGCGACGCCCCATTCGCGTTGCGTTGAGACTCCTCTACACGTACTTCCACCGGAACCTTGCGCGCAAGTCGGCCAGTCCTTCAACTCCGGGCGTGCACGCCCCACGCGCTCACGTCCGGTCGGCCGCCTCGCAGCAGCAGATTACCGGGCCGACCACGGGGATCTGACGAGTGCCTGGCAGGCAGGCGATATCCGCTGGACATCCGAGGCAGGCCGACGTGAAAGATCACCGATCTCTTTCGATCACCAGAGTCGCAACGCAGTCGAGCCTGTCGCGGCTCGGGCCTTGGGGAAGTTTCAGCAGAGCGCTCTTCGACGCCTCCGCACATCGCCGTGCCATCTGTCCCGCCTGCGCCACGGCCCCTGTCCGTGTCACGAGGTCACCCAGAGTGGCAAGCGCTTGGGCTGGGTCAGATGACGAGGTGAGGCTATCAATGATGATCTTGCGCTCCCGTGGCGCGCTCGAATGGTAGGCGAGGATAACCGGAAGCGTCAGCCGACCGTTCTGCACGTCGCTGGTCTCCCGCTTGCCCATAGTGAGGGTGTCGCTGAGATAGCAGAGCAGATCGTCGTGAATCTGAAAGGCAGTACCCAGGTTCTCCCCGTAGCGGGACAGCGCTCCGATCAACTCGGGATGGCCGCCGCCAAGGATTGACCCGCATTCGCAGGCGCCGCGGAAGAAGGACGCGGTCTTAAGCCTTGCCACTGTCATGTACGAGTCAACGTCAAAGTCGAGGCGCTTGCACATTTCGGCCTCCATGCTCTGTCCCCTGCACAGATCTAGGCCGGCCCGTGCCACCGCATCGAGCGCAGCGATGACTCGGCTATCAGGAACGCCAGCCCGCCCGCACTCAACAAGGCTGGCAAACAAATCAAAAATCAACGCGTCACCAGCAATGATAGCGTCACCGATTCCGTATTTGTACGGGACTGATGGCCGACCACGCCGCAGATCGTCTGCGTCGATGATGTCGTCATGGATAAGGCTCGCGACATGACCGCATTCCGCCCCGACCGCGGCGGGGAGAACGCGCGGTAACTCACCGCCAACCGCGAGAGCCGAATCAAGCAATAGAATTGGTCGAATGCGACCAGCGGCGTTGCAACTCGGCACTGATCAGCAATCCGAGCGGTGCGAGGCCATCGCATCGCAGCAGCGTATCATCGGATGACATCTTTGGCTCCTTATCGACGCCCGCGCGGCACGTATTTTCGGCTCGGGTCAGCCGGATTCGTCACCCGCACGAACGTGCGGCGGGTGATGGCCAGATGATCGGCTCAGCGCAACCATCGAAGTGAGATCCATCGAATGTGGAGACTTATCGAATAATAACGGCTGACAGTGGGCGCGCAAGTGCTTACGGCCGCCCGCGCCGCCGGTGCGGTGATCGGCGCCCGGGTCCGCGCAGGGCACACATGGCACCCGGCCTGAACTCAGCTGCCGCGACGACTGAAGGTGCGGCCGCGGCCGACGCGTCCAGCCAGGCGGAACGATCCGTTGACATGATTTTATCACTTTTGTTATAAATTGTCCTACTGTCGGTTCGGTGCGGTACCGTATGCGATGTGCTGCCGGGAGAAGATGTTATGCCGAGGGCGAATGTCAGTTCTGTCCGGAAGGATTTCACTCGCGATAGATGGCATTCTGCACAGGGAGACCACTTGGCTGGCGCGACGCGCGCGGCATTCATCGATCATCGTGCCCAGCTGGGCGTGGATCGGGTGGCGCTCACGAAGAGGACCGCGCTTCTCCTCCCGCTTGACCTGACAATGGAGGCTTGGCGCAGGCTCGGCGAGCAGATCTTCCTTATCTCAGATTCGTCTGCCTGGTGGCTCGGTGACTGGCTGAACTATGGAGAGAAGAGATATCCGGATCGTTATAAGAATGCTATCGAAGAGACGTCGCTAAATTACCAGACCCTGCGGAACTACGCGTGGGTTGCGCGGAGGTTCAGCGTGTCTCGTCGACGAGACAGGCTTAGCTTCCAGCATCATCTCACCGTCGCCGCTCTCACCGAACCTGATCAGGACCGCTGGCTTAATCTCGCTGAGGAATCGCGTTGGTCGGTCAAGGAGCTGCGCAAGAGACTGAGAGAGACCGCAGAAGACAGCGGCGAGGACAAGGCTGTCTGTCATACACGCCTTGAGCTTGACCTCGATCCGGAACGATCAATGCGCTGGCGCGAGGCAGCGAGCAAGACGGAATGTATGCTGGCGGACTGGGTTGTCATGGTCTTGGACCAGGCCGCGCGTTCCATTCTTGCGGAGACCGGCTCGCACGCCATGCGCGGTTAGAACAACCGGTGCCAACGTGCGTGATCCCGGCTTACAGCCTGTCACAGGTGGGTGGACGTCTCGTTGGCAGGTAGGAGCCTCGGTTGTCAAGCAGGCTCTTAAGCTCGGGGCCGTGCCGCGGGACGGGCGGCCGTTCGCGCCGCGTGCGCGCGGCAGGGCGGGAAGTACGCGAACTGGCTCGAAGCGGTCACCACATAACGGGCAACTCCACAAAGCCGCCTGTCAGCAGATCGGTCCGGAGCTGGAGGTGTTCGAGCGGTACCGCCAGACGCAAGGCGGGGAAGCGCTGGAAAAGCTTGCTGAATACCGACTGCAGTTCGACTCTGGCGAGGCTCGCGCCACAGCAGAAATAATAGCCGTGGCCAAAACCGAGATGGAGATTCGGTTCGCGGTTAATGTCGAAATCGCTCGCGCTAGGAAAGACCCGCTCATCCCTGTTAGCCACGGTAGCAGCAAGAAATACAGCGTCCCCCGTCTTGATCACCACGTCACCGATCTCGATATCCGATCGAGCGTACCGCGGTAGCCCCGTATCGCCAATGGCAAACGTCCGCACAATCTCCTCGACCGCCCCTTCGATGAGGGCAGGCTTACCGCGAAGCCTATCGAGTTGATCGGGATTGGCGAGGAGCTGCACCGTGCCGTGGTCTATGCGCGCCGCCGTGCTCGCATGTCCCGCCAGGAGCAACGCGGCAGCCAATATGGCGATGTCGTCATTGCTTAACTTGCCTTCGCCCTCGGCGGCGATGAGATTCGAGATCATGTCGTCGCCGGGTTGGCGGCGCCTGCCGTCAATATGTTGATTCATGTAGCTGAATAGCTCTTGGAAGGCAGTCGCCGACGCGACCGTATCGTCAATCAGTACCGCGCGCTCGGACCATTCCTCGAAGAGTTCGTGATCCGCGTAAGGGACGCCGAGTAGCTCACAGATGACCATGACGGGCAGAGGGAGCGACAGGAGTCTGTGCAGGTCTGCGGGCGGCGCCCGGCGAGATAGGTTGTCGAGTAGCCCATCGACTAGGGCGTCGACCCGCCCGCTGATGGCCTGCATGCGCCGGGCCGAGAAGGCGGGCGCGAGGAGTCGGCGCATTCGGGCGCTGGTTTCCAGTTCGGTGTCGAAGTCGCCGAACGGCCCGCCTAGGAGCGCCGAATCGGAGAATCGCGCCGCCTTTTCAGGGTGCGGATGCGACCGTCCGAGACGCCGGTCAGCGAACAATGCTTTGATGTCATCGTAACGGGTGATCATCCACGCCACGTCGCCGGTTGCGGTCCGGATGCGTGTGATGGGCCGCTCTTCCTGGAGCAACCGGAGCTCCGGTGCGATGTCAAGTGGATCCTGCTGAGCGAATGGCAGACGGGGAAGGTCGTCGTTGCGATTCGTGGTCATTTTTTCTCCTTGACAGCTTCAGCTCAAAACCAGCTCGCCGGGATTTGGACCTTATATCGCGAAGCCTTCCGCCGTCACGGCCGATCGAGCGCTGCTGACGCGGCGCACCGCCACGAAAGGCCCGGCTAGTGGCAATGATTGCCAAGGCGACGTGCTACGTCACGAAGGGCCGCCACGCCGTCGGCGAGTGGCCCAGCCGGGCAGCCCGGCGCGCGGCCCAGTTCGTGGACCGGCCGGTGGCGAGGGGTTACGGGTGCGGAGGGCTGGGGACGGCCAACGCTCGTCAGCCCGTCCCGGTCGCACGCCAGCGGCGAGCTTTGCCAAGAAGGTGCGGCGCCTCAGCCGCGACGAGGGCCAAGGTCTGCTTGATCGTGGGGTTGACCAGAGCCTGAGAGCCGATGACCACGGTAGGGACAATCTCGTCGCCGCCTGTGATTGAACGTAAGTTCGCAGCGGCTGCGCTATCTTCCCAGATGTTGAGCTCACGGGTAGGCAGCCTTGCCCGGCGTATCTGCCAGCGCAGCCGCATGCAGTGGGGACAATAGCGGCGCCAGTACACAGTCACAGATGCGGGTGGTCCAGCCATGGGTTCCGTCATTTTTGGCCGTCACTTAGGTGATGGGAATCCACAACAGTATGCCGCCGACTCGATCGCCTGGAAAGCGGACGATAAGGGCCGTCCGCACCTCTTACCTCGACCGCGTCAACCTAACCGACCCCTGAAGTTAAGGTCGGCTCCTACCTTCGACCACTCGTCCTGCCAAGCCTCCGCCAAGCCTCAAGCCGGGCCCGGCGGCGGCCAGCGAGGCGGCCTCGTTCCATCACCGGCGCGACCGTGCGCACGCGCGTGCGAAAGCCGACCGTTGCGGGGCGTCCTCGTTATCGCCTCCTGTCGGACAATCCCTGATCGCGCGACCGTCGAGCATGAGTTCGTGACTGAACACAGCGGACGTCGGCGATCCGGCTGGGCCAGGAATCGAGGCGCGGTCGTCCTTGAGGTGGCTCTGGCGAATGCCGCGGGGTACAGTGTCACGCGAATCCGTTGGCATCAGGAGAACAGACCCAGTCGGCAAGCACGTCGCCATCCGCCTTAGCGGTGCCTCAAGTTTGCCGTGCCGACATACGCGTACTCATCGCTGGCTGTTGTCACGGGCCCTGTAGTTCATTCAGCCGAGCCGAGAGCTGGAGGATTGTGGTGATCGCTCCCGACGACCTGGCCTTTCCGCAGCCGGTAACTGAGGATGGTCAGCCGGCCACCATTCTCCGCGAGCTCAGCTATCATAAGCCCCTATTGTCCGTCATTTCGCCAGGTGGCGGCCATGTGTGGCTCGTAAGTGGGAATGAACTTGTCAGGGAAGTGCTGTCGGACGCGGCGCGATTCACGAGCATGTTCGACCCAGCATTCGCGGATAATCGTGCGGATATGGTGCTTCTGGACCCGCCGGAGCATACCCGGATACGGAAGCTGGCAGCCCGCGCCTTTACGGTGCGCCGTATTCAGGCGCTAATGCCAGAGATCGAGCAGTTGTTAGCTTCGCTTTTAACCAGCATGGAACAGGCGGGGCCGCCCGCCGACTTGGTGCCCGCCCTCGCCTCGCCTTTCCCGGCTGCCGTGATTTGTAGTGTTCTTGGCATCCCAGACGAAGATAGGCTGAGAATGCGACGATGGGTGAGCGCTTTCACGTCTGTCGCACCTGCGGCGTCGGGTGAAGGAAGTTCTGAAAATGATACAGCTGATGCGCTCGACGACATGCACACGTATGTGCGGCGGTTGGTAGCCGATCGCTTCAAGCAGCAAGGTGAAGATGTGCTGTCAGCTCTTATCGAGGCACGGAGCGGAGATGACAGGTTAAGCGAGGAAGAGCTGCTCGCGACCACGATGCTCATGATCGTTGCCGGCCAGGAAACAACGGCTAAGGCCATCACTCGAGGCGTCATGGTGCTTGCGGGTTCGAGCCAGTGGAGCCGACTGGCAGCGGGCGAGATGATTGCGGAGCACGTTGTTGAGGAGATTCTGCGCCACCAGTCGCCAATTGACACGGCCATCTTCCGCCGCGCCAAGATGGAAACTGAACTCGGTGGCGTCCCGATCAAGGCTGGCGATCAACTGTTCGTCAGCCTTCATCTGGCCAATTTTGATCCTGATGCCAGGTCAGATCCTCAGCTGTTCGATCCTGGCCGCACTGATCAGGGCCACGTGTCTTTTGGTCATGGACCACATTTTTGCCTCGGCGCAGGGCTTGCCCGGGCAGAGCTTGCCGCTGTATTTCACACGCTGCCGGCAAGGTTCCCGGACCTGCGGCTTGACTTGCCGCTCGGCAAGCTGCACTGGTCGACGGGTTCTGTCGTAAATGCGCCAACCAGTCTGCCGGTTCGGTGGTGAGAGTCCCCGGCCGACGCTTGGATCACCAAGTCGTATGCCCTGCGGAGGCGATCGTGAACGACCAGCTTCTCGCCGCATCTGCTGCCGAGGCCGTGGAGAAAGGCATCCAATATCTGTTCGGCCGGCAGCGTGCCGACGGCGGGTGGACGGATCGCCTGTCCTCGTCGGCAATACCCACGTCAATGGCCGTAGTGGTCTTGGCGCGCGCAGACCGCATCGGATATCGGCATGAAATCGAGGACGGGCTCGCGTGGTTACGGCGGCACCAACGGGACGACGGCGGATGGAGCCAGTCCGATGCGGACGCGCCCAGCGATACCGCTGCCACCGGGTTCGCCGTCGGCGCGCTGAAATCGCTCGACCCTGACCGCTCTGGGCAGGCCGTCGAGAAGGCAATGGCTTACATCGACGCGAACGGCGGCGAATCGGCCATCGTTTCCGACGTCAGAACGTGGCGGGAGTTGGTTGCGATCCTTTGGGTGCTGGTGGGTCTCAGGGATATCAGTGAGGTGCCACGTCAGCCGATGGAGGCCATGCTGCTCCCAGCGCGATACCGGAATAGGGCGTCCATCGCGCTGCCTGGTGTCATGGCTCTCGGCACATGGCAGTCGCGGGCGCTGCACTGGAACCCAGTGCGGAGGGCCTTGCGGCGTATAGCCGAANNNNCGAAAGGACTTGCGTGGCTGCGTGGACTGCAGGGGCCCAACGGCGGCATTGAGGAATGCCAGCTAATGGCGTGTTTCGTGTTCATGGGCCTGGAGATGGCCGGGCCGGGCATCGGCGACGACATCCAGCGTGGTTGTGTGAGGTACCTTCTCGAGACTCGCCGGGCCGACGGCTCGTGGCCAACTGATCGTGATCTTGAGATCGCGGTCACCGCTTATGCCATCCTGGCGCTCACCGAATGCGGTTTCGACGTGGCCACGGACTATCGGCTTCGGCCTACCCGCGACTGGCTGCTGTCGACACAGTGGCGTAAGCCATTCGAGCCACTAAAGCAGCCCGCCGGAGGCTGGTCGTGGGCCGTTCCATCGGGCTGGCCGGAGTCAGAGGATACGGCCGTGGTGCTGGCCGTGCTCAATGACTTCGGCATGCCGAGGGAGGATCCCGCGATCGAGCTGGGTATACAATGGCTACTGTCCAGGCAAAATAGGGACGGCTCGTGGTCGGAGTGGGTTAAAAATACATCAGAGACGTTCGATGCGTCATGCCCAGGAGTCACTGCGCATGTGGTAATAGCACTGCACCGGTATGGCATTCCAGCCATCGCTCGCAGGTCAGCGATAGGCCGTGCGTTGAGATACTTTGAGGAGGCACAAGCGCCGGACGGCTCATTTGCCTCTCTATGGTTCCGTGATTCTAGTCATGGCACCGCCAAGGTGCTCGAAGCGTACACTGAACTCGGTCGGCAGAACGAAAAGGTTGCCCGGCGGCCATCGAATGGTTGGTGCAAAACCAAGACCAGCAAGGCACCTGGCGGCCGAGCGCCGTTGGACTGTACTATCCAACGATGTTTTACAGTGACGACCTTATAGCACATAACTATGCACTGAGGGCGCTCGGGCGATGGCTACGGTGCGCCAACCTCTCGGGCCAGGAGAATAAGTGATGTTAACAGAAACGGGAACGCACAGGGAGGGGATCGCACGGATATGAATCCGGACCCTCCGTCTGTTCTCGATATCTTCACAGACCCGGCAGTGATGGCTGATCCTTATCCACTTTACCGGAAGCTTCTCACCGATCGTCCGGTACATGACATCGGCGGCCCTATAGCCCTAACCCGCTACGCTGACGTGAGAGCGGCGTTGCTGCATCCGAGCCTCAGCAGCGACGACCGCCACGACAACAACCAGCGGAGAATGGCACGGTCTGGCGAGCTCACACCGGAACAGGTCGCGATGCTCGGTCGGCGCTCGTTCCTGCACCGGGATCCGCCTGATCATACGCGGCTACGCGGAGTCGTGTGCAACGCAGTCATGTTGCACCGCAGCGAAAGCCTCAGCGTGGACGTTCAGCGGATAGTCGACGAGTCGCTTGACACCGTTGCTGAGCGCGGCGTCATCGAATTGATCGCGGACTTGGCGTACCCGCTTCCGCTCACGATTATCTGCCAGGTTCTCGGCATTCGGCCCACCGATCACCTCGCGGCTCCGTGGTGGCGCTCACAGTTGTGCGCCGACTTCGAGGCGCCTGCCGTGGCCGGCGACGAATGCTCTGAGTACAGTCGTAAAGTCCAGCATGACATGATAGCTCGGTTTGATGACATCATCGACGCGACGCGCCGGCACAGGCGCCGTGGCGAGGACGTGCTGTCGGCGCTGATCACGGCGAGCGAAAGGGGGGAGCTGACCGCTGCGGAGGTCAACGATTCCTGCCGATTGTTGCTCATCTCGGCGCACGAGACCACTACCAGCCTGATCGCCAACGGAATGCTGGCGCTGCTTCGCAACAAGGACCAGCTCCGGTTGCTCCGTGACGATCCCGCGCTTGCAACCTCCGCGGTCGAGGAGGTGCTGCGCTATGACACCCCGGTCCAGTTCACCCGTCGGATCGCTGCTAAGGATGCCGAAATTAACGGCATCCGGATAGCCAGCGGGCAGATGCTCATGCTGTGGCTGGCGGCAGCCAACCGCGATCCCGACCGGTTCGCAAACCCCGATCGATTCGACATCAACCGGGCCGACAATCAGCACTTGGGATTTGGCGTCGGAATACACGACTGTCTGGCTGCTCCGCTTGCTCGCCTGGTCGGTCAGATCGTCTTAGCCACCCTCAGCCGCCGACTTGTCGATCCTGACTTGAGTCTCGACCCGCCCCGGTACCTGCCAAGGGCGATTCATGCTCTGGAGGAATTGCCGGTCACATTTCGCGGCATGCGCCCAGCCTAGCGGAACGAGAAGGCCCGCAGACATGAATGCTTTGGCCAGGGATTGGTGTGTGTCGCCGGTGACGAGCACGTGAATCGGCGTAAGGACCGCCTAATTGCACATATTGAGGTATGGCGACTCGACCTGTTTTCGTACGCTGGTTTTGTTAGCGTCGCAGGCGCTCTGTTGGCGTCACATCACCCAGCACCGTTGAGATTGATTGGTGCCTGGGCGGCACCTACCCTCGGCTGGTTCGCCGCAATGTATGGCGGTGATTATTTCGATCGGGAGCTCGACGCTGCGGCCAAACCTCAGCGGCCGGTCCCATCGGGACGGGTGAGCCCGCGAACCGCATTCGGCGGTTTGGTCAGCAACGTCGCCTTGGGGATGATCATCGCAGGTCTGCTGAATCCGTTCAGTGTTGGCGTGGTAGTCATCACCCTCGCGCTCGGGGTCGCCTACAGCAAGTATCTCAAGGCCCGAGGCGTCCTCGGTCACCTCATACGCGGTGGAGTGACGGCGATGTCGTTTCTGTTCGGAACGATGGCGACCGGTACAACGCCGCCGCTCACGCTCGTTCCAATCTGCCTTGTATTCTGGGCACACGATTCAGGATCCAATGTTGTGGGTGCAATCAGCGATCGAGAAGGCGATCGCGACGGAGGCTACCTGACCTTCCCCGTTCGGCACGGGGATGCCGCGGCCCTGCGTCTGATGATCGCGTTCGACGGCCTATGGCTAACTCTTGCTGTCACCTGTCCGATCTTTGTGGATGGGCCTTTTAACACCATTCCCTACAGTCTGTTTCTCGGTGCCGCGGTCGTATTAGGAATCGCCTCGGCCGCGATGCTTTTCCGCGCCCCGCGGCCAATACCGCGACTGCGCGCCTTGCAGGCGCACGAGGTGCTCGTGGTCGAGCGCCTGATACTGACGGCCGCGTTCGTCGCGGCAGCCAGCTCGGCGTGGGTGGCGTTGGCCCTCCTCGTGCCGTCGGTAGCGATAACCATGTTTGCCTCAATGCTCTTCATGCGTGGAAGTTACGAGCCAAGCCGGGCGCGCAACAGCCCGCGAGGGGAACCGGGTCGGCGTCCATGGGGCGCCGGATAAGGTGTGACTAGTGTGGGAGATACTTTGATGGGCCTTCTGGAGAAAGTCTGCTCCCCGGCCGATGTCCGGGCACTTGACCCATCCGAGCTTGACCAGCTTGCTCGCGAGATTCGTGAATTCCTGGTTGACGCCGTCTCGAGGACAGGCGGCCATCTCGGGCCGAATCTCGGAGTTGTGGAGCTGACCATCGCGCTACATCGGGTATTTGAATCACCGCGCGACCGGATTCTGCTCGACACCGGGCATCAGGCGTATGTTCACAAGCTCCTGACCGGCCGGAGCGCGGGATTTGCCCGCCTACGGCAGCGAGGTGGGCTATCTGGATATCCAAGCCGGGCCGAGTCCGAGCACGACATCATCGAGAACTCGCATGCATCCACCGCGCTCGGCTACGCCGATGGTCTGGCAAAGGCTTACGAGCTTCGCGGCGAGTCCCATCGCGCTGTTGTCGCGGTTATCGGTGACGGAGCGCTCACCGGTGGCATGGCATGGGAAGCGCTCAACAATATCGCGGCCGCCAAGACCCGGCGCGTCGTCATCGTTGTCAACGACAACGGGCGTTCCTACTCTCCGACCATCGGCGGGCTCGCCAACCACCTCGCCGCGCTGCGCCTGAATCCACGGTACGAGCACGCGTTAGAGTTCATGAAGACGGCGGTCCCCCGTGTTCCGCTCCTCGGTCCGTCCCTGTACACGGCGATGCACGCAGCGAAGGTGGGCCTCAAGGACGCGTTCGCGCCCCAGCCATTGTTCGAGGATTTCGGTATAAAGTACTTCGGCCCGGTCGATGGCCACGACGAACCCGCTGTGGAGCGCGCGCTACGCGCGGCACGCGAGTTCGGCGGCCCCGTGATCGTGCACTGCGTGACTATGAAGGGCCGCGGGTACCTCCCTGCCGAGCAGGACCAGGACGATTGCCTGCACGGTCCTGGCGCGTTCGACCCAGCCACGGGGGTGCCGCTCGCAAGGCGTGCCGCCTCGTGGACGAACGTGTTCGCTGAGGAGCTGGTCAGCATTGGCGCCACGCGTCCCGATGTGGTCGCAATCACCGCGGCGATGCTGCGCCCCACCGGCCTCGCGCCGTTCGCGCGCGCCTATCCGGCGCGGGTTTACGACGTCGGGATCGCGGAACAGCACGCGGTCACGTCCGCGGCGGGCCTCGCGCTCGGCGGCCTGCATCCGGTGGTGGCGCTTTACGCCACGTTCCTCAATCGGGCCTTTGACCAGGTGCTGATGGACGTGGCGCTGCATCGTCTGCCGGTGACCTTCGTGCTCGACCGGGCAGGGATCACCGGTAACGACGGGCCGAGCCACAACGGAATGTGGGATATGTCGATTCTCCAGGTGGTGCCCGGCCTGCGGATCGCGGCACCGAGGGACGGGACGCGACTGCGTGAGTTGCTGCGAGAGGCCGTGGCCGTGACGGATGACCCAACTGCTGTGCGCTTCGCCAAAGGCACCGTGCCGCCCGATATGCCAGCAATTGGCAGGAACGGCGGCATAGACATCCTCGTCCAGTCCCGTGGTCAAGCGGGCGGCGCGGCCGAGGGCGCGGCCGAGGTGCTCATAGTCGGCGTCGGCGCAATGGCGCAGGTCTGCGTGGAAGCCGCGACCATCCTCACCGCTCACGGCATTGGCGTCACCGTGGTGGATCCCCGCTGGGTAAAGCCACTCGACCCGGCGCTCCTGGACATGGCGCGACACCACAGCCTGGTCGTCGTAGCGGAGGACAACGTCACTGTTGGTGGGGTCGGCGACGCGGTCGCCCGAATGCTACGGCCCACCGGCGCGCCAGTCCGTACATTCGGCGTGCCCGCGCGGTTCCTCAGCCAT
>WNGH01025027.1_pt1 | contig 14901 bp, 25 predicted proteins | sample 5400631 | NCBI WGS metagenome assembly WNGH01 (sample SAMN13153373, study PRJNA577476) | soil metagenome | isolation source: 115 cm soil or saprolite under Garry oak tree replicate 1 | place: USA:California | collected 2016-06-15
AACGCGGACGGGTTAGTGGAGGGCCGGGTCCTGTCCACCTCGGAAAGCTTTGTCACCATTTGCAGCGCCGGGTCGGCGACCAAGATCCCCGCAACGAGCGTTGACTCCCTCTGGGTACGGAGTGCACACGCGGGCAGGGGCGCGCTTGTTGGCGGCGCCACCCTCGGGCTAGGCTTCGGCGCCCTGGCCGCGTCAGTGTGCCCCCGCGAATGTGATATCTCGTCGGGCACGGCTTTCGCGCGAGGCGGCCTTGTCGGCGTCGTCCTTGGGGGCGCTATAGGCGCACTCGTCGGCTTGGCTGTGCCCAGTTGGCGCCTGCGGCTGCCGTGAATGACCGCGCCAGGCGACGTTCATTCCCCGGAATCCGGTAGGGCGCGGCTTCGTGACGATTGGATCGAAGAGGGTGCGGCCTAACAAGCGCTTGAAGCTGCCGGGCGGTGATCACTCTAAGCGAAGCGGAGTGTTGTGCGCTGATGCGCACGAACTATTGTTCAACGACACGGCGCCCTGCGGGCGAGTCGCCCGCAGCTTAAGCGCGATCCGTTAGGCAGCGCAGCGCGCTCCGGGAGTACTCGTGAACCAGATCGCACGTTTGACCGCTTGCATCGCGGCACTTCTAGCCCTTCCTCGCAGAAGTGATTGCCAGCGCGCTAACTCTCAGGCCAGCCGACCCGATACCGTCAACTGGGCCATCGTGAAGGCCGTCTTGGTCTCACCCGAAGGTTGCTGCAACTCGATGCGCGCGTTCCGCATCGCGATCGCGAGTCGGGGTCGCTTTGATACGCTTCCCGTTCTCTCGCTCCAGCCGGATCAGTTAGGGGACGGGTCGCTCTTTCTACGGGTAGTGTCTAAGGACCAAGCCATCACCCTCGCGCGTTACCACGCCGGCACTGGCGTTCTTGACTCCGTTCCGCCGCCTACCGACTACGAACCGACTCTTGCCCATCCCGCTTTCTACGGACCTAGGCGCCTCCTAGCCTACGACGTTGACACGCTGGAGGAGAGCCGCGTCGTCGTACGCCGTTGGCCTCACTGGCAACTCGTCGCTTCAGGACCCGTGGTACAGCACTGTAATGAAGTACCGCTCAACGTGGAATGGACTTCGACCGGACGATACGTTCGATTCGAGTTCTGTCGAGACGATACGCCGGAACGGGATTCTCTCAAAGTCCCAGGGCGGTGATCGGACCGGGCGCCGCCTAACAACCGCTTGAAGCTGGCGGCGCGCGTAGATTAGGGAATGAATCTCTTGTCAGCGCGCCGCAGCTTAAGCGCGATCCGTTAGGGCGCAAGGCCAGTAACGTGCCCATGTACGTCGCCCGTGTACGAGCCATTTCATTGCTCGCGATCGTTGCCGTGTGTGTCACGTCAGCCGTCCGGGCTCAAGCCGACCGCGTACACCAAGCTCCCGCGGCGGTTCTGGATACCTTCTTCCAGGCACTGGCCGATGAGCGCTGGACGGACGCCGCCGGTCTCCTCGACCCCACCGAACTCGATGTATATCGGTTTCAAGCGGCAGCCGGGATGCGTCGCCGCCCACGAGATCTCACCGTTGACGACCTCCTCCGCACCGATCCGCAGATGCCCCGTGCAGTAGCCGAGTACGAGCTGGAGCGAACGAGAGCCCGGCGAGCAACTTATGGAGACTATCTCGGGCGCGAATTCGCTGGCGTACACGACGCCGCTCAGCTAGAGAGTCTGCCGGTCCGTGAACTTGTCATCCGATGGCTCCAAGCCCAGCACCCAGCCTTGCGGCTCCGCGAACAGTTGCGCCTCATGGGTTGTCCGCCGCCACCGGGGCTGGACTCCGCGTTTCGGTTGGGGGCACTCAACGTCGTGGGAACCGTTGTGCGTGGTGATACGGCTCTGGTGCTGTTCCGCAGTCCCTGGCGGCCGTTCCCAGACTCGGGGTTCTTCGGCTCCGGCCCTCAGGTTGCTCACCTCAAGCGGGAAGGCAGCCAATGGCGCATCCTAGCTCGGCACGATCTCGTCCAACCGTCCCCTGCGTCGATGAGGGTCGAGCGGTGTTCGGACACGAGCCCCGCACCCGGCAAGCCGCCGCGCTAGAACGTTGCGGCCTAACATGCGCTTGAAGCTGGCGGGCGCTTGCAGGGGAATAATTGCGTTGCCTCGCCGGCTGGCGTTTTTATCTGCCGGTCCGCCGCCTTGCGCCCGCGGGCGTTGCGCCCGCAGCTTAAGCGCGATTCGTTAGGCCGCGGGGTCATGATGGAGCAGATCACCCGAACGCGACCAACCATCAAGTGACTGACCTGCCGTCCGCAGAGTACCAGGGGATTCGCTTCACGGCGGACCACCTCGCCATCATGGATGGTCGAGTCGAGGCGGTATCTGTGCCGCTTGCGCGCGTCCGTTCACTGACCCTGCAGCGAGGATTCACCGCCGAGCGGCCCCTGCTTGAGGCCTTACTCGGCCTTGCCTGCCTCGTTCTCGGTGTTATCGCAGTGCGTGCCGCAGTCCTTTGGATATTCGGGAGCAGGTATGTTTCTCGTTCTCTGATCTTGTTAGCCCTCTTGCTCCCACTCGGAGGCTGGTTGGTACGCGATGCCTTGCAACGGGGGTTTTACCTGTTGGCCGAGCTTGACGATGGGGAGAGAAAATTTCCCATCTCTGGGGAGCTCGGCGCTGACTTTGCACCGTTCGTCCGCCGCGCGCAACAGGTGAGTGGCAAGCCTATCAATACGAGCGCGTATTCCCATCCCGCGGCCTAACAAGCGAATCGGAGGGTTTGTGCCGTGCCGGGCACAGGACTTCGTCCGCTGCCAGTTGCGCCGGCGGGCTCGCCGTCCGCAGCTTAAGCGCGATCCGTTAGGTGGCAACACATTTCTGAGCACAAGGAGCGCCAAAGGGCGCAAGCCGAACAGACCGCGCTTCAACGAGTTCTCGAGCGACTCCATGCGCTAGGTGCTGCCCTCCTAAGGCTCGAGTCCGTTCGCGACGCTGGGCGGTCCTTTGCTGAACTGCTTGCCGCAGATCCGAATGGAGGAGAAGGGTTCCTCGAAAGCCTTATAGCGGATGTGCGAGCACAGCAGCAGAACCCCCTTTTGCAAGCGGGCAATCTGATGATGGTGCACCTCGGGCTCTTGTATGCAGTCATTGAGGCTTGGGGCAAGTGGCACTTCACCGACGCGCGTGTTGACGAGCTCCTCAAGGCTCCGTTCCTTGCGGATTTGCGTGACTTTCGAAACGCCATCTTTCATGTGTCAGTTGCGACAGAGGCGCGGGTGTTGCGGTGGGGTGCAGAATCGGATCGCATAGTCTGGTCGCAGGACGTCGAGAGAGCCCTGCGGGCAGCCATTCTAGACTGGGACGCAAACCTCGCGGAGCGCATTGTGCAGTATCCACGCGTAAAGGAGCGCTAGTGCGTTGCCACCTGTCATGCGCTTGCAGCTGTCGGGCGCGACAACCAAGTAGGGAATACATTCCATTTGTGCACCTGCTCGTGATGGGAACCCCGACCAGCTGCCGCGGCGCCTGCCAATGTCGCGCCCGCAGCTGAAGCGCGATCCGTTAGGCAGCAGCACGAGTCACAAAGAATACGGATGCTCTCTCATTGGTTTGGCATCGCCGTTGTCGCTTTGCCGCTCTCCGCGCCCGCCCTGGCCCAAACGCGCGCTGAGGCAGACTCTTCCAACCCCCTCCGGCGTTGCGCTGTGCCCAAACGCGCGCTGAGGCAGACTCTTCCAACCCCCTCCGGCGTTGCGCTGTGGCGCGCGAGGCCGCGGAACCCGGAGACATGTACGCTGTTCGTTGCGCCGAGTATTTCGTGGCTCGACAGGGCTACATCGAGCAGCCTGGCCTCGCCGATACCACGGTCATCGTTCCTGAGGGCATCGAGCGGGGCGCTTCGAAGGTGGAATGGCTCTCGAGGCGACGGAGTACCCTCAGGCCTCGGGCTGCAGGCGTCTGCATCGACCCGGGTGACAAGCGATATACCGTCGTTTTCGTCTACGCGAACGGTGCTGGCGCGCGAGGAGTGACCTTGGATCGTGCATTCGGTTCGCTCCGAGTACAACATCAGGACTTTCGATTCGAGGTAGTCGAGAAGAAGCAGTACGGGTGCCACGCTCTCGCTCCCCCAAAAGCCAAGTAGAGTGCTTGCGACATGCTGCAGCCTAACATGCGCTTGAAGCTGGCGGGCGCTGCTCGTCTTAGTGGGAGTGGGTGGAGTGTTTGTGCCCTGGCGGGCACGGCCGGTCGGCCACTTCTCTTGCGCCGACGGGCGGGTCGCCCGCAGCTTAAGCGCGATCCGTTAGGCCGCAGCGTGAAAGATTCAATGGCTGGCGTCCTTTCTCTCTGGCTCCTTTGGCCCGTCCTTCTGCCCCTAACCGTCGCGGCTGCGCTCTTAGCTGCGGTTGCTGTGCGCCGCCACAGTCTGCCTCTCGTCTCCTTCGGTGCGATTGGCCTTCTGGTCGCCATGGCTCTGTACGGTTTCGTTGAGGGTTCCTCCTGGAAGAACGCAGTCATATGGTTGGTAGCCAGTCTCCCGACCTTACTTGCCACAACCTTGCTGGCGCTATTCTGCGTCTCCCAAGCATGGAAACCAATTAAGGCCGCTGTCGTGTGCTTCACCATTGGCGTATTGGTTATGCCGGTGGGTACGCTGGCACACCTCCTCACGACGTGCTTCTTTGCTAAGGAGTGTGTATGACGCTGCGGCCTAACCAGCGCATGAATCTGTCGGCCAGCGGCGGCCGCTTCTGGCGGAACAGGTCTATCTTCTCTGCAGCCGCCGCAGGCCGCAGCTTATGCGCGATCCGTTAGGCCGCAACGTCGGGAATGTTCTGGTTCGTTAACGATGGTGGCCCGCTTCTGATAGCCCCGCGGCGTGCCCTTGCTGCGTGGGAGGGTGGGGAGCCGCCTTCTGCCGGAAGAACCATCACTGTCGAATGGCAGTACGATCCAACCGGACCAGCGACGGACTACGACCGTGCGTGTGCCATCGGGCAGCCCGCCGGCGTTATCGAGATTGGCGACAGTTGGGGCATCGTCGTGACGGCGGAGGGCTCCGCAGCTTGGCTGGGGGTCGGCATACTGGCGATCGTGCTGGTTCAGGAAGACTCCGCGGAAGAGACCTTATTCGAGCTCCTTCATGCCATTCCTGAGGTGGCGTGGAAGCCTGTTGCACCTCCGGCAGTCATCGACGGAGACGGTTTGTTACTGCTACACGCAGCGTCAACACTGAAGGACGTCGAAATCCGAACCCCGTCCGACACGGAGCAGGCTTGCATTGGCGACGCCATTCTAAGCCTCGTACCAGCTGGTCGATACCGCATTGACTACGCCAGCCGATCTACCAGCGACGTCACCGAGGTGGGCTTCTTGCGTTTCCGGCTGCTGGACAGCGTTGCGGCCTAACAAGCGCTTGAAGCTGACGGCCGCGCGCAAGTAGGGTAGAATTCCATCCGTGCGCCAGATGAGGAGTGGTAACCAACTGGGTCTGCGGTGCGCCGGCGGAGTCAGCGCCCGCAGCTTAAGCGCGATCTGTTAGGCAGCGACGCGCTTCGAGGAAGGATCGCATGGGCGTTCGCGGGCTCGTTGGCATGTGGTTCCTCTTGGCCGCAGGGAACCTCCTAGGCGCGTGGCTGCTCGATGTCGGCACCGCATTCTTTCTGTGGAGCCTCGCGGCCAGTTTGCTCTGGGGCCCGACCCGGCGCCTCCTTCATCTCGGCAACAGGAGTCGTGTAATCGCTGCATTGTTCGTTGTTGGTGTTCTTCTACTCTTCGTCCTCAGGATCCGTAACGTAATCACCAACGTGCCGCCGCTCCCACATGGCCCGGCGCCCCCGATGTGGTGGCTTGCGATTCCGCCATTCGTTGCGGCGCTCGCGATCGCTAGCGCTGCGCGAACAACGGCATTGCGGCGGCAGGACCCCGATGCACCCGCTGCCTAACAAGCGCTTGAAGCTGCCGGGCGCGCTCGTTCCACAGGAAGCCGTTGTGTCGTGCCCTGGCAGGCACGGGACTTCGTCCACTCCTCTTGCGCCGGCGTTCGAGTCGCCCGCAGCTTAAGCGCGGTCCGTTAGGCGGCTGCCACATGCGCTCATTCACTGTTCCGACCTGTCTCGCCGCACTCTTTCTCGTTGGCTGGGCGGCGCCGGCGCCAGCGCAGGCTGACTCGCCCCGGGCAGCGCTCGAGACCTATCTCGCCGGGCTCAAGACAGGAAACGTTGGTCTCGTCCTCAGCGTGTATCACTTCGGGGACCGGCGCCCTGACTATTATCTTCCCGGCCCCATTCCAATCGAGTCACATCGCATCACCAAGGAACTCGTTTTCGATACGATCCAAGCAAGGCGCCACAATACACACGGGGTCATTCCGCCCGCGCAGGCCGGCGACGTGGAGCTTCAAGTTGAGGAGCGCATTAGCGGTCACGGCGAGATGTACACCTACTGGTTGCGCCTGATCGATGGGCACTGGCGCATCTATGCACATACCGCATGGAACGCCCCCGACTAGGCAGCCGCCTAACAAGCGCTTGAAGTTGGCGGGCGGTGATCGCTCTAAGGGGAGCGGAGTGTTGTGCCCCTGGCGGGGCACGGACTTCGTCCCACATCCTTGCGCCGGCTTGCGAGTCGCCCGCAGCTTAAGCGCGACCCGTTAGGCGGCCGCTCCCGGCTTGGAGGACTGGCATGGCAATACCATCGCTCCGCCTCCCCCTCTTGGTTTCGATTCTATTGACGCTCGTCTTGCGCCCGCTCGCCAGTCAGGCGTCCGCCGATACTGCGGCGGCCGTTCGCGCCGCCGAGTCGACCGTCCATGGTTGGCTTGCCCTCGTGGACAAGGGCCAGATCGCGGAGAGCTGGGACGAGGCGGCTTTGACGTTTCAGCTCGCGGTCACGAAGGCGAAGTGGATGCAAGCAGTAAAGAAGGCTCGCGGGTCCTTTGAACCGTTCGGGGCGCGGCGCCAAATCATGGCCCGATACACGACTGACCTCCCGAATGCGCCACGAGGCCAGTATGTGCTCTTCCAGTACGAGACGAGCGTCTCGGGTGATCGACAAGTGGTGGAGACGGTCGTCCCGGTGCTCGAGGGCAAGCGAGGGTGGCGAGTATCCGGTTATTTCATCCGACCAGACGAGTGAGCCGCGGCCGCCTAACAAGCGCTTGAAGCTGCCGGGCGGTGATCGTTCTGAGGGAAGCGGAGCATTGTGCGCAGGCGCGCACGAACTATCGTTCAACGACACGGCGCGCGGCGGGCGAGTCGCCCGCAGCTTAAGCGCGAGCCGTTAGGCTGCTCCGTCATGCGCATCGTCGCTGCGACATCGCTGGCCACAACTCTGGCTTTCTCCACCGTCAGCGCTCAACGGGTGTATCAAGGATTCTGGATCAGTCTAGCCCCAGGCGGGGCCGGCATCGTGCATAAGGAAGGACTCGCGTATCCCCTCTACATGTGGTTGGGGGGCACGATCAACCAGCGACTCTTGGTGGGCATCGAGTGGTATGGGATCGTGCTCGATGCCGAGCCACCCTCCGGGGCGACAAATCTGACGGCTATGGCATTGCTCTACCCGTCCCACAAGGGTGTCCTGTTTACCAGAGCCGGGATCGGTATCGGGCGCGCGTCGTCTAGCTGCCCCGACCAGTACGAGGATGTCGCTTCGGGTCTTGGTGTCACATTGGGGACTGGCATCGACATCCGGATGGGCAGGAACGTCTACCTCACACCGAGCATCGACCTCCTATGGCAGGGAGCGGAACGAGCTCTTTGCCCCGCGCCTGGCAACCCCGGGTCCGGGACCGTCCTTGGTTACAGCCCCGGGTTCTTCTTCACTCTGGGCATCACGTGGCATTGAGAGGTGTCACGGAGCAGCCTAACAAGCGCGTGAAGCTGGCGGCGCGGTGCCTTCGAGGTACCATTCCATTTGTGATCAACAAGCCTGTGCGCCGCAGCTTACGCGCGATCCGTTAGGCGGCAGCGAACTCATGAGACGCCACCAGTCCCTGGCGACAACCCTTGCTTGCGCCACCTTGGCTTGGTCAGGCGGTACTCCTCCGTAATGCGACCGCTTCGGTTTTCCATCAACGTCACATTGGACGGGTGCTGCGATCATCGTGCCATTCCCGCGGACGAAGACTTGCATCGTCACGCGGTCGAGAACCTCGACCAGGCCGATGCCCTCCTCTTTGGCCGGGTGACCTACGAAATGATGGAGGCAGCGTTTCGGCCGCCGGCGCGGACGGGAGCGAGGCCTGATTGGATGGAACCCTTCGCCCGGACCATCAACGCGGCAAAGAAGTACGTCGTGTCGAGCACCCTGGACCGGGTCGATTGGAACGCGGAGCTCGTGCGCGGGGATCTTGGGAAGTCCGTTCGGCAGCTCAAGCGGGAGTCGGGTAAGGGACTGCTCGTGGGAGGCGTGAAGCTCCCGCTGGCGTTGGCGGAGCTGGGATTGATCGATGAGTACGAGTTCGTGGTGCAGCCCAGGCTCGCGGGCCATGGGCCGACGTTGTTCGCGGGGCTATCGAAGCGTGTCGACTTGAAGCTCGTGAGCCGGCTGGAGTTCAGCTCGGGGGCGGTGGCGATGCGGTATGAGCCGAGAAGGTAGCCATCGGGCGCGCGCCGCCGTCGGGCTCGGTCTCGTCTTTCTGCCGCTCTTCGTCGCTTTGCTAGCGACTGTCAGTCGCGCTAGAATCGGCTCGTGACGCCGCTGCCTAACCAGCGCCTGAAGCTGGCGGCGCCGCGAAGGAGTCATTCACTTGTGCAGACTCGAACTAGGGCGCCGCAGCTTAAGCGCGATCCGTTAGACTGCCGCGACCCATCAGTGATCGTTCGACGTAGGACTTGGTTAGTCCCGCTGATACTTCTCGTGTCGTCTTGCGCACCTGCACTCCAATCCAGCGGGGCGCAAGCTGTGGTAACGGAGCGGCTCTATTTCGGCCGGAACGTCGGTGCTGCGCTTGGGGTGACGGACTCCGCCTGGGCAGCCTTTGTTAGAGAAGTTGTCAGCACTCGGCTTCCGAGCGGGTTCACGTTTTGGGCGGCTGAAGGAGGATGGCGAGGCTCGAGTGGTCTTTTAAGCCGCGAGCCTACCTTCGTGCTCGAAGTGGTCCACCCCGTTCGGGCCGCGAGCACGGATTCCGCAATCGTGGCCATCATTGCCGAGTACAAGCGCCGCTTCAGCCAGGAGTCTGTGTTGCGTCATCGCCCTTGGCGCGGGTACCTTGCGACTCCTATGGGCCTTCGCCTCTCGTATTCAACGTGGCCCCGTCGTTAACCCGGTGCTTCCGGACCGCGAGGCGTATGAAGACGAGATCGCACGGCGCGACGTCCAAATTCAGCAGCTCGAGGAACGGCTCGATTTCTTGGAGCGCGCTCTTGCTACGCGTCCCAAATACAGAGAGGCAGAACCCGGACGCCTGCTGAAAGAGACGACTCCTGTTTGATGAGCGCATGCAGGCCACGTGCAGCCTAACACGCGCTTGAAGCTGGCGGCGCCCGTCCCGTCCCCAACGAATGCGGAGGACATTCTGATATGCGGTGTCGTGGGCTTACGTTTGTGAACCCTCTAGCTTGGCGCCGCAGCTTAAGCGCAATCCGTTACGCAGCGCATCTCCCACATCTCGGTCCGTTAGCTATGACACTCAGGTCCCTGCAGCTTGGGCTAATACTCCAGGTCATGGGCTGCACGCGCGGGCAACAAGCCTCCCCGCCTGCCACCAAGGACGCGCAGCCAACCGCGCGAGTGAGCCTGTGTCCAAAGACACCGCCTCGTCCCGGCCTGGACGACCTTCGCTTCAGCGAGGATCAGTTCACAGCGGGACAGTTCGATTCCTCCTACGCCTATTTTGACGCTGAGTTGCCGCGAGCGCTCAACGGAGCGGAGAAGACTTCCGAGCTGACGGAACGCGAGGGGTTCTGGATTGGCTACGGAAATCGGCTCCGTCTGATGAAGGGCTATATGCTTAAACAAGCGGCACTGCTCGAGCAAACCCGTCACTCTCCTGATTCCGCGCTGCTCAGGGACTCTACTTCTGCTACGTTTCGGCTGTGCAAATTCCTGGAGACGGTACATGCGGTCGATTAACCGTCCTGCGCGCTGCCTAACACACGCCTGAAGGTGGCGGCGCCGTCCTACTGTGGAGGCCGTCTGTTTGTGAGGATTGAGAGTTCGCGCCGCAGCTTAGGAGCGGTCCGTTAGGCGGCGTTGCAACAGAGAGCTCCCATGAGCCCGAGAAGCTTCGCCTGTCTCGCTTTACTCATCATGGCCTGTCAACGCGCTTCCGACGGGCGAAGCGCCGCTTCCGCGGCGGGCACCAGTTCGCCCGCCACACAGAATGCCACCGCCTGGAGTCCTGAAGTCCCGGGCCACTACGGACAGGTTGGCGTATCGCCCGTTACCGGAGACGTCGGTGGCATCGAAATCGAGATACAGTGCCCTTCGTCGGAGTGCGTAGCCTTAGTCACCATGGCCGAGGGCGCGCCCGAGCCGGCCGTTCGGGCGCCCGCCACGGTGCGCGACACGACGGTCGAAATCCGGATGCCAGACGACAGCCGACTCCGCGGCATGGGGGTGTTTCGGGGTGTCGTCACCAACCACCATCTCATCGGCGAGTTCTCGAACGGCTTCGAAGTTGATCTGTCGCGGCACTAGGAACGCCGCCTAACCAGCGCTTGAGGCTGACGGCGCCCGTCGTCTGTGGTAGAATTGCGTTTGTGAACGTGAAGACTCGGCGCCGCAGCTTTCTGTGAAGCGGCGCTCCCCGTCAAGTCCGGTCGAAATGACCGGGCTTTGTTGTTCCGTCGTCTTCGTCATCCACCGGTGCCCTCGAGGTGCCGCTCAGCCTTCTGTACGCGCTCTCGTGGTGACGAGGCATCCTCGTCGGCGCAATGGGGGATCCGAAAGAGCGGTGGCGCTAACTAGGCGACGACCTCACCGGCGGTCATAAGCTGCGACGCGCTCACCGCCCCTGTCGGTCACACTCTTCGGGTCACCGCTGCCTACGGCGCGGCCGCTGGCGGCGGCGCCTGATAGTCCTTCCCGTCGCGCCACATCGCGTAGAGGATGCCGGCCAACCGGCGGGCGAGGGCGACGGCCGCCACGCTGCGTCCGCGGCGCTGCGCGATCCCGTCCGCCCACGCCCGCAGCACCGCCGCCGCCGGGTCCGCGGTGCGGAGCACGCGCCAGGCCGCCTCGACCAACAGGTAGCGCATGCGGGCATTCCCGGTCTTACTGATCCGCCCGCGGTGCTGCTGCTCGCCGGAGCTGTACTCCCGCGGCGTGAGGCCGAGATAGGCCGCGACGTGGTGGGCACTCGCAAACCGGGTGACATCGTCGAGCGTCGCGACAAACGCGACCGCCGTCACCGGCCCGATCCCCGGCGCGGTCCGCAGCCGCTCCACCACAGGATCCGCTGCGGCCACCGCTGCCAAGCGCTCGTCCGCTGCGGTGATCTCATTATTGAGGGGCTCGAAGAGGGCGCGCAGCGGCGCGAGTTCCCGGGCCAGCGGCACCGGCAACGGCAGCGCCGCCAGCTTCGCGTCCGTGTGCACCGGATTGCCGGGCGGCAGCCGCAGCCCATCCCGACGCACCAGCGCCTTCACCACGCTGACGTAGCGAGTGCGCGTCCGGATCAGCGCGTCGCGCACCGCGAGCTGCGCCCGCACGTGGCGCTGGGGGGCCGAGGCGCGGTGCACCGGTCGGTAGGCGCCGAGGCGGCACGCCTCGGCCAAGGTGCGCGCATCCCGCCGATCGGTCTTCACCCCACGGCGCCGCGTGGCGTACATCGGCGCGAAGTTCGGGTCCGCCACGATCACTTCGTGCCCCAAGCTCTCCAGGTGCCGGGCGACCCACTCGCTCTCGGTGGACGCCTCCACGAGGATGCGTGCGGACGGCTGACTCCCGAGCACCGCCGTAAACCGCTCCCGGCTCGTCACGATCCGGCGCTCCACGATCTCCCCCGCCTCCGTCAGCACGCACAGCTGACTCTCGCGCTTGTGCAGATCGAGCCCTATCGTATCCATATGGCAGCTGGCCTCCCGGTGTGCGCCCCGTCGCAAAACGGTGAGCGCGTTCTTCAGTTGTGGGGCAGAAGCTCGCCACCACGTTACCGTGGAGGTCCAGCTGCCGCTTCATCCCAACTAGGCGCACCCCGTTAGGCAGCCCGCCATGAACCGGGTGATGAGCGCTGGCCTCTACGAGCTCCCTCGCGGCATCCTCATTCATGCGTACGCGCCCACCAAAGCAGGGTTCTTGATCGCCGTCGAGCCCTCAGCGTTGCTGCCCCCCGATGCACCAGACGAACGAGTGGGCGCCGAGCTCATCAGGGTCCTGAAGCAAGAGCAGCCGGTCCGACCAACGCCGCATCGGTCTGACTACAAGGACATTGGGGATCCGGTTCTGCGAGCAGTGGGCCTGCAATCGTGGACCGAGGTTCAACGCGACGGTCGGATGTGCGTCGTGCAAATAGTGAATGGGCGGTTCCGATTCATACCGACGGCCAATCAGCGCAGCGACGGTGCGCGTGCCTTTGACCATTTGAATGATCAGGTTCTGGAGGTGCAGGTATCCGGGCCTGGTGAGGTAGGCCAGGCCGCACGAACAGCGCTTGCTCGCAGTGTGCTGGCCTGAGCGCGGGCTGCCTAACACGAGCCTGAAGCTGACGGCGCCCGTCGTCTATGGTAGAATTCCATTTGTGATCATTCCAGCTCGGCGACGCAGCTTAGGCGCACTCCGTTAGGCGGCACTCGAACCCTATCCTCCATATCTCCTCTCTGAGAACATCCTGCCCGAGTTTCTCGGCTTTCTTCTCGGCAGTTCTGCTCGCTGTTCCGCAAATCGCCGCCACGCAACACGCGCCTGACCCGCGGGTCGCCGACCTCGCACACGCCGGCGAAGTTCGGATCGCGCTGTTCGTCGGTCAGTACACCAAAGATCCGGCCACCGGTGAGCTGAGGGGCGTGTGGGCAGATGTCGCTCGCGCCTTTGCGGCACGGGTCGGGGTCCGGCTCGTGCTCCTCGAGTATCCAACTCCTCCCAAGATGATGGAGTGCCTGAAAACCGGCGCCTGCGATGTTGGGTTCCTCGGATACGATCCTGCTCGGGCTGCTGATGTCGAAGGGTTTTCACCCCCGTTCATCGAATTCGACTACACCTATCTCGTACCGCCTCGCTCACCGATCCGCAGCGCCGCTGATGCTGACCGCCCGGGAACTCGCGTTGCCGTCGTTCGTGCGCACGCCTCGACCTTGACTCTTACCCGACTGCGGAGGCAAGCCGAGCTAGTGAGAGTCGATACTCCGGACAGCGCTTTCGACCTGCTGCGTAAGATCAAGGCGTCGGGGTTCGTACAGCAAGCCATTAGGCGTTCTGGTTGGGAGGGGGTCCGAGTAGCGGCTCCGGAAGAGCCCTCACCCGGAAGTAAGCGTCCGCGATGACCCGAATCACCGTCCCTATTAACCGTTGCGGCCTAACAAGCGGTTGAAGCTGGCGGCGCGCGTAGATTAGGGAATGAATCTTTCTTCAGCGCGCCGCAGCTTAAGCGCGATCCGTTAGGCTGCGCCCGCCGTGAAACTGCAACGAACTTGGTTTAAGAACCCCCAACAGTTGGCTTGCGAGACGTGACCCCTTAGCTTAGGCCAACGTCGCCAGGGCCGCGTCTGGGCACATGTCAGTTCTAGCCGTTCGCGTCGGTGCGGGCGTCCTCGCTCTCCTCGCTCTTATCGCCCTGCGCGGCAAGCGCTGGGCCTACTTCGCATTCGTGGTGCTCGGGCTCCTCTATTATCCCGCGCAAACCCACTTCCGCGTGCACGCCCCGAAGTGCGAGCTGCTCCTTCCCACGCTGCACCTGTTCGTCCCCTTGCTGCACAACTACGCGTACATCGCGCTGTTCGCCGGCTTCTACTGGCTGTCGTGGGTACAGTTCGGAAGGTCAGACGCGCGCGGCGTCTGGGCGCTCGTGGCGACGCTGCTCGTGGCAGCCCTCGTCGAGATCGCCGAAGGCATGACGGGCGGAGGGCGTGGACAGGTACATTGCCGCGTGCGGGAGCTCGTACCGGACGCCGCAGGAGCCGTGGGCGCGGCGCTGCTGCTCGCAATCTGGTCCCGGCTCCGCCGGAAACCGGCGTACGTCAGACTCGTCAGGCCTCACGCAGCGGCCGCTCCCCACCCGGCTGCCCCCACGTCCCGTGCTGTCGTTCCACCTCGCGGTGTCATTCCGCCCCCGCCCTCGCGCCCGCCGGTTCCGCCGCCCCCCGACTTTTCGCCGGGCCCAAGCCCCGTTACGCCAGCGGCGGACATGGCTCCAACGCATGAGGTCGCGCCGAGGGAGGGGGGGGCGATCGCTGCACGTCGAGCGGTCGTGCAACGGCTTCAGACGATCCTGCGACGTCTCAGGGAAATGTTACAACGCCTGTGGATGACCATACGTGGACGTCGCCGCACAATCGTCGTTGGCGTCGTACTCCTGGCGCTCGTGGGCGCCGGGACGTTCGTGATTCTGCGCCTCCGTGCAGTAGCGCCTGTGGTCACCGAGCAACCGACCGCGGCACCACCGCCGCTACAGCCCCCACCGCCCCCGCCTCGGCCCCTCCAGTCGGAAGCTGAGGGGTACTACGAGCCGAGCTACCAGTTCACGGTCTCCGATCGGCGCTTCACCCGCCTGACGCTGCGTCCGCAGCCCTTTGTCACGTTCTCGCGGATCGGGACACGGCAGGAAGTGGGGTGTGAAGATGCACGGATTGGCCCGGCTGCGGTACACCTGCGCTGCGAGTTCGAGCGCGTCGGCATGGTCACGATCGATGGCCAGTTCCCGTCACGCTCGGTCACGAGCAGTCTCGACGCGCCGGTCCTGAACGCCATGATCACGATCACCAATACGCGCGGTGAGACGCTGTTCCGGGCGCGCGAGTCGTTCTATTGGCACGCGCCCGACTGAGGATG
>WNGH01003578.1_pt1 | contig 14899 bp, 13 predicted proteins | sample 5400631 | NCBI WGS metagenome assembly WNGH01 (sample SAMN13153373, study PRJNA577476) | soil metagenome | isolation source: 115 cm soil or saprolite under Garry oak tree replicate 1 | place: USA:California | collected 2016-06-15
CGAGCGGCGTGGAGCCGAGAAGTGTCAGCAGCCCCCCGTCGTGCCAGAGGATATTGATCGCGCGGTCAAAGACGGAGTGGACTCGACCATGTCCATCTTCGGTCGCCGCCAGTCGCTCGAGCGATACGCTTCCCAGCCGCGCAATGCGGAGTGGCCAAGGCATGGCGCCAAGGATCATAGGCGTGCCCGGTGATGGCTTCAAGACGGACCCGCCCCCGACCGCCGGCCGAGGTACGCCTCGATCACGGCGGGATCGCTGCGCAGGGCGGCCGCCGCGCCTTCAAGAGCGATGCGGCCGCGCTCGAGGACATAAGCGCGGTCGGCCAGCGCCAGAGCCTGGGCGGCCATCTGCTCGACGAGGAGGATGGTCACCCCCTGCTCGCGCAGGCGGCCGATGGCGGAGAAGATCTCGCGAACGAGGATGGGGGCGAGGCCCAGGGACGGCTCGTCGAGGAGCATGACCCGTGGCCGCGCCATGAGCCCACGCGCCACGGCCAGCATTTGCTGCTGGCCACCCGACAGGGCGGCCGCGGGCAGATCGAGCTTTGCCGCGAGGGCGGGGAAGAGGGCGAGGGCGGTGTCCAGGTCGGCGCGCACCGCGGCGGCATCGCGACCGCTCGAGCGGGCAAGCGTACCCAGCATGAGGTTGTCGCGCACGCTCTGGTCACCGAACACGCCGCGTCCTTCGGGCACGAGCGCGATGCCGTGTCGGGCCACCCACCACGAGGGCCGTCCGCCGATCTCGCGGCCATCGAAGGCAATGCGTCCGGAGGCGGGGCGGAGCACCCCGGCAATGGCCTTGAGCAGTGTCGTCTTCCCCGCGCCATTACCGCCGATCACCGAGACGATTTCGCCCGGCCGCACATCGATGGCGACGTCGTGAAGGACGGCCACCGCGCCATACCCGACGCGGAGGCCCGACACGGTGAGCGCGCTCATGGGGCCACGCCCAGATAGGCCTCGATCACCGCCGGATCGTGGCGAATCTCCTCGGGCGCGCCGTCGGCGATGACCCGCCCGTAGTCGAGCACGGTGATTCGGTCGGAGACGGCCATGACCAGGTCCATGTGATGCTCGACGAGGATGACGGCGGGGCCGCCCCGATCGCGGAGCCCGGTCAGCTGCGCGTCGAGCGCCGCGATCTCGGTCGGGGAGAGGCCGGCCGCCGGCTCGTCGAGCATGAGGAGCAGAGGCTCGGTGGCGAGGGCCCGGGCGATCTCGAGCTTGCGCCTGAGACCGGCGGCGAGCGCCTCGGCCGGCTCGTTGGCAAGCTCTCCGAGACCGAGGGTTTCGAGCAGCGCCAGGGCCCGTGACTGGATGGCGTCCTCTCGGCCGCGGCTGCCCGGCGTCCCCACGAGCGCCCCCAATGCGGAGCCAAGCCGAGGGCCGGCCACGCCCACTGCCACATTGTCCCGAACGGAGAGGCCGCCGAAAACCTGCGCGGTCTGGAAGGTGCGCGCGACTCCGCGCCTCGCGATGACATAGGGGGAGAGCGCCCTGATCGATCGGCCCTCCAGCGCGATGGTGCCGACTCCGGGAGCGTAGAAGCCCGAAAGCACGTTGAGGAGCGAGGTCTTTCCCGCGCCGTTCGGGCCGATCACGGCGTGTATGCGGCGGCGGCCCACCGTGAGACTGACGTCGGCGAGAGCGGTCACGCCCCCGAAGGAGAGGCTCACCCCGCTCGCCACCAGAAGCTCCCCCTGGGCACCATCTCTCCCTCTCCCCTCTGGGGAGAGGGCAGGGTGAGGGGCCTGCGGGTGAGGGGCCTGCGGGTGAGGGGCCTGCGGGTGAGGGGCCTGCGGGTGAGGGGAGCGAGGCGCCGGCCCCGGTCGCCGCGCCCTCGAGAGCGCACCCACCACACCCTCAGGCAGCCAGTAGATCGACAGGAGGAGCAGCGTTCCGTAGAGAATCAGCCGATAGTCGAGGAGCCTGGTCAGGAGCTCGGGCAGAACGGTCAGCGCCACACTGCCCGCCACGGGTCCCGCGATGCGCCCGAGACCGCCGAAGAGCAAGGCGAGGAGAAACAGGATCGACGTCTGAAGGGTGAAGCTGTCCGGCGAGATATAGCCATTCAGAAACGTGAAGAGCGCGCCCGCCGCCCCCGCGAAGGCGGCGGAGACGGTGAAGGCGGCGATCCGCACGTAGTACGCGGAGAGCCCCAGCGATTCCGCCGCCACCTCGCTGCTCTTGACGGCGAGACAGGCGCGCCCCCACGCGGAGCGGCGCAGATTAGCCGTGAGCCAGAGGGCGAGCACCGCCGCGAGCATCACCGTCCAGTAGTGCGTGCGCAGCCCGGGCTTTGGGATATTGAAGATGCCGCCGGGGCCTCCCGTCACCGAGCCCCACTCGATGAGCACGCCCTCGACGATCAGGCCGAAGGCGATGGTGACCATGGCCAGATAAGGTCCCGAGACGCGCAGGGCGGCCGCGGCCACGACGGCGCCGACGAGGGACGTAACCCCGATGGCCGCGGCTATGGCGACCCATTCGCTCGTTGCCGCACGGGTGACGCAGAGCGCGGCGGTATAGGCGCCGAAGGCGTAGAGCCCGGCGTGACCGAGCGAGGTCTGTCCCGTGAAGCCCACGAGCACGTTGAGCCCGGCCGTCACGATGGTGAGAAGCCCCACCGATATGACGACATAGAGGTAGTAGGTGTTGGAGGTCAGGAGCGGGATCACCGCCGCGGCGACGGCGAGGGAAGCCCAGCCGAGCCGCTCGGTCACACGCGCCTCGAGGGCTTCTCGCCGAGCAATCCCCACGGTCTCACGACGAGGACGAGGATCACGAGGCCGAACCCCACGATCTCGCGCGCCCGCGTCGAGATGTAGCCGGCGGTGAAGGACTCTACCAATCCATAGCCCAGGCCGGCCACCACGATGCCGGGCGCCGACGTGAGGCCGCCGATGATGGCCACCGCGAATGCCTTGAGCCCGATGATGGTGCCCATCTGCGGCGACACATTCAGGAGCGGGGCGAGGAGCACCCCGGCCACTCCGGCGAGGAGAGCGGAGAGCGCGTAGGAGGCCATGACGGCACGCGGGATATTGATGCCCATGAGCCCCGCCGCCTCCGAGTTCCACGCCACCGCCTTGAGCTGCTTGCCATAGGCGGTCCGGTGATAGAAGAGCTGGACGAGGCCCATCAGCAAGAGCCCCACCACCGGCACCAGCAGCTCCTGAGGATAGAAGCCGGCCGACCCGAGAATGATCGGCTTCCGCATGAGCGGTGAGGGAAAGGCCCGCGCGTCCTTGCCGAACGTGAGCTGGGCCACGTTCTCGGCGATGATCCCCACGGCGATGGTGGCGAGGAGCCAGGCGGGCGAGGCGCGGAGAAAGAAGGGACGGACGGCCACCCGCTCCACGAGCGCGCCGAAGCAGGCGAGGGCGGCGAGGGTGACGAGGAAGGCGAGAGGGAACGGCCAGCCCAGCGCGACAAAGACGGCGTAGGCGACGACGGCGCCCACCATCACCGCGTGGCCCTGGGAGAAGTTCATGGTCCGGCTCGTCGCCCACGTGATGTGATAGCCGAGGGCGACCAGCCCATACATGCTGCCGAGGGCGAGGCCGGTGACGAGGAGCTGGATGTAGATGGGCGCGGGCCCTACTTCATGCTGATCGGAACGATCTTGCCACCCTTCCAGACGACCATGACATAGTCTTCGTCGGTCAGCGCGTCGTGCTGCTCCGCGGTGAAGGGATGCTTGTAGGTCTTGATCAGGCCCTTGTACTCGCCCTTGAGATTCTCGAGCGCCTCGCGGACCTTGGGCCCGTCGGTGGACGCGGCCTGATCGATGGCCATGGCCACCAGATGCATCCCGTCGTAGGCGTTGGCCGTGCCCACGGGGGCGATGACGTCGCCCGGCTCCTTCACGCCGTACTTGTCCCGCAGCATCTTGAGCACGTACTGGCCGCGCTCGTTCTGCTTGCCGAAGAACGTGTACGTCTGGAGGAAGGTGACCCCGTCCGAGAGATCGCCGGTCAGCTCCGCGAAGCGGCCGCCCGAGATGCCCCAGTGCGAGATCATGGACGCGTCCCACCCGAGCTTGGACTTGGACCGGAGCACCTGCGCTCCTTCCGGAGCGTTGGCCACGAGCACGATGAGGTCGGCGCCGACGTTTTTGAGGCGGAGGAGCTGCGGGCTCATGTCGGGGTCGTTCCAGTTGAAGCGCTCGACGCCCACCGCCTTCACGCCCTTCTCGCCAAACCACTTGGTGAGGCCCGCTTCATTGGACTGGCCCCACGGCGTGTTCTCGAGGAGGAGACCGGGCTTGCCCTTCTTCAGCGCATCCATGGCGTAGCGCGAGAGGAAGCGGTCGACGTAGTCGTCGTTGGCGGAGACGCGGAAGACGTAGTTGGGAGTTTGCCCATTGCGCGTGACGTTGGTGCCGGCGGCCCACGCGCCCATGTACGGCACCTTGAGCTCCTGCCACACGGGGACCTGGGCGAGGGCCACCGTGGTGTGGAGACCCCCGAAGACCGCCGCGACCTTCTCGCGCTCCGCCAGCTCGCGCGCGATGGTGACGCCCTTCTGCGGATTGCCCTCGTCGTCGCGGATGACCATCTCGAGCTTGCGCCCGCCCAGCACGCCGCCCTTGCTGTTGATCTCGTCGATGGCGATCTGCAATCCGCGCTTGATGGCCTCGCCCGAGGCGGCCGATCCACCCGACACGGCGGCGGAGAGGCCGATCTTGACGGGGTCCTTGGACTGGGCGAGGGCGGGACCGACGGCGCTCAGGACCACGGCGAGCAGGGCGGTGAAAATCACGGCGAGACGTCGCATGCGAATCCTCCTTGGTGGGTCATGACCCGCGTGGAATCCACTTCCAGGCTGTGCCCGGCTGTTCCACGACGGCACTGGCGCGACCGCGGCCCCCTCTAGGTATCACGAAACCTCAGGGAAGGAAACGTCAGGACTCCCCTGCCAGTTCCCGCGTGGCGCGAGCATTCACGTACGGATCGAGCGCGAGGCGGCCGGGCCCTGTCATCGACAACCCAGGCTAGGGTTTGGGCGGCGCGATGCTGTAAGCCTTGAGTTTGCGGTAGAGGTGGCTGCGCTCGATGCCGAGCTTCTCCGCGGTGCGGGTCATGTTCCACTCGTGCGCGCGCAGCTCGCCCAGGATATAGGCCCGCTCGAAGGCTTCCCGCGCTTCCTTGAGGGTGCGGTCACGCTGGGCGTCGTCGCCCGTCGACGTCTCCTCCCGGGTGCGCAGGGGCGGCGGGAGGTCCTCGGGTCCGACGACATCGCGCGGAGCCATGATGACGAGCCGCTCCACCATATTGCGGAGCTCGCGCACATTGCCCGGCCAGTCGTAGGAGAGAAAGTACGCGAGGGCCTCCACGGACATGGTCTTGGGGCGGCGCCCGTTCTCGACGGAGAAGAGGGTGATGAAGTGCTCCACGAGAGCGGGGATGTCTTCCTTGCGCCGCCGCAGCGATGGCACCTCGATGGGGATCACGTTGAGCCGGTAGAAGAGATCCTCGCGGAAGCGCCCGGCCACGATCTGCTCCTGGAGATTCTGATTCGAGGCGGCGATGACGCGCACGTCCACCCGGAGCGTCTCTTTGCCCCCCACCCGCTCGAAGGCCTGCTCCTCCAGCACGCGGAGCACTTTGGCCTGAGTCTTGAGGCTCATGTCCGCGATCTCGTCGAGGAAGAGCGTGCCGCCATCGGCCAGCTCGAACTTGCCCCGGCGGCGCGCCACCGCGCCCGTGAAGGCGCCCCGCTCGTGGCCGAAGAGCTCCGACTCGATCAGCTCCTCGGGGACGGCGGCGCAGTTGACCTCCACGAAGGAGCCTTCGGCGCGGGTGGACCGCGCGTGGATGGCCCGGGCCACCAGCTCCTTGCCCGAGCCGCTGTCGCCGTGGATGAGCACGCGGCCCGTGGTGGGCGCGGCGATGCTGATCTGCTGGCGCAGCTCCTCGATGGCCGCGCTCTTGCCGACGATCTCCTGTCCCCGCTCCACGCGCTCGCGCAGCTGCCGGTGTTCCTGGCGCAGGCGGGCGTGCTCGAGGGTGCGCGCGACCACGAGCAGGGTCTTCTCGAGCGAGAGGGGCTTCTCGATGAAGTCGTAGGCGCCCAGCTTGGTCGCCTTGACGGCGGTCTCGATAGTGGCGTGACCCGAGATCATCACCACGGCCGTCTCGGGCCGCCGATGCTTCATCTCGGCCAGCGCCTCGAGCCCGTCCATGCCGGGCATCCAGATGTCGAGGAAGACCAGATCGGGCGCGTCGTCGATCAGCCGCGCCAGCGCTTCCTCCCCTGTGCCCGCCGATGTGACGCGATAACCCTCGTCCTCGAGCACGCCACGCAGGGTGCTCTGGATGAGCTTCTCGTCGTCCACGATCAGGATGTGCTCGCCCGCCATCTATCCGGCCTTCACCGGGGCGGGCGGCTCGACGGGAATGGCGGCGAGGCGGCCTACGGGCAGCTCGACCACGAAGCGCGTGCCCTGCGGTACCACGTCTTCGACCCAGATGGTCCCCCCGTGGTCGGTGACGATCTGGTGCACGATAGACAGGCCGAGCCCCGTGCCGTTGGACTTCGTGGAGAAGTAGGGGAGGAAGAGACGCTCCTTGTCCTCCGCCTGGATGCCCGGACCGTCGTCGGCCACGATGATGCGGGCGCGGCGGCTCTCCGGCATCCAGATCGTCTCGAGCGTGACCTGGCCCGAGCCGCCCACCGCCTCCACCGCATTGTCCACGAGATTCAGGACCGCCCGCTTGATCTGGTCGGGGTCCACGTCCACCTGTGGCATGTCGGGAGAGAAGCTCACCTTGATGTCGAGGGCGGCGTGCGACTCGCGGTAGAGGACGACCACGCCTTCGAGCAGACGCCCGAGGTCCGTGGCCCGCGGCTGGAGGGAGGGCATGCGCGCGAAGCGGGAGAACTCGTCCACGAGCTGCTTCAGTCCCTCCACCTCCTGGACGATGGTAGCGGTCGCCTCCTCGAGGAGGCGCTTTTCCTCCGGGCTCCGGTCCGTGGAAAGGCGGCGGCGCAGGCGCTGGGCCGAGAGCTGGATGGGGGTGAGCGGGTTCTTGATCTCGTGCGCGATGCGCTGGGCCACCTCGCGCCAGGCGGCGAGGCGCTGAGCCTTGAGAAGCTCGGTCAGGTCGTCGAAGACGAGGACCATGCCGAGATAGGCGTCTTCGGGTCCTTTGAGCGCGGTGGCCGAGGCGAGGAGCGTCACGGAGTGGCCTTCGCGACGGAGGTGCACCTCGCGCTCGAGGGCGTTCTCGCGCAGGCGGTTCATGCGCTGGATCAGCGCGGCGAGCTCGGAGTGGACGGGCGGCCGCAGGACGGCCGTGGAGGGCTGTCCCAGCGCCTCGCTCGCGGACACGCCCAGCATGCGCTCGGCCGCGCCGTTGACGGTGGTGATCCGTCCCGACGCGTCGAGCGAGAGCACGCCCGTGGCCACCGCGTCGAGCACCGTCTCCGTGTACCGGCGCCGCTGCTCCACCTCCTCGTGCTTGGCCTGAAGGTCCCGATACGTATGCTCGAGCCGCGTCTGAGAGAGGGCGAGATCGCCCGTCATGCGGTTGAACGAGTCCACGAGCACGCCCAGCTCGTCGTCCGCGCGCACCTGGACCTTGTAGTTGAGATTGCCCGCGGCCACCGCCCGCGTGCCCTCGGCGAGCATCTGCACGGGCTCGGTGATGCCCCGGGCGAGGTAGAGACCGAACCACGTGGCGGAGAAGACGATGACGAGGGTCATGAGGAGGAAGAGCAGGATGTAGATGCCCTTGAGCGGCTGCCGGAGAAGGCGCAGCTGCTTGTACTCCTGGAAGGACTGGCTGATGCCGCGAAGTCGCGTCTCCAGCCGTTGCGGCACGTAGCTGCCGACCACGATCGCTCCCAGGAGGGTGCGCTCGCCCGACTTGATGGGCACGATGGCCTGGATCATGTCGCCGTCGTCGAGCTCGTGGACGGTGGTCACTTCCTGGCCGGCGAGGCCGCGGCGCAGTTGCTCCTTGTTCACCGACCGCGTGGGCACGGTGGCGAGGGCCACGTCCTTGGCATGAAGCACGGGCTGGCCGGCGCGGTTGAACACCGTGATGGCGGCGAGACCCAGCCGCTCCTGCTGCCCGGTGAGATAGGTGGACAGCACGGCGCGCTGGGCGGGGGCCATGAACCCCTCGCGGGCCAGCACGTCGGCCATGTAGCGCGCGTGGCGCAGGGCCATCGCTTCCTGGCCCTGGTAGTAGGTCTGCGCGACCTCCAGCGCCTGATCGAGCGGCCGCTCCACCTGCGGCTTGAACCATCCCTCGATGGACGTGTTGATGAAGTTCGAGGCGATGATGAAGATGAGAATGGCCGGGGTCAGAGCGAGGGAGAGAAAGGCCAGCACCAGCTTGGTCTTGAAGCGGGCCCCCAGCACCTTCTGCCGGCGCTCGAAGGCGAGCTTGACGAGGTTGCGGAAGAGGAGGACGACGAGAAGGAGGAAGACGATCAGGTTCAGATTGAAGAGGGCGAAGACGGCCAGGTTGGAGGCGAGGGGTACCTGGGGCGAGTGAATCCAGACCTTGAATCCCCACCAGGCGAGGGCGAGCAGGGCGAGCCCGCCGGAGACGATGAGCAGATTGCGCCGGTAGTGGCTCTTCTGCTCGGCCGGGCCGTCGGTCAGCGGGCTCACTGCCGTCTCGTGGGTGTGAGAAGGGGGGACTGGACCCAGCCCGTCTCCGCCGCCTCGCCGCTGAAGCGCGCGATCCAGGAGTTGACGCCGTTGAGCGAGACATCGGCGCGCACCCGCACGAAATAGAGCTCGTGCGGGTCGAGGGCGGCGTCGGGGGCGATCTTCCCCGCCCGCAGCTCGGACAGCACCCGCTGCGCGTCGCGAAGCTGCTTGGTCATGAATGCCTCGCGGTCTTCTCCGTTCAGCGACACGACCTTGTATTCCTTGGTGGCCGGGTTGTAGGTCAGCTGGCGTTCGATAATGCGCGACTGGAGGAGCTTGTCCCGGAAGCGCTGCTGCCAGAGCTCGACCACGAACCGCACGTGCACGGGTACGCCGCTCTGCAGGCTCTCGGTGAGCGAAGAGGGCACCGCCCCCAGGAGCACTCCCTGGACGGTGACGTCGTAGTCGTTGAGGAAGACGGAGAGATTGCTGATGCGAAGCTCGGTGTCGGCCCGGGCCACCGGGGCCACCGGGCAGACCATGACCAGGGCGATCAGGATGATCGCACCGACGCTAGCCCGGCGGCTCACAGCTGGAGGGTCCCCACGGGTACGACATTATAGCGTCCGGTGGGTCCGGGAGCCCGGAGAAGTCCGGGCGGACCGCAGAGACTAGAGGGCGGCGATACCGGGCTGGGACGACAAACCACCCGGCACGAGGTGCTCGAGGCGGTCGGCGAGGCTGCCCACGGCCTTGACCTGCGGCCGCACGGCGCGATGGCGGCGCTCGGTGGCGAAGGCGGTCTTCACTGCGGCCACCAGCTCGTGATTGAGCGCGTGACCGCCATTGTGCGCGGTGATGTGGCCCTGGACGGGACGTCCGAGCAGCCAGAGGTCACCCACCAGATCGAGCATCTTGTGCCGGACGAACTCGTCCTGGAAGCGCAGGCTGTCGTTGAGCACCGAGCGCTTGCCCACCACCACCGCGTTCTCGAGCGAGCCGCCGCGCGCGAGGCCGTTCTTCCGCATCACCGCGACATCTCTCAAGAAGCCGTAGGTGCGGGCGGGCGCCAGCTCCTCGACGAACGTGCTCTCGCTCACCTCGAGGGAGGCGACCTGAAGTCCGACCGCCGGGTGGGGATTGTCCAGGGTATACGTGATGCGGAATGTGTCCGAGGGTGCGATCTCGAGCCAGCGGCTGTTGTCGCCGACGCGAAGCGGCTCACGAACCGCCAGCGGGCGGCGCGGAACCGGGAGGGTGACGGCCCCCGCCGAATAGAGCAGGTCGACGAAGGGCTTGGAGCTGCCATCGAGCGCCGGCACTTCCTCGGCGCTGATATCAGCCACCAGATTGTCGATGCCGAGAGCGGCTGCCGCGGCCATGAGGTGCTCAATAGTCCGCACCCGGACACCGAAAGCTCCCAAGGTGGTCGCGCCGCGACCGTCGACCACATGGTCGATATCGGCTGGTACCAGGGTGCCGTCCACCGCTCTGAAGAGAATCCCTGTATCGGCTGCAGCGGGAGAGAGAGTGAGCTTGACGGGGTCACCAGAGTGGAGCCCGATTCCCTCCACTGAAACCTGTCGCCGGATGGTCCGTTGGTTACCCATTCCGTGCCGCATAGATAGCAAGGGGGGTGCCATATTTGCGTAGCTCTGATAAGCTACTGTTTAAATTGGGTATTACTACAATGACCGAGACAAGTGAGGAGCTTTCGATGTCTCATCGACACGCCGTAGCGTCCTCACTGTCTCATTTTGGTGACGAATTAAATGCGCCATCGTTGCGTGTGATGGCCCGGGCTTCAAAGCCTCCGCTACCCTCAGTGACGGTTGCGCCGCTGGTGGAGAATGCGTCAAAGGGCAGCCTGGAGACGTGACGGGCAGGTTCGGCCTCCTCGCCGTGAAGGAGGCAGTGGAGACGCAGGGGTTCTCCTCCGAGGGCCGAGCCATTGAGGACGAAGACGACGAACTCGACTCGGCGGGCCACGAAGCCCTCGACGTCGAGAACGTAGAGACACTCGTTGAGCCAATTGACCAGGAGATCGACGGGATCGACACCGTGGGCTCGGACGGCGCGTGTCTCCCGCTCCTCGACTGAGGCCGGATCCACGGCCAGGGCAAGGACTCCCAGGCCGACCTGGGCGAATGCTTCCTGGAGGGTGGCGCCCCTGCCGATACCCCCCCTGCCGTCATCCGCGTCGAAGTAGGCGAAGCCCGGGCTCAGGACCCGCCTCCACCGAGATCGCCATAGCGCGCCTGAAGGATGGCGAGCCCCGCCGGCCCTGCCGTCTCGGTTCTGAGTATCCTCGTGCCAAAGTTGCCCACAACCGCGCCGGCCTTGCCCAGCGCCTCGGCTTCCACCGCTTCCAGCCCGCCCTCCGGCCCGACCACGAGGGTGACCTGAGCGATGGGAGGCTGCGGAAGCTGTGGAACCAGGGAAGAATGCGCGCTCTCCCAGAGGCAGACCAACAGGCCTCCGCTCTCTCGCGCGGCCAGCCACCCATCGAGCGGCTGAGGCAGGGCAATCTCGGGGATGACGGCGCGGCCGCTCTGCTTGGCCGCCTCCTGAGCGACGCGCTGCCAGCGGGTCACCCGGGTTCCCTTTCGTCCCGGCTCCATCTTTACTACCGCCCGGGCCGTGGCGAGCGGCACGACGTGAGTGACACCGAGCTCCGTCGCCATCCGGATGATGGTCTCCATCTTGTCGCCCTTGGCGATTCCCTGGGCGAGGGTGAGGCGGAGGGGGGACTCCGTCCGATGCGCGGCGCGGGAGAGCACGGAGCCCTCGGCTCCCCGCGTGCCGACCAACTCGATTCTGACCGTGAGCATGGTGCCCGCGCCGTCCAGCGCTTCAACGATGTCGCCCGTCCCGAGTCGCAGCACACGCCTGAGATGGCGCGTCTCTTCGGGATCGAAGGTCACGTGGTCGCCCACGATGTCCTCGGGCCGGACGCGGAAGCGTCTCATACGCCGGTCGCGTCCAGCAGGAGAGAGGACCAGCCCTCGATCACGAGCTGCTCGCGGAGCGCGAAGCCCGCCCGCTCGAGGGCCGCGACCACGTCCGGGGCCTCGGGCTCGAGTATCCCGCCGAGGATCAGCGTGCCGCCCCGCGCGACCACATGGGCGTAACGGGACGAAAGCGCGAGGTGGGTGTGGGCGAGCAGATTGGCCAGGACGAGCGGAAAGAGTGCGACGTCGCGTAGCGACTCGAGGCCCTCCATACGGACCTCGATGCGTGGGTCGCAGCCGTTGCGCGTGGCATTGATCCTCGCCGCAGCCACGGCGTCGGGATCCACGTCGAGCCCGAGCACGGAGGCGACTCCGAGCTTGATCGCGGCCACGGCGAGGATGCCCGTACCGATGCCGACATCGAGGGCCCGCGGAGGCGGCGGATCGCCCACGACCCGGTCGAGAAGCTCGAGGCAGCCTTCGGTGCTGCCGTGATGCCCCGTGCCGAAAGCGCGTCCCGGCTCGATCACGACCGACATCCGGCCTGCGGCCTCCGCCGTCTCCCAGGGGGGCTTGACCCAGAGCCGCCGTCCCACGGCGCGAGGCGGAAAGGATTGCTGCCAGGCGCTGGCCCACGCCTCTTCGAGAAGAGGTGTGATCTCCACGCCGCCCCGGGCCGTGCGGAAGCCGAGGACGCCCAGGCCGGCCACGTAGGATTCCGTCGAGCTCACGAGCGCGGTGGACGAGGCGCTGTCGGGGAAGAACGCCCGGAGGAGGGGCGGGGCGGCCGGGCCTTCTTCCTCGACGACGCCCAGGGCGCCCTGCTCCCAGAGAAAATTGGTCAGGCCTTCCGAGGTGTCGGGGGAGCTGGGGACGGTGAGCTGCCAGAAAGCCATCAACTGCCGAAGAGCTTCTTCATCCGATCGACGAAGGAGGAGAGGAGCGGACCCGATGACTCCTTCGACACCTCGTGGAGCTCGCCGAGCAGCTCGCGCTCCCGCGGCGAGAGCTTCTTCGGCACCTCGAGAATCACCTCGTAGACGGCATTGCCGTGTCCGCGTCCCCGCAGATGCGGTATGCCCTTGCCCTTGAGCACGAGCCGCTGGCCCGGCTGCGTCCCCGCCGGAACGATGAGCCTCGCCTTGCCGTCGAGGACGGGCACGTCCACCTCGTCACCGAGGCACACCTGCGGATAGGTGAGGGGCAGGGCACAGACCAGATCGGCGCCGTGTCGCTCGAAGATCTCGTGGGGGCGAATCTGGACGAGGACATAGAGATCGCCCGGGGGAGCGCCGTGGAGTCCGCCTTCGCCCTCGCCGGTGAGGCGGAGTTGATTCCCGTCCGCGATGCCCGCGGGAATGGTCACGGTGAGCATCCGCTCGCGCGCCACGCGTCCTTCGCCGCGGCAGGCGCTGCACGGATAGCGGTTGACGCTTCCCGCGCCGCCGCAGGCCGGACACGGACGCGCGACGGTGAGGAAGCCCTGGGAGAAGCGCACCTGGCCCTGGCCGCGGCAGGTCCCGCAGGTCTCCGGCGTCGTCCCTTCCTGCTGGCCCGTCCCGCGACAGGTCTCGCAGCTCTCATGGCGGGGAATCTGGAGCTTGGTCTCCAAGCCCCGGGCCGCCTCTTCGAGAGAGATCTCCAGTCGATACTGAAGATCCTCACCTCGCCGTGACCGCCCGCGTCGGCCGCCACCCCCGCCGCCGAAGAAGCCCTCGAAGAGATCTTCGAAGATGGTGCCGAAGCCCGCGCCTCCCGGCCCGCCCGGACCCGAGACCGTGCCGAATCGGTCGTACTGGGCGCGCTTGTCGGGATCCGCGAGCACGGCGTAGGCCTCGCTGATTTCCTTGAAGCGCTCTTCCGCGCGGGCATCTCCAGGGTTTTTGTCGGGGTGGTGTTGCCGGGCGAGGGTGCGGTAGGCCTTCTTCAGCGCGGCGTCGTCGGCACCGCGGGGGACCCCGAGGACGGCGTAGTAGTGTTTGGACGCCACGCTACGAGTCGGCGCTTGCGTCGGGCAGCGTGGCCACGGTGACCATGGCGGGGCGAAGCACCCGCCCATTGAGCATGTAGCCGCGCGCGGTCTCGTTCACCACGGTGCCCTCGCGCTGGCCCATGGCGGGCACCCGCGCGATCGCCTCGTGCCGCTCGGGATCGAAGGGCTGGCCGAGCGAGTCGAAGGACGTGACCCCGAACTTCTCGAGCACGCGCAGGAGCTCCCGCTGGATCAGCTCCACTCCGGCCGTCACGGCCGCCGCCCCCGGCTCGCTCCGGGCGGCCTGGAGGGCGCGGCCGAAGTTGTCGAGCACGGGCAGGAGCTCGCGCAGAAGGGACTCGTTGGCGTAGCGCGTGTAGTCCTCGCGCTCGCGCGCGGCGCGCTTGCGCGCATTGTCGAACTCGGCGGCCCCGCGGATATAGCGCTCCCGTTGCTCCTCGGCCTCCTGGGTCTTCGCCTGGAGGGCCTCGCGGAGGCGCTGGATCTCTTCCTCGGGCTCGAGGGGCAGGGCGCCGTTATCGGTGCTCAAAAGGTCGTCAGCCATGATCACTCAAAGTATAGCAGACGGATTCGAAGGGACCGCGGGTGGTCGAGGCGAGGACGAGTGGTCAGCCGGGAAGGTACAGCTCTCTCTGGACCCGCGAGAGTGAATTCGAGACGAGGCGGGCCGTCTCGTCCACGATCGAGATGACATCGCCGTAGGCCATGCGACGAGGGCCCACCACGCCGAGCACTCCCAGGATCTGGCCGCGATAGGTATACGTCGAAGTGATGAGGCTGCACTCGCGCATCTCCTCCACCGGGTTTTCTCCGCCGATCATGACCTGCACGCCGCGCTCCTCGGCCATGCGGGTCAGGAGGTCGACGAGCCTCGCCTTGTCCTCGAAGGCCTTGAGGAGACCCCGCATGGTGGAGACATCGCTGAAGTCCGGATGGTCGAGCACGTTGATGGCCCCACTGATGTAGAGGTTGCGGTCGCGCAGGAGGCCGCCGATCTGCTCGAGCAGGCCGCGATGGCGCGTCCACAGGGGATCCAGGGGATCGGCCGGGTGTTCCACGTCGTCGAGGATGGCCTGGAAGGTCTTGCCGCGATAGCGCCGGGTCAGCGTGCGGCCGATCTCGCGCAGTTCCTCCACGCCGGGCCGAGGCAAGGGGCTGATCGCGCGCGCCGTCACCCAGCCCGTCTCGGTCACCACCACCGCGAGCGCGCGATCCTCGCCCAGGCCGACCAGCTCGATGCGGTCGAGCGCGGTGCGCCGGAGCGGCGGAGCGAGGAGCATCCCCGTCATGTGCGTGCCGTCCGAGAGCAGCCCGGGCGTTCCCGCCATGAGGCGCTCCGCGGCG
>WNGH01013854.1_pt1 | contig 14898 bp, 10 predicted proteins | sample 5400631 | NCBI WGS metagenome assembly WNGH01 (sample SAMN13153373, study PRJNA577476) | soil metagenome | isolation source: 115 cm soil or saprolite under Garry oak tree replicate 1 | place: USA:California | collected 2016-06-15
ACGCTGGGAAGAGCAGAATCTTGCGCGATTTTTGCGCTAATTCGGAACACGCTCGGCGCTTAAACAATTAGCGCCTCTGTCCCGCGCGTGGCGGCGACGCGGCTTCAGATGGCGAGGGAGTCGTTGCTACGGTCTTCTTGATGAGGTACCAGAGGGTTGTCGCGAGTAAGAGGGAGATCAACTTCGCCCGCCAGTTCTTCAGGAGCAGTCTCTTCATAACGTCCGTGCAATAAAATCTCGCCGATCCGCTGGCGAAATGTTTCCGGCGTAAAATTGCGCTCAATTCGCCGCCGATGGCAAATAGAAATCCCACCGGTCTCTTCCGAGACAACGATCGCGACAGCATCCGATTCTTCAGTGAGCCCAAGCGCGGCGCGATGGCGCAAGCCGAGGCTGCGATCTAATGTCTCGCGCTGGCTCACTGGAAAAATGCAGGCGGCCGCGGCGATCCGGCCGTTCCGAATAATCACTCCGCCATCATGCAGCGCAGCTTTCGGATGGAAAATGCTCAAGACCAGCTCGACCGAGAAATCCGAATCGAGCGTCACTCCGGTCTCTTCGTAAACGCGGATGGAGGTGTCGCGTTCGATCGCGAGCAGCGCGCCGAATTGTTTGTTCGCCAGTTGGGTGACGGCTTCGGCAAGATCGTGCACCGTCTCGCCCTTCTCACTTGTCAGCGAGAAGATCGGATGGCCCCCCAGCTCGGCCAGACCGCGTCGGAGTTCGGGTTGAAAGATCACAACAAGAGCAATAGCGAGGAACACCGAAAAACTGCGGAGGAGCCAGCCGATCACGACCAGGTTCAGCAACGTCGAGATGAGAGTGAGGGTGAGGAAAACAATCGCCAGCCCCGTGAGCACTTTGGCACCGCGCGTGCCACGAAAGTAAAGATAGCCATAGTAAATACCGACGCAGAGCAAAATGATTTCAATAATGCTACGCCAGCTCTTGAACCAGAGCTGGAGAAGTTCCTGCATCATGGCAGCAGCGCCTCCGCCGCGCGCAACGCGGCCACGTTTTCATTGACGTCGTGGACGCGAATAATGTCAGCGCCGCGACCGCGCAACGTCGCCGTCAGCGCAATTGTTGGAGCCAGGCGATCGCTCATTTCTGAAGAGCCAATCAATTTTCCGAGAAAGGATTTGCGCGAAACGCCCACCACCAGTGGTCTATCATGCGCACGGAGTCGCTCCAGATTTTTGAGCAGCGCCAAGTTGTGCTCCAGCGTTTTACCGAAGCCAATTCCGAGATCAAACGCGATGGCCATGGGATCAACGCCGCACTCTAGGGCGCGGGCATATTGTTGTCTAAAAAAATCAGCCACTTCCGCGATCACATCTTTGTAGCACGGATTATTCTGCATCGTCCTTGGTTCGCCTTGCATGTGCATCAGCACAACTGCGGTCTTCCGCTTCGTCGCCAACGGCAACATCTTCTCGTCTCCCCGCCCCGCCGTCACGTCATTGATAATTGACGCGCCTGCATCCAGCGCCGCGCTTGCTACTTCGGACTTAGACGTGTCGATCGATATCGGGATGTCGATCTTAGCGCGCAACTTCTCGATCACGGGAATCACGCGACGCAATTCTTCTTTCACCGAAACAGGTTCCGTTCCGGGACGCGTCGATTCTCCGCCCACGTCGATGATGTCGGCGCCTTCCGACGCGATCTGAACTCCCCGCGCAATTGCCGCGTCGGGTTCGAAGAACTCGCCGCCGTCAGAAAATGAATCCGGTGTAACGTTAAGCACGCCCATGATCATTCCTCGCTTGGAAAGCTCGACAACCTCGTCGCCGATTTTCCAAATTCGTTCGCGCATCAAGAGTCAGACTAACATGATGGGCCGCTTATTCGAAGCGTTGAAGGGACACGCGCCGTTGTGTCCGAAATATCAGGGCGCCGACAGCGCGGCGCCCTCCATGCTACTTCTTCGAATAGCGTCCAATCAATTCGCCTTGCCCGACGATGTGCCCTCGCATCGCCGCGTCCAACTCGCGGCGCTTCGCCCCAGATTTAAGATCGAGCGTCCGATCCAAGGCAAATATTTTGAAATAATAACGATGTGTGCCGGAAGGCGGCTGCGGGCCGCCGTAGCCAAGATTCGGGTAATCATTCGTTCCCTGGACCGCGCCTTTCGGCACGCTGTTCTCCGCGATTTCCGTTGTTTTTGAATCAAAGTTCCAAACCAGCCAATGAGTAAAGAGTCCGACCGGCGCGTCGGGATCGTCCACGATTAGCGTAAGACTCTTTGCCTCCGCCGGTGCGCCTTCGATTCGCAATTCCGGATTAACGTTCTGTCCGTTCTTGCTGAACTTTTCCGGAATTGTTCCACCTTCCTGAAATGCTGGGCTGCTAATTTTCATTTTCACTCCTCCTGTCGCAAACGCGACCAGCGCGTCTGCCGCGATCAGACATCCGACGATAATAATTGTTTTCATGCTTCAAACTCGGTCGTTAGATCGATCCGCCAACGGACGGATTCGCCGTGGCGAACAATCTCCAATATGCTTTCGCCACGATGACCAAGAACGGTCGCACAATTCGAGAAAAGGTTTTGGCCTTGTTGCGCGCGCCTGATTACCGGCCGCGTGATAGAAATGAGATCGCGCGAGAGCTCGGACTAAAAGGGCGGGAGAGCGGCAGCGTCCGGAAAACTTTGCGCGAGCTGGAGAACGGGGGCGAGATCGTTCGCATTCGAAAAAATCGTTACGTCCTTCCTTCCGAGGCCGACCTCGTCACCGGAAAGTTGTCGATCCATCAGGCGGGCTACGGCTTTCTTGTCCCGGAAAAAGCAGGAGAGCCGGACGTTTTCATTGCGACAGAAAATACCGGGACCGCGATGACCGGCGATCGCGTGGTCGCGCGGATCAGTCGAGATGTGCCGCCGCGCCGCGCCAAAGTCCGAGCCGGACAAGCATTTAAATCTCGAAGCGAAGGGCGCGTGATTCGCATTCTCGAGCGTGCGCGCGACACCATCGTCGGAACGCTCCAACATTCGCGTAATTTTTATTACGTGGTGCCGGACGACCCGCGACTCGTCCACGATGTTTACGTTCAAGTTCCGCCGCGCGAGAAACTGCCGAAAGCGCCGACGCGTGGCGATAAAGTCGTTGTTCGTCTCGAGGCGTGGGAATCGCGACATGTAAATCCAGAAGGCGAGATCATCGAGGTGCTTGGAGCCGCAACTGCGCCCGGCATCGACATGTTGTCGATCGTCCGGAAATACGATTTGCCGACTGCGTTTCCAAAAAGCGTCATCGATGAAGCGAATCGGATTCCGCAATCGGTCGAGCAGCGGATGGTCGATGGTCGCGACGATTTGCGCGACAAATTCATTGTCACAGTCGATCCGGATGACGCGCGCGATTTTGACGATGCCATCGATGTTGAAAAGATCGACAACGAAGGTTGGCGGCTCGGCGTGCACATCGCCGATGTTTCCGCTTACGTAACTCCGGACAGCGCGCTTGATCGTGAAGCGCGGCGGCGCGGTAACAGCGTTTATTTGCCGGATCGCGTGATCCCGATGCTGCCGGAGCGACTGAGCAACGGCGTTTGCAGTTTGAATCCCAATGTCGATCGACTCACCCATTCGGTTTTCGTTGAGTTCGATAAAAGCGGACGCGCAAGGAATGCGCGTTTTGCCAAAAGCGTTATCCGCAGCGGGCGACGACTGACTTACAAAGAGGCCTACGCAATTCTGCAAACAAAACCGAACGGCGAGCTCAGTCGGCGGCTGCATACCGCGTGGGAGCTCGCCTCACTCCTGCGCCGCAAACGTTTCGAGCACGGCTCGCTCGATCTCGATTTTCCAGAGGTGAAGGTATATGTCGATCCAGCGGGCAAACCGATAAAACTGGAGCGCGTTGAGAACGATGAATCGCATCAATTGATCGAGGAGTTCATGCTCGCGGCGAACGAAGCGGTCGCACGCGAGCTTCGACAAAGGTCCATCCCAACGATTTACCGAGTCCATGAAGATCCCGATCCGGAAAAACTCGCCGAGTATCGTGAATTCGTGCTCAGCTTCAATCATAAGGTCGGCGATCTTTCGCACCGGAAAGAAGTGCAGCGCTTCCTGGCTTCGATTCGCGGCAAGCCGGAGGAACAGGCGCTAAAGATTGGGTTGCTCAAAAGTTTGAAGCGGGCGCGTTACGCTGCACAGTCGCTCGGACACTACGGCCTGGCCAAAGCCAATTATCTGCATTTCACCAGTCCAATTCGCCGTTATGCGGACTTGGTGGTGCATCGCACACTGGCCGAGCGCAATTCGCCGCGACGACCGAAGATCGACGTCGGACAAATCGAATCGCTGGCCAATCACATTTCAGATACCGAACGAAACGCAGCCGAGGCCGAGATTGAATCGGTTCGACTAAAGAAACTCCAATTTTTTCAGGAGCAGCTCGAACAGCGCAATCCGCAAGTCTTTCGCGCGGCGATCATGGATGTTCGGAATTACGGCCTGGTCGTCGAGCTGCCGGACGCTCTCGTCACCGGCGTCGTGCATGTTTCGACGCTGGGCGATGACTTCTATATCTTCGACGCCGCGCAGCGCCGTTTGATCGGCCGCCGGACACGCCGGCGATTTTCAGTCGGCGATGAAATTCGTGTGTTCGTGGCGCGAGTCGACGCCTTTAAACGTCAAATTGACTTCGCCATTGCTGACCAGATATCGAGAAAAAGTCCGCGGCGACGTTAATTCCAGCTTCGGAAATTCCTTTCAACAAAGCCTTTGCGGAGGCGTTTTTTGCTCAAAAAACTGCTTCCCTTTTTGACACCGACCGGCCTAAACTCCGCGGTTTTTTGCAGACATGGACAATCTCATTGAGGCGAGGGACCTGCAGATCGAGCGCAAGCATTTCCACGTGGAATTCCGCGAGAACGACCGGGGGAAATTCCTGCGCATCACCGAGGAAGCGCACGGTCGTCGTAACACGATCATCGTCCCGAGCACGGGCGTGGACGAATTTACGGCTGCGATTGACGAAGTAATCGAGCACGCCGCGCGCGCGCCGGCTTAAGAACAGACTTCGCGGCACGGTGTGGCGCTAGTCGCACGGCTCGTTGACACACGCGACAGCGCAGAATTAGGTTGCCACTCTTCCCGATCGGGCAAGTTTCATGGCCAAAAAACGTAAATCAGCCAGCCGAAGATCGACATTCAGGGAGCGAACCGCGTCCAAGAAATCAAAGACGCCGCGTTACGTTTATTACTTCGGCGACGGCGATGCCGATGGGACCGGCAAGATGAAACCGTTGCTCGGTGGTAAAGGCGCGAACCTGGCCGAGATGACGCGAATCGGTTTGCCGGTGCCGCCGGGCTTCACCATCACGACCGACGTCTGCAGTTATTTTTATGCGCACAACCGCCGTTATCCGCCGCAGCTTAAGGCCGAAGTGGAAGCGGCTTTGGCCAAAGTCGAGAAATCAGTTGGCAAAAAACTCGGCCACAAGGAGCGGCCGCTTTTGGTTTCGGTTCGCTCGGGCGCGCGCGACTCCATGCCCGGAATGATGGACACGATCCTCAATCTCGGGATGAACGACGAAGTGGTCGAGATTGTCGCGAAGAAAACCGGCAACGCACGTTTCGCCTGGGATTCGTATCGCCGGTTTCTGCAAATGTATGGCGACGTCGTCATGGGCGTGCAAAAGCGACCGGGCGAAGATGACGAGCCATTCGAAAGCGTGATCGAACATTTGAAGGATCAACGCTACGGCAAACACGATTTTCCCGATGTCCGCCTGACCGTGGCCGACCTGAAAGCGCTGGTGGAGCGTTTCAAAATGTTAATCAAGGAGCGAACGGGCAAATCGTTTCCGCAGGACCCGAAGGAGCAAATGTGGGGATCGATCAGCGCTGTTTTCGGTTCCTGGACGAACGACCGCGCCATTGTTTATCGGCGCAAATACGGAATCCCGCACGATTGGGGCACGGCCGTCAACGTGCAGACAATGGTGTTCGGCAATATGGGCGAGACGAGCGCGACCGGTGTCGCGTTCACGCGCGATCCGGCCAGCGGCGAAAAAGTTTTTTACGGCGAATATCTGATCAACGCGCAAGGTGAAGACGTCGTCGCTGGCGTGCGCACGCCACATCCGATCGCGCACTTGGCGAAGGAAATGCCGGCCGCGCACAAGGCGCTGATGAAGGTGCGCGAGATCCTCGAGCAACATTTCAAGGACATGCAGGACCTCGAGTTCACGGTCGAAGAAACCCGGCTCTACATTTTGCAAACGCGCAACGGCAAACGTACCGGTCACGCCGCCGTTCGAATCGCGGTCGACATGGTCGGCGAAAAATTAATTTCCAAGAAAGACGCCGTGCGCCGCATCCCGGCCGATTCCCTCGCCCATCTGCTGGCGCCGATCTTTGATCGACAATCGGCGAGTCAGGCCAAGAAAATCGGCAGCGGACTTGCGGCTGGGCCGGGCGCGGCCTCGGGGCATGTTGTCTTCAGCGCCGAAGAAGCGGTGGCGCGCTCGAGCAAAGGTCAGAAGGTCGTGCTCGCGCGGATTGAAACGTCGCCGGAAGACTTGCGCGGAATGATTGCGGCCGAGGGGATCCTTACTTCACGCGGTGGCGTTTCGTCGCACGCCGCACTGGTTGCGCGACAAATGGGCAAAGTTTGCGTCTGCGGCGCGAGCGGCATCCAAATCGATTACCAAAAGCGCACGCTCAGCGCCAACGGCACGACGTTAGCGCAAGGCGATTACATTTCGATAGATGGAACAGCCGGCGAAGTTTTCGCCGGCGAAGTAACCACGGCTCCATCGGAAATCATTCAGGTCCTGGTCGATCGATCCCTCGACGGGAAAAAAAGCCTCACCTATCGCGAGTACGCAAAACTGATGACTTGGGCGGACGAATTCCGAAAACTCGGTATCCGAACAAACGCCGATACGCCGGAACAAGTGACCAACGCAGTCGCATTCGGCGCTGAAGGCATCGGCCTTTGCCGAACCGAGCATATGTTTTTTGAAGGCAACCGGATCGACGCGATGCGCGAAATGATCTTGGCTGGCACCAAAGACGAACGGGCTCGCGCGGTCGCCAAATTGCTCCCCTACCAACGGAAAGATTTTGTTGGGATTTTCACCGCGCTGAAAGGATTGCCGGCCACAATCCGTTTTCTCGATCCGCCGTTGCACGAATTTCTGCCGAGCGATCACGCCCAGCAAAGCGAGCTGGCGAACAAACTCGGCGTGCCGGTCGAACAAATTTCGCGGCGCGTGCACGAGCTGCACGAATTCAATCCGATGCTGGGGCATCGCGGCTGTCGCCTCGGGATCACGTTTCCGGAAATTTCAGAGATGCAGGCGCGCGCCATTTTCGAAGCGGCCGCGGAAGTGCAAGCCAGCGGAATCAAAGTGCGCCCAGAAATCATGATCCCGCTGGTCGGATTTCCGCGAGAACTGAAGCTCCAGATCGACATCGTCCGGCGCGTGGCCGACGAAGTGGCCCAGAAAAAGAAAACGAAGTTCGATTATCTCGTCGGCACCATGATCGAGATTCCGCGCGCGGCCTTGCTGGCGGATGAAATTGCGCGCGACGCGCAATTCTTCAGCTTCGGCACCAACGATCTCACCCAGACGACTCGACCAGCGCGGCGTCGGGCGTTTGATGGAAATGACGCGCGATCTGGGACGCAAAACGCGACCGAACATCAAGCTCGGCATTTGCGGCGAACACGGCGGCGAACCTTTCAGCGTGAAATTCTGCCACCGGCTCGGCTTGGATTACGTCAGTTGCAGTCCATTCCGGATTCCGATCGCCCGTCTCGCCGCTGCCCAAGCCGCCATCGCCGACTAGATGTCGATCTTGGATCTACTTCGCCGCAGAGTGAAAAACGAGCCACGCATTCCAGGCGCGTTCCCAATTTTGCTTCTCGGCCCAGCATTGGGCTTCGAGATAGCGGAAATAGGCTGGTGAATTTGCGCGTTCGCTGAAATGGCGCGCGGTGTTTAGCGCGTCGTCGATCCGGCCGCTTTGCATTTGCGCGCGGTAAAGTTCGTAGCCGACCGCGTAATTGTCCGGCGCGGCGCGGAACCGACTTTCGAGTTGTTGGAGAGACGCGCCGGAAGCGATGCGCGGTAAAGCGACCGGTTCGCCGTAACGCTGCGTTAGTTCGTAAGCGGCGCGAAAATCATTTTTACCGGCGTCATATTTGGCGACACCAAACCAGGCATAAGGCAACCAATCGGGATGCTGAGTAGTGGCGCGCGAAAGTTCCGCGGCGTCGCCGCGCTCCGACCAAAACGCAAAGAGCGCAAGCTTTTCGGTTTCGCTGAATGAGTGAAGATCCGGGTCGTTTTCCAAAACTTTTTTCAACGCGCGATTGAACTCTGCGCCGGAAATTCGCGCGAGATACGGCAATGCCAGATCGTGACGACTTACGCCGAGCTCGGCGAGGATGCTGCTGACCGCCGAACTGCGGAGCGACGCCTTGCTCAGCATGCTCGAAAACACCCCGGCGCGTTCCGGTCCTGCGCGGCGCGCGCGAAAAATAGAGTTCCCAATCGAGCGGCGCCCATTTCAATCCAGTCCCTGTAACTGCGATTGTTTCGGTGAAATTGCGTTCGCGATTGTCAATGGTCGCGAGCTGCTTCGCGTTCGTGACCCCAACAGAACCGGGCCACAATTTTTGACCTCGCCAAGCGACGACCCACGAACTGCCGACCACGAGCAAGATTAATCCGACCAATCGAAACAAGATCGACATCGATCGGCTTGGTTTAAATGAGTGCGCACGATGGAGCGAGAGGCCGAGTAAAAATATCGCGGCAAACGATGTGCCGACGCGATGCCCCGAAACATCGACCAGCCCGTGCAGCGCAAAAAGGATTGCTGCGATCAGTGTTGCCAGCCGATAACGTTGATTCGTTCCTTCGCGCAACGGAAAAACTTTCCTGAGGATAAGAACGAATCCGACAATGATGAGAACGACGGCGATCCAACCAAGCTCGGTCCAAAGCCAGAGCCAGTCGCTTTCGGGATGGATCGCGCGACGATCGCTGTAGGATGCGGCACGGAAAGTAGCGAAGATGTCTTCAAAATTGCCAAGACCGATGCCGACCCAGGGCGAGTCGCGAATGAGTTGAAAGACATCGGAAAAAATCCGCCATCGGAAATCGTTTGATATGTCAGCGCTGCCGAGATTGTGAAGGTGGAATCGTTCCAGCGTCTGGCCGCCAAAGAGAAGCAGGACAGTGAGTAGGAGAAGCAAAAACGAAACGACGAGCGCGATTCGCGACGGAGAACGCTGGCAGCAAACCGAGAACGCGCCAAGCCAGAGCGCGCTTCCGACGACGAGAATACCAATTCCGGCGCGCGAAAAATTCAGGGTGATCGCGGCAATCGTCAGGGAGAGCGCAACGCCCCAAAAGATCCAGCGTTTTCGTCCCTTACGAAGATCATCCTGGCCGCAGGCCAGAATCATGATCGCGGTCAGACCAAAAAGATTTCCGGTTTGGTTGCGATTCGGAAACGGCCCGAAATTGCGTTCATTGTGCCAAAATGGAGGACTGCCGTGCCGGAGCCAAAAAAGAATACAGATCGCAGCGAGAACGACGACGCCGGCGGTAAACAAACGAAGTTGGAGTCGCGCTTCACGCAATTCGAGCTGTTGGGCACAGACGACGTAGAGCCAGCTCAAGCCGGCGACGAGACTCAACAAACAAGTCAGCGTCATCCATGGCTGCGGACTCAATGTCGTTGGAAGTGAGATGCCAAGGTCGTTGACATAGGACGCACGCCACGGCGGTTGAAAAAACCAACTCGCCGGTAAAAAGGCGACCACGGCTGAAATCAAAAGCGCCAGCAGCACGAGATTGAGCGCGAGTCCGAGTGAAAAGCGCGGCGGGTTCGCGAGCAAATAAAGTCCAAGAAGCGCGACAACAATTCCCTCGCCCCATTTTTGCGTGCCGCCGCCAAGAAAACAGGCGAGCACCGGCAACAAGGCGATGAAGGCGTGACTCAGCCCACGACCCGGAGTGGCGTTGTGGCGCTCATGAGATGACCCTTCGTGCGTCGGATTCTGCATTACCTGCGGAAAACAGTGGTATGGGAATCGCTTTTACGTTGCGGAGCGAGCCGCTGGCGAAACTGAAATCTCATAAGCCCAAGAATCCTAGCACGAGTTGAAGGTCTGCGGCCATCGCGTACTCTCATGATCAGCGCGGCGGAATAGAACATGCTCACGCAACGGACGGAAGGACTTTACCGCCTCTTCCTGTTTTGCCAGATCATCATCGTCGCCACAATCTTCTGGCTCGGCGTCTGGATCATGGTCACATTTTATTCGCCAGGCGGCTCGCTGACCTGGGGCCGCTACAGCATTTACTGCGGCATGCTCGGGCTCGGATTGACTTTGGAAACGCTGAGCCGTTCCAAGAACTTTTTTCTGCAAAACGAATTGCTTCGCCCGCATCGGCTTAGTCTCCGGCAAACGGCCGCCAGCATCGGACTGCTCGTGCTTTATCTCGTTGCGGCCAAAGACGCATTCATTTCACGTGTATTTTTGTTCAATTTTGTGCCGTGACTCTATATTGCACTGCTCTTTTCGCATTATTATCTCCCTCGCTTTTGGCGTGGGGAATTTTCCGTCGTGAAGACAAAATAAATGTGGAAGCCACGTTAGCGCCGCGAGCCTCGGGAACCTGAGGTCCCTCCCCACATTGAAAAATTAGTTGCGTTCCGTAGTCTGTCGCATGCATGCGCGCGAACGGAAGATCGATAATCTCGAGTCCGGGTGGGGCTCGTTCGCGCGGCGGCACATCGGTCCGAATGAAGTCGAGACGGAAGAAATGCTTGGCACCGTCGGCTATCAAAATCTCGCTGCGCTGATCGACGCGACCATTCCAAAAAACATTCGACTGGATCGGCCATTAAATTTGCCGGAAGCGAAATCGGAAAGCGAAGCACTCGCCGAACTGCGCGCAATCTCGAAGAAAAACAAAATCGCGAAATCTTTCATCGGGGCTGGTTATTCTGACTCCATCACCCCGCCGGTAATTGAGCGGAACATCCTCGAAAACCCGGGCTGGTACACCGCTTACACACCGTACCAGGCCGAGCTCGCGCAAGGCCGGCTCGAAGCGTTGCTGAATTTTCAGACGATGATTGTTGATCTTAGCAAGCTCGACATCGCCAACGCGTCGATGCTCGATGAGGCCACCGCCGCCGCCGAAGCAATGACACTTTGTCACGCCGCCATTGCGGACCGGAAAACTTTTTTTGTTGCCGATGATTGCCACCCGGAGACGATCGAAGTTGTCCGAACTCGCGCGAAACCGCTCGGAATCGAAGTTAAGACCGACAATCACGCACGCTTCAAATTCGATAAATCGATTTTCGGCGCGCTCATTCAATATCCCGCGACCGATGGCGCGAACAGCCAACGGTTTGGAGTCCCGCTTGGTTTTGGCGGACCGCACGCGGCCTATTTTGCCACGCGCGATCAGTACAAACGCCACATGCCCGGCAGACTCGTCGGCGTTTCACACGACGCCGAAGGCCGACCTACATACCGACTCGCGTTGCAAACACGCGAGCAACACATCCGCCGCGACAAAGCCACGAGCAACATTTGCACCGCGCAGGTTCTTCTCGCGGTGATCGCCTCAATGTATGCGGTTTATCATGGTCCGCGCGGTCTGCGCGCAATCGCCGAGCGCGTTCATCGGTTAACGAGTCAACTCGCGGACGGACTTCGCGCACTCGGATTGAAAATCGCGCACGAAAACTTTTTCGATACGATCCGGATCGAAGTGGAATCGAGCGCGGTCACTTTGGAACACGCGCAAAAAGCGGGATGCAATTTGCGCGCGCTTGGACCGCGCGCCGTCGGGGTTTCATTCGATGAAACAACAACCGAGCGGGATATCGAAATCCTGGTGTCAATCTTTCGCGGCACACCGGTGCGCGATTTAGCTGATGACGACCTCGGCGAGCCGCCAATCCACATTCCGCATTCCGCAATCCGCAGTTCACAATTCTTAACTCATCCGGTTTTCAATGCGCACGACACCGAGACCGAGATGCTGCGGTATTTGAAAAAACTCGAGTCGCGCGATCTCTCGCTCTGTCATTCGATGATTCCGCTTGGGTCGTGCACGATGAAACTCAACGCGACCGCGGAAATGTTTCCGATCTCCTGGCCGGAATTTGCCAAACTGCATCCGTTCGCGCCTGATTCCCAAACGAGCGGCTACATCGAGATGTGCCAGCAATTGGAAAAATGGCTGGCGGAGATCACCGGTTTCGCCGCGGTTTCGTTGCAGCCCAATGCCGGCTCACAAGGCGAATACGCCGGCTTGCTCGCCATCCGGGAATATCACGCGTCTCGCGGCAAAGCGCATCGCAATGTTTGTTTGATTCCGACTTCGGCGCACGGAACGAATCCCGCCAGCGCGGTGATGGCCGGCCTCCAAGTTGTTGCGGTCGCGACATTAAAGGATGGCGATATCGATCTGGCCGATCTCCGCGCGAAAGCAGACGCGCATGCGCGCGACCTCGCCGCGCTGATGGTGACGTATCCGAGCACCCATGGCGTTTTCGAACCGACCATCCGTGAGATTTGCGAGATCGTGCACAAACACGGCGGCCAGGTTTACATGGACGGCGCCAATATGAACGCGCAATGCGGCCTTTGCCGTCCAGGCGATTACGGCGCCGACGTTTGCCATTTGAACCTGCATAAGACTTTTTGCATTCCGCACGGCGGCGGCGGGCCCGGTGTCGGACCGATCGGCGTAGCCAAACATCTGGTGCCGTTTCTGCCGGCTGTCGCTTCGTTGATTGCGGATGTCGAGCTTAACAAGCGCGTCGGACCTGTGGCGCAAGCGCCTTACGGCAGCGCCAGCATCCTCACGATTTCTTGGATGTACATCCGAATGATGGGGGCTGATGGTTTGAAGCGCGCAAGCGAGATCGCAATTCTCAGCGCCAACTACATCGCCAAGAAGCTCGATCCGCACTTCCCGGTTTTGTTCAAAGGCCAACGCGGCCTCGTCGCGCACGAATGCATTGTCGATCTTCGCCAATGGAAATCAGTGGGCGTTGAAGTGGAAGACGTCGCGAAGCGTTTGATGGATTACGGATTTCACGCGCCAACAGTTTCCTGGCCTGTCGCCGGCACCATGATGATCGAGCCGACTGAGAGCGAACCGAAACATGAGCTTGATCGTTTTTGCGACGCTATGATTTCAATTCGGGCCGAAATCGATGCGATCGCGAACGGAAAGGCCGATCGACAAAACAATTTGCTCAAAAACGCGCCGCATACCGCGCGACAAATTGCTTCCGAGAAATGGGACCATGCTTACTCGCGCGAGCAGGCCGCGTTCCCCGCGCCGTGGACGCGCGAACACAAATTCTGGCCGTCGGTTGCAAGGATCGACAACGTTTACGGCGACCGGAATTTATTCTGTTCCTGCCCGCCAATCGAAGATTTCGATTTGGAAAAACGCTGAAAGATTTCTCGGCTTCGCTCCGAATGGACAAGGAACGAAGGCGCTGATGACATGATTCGAATAGGGACTGCTCTGATGGTCGCGGCCGTCGTGTCGTTTTTTTCTCTGCATTTTTATGCGCATCACGTTTGGAATGCGGTGCCGACTGGAACAACGATCGATCGAATTGTTGTTGAAAAATCAGCGCGTCGATTGTCGATCTTCGCCAACGGCAAGGAATTGAAAACGTATCGGGTTGCGCTCGGTCGCAATTTCATCGGTCCAAAACGGGAGGAAGGAGACATGAAAACGCCGGAGGGCATTTACAAGATCGACGGGCGCAATCCGCAAAGCAGCTTTCACCTCGCGCTGCACATTTCTTATCCGTCCGATGAGGACAACGCCCGAGCTGCCGAGCGCGGCTTGCCGGCCGGATTCGACATCATGATTCACGGAATCCAAAATGGGCGCGGCTGGATCGGTGCCTTTCACCGCCGGCACGATTGGACTGCCGGTTGCATCGCGCTGACCGACGAGGAAATCGAAGAGCTTTGGCGCGTCACGCCGGACGGAACGACAGTCGAAATTCGACCTTAAATACTGCAGGAAATTTAAGCTTCGGAAGCAAGCTCGGGTTCGCGATCGACCCGGGTCGGAACCAATCGCAAGGCCGAACCGTTCTTTTCGTCGGAAACTTCGTCGCCTTGTTCGTGATACTCGGCGTCGGCGTTCACCTGCCAGAGATCGTAAAGCTTGGCGTCGGCCAGGATATTTTCGACGCACAACATCGCCGTCATCATGGCGTGGTCCTGGTTGTTGTATTTGTGCATCCCGTTTCGGCCGACAAGGTGCAAATTCGGATAACGGGTGTCCAACTCCTGTCGGATCGCGGCCACATGCAACGCGTAGTCGTCATCGTAAACCGGATATGCTTTTTTCTGGCGAACAACCGTTCCGTCGACAACGTCGCCTTCCTGGGAAAGGCCGATCTGGATCAGCTCGCGCTTCGCCAGCTCAATCAAATCTTCGTCCTTGGATTCCCAAAGGCCGTCGCCTTCGAAACAGAAGTATTCCAAACCGTAACAGGCTTTGTCCGGATCCGGCACCATTTCAGGCGACCAGGACTTGAAATTTTGGACGCGTCCAACTTTGACTCGTGGATCGTGGATGTAGATCCAATTGTCGGCGAATTTGTTTCGTTCCTTCAAAATCAGCATCACGGTCAGGAAATCGCGGTACTTGAGACTTTCCGCCGCGCGCCGGGTGCGATCGGAAACTTCCGGACGAATCCCGCAAACCAATTCGCGCATCGGCGCGGAGGAAATCACATGTTCGGCTTCGACCAAATGGAGATTTCCCTCTCGATCCTTGAATTGAACGGTCCATGTCGATGTTGTCTCGTCGAAGGCGCAGCCGTTAACGCGCGCGGCCATTTCTATTTTGCCG
>WNGH01006012.1_pt1 | contig 14896 bp, 16 predicted proteins | sample 5400631 | NCBI WGS metagenome assembly WNGH01 (sample SAMN13153373, study PRJNA577476) | soil metagenome | isolation source: 115 cm soil or saprolite under Garry oak tree replicate 1 | place: USA:California | collected 2016-06-15
TGGATCGTCGAGTTGTTGATGAAATCGCCGCCGCTCTCGAAATCGGTCGTGCTGAGGATGAACTTGAACCACACATTCAGGAGCAGGCCGACGCTGTCCTCGAGCAGGTGGGCGAGGATGAGGTTCGGGTGGACGAGCGTGTACAGGTAGCCTTCGATGCGGCCGAGCTCGTCGTAGAGCGCCTTCAGAAACGAGAGGTCCACGGCTCAGTGCGTCGGGACCGAGCTCGTGAGAATGCCGACCAGCGAGCTCGCGACCTCGACGCCTATCGTGCCGACGACGATGCGCGAGATCCACTGCTTGGCGGCGAGGGCGGACTTGGATTCGACGGCCGTGATCTTCCAGATGAATGCCCCGATGAACGCCAACGCGCCGATCGAACCGACGAGCGCCTGGCCGATGTGGATCCACGTGGTGATCAAATCCGTGATCGGTGTGATGTTTGGGACCGAGTCGAGAAAGAGCATGCGAACCTCCAGGCGTTTTGAGTCGGGAGGCTAGGAGACGGGCTGCAGGACTGGAACCCCGGTTGTTAAGACTGCGCAGGGCGGCAGCCATGGCCGAGACTAGGCGCGAGATGTCGCGCGAACTCTCGAAATCACGCCCGAACCTGTATCACCGACTTCGCGGTTCTCTGAGCAAAGGCTTGGTCGGTGCGCGAGTAGGGCGATTGGAGGCTTTGCGGGAAGCAACCCTCGACCTTCTCGCCCAGGCTCTTGAGGCCCGTGACCAGCTGATCGCGAGCCACAGTGCGCGTGTGGCAGACCTCGCTGCACGGCTGGCGCAGCAGGTCGATCCGGGCCTCAGAAATGTCGAACTTGTCCGCATGGCAGGCATGCTTCACGATCTCGGGGTGATCGGCGTCCGAGACGACATCCTCAACAAACCCGGACCGTTACGTGAGGACGAGTGGAAACTCATGCGACGTCACGCCGACATCGGAGCTGACCTGATTCGATGGCACCCAGCCCTGGCCGCCGCTACGCCGCTTGTGCGCCATCACCACGAGCGCTGGGATGGCAGCGGCTATCCAGCCGGACTGAGTGGCGATGTAATACCAATGGGCGCGCGCATAGTCGCGGTGGGCGAGTCGTTCGATTTCATCACGCATGATTGGCCCTATCGCGCCAATCCGCTGGCCCCCCTGGATGCGATACGGGATATCACCGAGCACTCCGGGTCGTGGTACGACCCAACCGTCGTCGACGCGCTTCGCGCTCTCTACCGCTAGGCACGGATCCCTATCGCTGCTTTTATGGCATACACAGGAACGCGCCGATAAAGGCAAGCGCACCGATGGATCCGACAAGCGCCTGGCCGATATGGATCCAGGTGTTGATCAGGTTGGTGATGGGCGTTATGTCGGGGTCGCCGGAAAGGAAAATCATGTCGTGCCTCCAGGTCTTTTCGCGGCACGCTACCGGCCGCCGAGGCGCGCAAGAACCCAGGTTGTTAAGGCCAAGAGCACTTGGCCGGCACCGGCCAAATCGGTCAAGGACTAGGCGACCAGATCTTGTCCTTATGGTGAAGTCGGACGTTTGGGATTGAACGCTGGTGGTTACCGGTCTTAGGAAGCGACTGGCTGCCTACCGGCCGCTGCCTTGACGTTCCGCCCCGGCAGCGCGAGTCCTCATGGCGACTCGACAGAACCGCTCGCCAGGTGCGCAGCTGTTGCGCGCTGACCGAAGGCCCAGTTTCGCCACGTCAACCACCCTCCCAGTGCGACGAGGATAAGCGCGTTGATGCCGTGCAGACCCGCCACCGCAGGGACTCCCAGGAAACCGACAACGGCGAGGGCGAACTGGATCACCAACAACGGCAAAAGCAACACCGTCAGACCAGTCGTCCTCCACGGATAGCGTGCGCCTAACGAGAGGCAAATGAGAATCAGTATCGTCGGCGGAATGACAAACACTCCATTGGCCGCGTGAACCGCGGAGAAGAATTCCACATTCTGGACGGTTGTCGGCATGACCTCGGCGTTCGCTGCGCCCGCGACCTCTTTGCCCGTGGTGGTGAACATCGACGCCGCGATTACGTAGAACTGAGTCAGGAATTCAATTTGCAGCAGCACACCGCCGACTGAGTACGCCTTCCGGAACATGGTCACACGCATCTCCTATCCGCGAACTGTAGGCCGGGGCAGCGGCAGTGGGCGGCCATCACCACGACGCCACGGCTGCGTTCATGGCCTACACAGCAAGGCGCCGATAACGCACGCGCACCGATGGATCCGACAAGCGCCTGGCCGATATGGATCCAGGTGTTGATCAGGTTGGTGGTGGGCGTGAGTCGGGGTCGCCGGCGAGGAAAGGCAATTGGTCACCTCCAGCTTTTTCGCTGAAGGTGGGAACCCGATTCGCGGACTGGAACCGCTTGTTAGGCCGAGATCCCGGTCAGGTCCTCAATGTACCGACGAAGGTCCCCTTGAATCCCATGCCCTTGATCGTGGCGCGACGTAGCTGAGATTCGCTCCACCACGGATGCCAATCACGGTGGTCGGGTCGAGCGCACAGGCCAGAAGAGGGGGAGCTCAGGCTTTCGGGGGCCTCGCCCGTTCCGACGAGTCGGTCCACGCCTTGTGCAGCTTGTCGGAGGCCACATACCGCACCGACCTCCCTCCTCCCTGCTGATCGAGCCAACCATCGCGGCGAACGCGCTGCAGGTCCTGGACCGCCGTTGGGCTTGCGATGTCCGCCTCGCGTCGGTAGTCGGCATTTGTCACCGGCAAGCCGAGCAGCGCCTGGTCGAGCGCGACCACAAATCGCTCCGGATACCGGTGCTCGGTGGCAAGCCTGGTGCAGAAGTCGTGCCGTGCATACGCAATCCGCACCCACTGCTCGCGATCGGTCGCCTCCGAGACGTGGGCATCGATGCAGAACTCGACCCAGCTGGATACATCCCGCGTTGGATCGAAGGCCGCGCCCTGAACCTCTTCGAGGACCGCGAAGTACTCGCGCGTGTGGCGTCCGAGATAGGGCTCGATGGAGACGAACTCGGGGCGCAGCAGCCCCTCTTTCGCGAGCACAAGGGACTGGACGACTCGCGCCAGCCGGCCGTTCCCGTCGCGAAACGGATGGATCGAGACCAGGTTCAGATGCGCCATTGCGGCGCGCACCACGGGATGGCGTGACACGTCGCCCGATTCCAGCCACGTGGCCGACTCGCTGACCAGGTCCGGGACGGCGGCCGCCTCGGGAGGGCGGTACGGTTCCCGGCCGGGTCCGCGGGTGACGAAGACCGACGCGTCGCGCAGGCGCCCGGGCCTTGCCTCGGCCTGCGGATGGCAGATCAGGAAGTGGAGCTCGAGAATCGTCTGCCGCGACCAGTGGAAGTGCGGGTCGTCCGCCAGCGCGCCGACGCGGTCCATCGCCTGGCCGTAGGCGGCGATGATCCGCTGGGTTTCTTCAGACGCCTGAGCTGGGTGCCCGCCCGCAAGGATCTCGAACGCGGCCTCGACGCTCGTGCCGTAACCCTCGATCGACGTGGAACCCACGCTTCCGCCGCCGCCAGCCGGCGGAGGGTACCGGTCCATGGCTGGGCTGACTCGCCGAGGTGGCGCGCCAGGTAGCGGCGCAGCTCGTCCAGCCTGGTCAGCCGGCTCTCGAGCTCGCGCGACTTGGGCGGTATCGGAAAGATCGCCATGGCAGCAGCTTAGCTGAATAAACGATTATTCGCCTATGTGTCGAATTCGGGCCTCCACCCCGTCGAGGAGGATCTCGAGGGCTGAGACAGGCTTTCCGACCAGCTCGGGTGCGGGCGGTGCGGCACCGGCCGGCCGCATTTTTGGCGTGTACGTATCGAGGCTCAGGTCGACCGCGCCGCTGCTGACATCGAGGTCAAACCTGTCTTGCGCCTCCAAAGCCCCCTCGCTTTGCCAGTGCACGTCGGAGATCACAACCTTGGTTGAAAAGTCGTCCAGCTTCAGCTTCACCGCGCCGGTATGGGCGACCGCGACCACGGCCGCGGCGCGTGGCCGGTGCAGCGACACGTTGACGACGCCGCTGGAGATGTGGATCGGCACGAGACCCGTTGGCTCCGGCAGGAAGCACTCAAGGTTGGCGGCCCCGCTGTCGACGTGGATCTCGCGCACGTCCAGGCCGCCAACATCGAGGACCGTGTTCCAGGTCGGCGCCTGGACTTTGAATTTCCATGGGCGGCGCGGGTTCAGCTCGATCTCTCCCCGACCGACACCACGGAGACGGCGCACCACCACCTGTTCGCCGCGCACGATCGCCGGCGCCGCCCCGCTCTGGTCAGGCGGAACGCGGAACAACGCCTGCATGTCGGGCGGGCCCGCCCGCAGGATGACGCCGCGCGAGCCGGAGTCAATCGCGATGGATGCGGGAACGCTGCTGTCGGCGGTCGGCCGCTCGGCCGGAGCCCGCGTCGAAAGGGCACTGGTCATCACCATCTGGGCTACCTCGCCCGCCTCGTCCGCCCTCAGTCCGGCCGTCACAAGCTGCGCCCGGATGTCGGCGAATACAGCGCTCTGCTCGAGTGCTTCGGGAACCTCCAGCAAGACACGGGTTGCGTCCTGCTGAGCCGACACACGGCGGCGCAGCGACTCGGCGCTCGCCAAGACCGTCTGCCGCCAGCCGGCGCCGCGGCGCCCGCGCGGAGTGCTCGCCAGGATCGATTCCGCCAGAAGCTCCAGCAGCTCCCGCCGGTCGCGCACGTGCCAGTACAGGGAAGCCGCCTTCACCTGGAGACGGTTGGCCAGCGACCGCATCGACAGGGCGTCGAGACCGTCTTCGTTAATCAGCTCGAGCGCCGCCGCGACCAGTCGGTCGCGCGTGAGGCCTTGCTGCTTCTCCTCTTCCGGGCTCAATTTCGTGATTCTCCTCTATGTGCGGTAGTTGTGCTTGCATTCCTAACGATGTTAGGTGTAATCTAGCGCAAGTAGCCTAACACCGTTAGAGAAGGAGAATTCAAATGCCTACTACGGAAGCGCGACGCTGGCGGCTCAAGGGCCCAGAGATGGAAGGTCCGATTGCGCGGTGGTACGCCCGCATCCGCGGCTCGCAGAGTCAGCTCGACGCGTACGAGAAACAGGCCGCCCTGATCACGGCCGGCGTCCCAAGCGGAGCACGGGTGCTCGAAGTTGCGCCCGGTCCGGGATACCTGGCGATTGAGATGGCACGCCTCGGAAGGTTTCAGGTGACAGGCATCGACATCAGCCGGACGTTCGTCGAGATCGCCGCGCAGAACGCTCGCAACGTGGGTGTCATCGTCGATTTTCGCCACGGCGACGTGGCGCGGATGCCGTTCGAGTCCAATTCCTTCGACCTGGTCGTCTGCCAGGCCGCGTTCAAGAACTTCGCCTTGCCGCGCCGAGCGCTCGCCGAGATGCACCGCGTCCTCCGCGACGGCGGGACCGCGGTGATCCAGGACATGAGCAGGGACGCATCTCACGCCGACATCGACCGCGAGGTGGACGGGATGAGCCTCGGATGGCTCAACGCCTTCACGACGAAAGCAACGCTGGAGATGCTCAAGCGTCGCGCGTACGCACCGACCCAGTTCGAGCGCCTCGCCTCGCAGAGTCCATTCGGGACATGTGACATCAGGACCAAAGGGATCGGCCTCGAGGTGCGGCTCACAAAGGAGGAGGAGAGGTGACGAACGTTCGCAATCATCCGATGGCCGCACTGAGCGTGCTCGTGCTCGGCCTCTTCATGACGCTGCTCGACCTGACCATTGTCAACGTCGCAATCCCGTCGATCCTCGACGGGTTGCACGCCAGCCTCGACCAGGTCCTGTGGGTGCTCAACGCCTACAGCCTGCTCTACGCGGTGCTCTTGATCACATCGGCGAGGCTCGGCGACATCCACGGTCCGCGCAAGATGTTTGCGATCGGCGTCGTCATCTTCACGGTCGCGTCCGCGTTCAGCGGGTTGGCCCAGGATCCGACACAGCTGATCCTGGCGCGCGCGCTGCAGGGCCTCGGCTCAGCGGTGCTTGCTCCGCAAAGCCTGCCCTTGATGATGTCTCTGTTCCCGGTGGAGAAGCGCGGCGGCGTCTTCGCCATCTACGGCGTGATAGCCGGCCTCGCTGTCATCGCCGGACCCACCGTCGGCGGATATCTCGTCACCCACTTCGGCTGGCGCTCGATCTTCACCGTGAACATCCCGATCGGAGTGATCACGTTCGCGCTCGCCTTGCTGCTGATCCCTGACCTGCGGCCAGGACGCAAGCACCGGCTCGACATCTTCGGTGTCGCGCTCGCGACAGCAGGCCTTCTCGGCGTGATCTATGGCCTAATCGAGGGCCAGCGCTACGACTGGGGGGTCGTGACCGGCTTCATCACGATTCCCGAAATCATCGGCGCGGGCCTTGTGCTGTTCGCCGTCTTCCTCTACCACCAGGCGCGCCGGAACCGTCAAAAGGACGGTGAGCCGCTCCTTCCCTTCGAAGTGTTCAAGGACCGTAACTTCACGCTCATGACCCTGGTGATGGCGGCCATGGGTTTTGCGATCCTTGGCATCTACCTGCCACTGACCATCTACATGCAGTCCGTACTGGGGTTGAGCCCCATCGACGGGGGCCTCACGCTGGCGATTCAGCCTCTGGCCATGTTCTTCTCGTCAGGTATCGCGAGCGGTCTTGTCCAGAAGGTGAACGGCAAGTACCTGCTCATCCCGGGTCTGCTCGCTCTGGCTGCCGGCACGGGCTACATCGACTGGGCCGCCCAGGCCCACGCCGGCCGCTGGGATTTCACGCCGGGTCTCATCCTCAGCGGCCTCGGTATGGGGTGCATCTGGACCCCGGTGTTCACCATCGGTACCCGCGACCTGCCGGCCCATCTCGGCGGCGTGGCCTCGGGCGTCATCAACACGATCCAGGAGATGGGAGGGGTGTTCGCCAGCGCAGTGGTCGGCGCCTTCCTGCAGAACCGCCTCGCGCTCGCGCTTCACGACCGCGCGGTCGCCGCGTCGAGCCAGCTGCCTGACCAGTATCGGCAATCCTTCGTCGATGGTTTCAGCAATGCGGCGCACACTGGACTCGAGGTCGGAGCCGGACAGTCCGGCACCACGCTGCAGCTGCCCGCCCAGGTCCAGGCTCTCGCGCATTTCGTCTTCACTCACGCTTTCGTCGACGCGATGCACCCGACGATGGTCCTGCCGATCGTGGTGCTCGTGCTCGCCGCTTCGGCCGCGGTTTTCGTTCGGGGCCGCAAGCCCGTGGTCTTGGCCATCCACGAGGAGGAAGCGGCCGTGGCCTAACCTTCTTGGTGATGGCCAAAAAGCTCGCCGATTACGAGGCCAAACGCGATTTCAAGCGCACACCCGAACCCGGCGCCAAGGTCCCGCGCACCCAGACCAAGGCGCCGCGGTTTGTGGTCCAGGAGCACCACGCCCGGCGGCTCCACTGGGACTTCCGGCTCGAGAAAGACGGCGTCGGTGTTTCGTGGGCGGTCCCCAAGGGCATCCCGCCCGACCCCAAGAAGAACCACCTGGCGGTCCACGTCGAGGACCACCCGCTCGAATACTTCAAGTTCGCCGGCGAGATACCGAAGGGCGAGTACGGCGGGGGCCAGGTGTTGATCTGGGACGAAGGAACCTACGAGCCCGTCAAGTGGTCGGATCGCGAGGTGATGGTCATCCTTCACGGGAAGCGACTGCAAGGCCGCTACGTTCTCTTTCAGACCCGCGGCAAGGACTGGATGATCCACCGCATGGATCCGCCGCAGGATCCCGACCGCCAGCCGATGCCGGACAAGATCGTGCCGATGATGGCCAAGCTAGACGACAAGGTTCCTCGGCCCGATGACGCCTGGGGGTACGAGTTCAAGTGGGACGGCATCCGGTCACTCGCCTATGTCGAAGGCGGGCGCGTGCGGCTCCAGAGCCGCACCGGCGAGGACATCACGCCGCGCTATCCGGAGATCCATCCGATGGGCCGCGCACTCGGCTCCGCCGAGGTCATCCTCGACGGCGAGATCGTCGCCCTCGACGACAAAGGCCGGCCGAGCTTCGAGGAGATCCAGCAACGTATGGGACTGACCGCGGACACAGAGATCCGGCGGAAGATGAAGGAGGTTCCCGTCACGTACATGGTCTTCGACCTGCTCTGGCAGGACGGCCACTCGCGGATGGAGGAGCGCTATGCCGACCGCCGCATGGCGCTGGCGCGCCTCAAGCTCGCCGGCCCGTCATGGCAGACGCCTCCTTTCGAGAAGGGGGCGGGCCAGACGATGCTCGAGGCGAGCGCCAAGGCCGGCCTCGAGGGCATCATGGCCAAGGGGCTGGACTCGAAGTACGAGCCCGGACGCCGAAGCGGCGCCTGGGTCAAGGTCAAGAATCGCAACCGGCAGGAGCTCGTGATCGGCGGTTGGCTCGACGGCGAGGGCAAGCGCCAGGGCTATCCGGGAGCGCTGCTGGTCGGCTACTACAAGGAGGGGAAGCTCGTCTACGCGGGAAAAGTAGGCACAGGTTTCACCGACAAGATCCTGGACGAGCTGAACGCGAGGCTGAAGCCCCTTGCCGTCAACAAAAATCCCTTCGAGGCAGGGGCCGCGCCTGCTCGCGCCGCGCACTTCGTGAAGCCGAAGGTCGTCGCCGAGTTCGAGTTCGTGGAGTGGACGCGCGGCGGGCAGCTCCGGGCGCCGGCGTTCAAAGGGTTCCGCTTCGACAAACCTGCCCCAGAGGTAATTCGCGAAGGTGGCTAAAGAAACATCGGTCGAGGTCAAGATCGAGAGTCGCAACCTCAAGCTCACCAACCTCGAAAAGGTGCTTTACCCGGAAGTCGGGTTCACCAAGGCGCAGGTCATCGACTACTACACGCGCATCGCGCCGGTCCTCCTTGCCCACACACGCGACCACCCTCTGACGCTGAAGCGATATCCCAACGGCGTCGACGGCCAGTTCTTCTACGAGAAGAACTGCCCCAAGCACCGGCCGGACTGGGTGCAGACCGCGACCGTGTGGAGCGGCGGCAACAACCGCGACATGTACTACTGCCTCGCGCAGGACCTGCCCACGCTGGTATGGCTCGCCAACCTCGCCACGCTCGAGATGCACACCTCGCTCTCGCTCTGCAGCAAGCTCCCCGAGCCACGCACCCTGGTCTTCGACCTCGATCCAGGTCCGCCGGCGACGATCGTCGAATGCTGCCGGATCGGGCTGATGCTGCGGGAAGTGTTCGCCGAGCATGGCCTCGACTGCTGCGCCAAGACCTCGGGATCCAAAGGCCTCCAGCTTTACGTCCCGCTCAATACGAAGGTCACCTACGTCGAGACGAAGGTCGTCTCGAAAGGCCTCGCGCAGTACTTCGAGGAAAAGCATCCCGACCTTGCCGTCCACAAGCAGCTGAAGGAGCTGCGCACGGGACGCGTCCTGATCGACTGGAGCCAGAACGACGAATACAAGACGACGGTCAACGTCTACTCGCTGCGCGCGCGCGCGCGGCCCACCGTTTCGACTCCGGTTTCCTGGGACGAGGTCGAGAAGTGCCTGAAGGCGAAAGACCCGAGCCTACTGGTGTTCGATTCCGAGCAGGTCCTGAAGCGGGTCGAGAAGCTGGGTGACCTGTTCGAGCCGGTGGTCAAGAAGAAGCAGAAGCTGCCGGCCTCGCTGATCAAGGCCATGGGCGGCGCCTCGGCCATCGACAAGATGGCCAACCGGAGGCGCGGCGGAGGAAGGCGCTACCCGCCGCAATGAACAGACCCCGCGTCGTCATCGCGGGAGCGGGATTCGGCGGGCTGACATGCGCGCGGGCGCTGAAGCACGCGCCGGTCGACGTCCTGCTTGTCGACCGCAACAACTACCACCTGTTCACTCCGCTGCTGTACCAGGTGGCCTCGGCGCTGCTGGATCCGGGTGAGATCGCGCGCCCTGTCCGGCAGCTGATCCGCCCGCTTCACAACGCCGACTTCCTGCAGGCGTCGGTCACCGGCGTCGACCTCAAGGACCGCCGGCTGCTCACAGATCACGGCCCGCTTCAGTACGACTACCTCGTCCTGGCGACGGGCGCGCGGACCGACTACTTTGGAAATGCGTCACTCGCCGCGCACACGCTGGGCCTCAAGGAGCTCGACGAGGGGTTGGCGATTCGCAACCACATCCTCAGCCAGTTCGAAGCCTCGCGCTGGACGACTGATGCGTCGGAGCGGCGTCGTCTGCTGACGTTCGTGGTCGCAGGTGGGGGCCCGACCGGGGTGGAGATGGCAGGCGCGATCTCGGAGTTGATCCGGCTGGTGCTCCGGAAGGATTATCGAGATCTCGACACAAACGAGGTCCGGGTGGTGCTTATAGAGGCGGCGCCACATGTGCTTGTCCAATTTGTGCCGTCCCTCCGGCACGCCGCCCTTCGCTCGCTCGAACGCAAGGGCGTCGAGGTGATGCTGCAGACCAAGGTCGATGCGGTCACGGAGGAATCCGTCAACCTCGCAGGAAGTCACGAGATCCCCGCCGGAACCGTGATCTGGACCGCCGGCGTCAAAGCGTCGGAGATCGGCCGAACGACCGGTGCGCCGCTGGTGCGGCAGGAGCGAATCAAGGTCGCTGACACGTTGCAGATGCCAGGACATCCCGTCGTGTTCGTGATCGGGGACTTGGCCGGGGCGCAGCACGGGGGAGCGCCACTTCCGATGCTCATTCCCGTCGCGATGCAGGCCGGACGGCATGTCGGGGAATCGATCGCAGACATGGTGAGCGGCGGAGGCGCGAAGGCCTTCCGTTACAAAGATCCAGGGATCATGGCGACGATCGGACGCAACTCGGCCGTCGCCCAGCTCAGCTGGCTGCACCTCTCGGGATTTCCCGGCTGGCTGTTTTGGCTCGGCGTCCATCTCGTCAACGTGATCAGCTTTCGCAGCCGGCTGGTGGTCCTGGTCAACTGGGCGTGGGAATACCTCTTCTACGATCGGCCTGTCCGGCTCATCGTGCGTGCCCGGCAATGATCCGAGTCATCGCGGTTGTCGCCGCGGCGCTGGTCGTGGCATGCAGTGGAACGGCCAACGTCGATGGTGCCAAGGTGCTTCGGGACGGTGGAGCCGCGATGGCACAGCTGAAGACGGTCGCCGCGACATTGAAGGTCACGAAGGGAGCGATCACGATCCAGGGCTTCACGCTGATCAGCGCGAAGACGTCGGTCCGGTTGCCCGCTGACAGCGACACCACCTACACCGTCAAGGAACAAGACGTATCGATCGGCCTCGAGGTGGTCATCACCTCCGGCCACGTTTACCTTCATGTCCCGTTCTCCTCCTTCCAGGAGGTGACCGGCGACCAGGCGACGGCGTTTCCCGATATGGCCAAGCTGTTCGACCCAGCCACTGGCTTGCCAGCGGTGATCCCGCAGGGTACGGGTCCGAAATATGTATCCACGGACCAGGTCGCCGGCCAGGACACTTATCAAATCGCCACGTCGTACACCGCCGACCAGGTGAGGAGCTTGCTCCGCGAGCTGAGCTCTGACAGCGCCGTCGCAGCGCATGTGTGGGTGGGAACGTCGGACCACCTGATTCGCAAAGCGACGCTCGACGGAGCATTCGGAGACGGTGGCAAGGAATCGGCGGTCGAAGTCACGATCAGCAACTTCAACGGCATGGTGAGCATCACCTCTCCGACCCCTTGAGCCGCCGACCCCTCCTGCTGGGCCTGGCGGGGGCTGCGCTCTTCGTCGCCGCGCTGGACGCGTACGTGGTCGTCACGTTGCTGCCAGCGATGGTGGGCGACGTCGGCATCACCATCGAACGATTCGAGCAGGCGACGCCGATCGTGACGGGATTCCTTGCCGGCTACGTGGTCGCCATGCCGCTCCTCGGCGCCTATTCCGACGCGCGCGGAAGGATTCCTGTGTTACTCGCTTGCCTGGCCGCGTTCGCTCTGGGGTCGGTGATCACCGCCACGTCGGGGCTCTTTGGATTGGCCGGGCTGCCCTGGCTGGTGGGCGGCCGCTTCATCCAGGGCCTGGGAGGAGGTGGGCTGGTTCCGCTGTCCCTCGCCCTGGCGGCTGACCTGTATCGCAATCGTTCCCGCGCCGTGGCTCTGGGTTCGGTGGCAGGGCTGCAGGAGGCGGGAAGCGTGTTGGGTCCCATCTACGGCGCGACGCTCGCCGCCGCCGCGGCCAGCGCCGGCGGCTGGCGGTTTGTGTTCTGGATCAACCTCCCGCTGGCAGGTCTATGCGCCGCGGGCCTCTTTGCGGCCAGGAGGGCCGACAGCACGGCGCCGGCCGGAAAAACCAAGATCGACTGGATCAGCGCGCTTGTCCTCGGGGCCGGCCTGGGGGCGCTTGTGTTGGCCCTCTACCCTGACGACCCGGAGCATCGCACGCTCAACGCGCTGGTCCTTCCGGCGGGCCTCGCCGCTGTGCTTCTTCTCGGAGCGTACGGATGGCGGCAAGTCCGGCAGCTTGAGCCGTTGATCCCACGCGATCTTCTGCGCAGCCGGAGCTTTCGCGGCGCGACGGCGGCGAACGTCCTGCTCGGGGCAGCGCTCATGGTGGCGCTCGTCGACGTTCCGATCCTTGGCCGCCTCGTGTTCAATCTCGACGCGCTGGACTCGGGATTGCTTCTAACTCAGTTCCTCCTCGGCGTCCCCATCGGAGCAGTCGCTGGCGGATTTCTAGCCGGACGATCGGGCAACCGCGTCACCGCCGCGGCGGGCCTCGTGCTTTCGGCGTTCGCGTTCATGCAGATGTCGAGGTGGAGCGCCAACGAGCTCTCGTTCCACCTCGGACCGATCCGGGAGGCCGACATCGCGCTGGCGATTTGCGGCTTCGGCTTCGGATTGGTCATCGCACCGCTCACCGCCGGCGTGCTCGCCCTGACGCGAGGCGAGAGCCACGGCCTCGCGACAAGCCTGGTTGTGATCGCGCGCACCATGGGCATGCTGGTCGGGTTGTCCGCTCTGACCGCGTTCGGGCTCTACCGCTTCCGTCAGATCCTGGGCACGCCGGTCTTGATCGACCCCGACGTTCGCGAGCGCGTGAAGCACCTCGAGCGCTTGGTCGCCGCGGCCTTCCTTCAGGAGTATCGCGAGATCTTCGTCATCGCGGCGGCGCTCTGCGCGCTCGCAGCACTGGTTATCGCTTGGTCGCTACCGCCAGCACGTACGAGTGGTGGTACCTGAAAGCGTCGTCGGGGTCGCCGAGACTCGCCATCGCGGCCTCGACCTCGGCCTCCAGCTCGTCTCGATAGCGTGGGCCAAGAGAGCGGATGAGCGTGAAGGGGAGCGGGCCCGCGCCGGCCATCAGCTCAGTCCAGTCGCGGGCGTCCTTGGCCCGCCCGCCGGTGACCATCTCGGTGACCTTGGTGACGTCAAAGCCCGCCGCGCCCAGGAGCTGGGGCAGCACGTCGGGCTCCCCAAACCGCGAGCGGTCAGAGCTGTAGCGGGGCAGGCTGAGGTAGTGCCGGCGCGCGAGCGGCGCGAGGCCCTGGAAGAAGAGGTCCTGGGCGCGGGTGCTCAGGCTGCGCCGCTGGCACGACACGGCCAAGCGGCCCCCCGGCCGCAGTACCCGATTCGCCTCGGCGAGGGCCGTCATCGGGTCGGCGAAGTAGGCGAGCGCCTCCCCCATGGTGACCAGGTCGAACATCCCCGGGCGGAAGACTAAATGCTCGGCGGCCATGCCGACGAACTGCACATTCTTCGTTTTGTGTGCACGCGCGATCGACAGCATGTTTTCCGACAGGTCGATCCCCATGACGAGGCCGGGGCTGACGCGCGGCGCAACAAGGTGGGCGACAAGGCCGGTGCCTGTGCCCACGTCCAGCACGAGCTCGTGCTTGATCGGGGCCGCTAGGTCGACCAAGCGCCCGGCCACCCTCGCGTGCTGGCCGCCGGCCCAGGTGTCGTAGACGGGGGCAATGCGATCGAAGAAGTCGACCAAGTGGTCGACCATCTCACCGGAAGAATCGGGGTTCATCAAGGCCACGGTTTTGATTGCCTAACCTTTGTCGACGTCTACGGGCACGGCTGTTACGATGCTAGCTCCCTTAAATCCGGATTCCCCTGAATTGGGGATCACAGTATGGAAAAAGCATCGGAGGAATCCATGACTCAAGCAGAAAAAACCGCGGTTCAGGGGTCCAGCGCGGCGAACGGCGGCAATAACGTCGTCAGCCTCGGCCCGCGCGACATCCTGCAGGGCCGCCTCGAGATCCAGGGCGACCTCAAGATCGCGGGCAACGTCGAGGGCGACCTCAAGGCGAGCGGCGACGTGACCATCGATTCCGGCGCCACGATCCAGGCCTCTATCGAGGGAGCGAACGTCCAGGTCCGCGGGCAGGTCAACGGGAACGTCACCGCCAAGCGGCGCCTGACCCTGGGCGGGTCCGGCCGGCTCAACGGGGACGTCAAGGTCGGCCGCCTAACGGTCGAAGACGGCGCCTCATTGAACGGCAACGTCACGATGTCGCCGGAAAAGGGCTAAGCCAGAGCGGGCAAACCCCCGCCATGTTCGGCGCGCCGAACAGCGGGCAGCACCACCGTCTCGACGTAACGCTTCATCGCGTCCATCGCGCCATGGACAAGACGCCACTGGAGCTGCGCGAGGACCACCTGTTCGCGGTTCAGCTCGGCGAGGCGCGCGCGCCAGAACGTGCTGTTCAGGTTGAGGCCGGGAATCGGACCACGCAGCGCCGGGCCCACACCCGGGAAATCCGGCAGGGCCGAGCTGGCGTCCGCCGAGTCGCCGGGCAGCTCGATCGAAGGTGAGATGACGACCTGCCTGGACGCATTGGCGAGCATGCTCCAGGCGAATACGACCAGAAACGCCACGACGAGGAGCTCGGCGGCGACCAACCAGGTGAGCGGAGAGCGGATCAACTTGCGCATGACGCCACGCTAGGCGCGGCGATCGGGGATCGAAACTCTGGTTGTTAAGGGCGCATCGTGCGCAGCGCAACAAGGCCGCGCTCGATGGTGTCGAGCTTCTTGGGAAAGCTGAACCT
>WNGH01015391.1_pt1 | contig 14889 bp, 14 predicted proteins | sample 5400631 | NCBI WGS metagenome assembly WNGH01 (sample SAMN13153373, study PRJNA577476) | soil metagenome | isolation source: 115 cm soil or saprolite under Garry oak tree replicate 1 | place: USA:California | collected 2016-06-15
GCGACCGAGAGCGCCAGGGCTATCGCCAGGGACTTGCTCATGGGGTTAGGAGTGAGACAGATCGGTCTAGGGATTGGTTGCGGGGCTGTAGCTCTCCATGCGGATCCGCCACACCCCGTCCGCCTCGCGGCGCCAGACCTTCAGGAACTTCCCCCGGAACCGCTCCTCATGACCCGAGGCCTCGCGCGTGACGATCGTGTAGTAGCCGACGTCGTTGCGCAGGTCGCCCGCGGAGTCGCGGGCCACCAGCTCGAAGGTGATACGCCGCGTGTGCTCGCGGTCCCGGTCCGATGCGAAGCCCTTGGCGTAGTGATCGCGGATGACCGCGCGCCCGCGCTTCAAGTCCCCAGCGGACGGCAGCATCAGCGCGTCCTCCGTGTACACACGACTCACCCGCTCGGCGTCGAGCGAGGCGAATGCCGCCGCGAAGCGCTGGTACGGCTCGTCGGGCGCCTGGAGCAGCGCAGCCCAGAGCGTAATGCACAGCGCGATCATGGTCCCCTCCGCGGGGCGGGGTGCAGCTCCCACAGCACGTTCACGATCACCCAGCGGCGGTTCCATTTGGCGAGGTGCAGGTAGTCGACCCAGCCGGAGGCGTAGATCTTGGCGCTCGCCGCATTCTGATAGATGTCGAGGATCGTGATGTCCTTATGCCGGTCGGCCATAGGAGTGTCCTTGCCGCCCCCCGCCCGCGTGCCCTGCACCAGCGTCATGGCGCTCATCTGGCCGAGCTGGCTGCGTCCCTGCTCGTTGGTGCGGACGATGCGCTTGGCGAGCTCGGGGTGCACGGCGCGCTCCATCCGGGCGGCGTCGCCGTCGTAGTAGCCCTCGATGTAGTCGAGAGCTGCCTGGCGGATGCCCAAAGAATCGGCGGCGGTCGGTGCTGTTTGGGCGGTGAGGGCGGTGGACGTTAAGGCGGTCAGGGCGGTTAGGGCGGTCAGTACGGCCCAGCGACGCATGATGGCTCCATGCTGAGGGTTCGTGCCCGTAGCCTAGGTGTCGGGTGTCAGGGGGACAACGGAGGCGGCGCGACTTGGCTCAGGGGAGGCGCAAGTTGTCGGTGAAGGCCCCATTCGTTCAGCGTCAGGTTGTTCCCATCCTTAGGGATGGGCTCGGCCAACACAACGCTGAAGCGTGGTCGGGAACCTAGCGACTCGCAGATTCGAGGTCGTCCTCGGCTCGGACTAGGGCGTTTTTGCGGCATAGGCGGGCGCAAGTGCGACAGGCTGGGGGGGCCTTGGTGTGCTCCCCGTCTTTCGGACCACGGGAAATGTGACAACGTTACAGGTGGCCGCTCTCGAAACCTGCTTGAGACCGACCCACTGTTCTCTCCGCGGGAGGTGACCCATGAAACGCATCTGCTCCCGCTTCGCGCTCGCGCTGGGCTTGCCGCTCGGCGCTCTCGGCGCCCAAGAAACGCCCGCCCTGGCTCCTGGCGTTCGGGTTCGCGTCACCGCGCCCGACGGGTGGCGCGACGTGGGGCCCGGAAGTCTCGAAGCGATCGACAGCGCCACCATCGTCGTGCGGCGTGCGAACGGCACGACGGTGGCTTTCCCGCGCGAGCGCGGGACGCGGCTCGAGGTCAGCGGGGGCCCCGGCGCATGCAGCGGGGGACATCGGGGTGGCTGCGTCGCCCTTGGCTTCCTCGGCGGGGCGGCGCTCGGCGTACTCGCCCCTGTCGTCTCCAGCGGGACTTGTCGCCGCCTGCTATGCAGGTTGTTTGTCGTCACGGTGCCCGCCGGGGCGGTCCTGGGCACGATCGTCGGTGCGGTTGTCGGGGGCGAGCATTGGAGGACAGTCGAGCCCCCAGCGCGCATTAGCATCGGGCCGGTCGGCCCCGGCCGGTTCGCGGTCGGGCTGTCGGTGCAGTTCTGAGCGGCCGTCCGGCCTACTGGACCCCGGCGGAGGGCGCCACTCGCCGTGCGCGACCTCGCGGGGAGGGATCACGAACGCACGGCCGACAAACACCCGTGGCTGTCGCACAACCCTGGTCCGAAGAACGGGGGCACCACAGCCTGCTACTTGTACAGTGCTGCGGCTGCAAGTGACACGCGGTTCAAGGATGCCCGTACTTCGTAGAGCAGGTCGTCTGCTGGAATATCTGGATCTTCTCGAGCAGTCTCATATCCGAGCGCCATCGCATATTCGGAGAACGCAACTTCATAAGAGAGTCGCATGAACCCGGGGTCCTCGACGTTCCCATCTCCGAGAGCAGCCGCGACAACAGGATGGTCCAAGTTGATCAGGATGGTGAGAGCCGAGCTATCGTAGACGGAGCGCAGCTCGTCCTTCCCCAGGTTCGTCGGGTGTCAGGGGGACAACGGAAACGGTGTGACTTGGCTGGGCGGAGGCGCGAATTGTCGGTGAAGGCCCCATTCGTTCAGCGTCAGGTTGTTCCCATCCTTAAGGATGGGCTCGGCCAACACAACGCTGAAGCGTGGTGTGCTTCAGCACAGTGCAGCGCCGAGCCCACGCTTCAGCGTGGGAACAAACCGAGGGCGGAGTAGTCGGTTGGTGGGTGCTGAAGGATAACGGTCTGCCGTCGTGGTGTCCCATCCTGAAGGATGGGCTATCTGCCCCCGCTCAGCGGCGCCTCGTCAGCCATTCGAGCAGACCGGGCACGTAATCTGGTGCCGACACAGGCCACCCGCTCGGACCGGGCGGCAAGCGGAAGGTGTGATCCGCACCCGGAAAAATCCGCACTGTGACATCGGCGTTCCCTGAACTGCGCAGTGCCGCGACGATACGCCTGGCGCTCTCGGCGGCGGGTGCCCGCTGATCCTCGGCGCCGTAGAGGAGGAGGACGGGGACGCGGACCCGGGCCCACCACGCCAATGGTTGGTACTGCCCAAAGACTTTCGAGAACGACCAGTACGGGTTGTCGGCAGGCGGTGGCGCGAAGAACCAGGGGCGATCACGCAGCAGGGTGGCGAGCGAGTCGAGGCGCTCGCGCCCGCGTCCGTGATAGGCGACCGCTACCAGCTCGCTCACATACGCCGCGGCGGTCGCCGAGTCCTCCGCGGATCGTGCGGCGGGGTACACGGAATTCATGATGCTGAACAGCTCGGTGGAGTCGGTCGGTATGCCGGCGGCCGCGGAGCCGATGACGAAGGCGACGTGTGGAGAGCGTGCCGCCACCATGGGGGCGAGCGTCCCACCCTGACTGTGCCCGTGCACCCCGATGCGGTGGCGGTCGATACGCGGCTCGCGCAGCAGCCGGTCGACGGCAGCTACGCCGTCTGCCGCCAAGTCGTCAGGTGTTGCCTGCCGCCAATCGCCGCTGGACCTGCCCACGCCGCGCTTGTCGAAGATCAAGGCGGCGATGCCATGGGCGACGAGCTGGCCGGCCAGGTAGCGCGACGCCCAGCGCCCTTCGCCGCCCGAGCCGTGCAGGAAGACGACGGCAGCCAGCGATTCGCCAGTTGACGGCAGGAGCAGCGACCCTGCCAGCGTCACCGTGCCACTGGAGAAGGTGATTTCTTGCTCTTGGAAAGACGGAGTGGCTACCGAGGCGCGGGAGTAGGCAAACTGTCCTTGACTCGTGCCCTCCTGAAGCGTGCCGAACAACGAGTCGCCTTGCACGCGACCCGCGAATATCGTGGTCGTCCGGTCACCCCGCAGTGTCAACGTCACTTCGCAGCAACCCTTGACCTGCACAGCGGCGAATGGGATGCCGCTGACCCGCAGTCGATCCGAGGTGAAGGCCGCAGTGTACCGACCAGTCCGCGGGTCTAACTGCATGTTCATGGTCACAGGCAACGTGTCGCCGGCCCGCGTCCAATATCCCTGCCAAGCGCCGCTGACTCGGTCCTGGCCTGCCAGTGGCGTGGCAACGGTGCCTATCGTGAAGCAGGCGATCGCGAGGCGCATGGGGGCGTTACGCAGCGAGTGCGTCGCCGGTTTCGACCTAAGGGGTCGTACGGCGGGCTACTCGGTTCTGCCGTTGTGGTGTTCCCATCCTGAAGGATGGGCTCGGCCAACACAACGCTGAAGCGTGGTGTGCTTCAGCACAGTGCAGTGCCGAGCCCACGCTTCAGCGTGGGAACAAACCGAGGGCGGAGTAGTCGGTTTGTGGGTGCAGAAGGATAACGTTCTGCCGTTGTGGTGTTCCCATCCTGAAGGATGGGCTCGGCCAACACAACGCTGAAGCGTGGTGTGCTTCAGCACAGTGCAGTGCCGAGCCCACGCTTCAGCGTGGGAACAAACGACGGCCGGAGCTCGTCAGCCTTTCTCGACTATCCGATGCAGCGCTTCGCTATGCGCGGCACTCGACGTGAGTTTGGTACCGTCCTTAAGGTGCACCACGTATTCCCCGTGGAACCACGGCTCCAGCTCCTTGATCCGGTCCACGTTGACGATCGCCGAGCGATGCACGCGCACGAAGCCGTGCGGGGCGAGGCGTGGCTCGAGGCGCTGGAGCTGTTGCCGTACGACGTGCGTCTCGCGGCCCGCGTGCAGCTTCACGTGCTTGCCGTCAGCTTCGACCCAGTCGATCTCGCTCGGCTTCAGGAACGACACCTTGCCGCGCGTGCGGATCACCAGTCGATCGAGCGGCAGGTCGCGGGTCGCGAGAGCAACGAGCAGGGCGGCGAGCCGCCGGTCGCCTTTGTCGCCCAGGGTCTCGCGCACGCGAGCGAGGGTGCGGGCGAAGCGCTCGGGCTCGATCGGCTTCAAGAGGTAATCGACGGCGTGCACGTCGAAGGCGCGCAGCGCGTACTCGTCGTAGGCGGTGACGAACACCACGGCGGGGAGGGGGGGGTCGTCGCCCACGGCTTCGAGGACCTGAAAGCCATCCAGATCGGGCATCTGGACGTCGAGGAAGACCAGGTCGGGCTGGTGCTCGATGATGGCTTCGACGGCGTCGCGGCCGCCGCTGCACTCGGCCAGAACCGTAACCCCAGGCGCGGCGGCTAGGAGGGTTCGGATGCGCTCGCGCGCGAGGGCTTCGTCATCAACGATCAGCGCACGAATGTCAGCCATCAGCTGTCAGCTTTCAGCTTAAGCGGGATCGTGAGGCGAACCGTCAGGCCGCGCCCATTCTCACTGAACGTCTCTACCCTTCCTGCGGTCCCGTAGAGCCGGGCGAGACGTTCTCGGGTGTTGGCGAGCCCGATGCCGTTGCCCTCCCTGGACGACGCCGCGTTCTCCACGATCGGCTGCAACACGAGACTCGGCACGAGCGCGTCCATCACGTCGGGAGGCGTGTCCACGGCGATCACCAGGCGATCGCCAAAACGCACGCGCATGATCGCCAGATAGCGCTCGAGGAAGCCCAGCTCTTCCGCGAGCGGCACCTCCTGCACGCCGGTGTTGCGCAGCGACAGGCGCAACAGGTCCGAGAGCTGGGTGAGCATGCGGTCGGCGGCGGGCTGGTCGCGGTAGATCAGCGTCGAGATCGACTGCAGCGTGTTGAACAGGAAGTGCGGCTGCAGCTGGGCGCGCAGGTTCTCGAGCGCGAGGCGGGTGGCCTCGAGCTGGCGCTCGCGCGACTCTCTGTAATACTCGATCGCGTGGATCACGCCCACCGAGGCCCAGTAGGCCAGCATGTCGGCGTAGAAGCCTCCGAACAATATCTGGGAATACGAGCGGCTCTCTGTGGGATTCAACACGTTGTAGAGCGGCGTCCAGACCGAGACCTTGAGGAGCGTGAAGGCGATCGACCCGGCGAGGTGCAGCGGGAGCCGCGTCCACCAGCGCTCGCCGCGGATGGGGAACTGCCGCACCATCCAGTAGAAGGCTGGGGTGAACATCCCGCAGGTGAGCCAGTCGCCGAGCGAGTTCGGCAGCAGGATGCCCCAGGGGATGGGGCGGTTGGTGTAGGCGCGCCACGCGGCGTTCTGGGCGGCGGACATCAGGCCCAGGACGATCCAGACGGCGGCGCCGAGGAGCCAGAGGCGACGCGTGCGCTGGGTGAGTGGCATGGGGAGACGGAACGTAGCACGCTCGGCATGGTCGCGCAGCGGGAATGGCGCGACCTGGCCTCGCGGTGACGCGAGTTGTCACCGCATGGCGAGCCGAACGGCTTTTTGCCGATCAGGGTTTCACTTCACCACCCATAGGGCCAGGTCCTTCCACGAGATGCTCCGCACGTCGCCCTCCGGCGATCCCATAAAGGAGCCCCGAGGTAGGCGAAAGTTTCTCGATGGCCGGAGTCTCACCTCAGTTCAGGAGATACGTCTTGATGAACAAAACAGACTTGGGGGCAGGCGTGGGCTCTACAGGTCGATTGTGCCCTGGAGGTACAGGCGTGCCTCGCCAGCAATCGCAACGCGATCGCCGGCGATCTTGCACCGCATGCGTCCACCGCGGGCACTCAGCTGCGCCCCGCGCAACGCGTCCTTACCGAGGCGCGCCGCCCAATAGGGTGCGAGTGTGCACTGGATCGAGCCGGTAGCGGGATCCTCACTAATGCCGACGGCAGGGGCAAAAAATCTGCATACGTAGTCCACGTCGGCGTCGCCGGGCGCGGTAACAATCGTACCGCCGAACCCGATGTCGAGTTTGGCGAGAGCGGCGATGTCGGGCGAGAGCGCTCGCACTTGCTCGGCGTCCTCCACCACGACCAGATAGTCGCGCGACCTCATGACGCGCGCCGTCTTGAGACCCAGGGCCGACAAGAGCTCGACCGGCGTCTCGCACGGCTGCGGCGGCCTGGCGGGAAAGTCCAGCTCGAAGCTGTCCCGGTCACGGGTCACGGTCAGCACGCCACTGCGCGTGTGGAAGCGCACGGGCCACGCGGTGTGTCCCCGCAGCGCGAGCACGTAGGCCGATGCCAACGTCGCGTGTCCGCAGAGATCGTCTTCCACTTCCGGTGTAAACCAGCGCAGGTCGAAATCGCCATCGGCGCGAGGCACGACAAAGGCGGTCTGGCTGTGCCGGTTCTCCGCCGCAATCTTCTGCATGGTGCGGTCCGCGAGAAAGGCGGAAAGCATGCACACACCCGCCGGATTGCCGGCAAACAGGTCTCCCGTGAAGGCATCAACCTGATAGTACGGAATTGGCATGTCGCCTTCTTGCTCGGCGGCGGCGGCGGCGCTAGAGGATGGATGCGAGCGAGCAGCTAAACCCCGGCAGCACGTCCTCCCCATCGAGCCCGCCCTCTGCCGTCACGATCGTCTCGCTGCCGTCGTCGCGATAGACCCGGGCGAGCCGGCGCTCCGGATCGAGCACCCACACGAGCCGAGTCCCGGCGGAGAGCCAATCGGCGACTTTGGCGAGCACCTCGCCGGGCCGGTCCCCGGGCGACAGCACCTCTACGGCGAGGTCCGGGGCCAGCGCGGGGTATCCCGTTGTACTCGCAGGCGGCAGGCGCTCGCGCGCCACGAAGGCGATGTCGGGGGCGCGGACCGTGTCGGGATCGCTCGCCAGCTTGAAGCCGGATTCCGCGGCGTACACGCCACCCGCACCGGTCTGCTTCGCGTACACGGCGAGCTCGGCGCCGAGATTCATCGTCACGAGCCCGTGCCTCGAGCCGGCCGGTTCCCGCACGACCAACACGCCCCGTACGAGCTCCGTGCGCTTGTCGGGAACGTGCGTGCGGAGCAGTTCGTCCGCGGTCATCAGCGCGGCGGGCGGGGGCGGAGACATGGCGGGAACGTAGGCGCGCTCGGTGGGCATGGCAACCCGAATTCTGCTCACTCGAGTCAACGCGCGATCAACGGCGCCGTCCCAGCTTCCGCGTTTCGAAGGTTATCGTTCTAGCGCCAAGGCATGAAAGTCGCGACCTGGAATGTCAACGGCATTCGGGCCCGCGCGTCCCAGGTGCGGGAGTGGCTGGAGCGCGAGCGGCCGGACGTGGTGTGCCTGCAGGAATTGAAGGCCGAGCCGGCGCAGATCCCGGAAGAGTGCCGGCTCGCGGAGTATCATGCGTACTGGCATGGCCGCAAGGGCTATTCGGGCGTGTCGCTGCTGATTCGCAAGGAGCAGTGCGCCAGCGATCCCGCATACAGCCATCCCCCGTTCGACATCGAGTCACGCATCGTCCAGGTGGAGCTCGGGCGTCTGGTCATCGCCTCCGTCTACGTCCCGAACGGCGGGAAGGACTATCCCGCGAAGTTGAACTTCTTGACGCGGCTCACGGACTGGGCGCGGCAGCTGCACGCCGATGGGCGCGAGCTGTTGCTGTGCGGCGATATCAACATCGCGCGGACGGAGATGGACGTGCATCCGAAGGAGCGGAAGCTTAACGCGATAGGCCAGCGGCCCGAGGAGCGCGCCATGTTCGCAGCGCTGCTCGACACGGGCCTCGCGGACCTGGGGCGGGCGTTCGATCCCGACAATGCGGGCCTCTTCACCTGGTGGGCGCCGTGGCGGAACCTGCGGGCGCGCAACATCGGCTGGCGGTTGGACTACATGCTGGCGTCACCCAGCGTGGCGGCCCGCGCCAGGGCTTGCGTGGTAGAGGCGGACGTGGGCACGAGCGACCATGCGCCGGTGGTGATGACGGCGATGTGAGACTGGGTCTACGCGTCTAGCTGTCTCGCCAATCCGGGAACCCTGCCGCCACGCCAAGCCTTGGGCTGCAGGAACTCCTCGACTTTGGCCTTCTCCATTACTACGGCTTCCGGATCAAGGCCCGAACACGAGTCGCGTCTTGCTTGGGGAGCACGTCCAGCTTGTGCAGCGCCGTGTACGCCGGCACCGACTGGCCGCCCATCCTCGTGAGCGGCGAGCCGGTGGTCGAGTCCTTGTGGAGCACAAACGTGCCTTCCTGCCCGACGGCAAACCTGGGGGTGCCGACCCAGGCGACGTCGCGAGAGCCCGGGAAGCGCACCACGACCTGCTCCCCGGCCTGGGCGCCCTTGATACCGTCCTCGACCCGAATGATCGCTTCCTGCCAGTCGGGGTCGTGCTCGCTGATCCGCTTGGGACGCGGCCGTGCGGCCGCGAGCTCGGCCGGACGCACCTGCTCCACCCGGCCCGAGACCACCATGGCCGCCTTCTCCATGTGCGCCTTCAGCTCCGCGTCGTTCACCTCGAGTCGAGCCCGCGCCACGGCCTCCTTCTGGTCCGCCACGGCGACCGGGGAGTGTCCCGGCTCGTGGCCTACCTCGCGCACCGCCACGCCGCGACCGAAGATCCAGCCCGTCGTGTAAAACGTCGCCTGCGTGCTCGGTTTCAGCGAGCCCGCCCGCACGGTTTGGACGGTGACGGAATCCCCGGTCGCCAGGGCGACCGCGGCCGGCTTCTCGAGCACCTGGTCGACCCGCACCACGACCGTCCGGTCCGACGCGGGGACTTCGGGAACCGCGACGGCGCCCAGCTGCGTCACGGTGCCGACAAAGATGATGTCGGACTGCTTCACCAGCGCCGCCCGGCTCATCTGGGCTAGCCCCTCGGATCCGGGCAACGAAAGCGCGACTGCGAAGAGAATCGCTGACCGAGTGTGCATCGGACCCTCACTGCGACCGTCTGTCGTCACGGCAGAACGGGGACGCTGAAAAAGAACGGATCGATCGAAACATCCACCGGGGCGCCCGAGCCATCGAGCAGCCGATGCGTCGGGAAGTCCACCCGTCGTTGATACACCACGCCTTGCGGGAAGTTAGTGGAATCGGGCGTGTTGTTCGCCGAGAATACGCCCAGGAACTGATTGCCGCGCGTGAGCAGGCAGTTATAGTCGCCGATGTAGGGGAGGAACTGGAAGGGCGGCGTCGCGGCCGGCACGGCGGCGAGCACGACGTCCCGGTGCGTCGCGAAGCCGTCCCGGGACTGCTCCAGACGGGTGACCCACCGGCTGGCAGCCCCCGAGCCGGTCACCTGCTGATAGAGCAGGCCGACCGTGCCGTTGGTCGAAACCGCGAGGCTTGCGTCGGTCGCGTTCGTGAGGGTGCGCAGGTCGCCGCTCCACGTCGCGCCGCGGTCGGTCGAGCGCCGCACGTGCACCGTATAGATGTCGCCGGTCCCGGCACGATCGGCCCACGCGAGGTAGACGGTGTCGCTGTGCAACGCATCCACCGCAATCGACAGGGTGGATCCGATGCGCTCCTGTCCCAGCGTGGGCGCGTTGGACCAGGGGATGGTCACCTGGGTCGCGACGCGGCGGCCGGGGAAGTGGTCCGACGGGTCGAGCAAGTCCCGGAAGGACGTGGTGCCGGTGGCGCCGTTGTCGTCGCGCACCACGACCACGTCGCTCGTCACATCCGATCCGGTCGTCGAGCGCCAGCCGAAGTAGGCGACGTACACGGTATGATCCTGTGCCACTGCCGGACGGATGGACGGACCGTCCTGCCCCACGGTGCCGCGGGTTTCGATGCGACGGGACGCATAGGTCGCGCCCCCGTCGAGCGAGACGTCGACGGTCGCGCTGCGCCCGTCCGGTGCCTCGAAATCATTGAGGCCGACATACACGCGATCGGCATTCTCGACCGCGCTGGTGCGGACGAACGGCTGATCGATGTCGGAGCGCGACGCCTGCAGCCTCATGGTCGTGGCCGACAGGAAGTCCTCGGCCTTCAGCTCATTGAGGGGAAAGCCGGGCACCTTCATTATCCCCGCGTACAGCACCGGTGCGGTGCCTCCGACGGCGTGGGTGATGTCGGCCGTCATGGACTGGCTGGGCAGCGTGTTGCGGAGCGTCCAGGAGTCGCCGCCATCGTCCGAGACGAAGATGGGCGCCGTCGCGCTCTCGGAGCCGCCGGGATTGGGAGTGAAGGCGGAGGCCGCCATGAGCTTCGGGTTCGAGGCGTACAGCGCCAGAAACGGCTCGGCGTCCTGCCAGGTCTCCCCGCTCAGCGAGCGCGGGATCAAGTCCACGACCCGGACACCCGCCGGCCTGGCCGGTGGCATCTGCTGGACCGGCGCCTCACAGGCGACGCCCAGGGCGACGGCGACGACAATCACTCCTGTCCGCATGACCTACTCTCCCCTCTCTGGGTTTCGCTGCGGCGCGCGGAAGGCGTTAAGATCACGCCGGAGACCTCCCGGAGTAAAGTGGAATGGCTGGCACCCGGCTTCTTGCTCTGCTCATTGGGCTCCCGTTCCCACGGGCGCTGTTTGCCAGCCAGATCCCCGCCTCCGATACGGGCGCGCCGTCCCATCCTCGTTCGGCGGCTTCCCTCACTGCCACCGCACGCGCCGTCGTGACGCCGCCCGTCATGGACGGTCGCCTGACCGACCCCGCATGGCTGGAAGCCACGCCCGTCACCGGGTTTGTGCAACGTGAACTGCACGAAGGCGCGCCGGTCACCGAGCGCACCGAAGTCCGCATCGTCACCGACGGCCAGGCGCTGTACGTCGGCGCCTGGCTCTACGACAGCGACCCCGCCGGGATCGTGGCCGGCGAGCAGGTGCGCGACGGCGACATCTCGAAAAGCGACTACTTCGGCATCCTCCTCGATACCTACCACGATCGGCAGAACGGCTTCGTCTTCACGACCACACCGGCCGGCATCGAGTACGACGCGCAAGTCGTCAACGAAGGCGAAGGCGGCGGCATCCAGCTGCCGGGCCAGCCGCGGGCGATGGCCGGGTCGCTGGGAGGTTTCAACCTCAACTGGGACGGCACCTGGACCGTCGCCACGTCCGTGGACTCAGGCGGCTGGTACGCCGAGTTCCGCATCCCGTTCACGACGTTACGCCATGGTGCCGGTGAGCAGCAGACGTGGGGACTCAACCTCGTGCGCTCGATCCGCCGCAAGAACGAAGAGGCGTTCTGGTCCTTCATTCCGCGCCAGTTCAGCTTGATGAAGGTCTCGCGTGCCGGTACGCTGGAGGGTGTCCAGGTGCCGTCCCGACGGGTGTGGACCGTCACGCCCTACGCGCTCACCGGTGTGGAGCGCAACTACACGGTCGATGCCGAGGCTCGCCGGCGCGGGGAGATCGGCGGCGAGGTCAAGTATGGCGTGACGCCCAGTCTCACCCTCGACCTCACGTACAACACCGACTTCGCGCAGGTCGAGGTGGACGAGCAGCGGACCAACCTCACGCGGTTTCCACTCTTCTTTCCGGAGAAGCGGCCCTTCTTTCTCGAGAATGCGGGCATTTTCTCAGCCGGCACGCCACAGGCCGTCGATCTGTTCTTCACGCGACGCATCGGTATCGACACCCTCGGCCAGCCGGTCTCGATCCTGGGCGGCGGGCGGCTGACCGGACGCGTCGGGGACTTCACAGTGGGCGGGCTGCAGATCTTCACGGACCGATCCACGACGCAGTCAGCGGAGGCCTACTCCGTCCTGCGCTTGCAGCGCGAGCTCGCGGCCCGCTCCCGCATCGGCGTCATCGCCGTGCAGCGCACATTCGGGACGCGTGGACGATCGACTGGTGGGGCGCGGCCTCGGCCAGCCCGAGTCCCGACGGCAACGCCGCGGCGTACAGCGCGCGCCTGGGATACGAGACCGGCGCCTGGAGCAACGTCGCGCGCATCATCCAGGTGGGGAGCGACTTCAATCCCGAGGTCGGCTTCCTCAATCGACGGGGGGGATATCGCTATTACGAAGCGGGCCTCATGTGGAAGAAACGCTTCCCGAGCATCGCGTTGCTCAAGCAGTGGATCCCGCACGTGAACTACCGCGGCTATTACGGGCTGGACGGCTCCTGGCAGGAGGGCCGCATCCATCTCGACCTGACCGAGGTGGAGCTCGCCAACGGCGGCCGCTTCGGCCCCGAGGTCAACGTCGAGCACCAAGGTCTCCAGCAGCCGTTCGCGATCGCCAGCAACGTCACCCTGCCCGTGGGCGCGTACGACTACACGTCGCTCGGTTGGGACCTCGCGACCAACCCGAGCGCGCCGCTCTCGCTGGACCTGCGCGCCGACGTGGGCGGGTTCTACAACGGGAGGCGCCGTGGCGGCAGCGTGACGCTTGCCGCGCGGCACGCGAGCTCCCTCACGACTTCCCTGCGCGTCGAGTACACCGATGTCCGCTTGGACCAGGGGAACTTCGTCCGCTCGCTGATTGCGACGCGCGTCGCGTACTTCTTTACGCCGCGCGTCCTGCTCCAGACCCTGGTGCAGTACAGCAATCAGGCCCGCGTGTGGACGGCCAACGCGCGGTTCGGCTGGCTGAGCACGGCGGGCACTGGTTTATTTGTCGTCTTCAATGAGGGGCGCGAGGCCGACGGCTTCTTCCAGTGGAACCAGCCTCAGGCTCGCTCTCTGATTGTGAAATACACGCGCCAGTTTGGGCGGAGCGGCTAATCCTACTCCTGCGTCTTCGCCAGCGCCTCCGCCGCAGGCTTCGCTCAGCGCTTGTCGTACTCGTCGTGGCGGCGCCACCAGATGCCCGTCTCGTTGCGCCCCTTGGGGGCGCGGTCGAGCCACTGGTACATGCCCCAGAGGCCGTCCACGCCGCGCGCATAGGTGGAATAGGCGTGGTAGACGACGCCGTCCTCGAGCACGAACGCGCTCATGCCCGGCCGCTCGCGCGTGTACGTGGCCACGTCGGTTCCGGTCATGGCCGCGATCTCGGCAACAGGCCCCTCGCCCTGCTTCGTGAGCGAGTTGCCGATCCCGTGTTCCTGCAACGGCGGTTCGCGCCGGTAGTTGTATTCGACGGTCCCCTCGCGCTGCTGCTGCTCGGTGAGCGAGACGTTGAAGTCGAAGTTGAAGTCCCTGCCGAGCGAAGACGCCCAGGGGAAGCTCCAGCCCATCCGCCGCTTGAACGCCTGGAGCTTCGCGAGCGGCGCGCGAGAGACGGCAGCGAGGGTGACGTCGTGGTTGGCCAGGTGGACGACGGAGCCGTTGAAGCCATCGGCAATCGCCGAACACGACGGACAGCCGGCCGTGTAGTCGGGCCCGAACATGAAGTGGTAGACGAGGAGCTGCGAGCGCCCTCTGAAGAGGTCTGCCAGCGAGGCGCTCCCCTCGTCGGTCTCGAATCGGTACTGCTTGTCGATCCGGACCCACGGCAGCTCCTGCCGTCGCCGCGCCAGCTCGTCGCTGCGCCGCGTTAGCTCCTTCTCCGCCTCGAGCAGCTCGAGCCGGGCTGCAAGCCACTCTTCACGTGTCCCGGTCAGGTGCTTCGTCATCGCTCTTCTCTCCTTTTCTTGTCACTACATCGGGGGTCGTCAGCCCGCCCATTGGGGCCGAGACGGCTAGCTTGCTACACCGCGCGCACGATCTCCCATGCCCCGGCCGCGATCACGAGCAGTCCCGCGAGACGGACCACCCGCGCCGGCTCGCGGGCCAGGCGTTCCACCGTGATGGCGAGCGCCGTGAGCGCGATCGTCGTCAGGTTCATCATCCCGGTGACCACCAGCAGGGTCATGAACGGGACGCAGCACAGGACGCAATCGACCCCCAAGGTGATCCCCCTTCGCCATGCCACCCCCGGGCGCGCGGTGCCGGGGCGGCCCTCGCGGCAGCACGCCAGGTGCCGGGCCTTCCATGGGGTGAGCTGCACCCACCCCGCGGCGACCAGCACTACGCCCCGGGCGATCGGTATCGTCGGGGCCAGCGTCGGCCACCGCAGCTCCGCAGCCGGATCCCGCGTCAGGGTCGGGACCAGGGAGGGGATCATCATCGCGCCCATCATCGCCACCCACATCGCCAGGAAGCTCGCGGCGGCGGCCAGACGGGTCTCGCCGGGCGTGGGCAGCCACGCCATCGACATGGTCCATCCCCCGGGCATAGCCATCCCCTCCGCCATGGTGCGGGACCAGAGGATCGTGCCCGCGGCGCTGGCCGCGAACAGCAGCGCGCTGACTGCCAGGAAGGGTCCCCGGCGCGCCAGGGTCGCGTGGGTCTCCGTCACGCTGTGAGCGTCCGCTCGAGTGCCGCGACGATCTGAGTCCAGCCCTTGCGGTGCCCGTCCACCTGGCTGGGCGGGAGCTGGCGGTGGGTCAGGATCAGCTCGGTGTTGCCGCCACGGTCCTCGAGCTCCACCGTAACCAGGGTGGGCCGGTGGTCGGTATTGACCGACAGCCATGTGAAGGAGAGGAGCGAAGGACGCT
>WNGH01016818.1_pt1 | contig 14888 bp, 10 predicted proteins | sample 5400631 | NCBI WGS metagenome assembly WNGH01 (sample SAMN13153373, study PRJNA577476) | soil metagenome | isolation source: 115 cm soil or saprolite under Garry oak tree replicate 1 | place: USA:California | collected 2016-06-15
TCAGGACCGACCGCCTCTGCCGCTTGTGCCTGCCGACGACACTGGGCTCCCTTGCCAGGTACGCGGCTGCCTTTGTCGCCCGCGACCCCGTTCGCGAGGTCTGCGTTCGCGGGAACGGCCGCGGGCCTCGCGCACGGCAGATCGTCAGTGGTTCTCGCGGCCCCGTCCAGCAGCGTTACCTGCAAGCGCGCTGGCCAGGAGGCCGGTGGGAGTAGCAGGATGGGAACCGTGGTCTCGGATCCCAGGTTTAAGCCGTGGTCTACACGCACCTAGCCTGCGCCAGCGCACCATCCAGGAAGATGCGCAGGAAGCTGAGCGCTGTTGCGGCAGCCATCGCCGTGGCGGTGCTGGGCATCCCCGCGCCTGCGCAAGCCGTCAGCCCGCACTCCTCAGCGTTTACGAGCCTGTGCGGCGCGAAGACGGGTTCCAAGCCTTCCACGGTCAAGCACATCATGTTCATCTTCGAAGAAAACAGGTCGTACCGGCAGGTTGTCGGGAACCCGTCGACCCTGGGCGACCCCTACATCAACAACGTCCTCGTCCCATCCTGCGGCCTCGCGACCAACTATCACAACTACTCGCATCCGTCGCTGCCGAATTACCTGGCCCTCAGCTCTGGCACCGCGAAGGGATCGGCCAGCGATACCGACTGCTCGGTGGTGACCAACTGCCCGCAGCCGCAGGCTTCCATCTTCAGCCAGCTGGGGAATGCGGGCAGATCATGGCGTGAGTACGCGCAGTCCATGCCAGCCAACTGCCATCCCAGCAATGACGGCTACTACCTGGTCCGGCACGCCCCGCCGCCCTACTACGCCAGCAGCCCGGTGCCCTCGGAATGCAAGAAGTCGGATGTGCCGCTCGGCACCACGGCCTCGGGAGCCTTCCGCTACGCACTGTCCCCAACCTCAGATCGGCTGCCGGCGTTCAGCTTCGTCACTCCAAACGCCTGCGACGACATGCACAGCTGCCCTACCAGCACAGGGGACGGCTGGCTGAGAACCTGGGTGCCGATAATCCAGAAAAGCGCCGCCTACCAGAGCGGCCAGCTTGTCGTGTTCATCACCTGGGACGAGGGCAACGGGGCCGACAAGGCGGATGGCGAGCACTGCTGGAACACCACGCACGCGAACACCTCTCTGTACCCGAGCTGCTGGGTGGCCATGCTAGTGCTGTCCCCTCACACCAAGCCCGGCACCCGCTCGGGATCGTATTTCAATCACCTCGGCCTGCTCGGCACCGCCGAAGACATGCTCGGCCTGCCCCGGCTCGCCGCCACCAGCGGATACGCCAGCCTGCGGTCCGCGTTCGGACTCTGAGCCCGGACTCCCCGCCGACCGCCCACCGCGCTCATCCTGTGGCCACCCCGCAGTTGTCGCGTCCCTCGATGATCGTGAGTCGCGGAAGCTCAGACGCCTGATGGCTCGATATGTGCCCGGAACGGTCGGTCGGCGGGGCAAGGCACTCAACGCCCCCGCGAGGTGGCGGGGCCGGCAATGTTCGGCCAGCGTTTCTTCGGGTAGTGGCGCCGTGGCAGCGCGGTGGCCGGCTGCTGGGCCGCAGGGCGCGTGGTGTGGAATCGGCCGGAGGTGGGTTGCGGGCATGAGTGCCACAAACGGCGCGGGCTCACCGGCGGATCCCGCACCGGGAGCGGTGGGCCCGCTGCCCGGCCCGGCCGACCAGCCTGACCCCGGACGGTCGCGCCGAGGTCAGGGCACGATCTTGGACGCCATCGGCGACACGCCATTGGTGCAGGTGGATGGGATCTGGATCAAGCTGGAGTACCTCAACCCGTCCGGGTCAATCAAGGCCCGCATCGCCAAGTACATGATCGAGCGGGCCGAGCGGGAAGGGCTGCTGCGGCCCGGTGACACCATCGTGGAGGCAAGCAGCGGAAACACCGGTAACGCGCTGAGCATGGTGGCTGCGGTCAAGGGCTACCAGATGCTGGTCGTCATGCCGAACGGGATGAGCCCGGAACGGCTGGCGATCTCGCGGGCGTTCGGCGCCCGGGTGATGACCGTCGGTGAGTTCCACGTCAATGACGCGCTGGCAGAGGTCGCCGAGCTGGGCCGACGGCCAGGCTACTTCGCGCCGCGGCAATTCGACTCGGAGTGGAATGTCGAGGAGAACCGCACCTGGCTCGGCCCGGAGACGCTAGCCCAGCTGCCAGACGGCGTCGTGCCCGACGCCGTCGTTGGCGGTGTCGGCACCGGCGGCACCATCGTCGGCGTCGGCCAGTGCTTCCGCGCCCGTAACCCCGGCTGCCAGATCGTCGCCATCGAGCCTAACGAGTCGTGCACCTTGATGTGCGGGGAAGTCGGCCAGCATCTGATCGAAGGGATCTCCGACGGGTTCGTCCCGGGTATCTTCGCCCGGCACGCTCACCTCATCGACGAGATCGTGGCCATCGACAGCGGCGCGGCGGTCATGGAGATGCGCCGCCTGGCCCGCGAGCACGGGCTGTTCGTCGGCCCGAGCTCAGGCGCGCACCTGCTCGCCGCCCGCCAGCTCCGGGCACGCCGGCCCAGCCTGCGGCACATCGTCACGTTCTTCTGTGACGAGGGCGAGAAATACATCAACGACCACTTCACCGGCACCTGAGGCGGCGCGGCATGGCGGCTGCGGCCACGACCACCATCACCCGGTGGCCCTCGGCCAATAGCCGCGCCGCGGTGCAATAGTTGAGCAGCGGACGGTCTGCACCGCGTCGGTGATGGCGATCCGCCACGGTCGGGCCCTGCACAACGCACGTTTGGCTCTGTGAGCCGGGCATCGTCAGGTCCGGCCCTCAACCTGGAGGCCATACACGTTCTCCTGGAAGGTGCCGGCTGGGTCGGGCGGCAGGCTGGTGAACCAGATGAGCACGTAACGGCCGTGCGCTCGCTGGGTGGACCGCAGGTGCACCGCACCGCCCGCATTGGCCGCATGCGCGACAGGCCGCAGGCTGGCCAGTGCAGGTGCGGAGCCGACACGCAGTTGGAGGCGCGCGCCCTGAGCCCGGCCAAGTGTTATCCGGACGGCGGTGATCGTCACGGGCCTGCCCATGTCCAGCAGCAGGCCCGTGCCCGGATACAGATTCCCGAACTGGGCGGTTGTGTACCAGTCGGTACGCCACGCCGTGGCGGGATTCCGGTCGATCGCCATCCGGGCGAGATCGCCGTTGTCGCCTTGGCCGCCGGAGAAACCGAACGCGGCCGCGCTGGCGGGAGCGAGGATGCGCGGCGGGGCAGCGGGGGTGGTCGCCGTCGGTGCCGACTTGGTGCCCTGGGTGGCCGTCGGGTGTGCCGGTGCCGCGTCGCTGCCCTGGCCGGCTTGGCGGGGCGTTGCGCGGTGTGCCCCGGCAGAAGGCGCGATGCTATGCCCCGGGGTCGCAAGGAGGTATCCGGCCAATCCGAGCCCGGCCACTAGCGCCACCGCCAGCACCACGGCCCAGGCCGAGGGGCGCCCCCGGCGCTGGCGCCTCGCCGTGGGCGTGACCGGCCCGGCCGAGCTGGGGCGCTGGTGCATTCTGATCGGCGTGATGAGGTCGGTGACATCTTCATCGAGCGCCAGGGCATCAGCTTCATCGAGCGCCCGCGGCATCAGCCGGGCGGAGTCGTACTCCCGGATCAGCGGCTCTGGATCAGTCCCAACGGCCCGGGCGATGCTGCGGATATGCCCACGCGCATAAAAGTCACCGCCACATGGTGCGTAATCATCACCCTCGATAGCAGTGATGATCGTTTCCCTAATACGAGTCCGATGACTGACCTGGCTCACGGTGAGACCGGCCTGACGCCGGGCTCCCGCGAGGACTTCCCCGATACTCACACCGCGCCTCCACTGCGACGCAGCACTGCGCGCCACCCAACGCGCACCGCCGACGGTCATGGCTGCATCTGTGAGACTACGCCCGCCGCTGAACCGCGCCGCGAGGTCAGTCGGCCCCGCCGACCGGTGACGCATGATCGCGGAAGTCGGTATCTCGACCGTTTCGGCAGCCTTCATGGTGAGGTCGCACGTCGTCTTCAGGCCGGTGCGGGCCGGGGCGCCCCGGCAGCTGCTTGTCTGGTCCGTGAAGTCGCTGCCGGAGCCACTGGTCCTTGATCCGAAATCGTGTTAGGTTCGCCCCGCTCTGCCTAACCGGGGTCGACCAATCTCCGAAAGGGACGGAATGAAGGACTTTCGATTGCGCTCGCGGGCGGCCGTGGTTGGCCTGCTCGGAGCGGTCGCGCTGGTTGCCGCGGGGACACCCGTGTTCGCCGACACAACACCGTCAGCGCACAAGCGGGACGCGGTGATCGTCACCTCGGACGGGACGTTCGAGGTGCTGGAGCAGGCCGACCAGTACGCGGAGGCGCGTACTGCGCCGGCGGACACGGTCGACCCTGGCGCGTTCACCGCTGCGTACGCGCAGGCGGCGAACCTGCCGCTCTATCCCGGCAGCTGGTCGGAGATAACGACGAAGCCGTACAACAGCGACGCGCAGGGATATCGCGATCCTGTGTGGTCGAACTCGGGGGGCGGCGCCGGCATCGTCGGCGGCCGCACGACCGCGATCGCGGTCGACGGGTCGACGCTCTACGCGGGCGCGGCCGACGGCGGCGTGTGGAAGCGCGTCGACGGCACCTGGACGCCGCTGACTGACGACGCCCCGTCGCTCTCTGTCGGCGCGCTCGGCGTCGACGCCAACCATGGCCTCTGGGTCGGGGCTGGCGAGGCGAACACGAACTCGGACTCGTACCTCGGCGTCGGCGTCCTCTATAAGGCGGCGAACAGCAGCACGTTTGTGCGCGTCGGGGGCGACGAGTTGCAGAACACGACCATCTCGCGGCTCGCGTTTGACAACGGCTACGTGCTCGCCGCGACCGACAAGGGCCTCTGGCGCCACTCGGTCTCGACGACGAGCGGCGCATGGACGCCTGTGCTCGCACCAGGTGTCGGTCTCCCGACTGCTTGCTCGGCTGCGGGCGCTCCGGGCGTCGCTTTCGTCAGCGACGTTGCGGTGCGGCCAAACACGGCCGGCGCGCAGGTGCTCGCGGTCGTCGGCTGGCGCGCGGGCTCGAACTGCAACGGCTTCTACCTCTCGACGGACGGCGGCGCGACGTTCAGACCCGTCATGATCAACGGCGCGTTGCAGGAGCAGGATCTTGGCCGCACGTCGATCGCGTACTCGAGCGACGGTCGCAGAACCTCGAGAACAACACCGGCTCCGCGCTCGGCGCCATGTCGCTGGGCTACCACCCGGGCGTGCAGGCCTGGTACAACCAGTTCATCGCGGTCGACCCGGCGAACGCGCGGCACCTGTTCCTCGGGCTCGAGGAGGTCTACGAGAGCTACGACGGCGGGGCGACGTGGAAGGCGGTCGGTCCGTACTGGAACTTCGGGCTGCCGTGCTCGGCAAACGGGCTCGATAGCTGCCCGCCGACGACGCATCCCGACCAGCACGCGGTCGCGATCGCGAACAAGTCCGTGTACGTCGGCAACGACGGCGGTGTCTACACGCGCGGCCTGACGTCGACGTCGCCCTTCGCGTCCGCGAACACGGGCTACAACACGCTCCAGTACTACTACGCGGATGCCGGCCCGGCCCCGGGTGGTGGCGGCGACGAGATCTGGGGCGGATTGCAGGACAACGGCGTTTCCCTGCTTCTGCCCGGTGCCAGCTCGATGGTCTCACCATTCGGCGGCGACGGCACGGACAACATCGTCGACCACACCAACGGCGACCAGGCCGTGAACGCGTACGTCGATCTCGACATGGCGCTCACGACGGACGGCGGCCGCTCCGACGGCACGACACCCGCGTACCGCGAGATAACGCCGTCCTGCTTCGCGTTCACGTACACACCGAGCCCGTGTGATCCCGCGCCGCGGTTCGTCGCGCCGTTCGAGGCGGACCAGACGAACCCGACGACGTGGGTCGCCGGCGGCCAGTACGTGTGGCTCGACACCCAGGGCTGGAACACGACCTGTGGCTCCAAGTCCTGCGACTGGCAAATCGTCGGCAACAGCGGCTCGGGCCACTCCGTGACCCAGCTGTCGATGGCGAACGGCACGTGGTACGCCGCGTGGTGCGGGCCGTGCAACAACTCCGGGTTCCAGCGCGGGATCCTGACGAACGTCGGCGGCACGGTGCACCAACTGAGTCTCCCGACGTCGTTCCCTAACCGGTTCATCCAGGGCCTCCTGGTCGACCCGGCGAACGCGAACCACGCGTACGTGGTATTCAATGGGTTCTCCCGCCGCTGGACGGGCACGTTCAGCGCCGGCGAGGGTCACGTCTACGAAACGACGGACGGCGGTCAAACCTGGACCGATATCAGCGGCAGCGGCTCGACCGCGCTGCCGGATGCGCCGGGCGACGACATCGTGCAGACGAAGAGCGGCAAGCTCGTCGTCGCGTCGGACATCGGCGTCTTCATCGCGACCGCCGGCCAGGGGAGCGCCACCACGTGGTCGCGCCTCGGCACCCTGCCGCACGCGTCGGTGAACGATCTCCAGCTGAGCCCTGACGGCTCGTACATCATCGCCGCGACGCACGGCCGCGGCCTCTGGAAGATCGCCACGCCGTAGGAGTCTCGACCCGGGCGCAAGTCGGGGAGGCGAGCAACCGGGGGTGCAGGGAAGGGTCTGCAAGAGGCCCGCTTGGCCAGCCCCGCGGCCCTGAGAGTATCGAAGTACGGCCACGCCCATCGGCGCTACCAGTCCCGGAGCAGACCGGAGGCAAGCAGGGAATGCCAACCGCGACGCCGAGTTTCTCCCCGGGCATCTGTTCATCGCGTCCCGTTTGCCGGGCTAGATGTCAGCGACGTCCTCCCGCACGGCGGTCTGGCGTTCAGTTCCTGGCGGATAGCTGGCCGACTGCCGGGCGCGGCCAGCGGGGCTGTGGGTTTCGTACATGCGCAGCGCGACTATGATGCCGCTGACGGCGGTGAGGGCCGCGACGGCCCAGATCGCAGCGGACAGACCGAGCCAGTCGGCAATGATGCCGGCGATGATCGCGCCGACGGCGAAGCCGCCGTCGCGCCACAGCCGATACACGCCGACGGAGGAGGCTCGCCAGGTGGGGTGGGCGACATCGCCAATGACGGCGAGGAGGGTGGGGTACACCATGGCCGTCCCGGCGCCGAGGAAGAGCGCACCGGCCACCCAGGCAGCGAATCCGTGGGCGGCGGCGATCCAGCCGATCGCGGCGTGAAGACCTGGGCTGTGCTCAGCCCGCCGTGCAGGTCGGCGCTGGCCGTAGTGTGGGTGCGGGCCTCGTGGCGGGCGTGGCCGCGGGTCTCGCGGACCAGCAGGGTGGACAGGCCCAGGCCGAGGGCGGCATAGGCGATGCCGAGGAAGAACGGCGCCGGCCGCAGGCCCCAGCGCGCGGCAATGAAGCCGGTGGCCATGGCGGTGACTGCCACGGCGCCGTAGCCGGCGGCCTCGTTCAGGCCCATGGCCAGGCCCCGGCGCTGCGGGCCGGCCAGGTCGATCTTCATGATGACGGTGGTGGACCAGGTGAGTCCCTGGCTGGCTCCGAGCAGGACGTTGGCGGCGATGACCCATCCCCAGTACGGCGCCCAGATCAGCAGCAGCGGGATGGGCAGGGCGATCAGCCACCCGGCCACGAGCACGGGCTTGCGGCCGAACCGGTCCGAGGCGGTGCCGGCGAAGAAGTTGGTGGCCGCCTTGACCGCCCCGAAGGCCAGGATGAAGGTGAGCGCGGCGGTGACCGCCTGGAGGTGGAACACGCCGGCGGCCAGCAGCGGCACAACGGTGCGTTCCTGGCCGAGCATCCCGCCGACCAGGGCGTTGACGGCGACCAGCAGGCTGAACTGGGCCAGGTTCGCGCGCAGGCCAAGCCGGACCGGCTCACGAGTCGGCGCGCTCACCGCCCGGCCTGCAGCGGCCGACCCGTGGCGGCGGCCCAGTCGTCCGGCCCGCCCACCGCGACGGTGAGGCCGCCGTGCCCGGCGGCGGCCAGCAAGCTGGCGGCGGTCATGGCCCGTTCGCCGTGCCCGCAGATCAGCGTCAGCGGTCCGGGGCCGGTGCGGGCGCTCTCACCTGCCAGGGCGCCGAGCTCGACGTGCGCGGCGCCGGGGATGTGCCCGGCGGCGTACTCGGCGTCCTGGCGGACGTCGAGGACCGGGCCGCTGACCTGCCCGGCGGGGACCACGGCGACGTGCCCGGCGGGGCCGGTCCACGCGGCCATGCCGCCGGCCAGCTCGCCGGCCAGGTTCTCGTAGCCGATCTTGAGGGCCTGGCGGAGGAGTTCGGCGCGGTCCTGGGTGTCGTCGAGAACGAACACCAGGGGCTGCGCGGGGTCGGCGAGCCAGCCGAGCCAGGTGGCGAAGGCGTCGCGCAGCGGGATCGACAGCGTGCCCGCGATGTGCCCGGAGGCGAAGGCCGTCAGGGGGCGGGCGTCGATGAGGCGGGCGCCGCCGGCCGCCAGCCGGCGCACCTGGCCTGCGGTCAGGGCCGCAAGCGGAGGCGGCTCGGGGCCGTAGACGGCCGGGCCGCGCCGGTTGACCTCACGGAGCCGCCTGAAGTACGGCGGGTAGGTGCCCAGGCCGGCCAGCAGAGCGGTGACGAACGCATCCTCGCCCGGGGCGGCGAGCAGCGGGCTGGCTGCCTTCTCCCGGCCGATGGTGGTCGTCCGCTCGGCGTCGGCGGGGGCTGAGCAGAACGAGCCCGCCCCGTGGGTCGGGTAGACGGCGAGGTCGTCGGGCAGCGTCAGGACCCGCTCGTGCAGGGACCGCCACAGGGCGCGGGCCAGTGCCTCGGTCTGCTCCGGGGCGATCAGGTCGGTGCGGGCGACCGTACCGGGAAGCAGCGACCCGCCGGAGAACAACCCGGCCGGGCGGCCCCCGTCCAGCAGCAGGTAGGCCAGGTGCTCGGGCGTGTGCCCGGGGGTGGCCAGCGCCCGCAGCGTGAGCCCGCCCAGGTCCGCCTCGTCACCGTCGCGCAGCCCGCGGTGCGCGAACTCCAGCCCGCCGGCGGCCGGCGCGATCACCTGGGCGCCCCGGGCGGCCAGCTCGCGGCTGCCGGAGACGAAGTCGGCGTGCAGGTGCGTCTCGGCCGTGTACGCGACGACCAGGCCCCGGCGCTCGGCGGCGGCCAGGTACGGCGCCGGGTCACGTTCGGGGTCGATCACCAGCGCCCGCCCGTCGCCGAGGCCGAGGAGATAGGAGGAGTTGCCGAGGCCCTTGTCGACCAGCGCCACGGGCCGGGGATCTGCTGGCATCGTCTCTCCGTCTCCTGGCCGCCCGGGACGGCCGACTTGCTTCTCTAATATTCCAGAGTTCAATAGAATAATCTAGGAACAGTAGTTGGTCACAGATCGATGCGAGAGGAGCCGGGCGTGGAGGGCCGGGAAGCCAAGGACCGCCTGTACGAGCAGTTCGCCCGGGCCGCCAAGGCGGCGGCCAGCCCCAAGCGGATCGAGCTGCTTGAGCTGCTGGCCCAGGGCGAGCGCGCCGTCGAGGAGCTGGCCCGGGCCACGGGGATGGGCGTGACCAACACCTCCTCGCACCTGCAGGTGCTGCGCGGAGCCCGGCTGGTCGAGACCCGCAAGGTCGGGACCAAGGTGTTCTACCGGCTAGCCGGCGACGAGGTGGCCGTCTTCGTGGTGGCCCTGCGGGACCTGGCCCGCTCACGCCTGGCGGAGGTGGACCAGGTCATGCGCGACTACTTCACGGCCCGCGACGCGCTGGAGCCGCTCAGCCGCTCCGAGCTGGTGGAACGCGCCGGGCGGGGCGAGGTCGTCATCCTGGACGTGCGCCCGGCCGCGGAGTTCGCCGCCGGGCACATCCCGGGCGCCCTGTCGGTACCGCTTGACGAGCTCGACGCCGCCCTGGCCCGCCTGCCCAGGCGGGCCCAGGTCGTCGCCTATTGCCGGGGCCCGTACTGCGTGCTGGCCCCCCAGGCGGTCGAGCGGCTCCGGGCCCGCGGGTTCGCGGCCAGGCGCCTGGCGGACGGGATGCCCGAATGGCGCCTGGCGGGCCTCCCGGTGGCCGTCGGAGCACAGTGACGAGCGTGACTCTGCTGATTCGACGAGCGGGTTAGCGAGCAAGTCCTGCCAGCACACGAAGGCCAGCCGCTCCTCGGCCGCGCGGTGCCGCGTGACCTCCAGCATGGCCGTCGAGCGATCCAGCCCGGTGGCGGCGCCGGTCACGGCCCGGCGGCCGGCGTCCGCGGGTGGTGGCGCCGCACCCTCAGCCCACGTCGAGCGCCGGGTCGGACCCGGCGGCCCGCCTCCTCGCTCTCCCAGTGCTTAGCCTGGTCCTCATTCGCCATGGGGCGCCTTCCGTGCCCGGCCCCGGCTCCTCACGTTCGTCGGCGGCGCGGCGGCGCGGCCGACGCGGAGCCGGTCCGCCAGCCCGGCCAACCCGGGTGCGTCCGGCCGGGTGGCCGCCTGAGCCAGGGCGAGGCCCAGTTCGTGCAGCAGCAGCCGACTCGTCGCCTGGGCCACCAGGACCCGGCCCCGGCGCAGCAGCGCCACGATGGCCTCGTCGTCCACGCGGTCGCCGAGCTCCTCGCCGAGCGTCGCCGCCACCGCGCCGGCGATGCCCCGCGCCCCCGCCGCGATCGCGCCGGCCACCGCGAGGGCGCCGTCGGTGCTCACGCCGTTCGCGATCGCGTCGTCGAGCAGGCCCAGAAGTGACGGCGACGGCACGCAGTACTCGCCCGCGGCGTCCTCGACGACCACGCCGAGCGTGACGAGCTCGCCGAGCCGGCCGGTCGGCAGGTGCGGGAAGGCGGCCTGCAAGGCGTTCGGGTCCAGGACGCCTGGCGCCTCCTCGGCGAGCGCTCCGTCCGGGCCGGCGAGGACCCCGGCCAGGTCCCGGCCGGCCGCCCACGCGCCGAACAGGTCCCGGATGCCGGCCAGCGAGTACCCACGCTCCTGCAGGCGGGCGATCAGGTCCAGCCGTCGTAGATGCGCTTCGCCGTAGAAGGCGACCCGGCCCCGGCGCACCGGCGGCTCCAGGACCCGCATCGTCTGGTACTCGCGGATCGTGCGCACCGGCAACCCGGCCCGGGCTGCCAGACCCTCCACCGGCCAGCCCGACTCCTCAGCAGTGACGCTCATGCCTCGACAATACCGGGAAACACCGTTACGGTAAATACCGTGATAGTTGCGGATCGAGAGATCGGACGGCTGGTCGAGCTGCTGCGGGCCGAGCCCGGCTTCGCCCGCGCCGAGCTGGCCGGCCTGCCGCAGCCCCTTACCGGCGGCTTCTGGGCCTCGATGAGCCTGGTGCGCCTCGCCAACGTCGCACCGCCCGCGGACACGCTGGTCCTGCGGGTCATGCCCGACCCGGCACTGGCCGCCAAGGAGACCGCGGTCCAGCGGGAGATCACCCGGCAGGGCTTCCCCGCCGCGCCAGTCCGGCTCTCCGGCGGAGCCGACGCCGGGCTGGGCGGCGCGTTCATGCTGATGGACCGGGCTCCCGGCGCGCCGGCTCTGGCCGGCCTCGACGGAATCGCCGCCCTCCGCCGCCTGCCCGCCCTCGCACGGCGGCTCCCGGCAATGCTCGGCCAGGTCAGCGCCGCGCTGCACGCCCTCGACCCGGCACCGCTGCGCAGCGCCCTCACCGACGCCGGCGTGACGGCACCCACCGACGCCTTCTCCTTCCTGGCCTCCCTCACCGAGTCCGCAGACCGGCTCGGCCGCGCCGACCTTCGCGCCGCGGCGCTCTGGCTCGCCGGCCACCCCCCGCCATCGTCGCGGCGCGTCATCGCCCACGGGGACCTGCACCCGTTCAACCTCCTGATCGACCGGGAGCACTGGACGCTGCTCGACTGGACCTCCGCCCTCATCGCCGACCCGGCCTACGACCTGGCGTTCACCACGCTCATGCTCCGCCACCCGCCGCTCGCCGCCCCCGCGCCGCTCCGCCCGGTCATCGCGGCAGCCGGCGCGGTCCTCGCTCGGCGGTTCCGCAACGCCTACCGCCGTCACGGCGGCACCATCCCGGACCGGCAGACACTCGACTGGCACACGAGCCTGCACGCACTGCGCATCCTCACCGAGCTCGACAGCATGCGCCGGGACTCAGCGCGAACCGGCCATCCGTCCCACCCGTGGAACGCCGTCAGCCCGATAGCCGCCACCACACTCAGCCGCACCACGAGCACCTCTGTCGCCCGGTTCACCTCCTGAAGCCGCCGCCGATACTCGGTGGTGGCAGGGTGGGCGCTGAGACTCGGTTCGGTGCCGGACGGCTTGATCGCGGTGACACGTTCCACGATGCCAACCCTGGTGGTGCGCTCACTGTGGTCGATCATGAACCCGCCGCGCGGGCGAGCGGCAGCGGGCGCTGGGTCAGGTGCTCTCCCGCCATCGGCAGCGTGAGCTTTTCCAGAAGCCAGGCGTACCAGCGGGTTTGCTGAGGCGACGTGGTCGAGCAGGATGAGCCTTCCGCATGGGCGGAGCACGCGGTGCATCTCGGTGATCGCGGCCTTGCCGTCGGGGATGCAGCACAGCGACAGCGTGCAGACGACGGTGTCGAAGCTGGCGGCGGGGAACCGCAGCGCATGCGCGTCGGCCACGCTCGACGTCACGCCACGCAACGTCACCGGCCTGCTGGACGCCCTGGAAGCCAGCGGACACGCGGCCCGCACCGCCCACCCCACCGACCGCCGGGCGAGCCTGGTCACCCTCACCAACGCGGGCCAGGCGGTAGCCGCACTCCAGGCCAGTCGCCACGAACTCCGCCCTGCTCGCCGACGTCTCCCCCGCCGACCTGAACCGCTTCTCAGCCGATACCCTCCACGTCACCAGCGCGCTGCGCGACACCGACCTCGATCGCATCCGCCGACTCGCCGACGGACATGCCGCAGCGCCCGGGAAAGACGCCAGGACCGCATCTGGTCACCACCTCCGGCCTCGTGGCCCCTGACCAGGTCGCAACGCCCCGGCCGCACCGTCTCCGCCGCAGCTTCGTCGCCAGCCTGGCCGCCGGGGCGTTCGGCCGGAGCGCGGCCTTGGTCGCCGGCCGGGCGCTCACCTTGTGCTCCGCGCTGCTGGCGGCGCGGCGGGTCACCGGGAAACCGCAGCCGCCGGTAGCTGCGCCATGCTGGTAGGAGTGGATGGCGGCGGCTCGCCGGCGAGGCGCAGGAAGGAGGTACGGCTGGTGGAACGGCGATCTGTGTCACCGGAGACCCTGGCGGCGCAGGCCCTGGGCGACGTCAACCCGGTGTCTGGCGGCCTGGCTCCGGTCATCAACCCGTCGGCGAACTACGAGCAGCAGGCCGATGGCTCGTACCTGGAGGACCGCCAATACACCCGGGCCGACACCCGACCTTCGAGCACGCCGAGCGGCTGCTGGCCGCTTTGGAGGGCGCGGGCTGCGCGTGCGCCCTGTTCGCCTCCGGCATGGCGGCGGCCACCGCGGTCTTCCAGTCCCTGCTCCCCGGCGACCACGTGCTGGTCTCCCGGGTCCTGTACTGGGGGTGCGCTAGTGGCTGGCCGAGTTCGGCCTCACCTGGGGCCTGGACGTGGAGTTCACCGACACCGCCGACCTGGCGGCGGTGCAGGCCGCGATCCGGCCGGGCCGCACCTGTGGGCCGAGACACCGGCCAACCAGCCGGGCCGCCACGGCGGACAGCAGCTGACCTGAAGCCCTCGTCGCGCACCGTGGTCACCGGTCTCCTGACACGGCGCGCACCCACAGGGCTCGTTCGGTACTCCCTCTGAGCGGATCAAGCAGATCGCATCGGTAGCACCGAGCTGGCCGATCTGTTCGGAGCCGCTCACCAGGTGGAGCTGCCGGGTGCATACCGACGGTGCTTCGGCTTTGGCTCGGAAGTGCGCATTCCCGCCGAAGAACCCGACGAGGCCGACCTCGGCCAAGCCTGGAACGTGCTGGCAGAACGCCGCAGGGACGCCGTCATCCAGCCGCCCAAGCCACCAATCCCGGCTGCCAGCGCAATACTCGCCCGTGCCGCCGAGCGGGACGCCGGGCGAGAGGCCGGATGACACCATGCCGGTGCATCATGGGTATGGAGCAGCACCCAGGCGAGGCGGCGACAATGACCGATACGATCACCCCTCTGGGTAAGGCTCGCGTCATGTCCTGCCCCGAGTGCAAAGGCGCCCGCATGTCGGCCTGCCCGGCCTGCCGAGGTGAAGGCAAGCTCCTCGTCCGCGCGTGCCCGCTCTGCGGCGACCTCGGCTGGGATTACGTCAACGGCATCGACGACCGCGAAGGCATGGCCTGCAGGATCAGCTGCGGCTACACCTGGACCGCAGCAGACCCCGGCTGGCGCGCTCAGGTTTTGCCAAAGGGCCATGCCAATAGTGCGGCAAGTTGACCCGAGCGTGGCCACAGATGGGCACCAGAAGCGCCCGAGACCGCCAGCCGTCACCGACGGTAACCAACGAGTGGGCTACCTCCGCCACTGCGCCACCGATATGGCTCGATCTGTATCGCCGCTGAGCGCGTTATAGGTGCTGGCTGGTCAGTACATAACCGGAGGTTCTGGACTGCGGTTTGTCGCTAGGATCGGTGCCTAACTTCGGCTGCCGCGACAGCGCGCAATCCAGCGTGTGGGTCCACCCCGTCAGCGTCGGCTCACCCTCCGGGGAGCGGGCCAGGCCCACTGCGGGTTGCCTGGCCGGGCTGAGCAATCCCACGAGCGCCGGCCGCGCGTTGAATAGGCGTGGGAACTCAACGGGTGGACTTCGCGGAGTTCTACCGGAGTTTCAGGGACGACTGTCTGCGTACGGTCTTGGTCATCGTCGGCGATCGGGACAGGGCGCACGAGCTTGTCGCCGAGGCATTCGCCCGGGACTGTGCCTGCTGGCACACCGTCAGCAAGCAACCCGGCGCCGGCGGCGTGGCTGGTGCGCACCGCGGTGAACCTGAACATCTCCCGGTGGCGTCGCCGCCGGGAGATACCGGTCCCCGACCCGGGCA
>WNGH01006241.1_pt1 | contig 14871 bp, 16 predicted proteins | sample 5400631 | NCBI WGS metagenome assembly WNGH01 (sample SAMN13153373, study PRJNA577476) | soil metagenome | isolation source: 115 cm soil or saprolite under Garry oak tree replicate 1 | place: USA:California | collected 2016-06-15
TTTGCTGCTGCTACCTTCGTGCTTTCAATGGTGGTCTTCTTCCGTATCGCCGCCAATGGTTACAATTTCGGTAGTCTGAGCAGCCCGCAGGACTCCATCCACCTATCGTGGATCAGATTCACAGCTGGAAACATCCAATTTAATATCGATTACTTCCTGGGTGTGGATGGGCTGAGCCTGCCGATGGTCATCCTCAATGCTTTGCTCACCATGCTGGCGGTAATCAGCGGCTGGGAGAAAGTACGCGTCAAAGAATACTTGGCCCTATTGCTGATTCTTGAGGCGGGTGTCATGGGCGTGTTCCTCTCGCTCGATCTCTTGCTCTTCTTCCTCTTCTGGGAAGTCGAACTGGCCCCAATGTTCCTTCTCATCGGTATCTGGGGCAGCGAGACCTTGAAGCATGGTATGCCAGGACGTATTTACTCGGCGTGGAAGTTCTTGCTGTATACGCTTTTCGGCAGCGCTTTCATGCTGGTGGGCATCCTGCTGGTCTACTTCAATTTTCCCAACACCCATCCAGGCCCGCACGCGGCATATACTGCGAGCATGGTGTACTACGCGATGCCCGCGCATTTCCTGACCGAGGGACTGCAGGTGGCTGCTTTCCTGCTGATTTTCCTGGCCTTCGCGATCAAAATCCCCATGTTCCCGTTCCATACCTGGCTGCCCGACGCCCATACCGACGCGCCAACAGAGGTAAGCGTCATCCTGGCCGGTATCCTGCTCAAGATGGGCGCCTATGGATTGATCCGCATCTGCTTCACCCTGTTCCCGATGGGCATGCATGATTTTGCTCCCTGGCTGGCCGCGTTCGCCGTAATCAATATCATCTATGGAGCGGGTATCTGTCTCGTACAGACCGACATGAAGAAGCTGATCGCCTACTCGAGCGTGAGCCACATGGGTATCATCCTGCTGGGCGTGGCCGCGGCCTCGAGTACCGGCGCCATGGCCTTCCGCATGGCTGCTTTGACGGGCGCAACCATCCAGATGTTTAGCCACGGGCTCATCACGAGCATGCTCTTCTTCTGTGTGGGTGTCATCTATGATCACGCGCATACGCGCGAAATCTCTCTTTTCGGCGGCGTCGCCAAAAAGATGCCGCTTTTGGCAACCTTCTTTACCTTTGCTGGCCTGGCTTCGCTCGGCCTGCCCGGGTTGGCTGGATTCGTCGCGGAATATATGGCGTTCACCGGCAGCTATAACTCTTTGCCGACCGTGACCATCGTCTCGGTCTTCACTATGATTCTCACCGCGAGCTACCTGCTCTGGATGCTCAAACGTGTCTTCTATGGCCCGTTCAATACAAAGTGGAGCTGGTTGCCCGACACGAATAGGCGTGAAGCCATCCCGCTCTATACACTTTCGGCATTGATCCTGTTCGTTGGTATTTACCCGGTTTTCCTGGTGCATGCGATTACACCCAGTCTGACCGTGAGCCTGAACCAGCTTATCCAGGCCGTCGCCACGGTCATACATTAAATAAACATGTAGGGGCGACCACGTGCTCGATAATGAGTTTTCATACATTCATCCGGGTATGTGGTAGGGCTCCCGGGGCCGATAAATCGGCGGTGGCCGCGATAAATCGGGCCCTACGGATGTCCGGGTTATTTCGTTAATGTTCATAATCGCTCCCTCGATGAATCGGGGAGCTACAGATGAATCGGGGAGCTACAACGGCGGTTGCTCTTATAGGGAGTTTTCTATGTTTCAACTATACGATCTCTATCTTCTATCGCCAGAGCTAAGCCTGACGCTTTTAGCCCTCGTTGTGATGATGGTGGATCTCTTCGTTAAGCGGCGCGTTGTCACGGTGGCGGTTGCGCTGATTGGCCTTATCATACCGCTGGCTTTTTCGATCTCGCTGGCAGTAATGATCGCCAACAACACACTGGTTAAGAACCATGCCTTTTTTAATATGCTGGTAGTGGATTCCTATGCCGTCTTCTTCCAGATCGTCTTCCTCATCATCGCCGCGGTCATGATCCTGGCATCGTACAGCTACGTAGGAAAGTACGTCAAAGCGGAGGGTGAATTCTATACGCTCATGCTTCTCTCCGTTACAGGCATGATGCTCATGGCAAGTACGGGCGAACTCATCTCCATCTATATTTCGCTTGAACTAACCAGTATCCCACTTTACGTAATGGCCGGTCTCATTCGTGGCAGCGAGCGCTCGGCGGAGGCTTCCGTCAAATATGTACTGCTGGGCGCTATGTCCTCGGCCATTCTGCTGTACGGTTTCGCCCTGCTCTATGGCCTTACCGGAACTACTGATCTGAAAGGCATCGCCACCGCCATCGCCAGCGGTGTACAAACCGGCAACCTCATCGTCCTGGTAGCCGCCGTATTGATCCTCGCCGGTTTCGGCTTCAAAATCTCCGCCGTTCCATTCCACATGTGGGCTCCAGACATCTACGAAGGCGCTCCAACTCCATCGACGGCCTTCTTCTCGGTCGGCTCCAAGGCTGCTGGCTTTGCCGCTCTCATTCGCGTCTTCATCGATGGGGGCCTCGGGCAAGTCAATCTCTCCTCGCTGGTCATTGCGATCTCCATCATCGCCATCCTCTCTATGAGCCTGGGGAACGTCGTGGCCGCAGTGCAGTCCAATGTCAAGCGCATGATGGCCTACTCCAGCATCGCCCAGGCAGGTTACATCCTCGTCGGTTTCGTTGCCAGCCTGGCCAGTACGAGCCATGCAGGTGGAGGTATCACAGGCAACGCAACCGGCAATGCCGCTGTGCTTTTCTTTATTTTCGTCTATGTGCTCACCAACCTGGGCGCCTTCTCCGGCATCATCGCCCTGGCGAACGCCACCGGTGGCGAATACATCGACGACTTCCGCGGGCTGGCAAGGCGAGCGCCCTTGCTCAGCGCTGGCACTGCGCTCTGCCTGCTCTCGCTGGCAGGCATTCCGCCCATGGCTGGCTTCATCAGCAAGGTTTTCATCTTCACTGCTGCCTGGGGCCAGAGCCAGAGCCTGCTTGCTCAAGGTAACTCACTGCTCAGCGGATGGCTTGTCGCTCTCGTCGTCATCGGCCTGCTCAACAGCGTCATTTCCATAGTCTACTACGGCCGTATCATCAAGGCCATGTACTTCGACGCCCCGCCCAAGCCCGATCATCTCACGACGCCCATCGGCCTCAGCTCCACAATCACCCTGACCACCGCTGCGCTGATCGTAATCACCTTTGCCGCCTCGCTCATACTCAGCCTGGCCAACCCCGCAGCAACCAGCCTGCTGACCTTCTTTAGATAGAAATGTAGGGGTGGGGACGTGCTGGATAAATCCGCACTCTACAGCCCTTTCACAGGTAGGTTTTTTGTGAGTTAGTATGCTGGATGTTTGCGGGATCAGGGGTTGACGGGGTAGTTGGGACACTTGAGACAGGTGCTGTTGGCAGCACTGGTGGAGCCTCGCATCGATCTGTTCTCGCATTACGGGCCGCTCTATCGACGCTGGCGGATGAAGAGCCGGCCCTGTTCTGCGCTCCCAGGAGGCATGCCGGCTCTCCTCTCTGATCTGGTAGAGCCAGTGGAGGAAACACCCATACTTGAGGGCTGTAAAGATGGCAAAGGCACAGCGCACCATGCTGCGATCTCCTCGCCAACCAGCAGCCGAGAGTCCTTCCAGATAGCTCTGGAAGATCACGGTATCAAGCGTGCGCGGATCACATGGTTCGACCCCAAACAGGCTGAAGCTAGCAGCAAGAAGGTCGCCAATATCGGTGGCAATGGTTCCCAGACCTGGATAGGCCCAGTCAATGGCAATCAGCTGATGGTGTCCATCCCTCTCCGGGGCTGCAAAGAGGTTCCTGCGCCAGGCATCCAGGTGACAGAAGGTTTGCGGGAGCCGCTCAAGCACGTCGAGCAAGGCATCGTGATCCTCCCACAGTCGCAGGAGGCGGGAAGCGATGGGAAGAGGAAAGGCAGCACAAAGCCGTGGGTGCTGCCAGGTGGAAGAATCGTGAACGATCTTCCACATCCAGCCATAGTGATCGAGGAGACCACGCGGCGAGCCAGTCCTCACCAGCCAGGGATAGGAGGGAAGCGGTCGTCCAGCCAGATAAGCTCCATTCATCTGTCCGAGGCTCTGGGCTGCTCGCGCACACTGCTCCAACGGCCAGCGTGGCCCATAGATTTCCTTCACATCTTCCAGCCAGAGCCACACCGACGAGTCCGCGTGTTCCACGATGCCATAGCAGCGTGGTCCCCTCACTCCGCCTGGCAAATCATCAAGCAGGTCTGACTGATAGACAAGGGCTTCGCGCTTCCAGTAGAGGACATGGGTCTCCGAGCTCGTGGCCGGGTTGCTCCCTTCGGATGTCAGGGAGAGCACTTTGAGCACCAGTGACCATTCCACCTCCCGCTCCTGATCCCGCCCGCTTCCTGTCAGATGATACACGCCCCTGGTAGCTGGTCCTGTCCAGTCAGAAGCCCTATGGACCTGGAACTTCAGAAGTTCGATATCTTGACGACCCAGGATTTGACGCATCAGCACTCTGACTGTTTGCTCGTCGCTGGCTGCATCGTTGTCGTGATCCTCTGTCGCTTCGGCTCATATCACCTTGATGGCAACTTGCCGGTTAATACGAGGATCGCTGGCAAGATAGACCTCGCCCATACCGCCGCTTCCAAGTAAATGTAGGAGGCTATAGCGGCCAATCTGCTGTCCTTCAAGTGACATCATGCGCTCCTCATAATATACTTGAAAAGTAGATGGAGCAGAATGCTGCGCTTTTCCAGAACAGCATAACACATATAACAAGCTACAGCGTCCATACTCGCGCGTTACTGTATACCACTTCCGTTGGATGCCCCGCATTTGCAAATGGACTGGCGACGACGCCGATTTGACCGTGGCTGAAGGTAGCGTTATTCAAACTGGTAACCTGCTGGCGGTTTACGTACAGCGTGATGCTGGTTCCCGTCGCCACCACAGCCACCACGTTGGTTGCGTTCAAGCCCTTGTTAATCGCGGTGCTGGGAGTGGACGCCACCAACTGGTTGCAAGTGATGCCGGGACAGAGAAACAGCTCGTAAGATCCGGCCTGGCTCACATAGAACAGGTAGAAATTGTTGTTCGTACTATTCGCGCGAAAGATGATCCCGCCAACATCGCCCTTGATGATCTTCATCTGCACCTCGTAGGCAAAGTTCACGAAATTGGTAGACCGCGCCGCGCAGTATGCGAAGAGGTGTACGTTCGGTGCGATCACGTGGTAGGCTCCGCCTGTAAAGGTACAGTTGGTTGAATTTTCACTCCACCCGAAGCCCTTGCTGTTATTGCTCAATGGATCCAGCAGAGCCAGCGTTCCACCCCCGGGAGGATAGGGGTTGGGGTTGGCTGCAATGGTCGAGGCCGTGGCAGTAGCATGAGCATTGACCCCCGCGGTGGCCCTAGCATTGGCGATACTGACAGCAGTAGCTGTAGCATTGACCCTGGCAATAGCGGTGGCCCTAGCATGTGCGTTGGCAACTGCTGTAGCAGTAATATTGGCCCTGGCTATCGACGTACCCGCAGTGAAGGTAGCCGTCATATTAGCCTGGGCCGTCGTCGTGGCCAGGGCACGCGCAGCCGCCTGGCTGGAAATAGTAAAGTAAGCGATTCCACCGCCGCCGGCTACCAGGATCAGTGCCACCACTATCATCAGGATGACTATGATCCTGGGGAGATGTTCACCTTCATCGGAATCTGCTTCAGGTGGACGATTGTACTGTGACACCTTCTCTAATACCTTCTCTAAATCTTCCTGTGAGGCGCCCAAAATCCCAGCCGCACGCTCTGTTGATGAATAACGTCGTGATTACCACAACAGTATAACATATGCGGCACGCGATCGGCATACCTCCCATCAAGGCTAGAATGTCCATACCTTCGCGTTGGTATATACTACCTCCGTCGGGTCAGAGTATGGGTATGCGATAACTCCTATCTGGCCCCTATCATAACTGGAATCGTTTATACTCGCGATTTGCTGGCTATTTACGTACAACGTAATACTGTGCCCGTCTGCCACCACCGCGAGTACATTTGTCTGGTTCAATCCCAGGTTGCAGTGCAGGCAGAAACTCCTGCTCAATATCTTTGAATGGGCCCCCACGTTGTCCACATATTGGCTCAGCACATAGATCCCCTCCCCGCCCACGCGGAATAAATAATATTTGCTGTTCACACTATCGGCGCGAAAGATGATTCCTCCAGCATTCCCCTTGATAATCTTCATCGTCACCTGGTAAGTGAAATTACTGAAGGCGGTCTTCGTGTTGAGACAATCATTGAAGAAATTTGTGCTGGAGACACTGGCGTGATAGCCATCACCTTTGAAAACGCAGGCTCCTCCTCGATCCCAGCCGTTGTTGCTGCTATCCGGGCGTAGCGAATCTGAAAGTACCAGTGTCCCCCGGTGAGGTGGATAAGGGTTAGGATTCGCGGCAATGAAAGAAGCAGTAGCGGTGGCTTGTACCTGGGCTATAGCAGTAGTAGTGGCAGCAACATTAGTATTACCCGCCGGGTTATTGCGTGTGAAAACGACAACGCCAACAACGCCGGCCACCACGAGCAGGAGCACTAATCCTGCCAGTACGATGTTCCTGGGAGATAACAGCCGCGAGGCAGCTCCATTACTGCTTGCAGGGAGGAATGCAGGTTGTCCCTGGTTCTGGGAATAGAAGCTTGGCGGCGGCGGGGTGGGGCTTTGCGCGTAGGAATACTGCGCGTGAACAGGCGTGTTCTGAAGGTATGGATTCGGTATGGAACCGGATGGAGTCTGCAAATAAGGGTTCGAAGCCGCAACAGTCAGATCGTCCGAGTTGGGACCTGTAGCAAATGCGGACCCTTCCGCCTGCATAATGCTCAGAGAAAGCAACAGGGTACTGACCGCATCCTCTACACGGATAATCTGGCCATCATACGCGCCTGCTGGCACGTTCACCGTCACCTTGCGCCCACCAGGCATGGTCAAGGTGCGGCTAGTGCCCGTGACCGCTTCCGACTTGCTGATTGCGAGTGTTGCGCGAAGCTCGCTTGACATATTCTAACCTCGACTATCAGAGATTACTGGCTGGCATAACATAATCGGATATCAATTATTGAGAGCGAAAGCAGTATAGCACAACAGGCCGGATTAAGGGAAGTTCTCTCTTCTTTCCCTCGGAAGGATAGAGATCCGGTATTTGTAGCACATCTCCACTGTGCTGGGCCTATGTTATAATAGGGCGATGAGCGGCTTACTGACCGCTAAAACAGCAATTGGAGAAAAGGACAAAATGCCAGACCGGAACGACGCTTATAAACTAATGACCGACCATGTAAAAAACGAAAACTTGCGCAAGCATATGCTCTCCGTCGAGGCTGCCATGCGTTTTTATGCCCGCAAGTACGGCCAGGACGAGGAACTATGGGCCATGACTGGCCTCCTCCATGATTGTGATTACGAGGAATATCCCGATCTGCACGAGCACACACATGTCCTGGTAGGCTGGTTACGCGAGGATGGCTACGATGAGCGCATTATTTATGCTATCCTGGCGCACAATGATCTGAACGTTGCCACTCACCCACGCAATAACCTGCTTTCAAAAGCCCTCTACGCCTGCGATGAAGTCACCGGAATGATCACCGCGACTGCCCTGGTACGCCCCAACAAAAGCATTACCGGCCTGGAGGTCTCCTCCGTGCGCAAGAAAATGAAGACGAAGGGCTTTGCCGCCGGCGTCAATCGCGATGATCTCGTCAAAGGAGCTGCGGAACTCGGCGTAGACCTTGACGAACACATCGCATTCGTTATCCAGGCTATGTCAAGTATAGCCACTGCCCTTGGGCTGGCAGGAGTGCAGGAAACAGCAATATTGGACTGATCCATATGCAACAACTTCACAAATCACAGTTGCAAGCGCAACAACAGCAGCACTTCTTCAGCGCGAGCGAGGTTGCAGAATTTGAATATTGCTCCTTGAAATGGTGGCATGACCGCTTCGAGCCAGCGGCTCAAACCGATACCGAGGAACTCTTTGCGCGTCTGGTCGAACTCGAGCACGATCACGAAATGCAGGCTCCATCGCTGCCCGAGTATCGCATGATCGAGCAGCTCCTCCTGCGCAGGGGCGCCTTCGATGTAGGCACGGAGCAGCACCGCGAGCACGCCGAAGAGGTCGAGCAGGTCCAGGAAGAGGCGCGCAAGAGCGTGACTGCCACGGGACAGATGCGTGTGCTGATAATAATGGTAGGAGTGATAGTGGTCGTCGCGCTGTTATGTATCGCTGCCGCTATCGTAATCCACTGACCTGACACTATCAGGAGATTCTTAGCCAGGAGCTAAATCGTGCTGAACAGTATACTACTCTCAATCGGGCTGGGTTTACTGCTGGCCGCCGCGGCATTGGGCCTTCTACTCTACAATGAACGCCGCCGCCGGCGGAGCCGCTTCGTTGTAGAGCGTCATCGTGCGTTAGGCCTACCAGAAGGAGAATTAGTATACGAAGATGCCGATGGCCAGGGTGAGCCGCTCTCGTCGAGTTTGTATCCGTTGATGGGTAAGCCCGACTACGTTGTGCATCTCCCCGATGGCCGCCCGGTGCCAATTGAGCTCAAGCTCAATGTGCAGGATGTTTCTGCCCCTTACAGCAATCACACCGTCCAGGTGGCAGCCTACTGCTTGATCCTGGAAGATTATTTTGAGCGGGCTCCTACACACGGCATTCTGCGCTATGCCGATCGTGAATTTACTATCGAATATACTCCTGCACTGCGCAGGAAAGTCATTCGCCTCCTCACCGAAATGGCGCGCTGCAGCGAGCGACAACCGCCTCCATTAAAGACGCAGCGTGCCGCCAAGTGCCGCGCCTGCCCATTCCAGCCCGTTTGCCCCGTCGGGCGCACCAAATGACCCATACGAGGCACCCATAAGGAACAAACCTATGCCAAATGAAATAATTGAACTCACCGGTCACATCATCGACTCCTGGACACTGCCGCGAGCGTGGGATATCATCATGGATCGCGGCGGCAACTTTGCCGTGGAGGAGATGCGCGTCGGGGCCAGCAAAACCGAGCCAAGTTATGTCCGCCTCAAGGTCGAGGCCCCCACTGACACAACACTGGAACTCATCATATCGGAACTCCAGCAGCTTGGCGCCGTCCTTTTGCATGGCAGCGACGTGCAAACGGCTATTGTAGAACAGCATGGAGTCCTGCCCGCCAGGTTCTACTCTACCACCAACCTGCCTACCCAGGTGCGCTTGAACGGCCAATGGATAAACGTAGAAAACATTGAAATGGATGTCGCCATCGTCATCGACCGGGCGAAGAACCGCGCTTATGGCAAACCAATGCACGAGGCGCGCGTGGGCGAACAGGTCGTCATTGGCTACGAAGGCATTCGCGTGCTGCCGTTCGAGCGCGCGCGTGATCGCGAATCGTTCGCCTTCATGCAGAGCACTGTCTCATCTGAAAAGGCCAAAGTACTCGCTATTCATGAAATTGCGCGCCAGATGCGGGAGACTCGCGCACACGGCGGTAAAATCCTTTTCGTGCTCGGCCCTGCAGTCATCCACACCGGCGCGGGACGTTACATTGCAGACCTCATTCGTCGTGACTACATACAGGTCATCTTCGGCGGCAACGCCATCATCACGCACGATATCGAATCGGCACTCTTCGGCACCTCGCTCGGCGTCGATCTACGCAGCGGCGAGCAGGTCGAAGGCGGTCACCGCAACCACCTCCGCGCCATCAACGCCATACGCGCCCTGGGTTCCGTTGAGAAAGCAATTGAAACCGGCCTGCTCAAAGAGGGCATCACCTACGAGGCTGCTAAGCACAATGTTACCATGGTCCTTGCAGGCTCGATTCGTGACGATGGCCCTATGCCCAGTGTCATTAATGAAATGCAGGAGGCTCAGCAGCGCATGCGCCAGGCCTTGCCCGGTGTCCAGATGACTATCATGATCGCCTCGATGCTGCACGCTATCGCCACGGGCAATCTGCTTCCCGCCACCGTACGCACCGTCGTCGTGGATATCAACCCATCCGTTGTCACGAAGCTGGCGGACAGGGGAAGCTTTCAAGCGGCTGGGCTGATTACGGATGCGGAGCTGTTTTTGAGGGAGCTTGCCGAAGCCCTATCGTAAAAGAGAGGTACTTATATCGCGCCCTGAGAGAAACAGTATCGTTATGAGCCAGTATGATTGGGCAACCTGTCCCATGGCAGTGGAGACACAGGTAAACACCTTTTGCGCACACCTGCAAGATCTGCTGGAGACGAATCTCTCCGGCATCTACCTGCACGGCTCCCTGGCTATGGGCTGTTTCAATCCTGACCGCAGCGACATCGACCTGCTCGTCGTTACAACTCGCGGAATGAGCATAGAGATAAAACGCCAGATCGCCCAACTGCTGCTGCGCTCCTCCGTGGCTCCCAACCCCATTGAAATCAGCTTCCTGTTGGAGCAACAGTTGCACCCGTTTCAGCATCCCTTACCATTCGACCTGCACTACGGTGAGAGTCATCGCGAGCAGTATCGCCAGGCATTGATCAGTGGCGAGTGGATGCGATGGAATGATGAAACAAAGAGGGACATTGACCTGGCGGCCCATCTCACTGTCACGCTCGCCAGGGGTATCTGTCTTTTCGGCAAACCGATTAAAGAAGTCTTTCCCGCTGTTCCGGCACAATACTATGCCGCGTCGATTGTGGATGATTTCCATTGGGGCAGGAACAGAATGGTCGACAATCCGCCGTATTTCATCCTCAATGCATGCCGCGTCTATGCCTACCTGCTCGATGGCAGCATCTTCTCAAAGGATGAAGGCGGGTCCTGGGGTCTCCTTACTTTACCAGGGCAATATCATAGTGTTGTCGTCCAGGCGTTGGAAATCTACCGGGGCAGCCGTAAAGATGAGCCGTTTGATGTTGCCGCGCTGGACCAGTTTGCGGCATATATGGACGTACAGGTAAGAAATCTACTGGAGACAAAGAGCTAAAAGCCTCAAAGAACCCTCTTCAGGCTTGTTTCTTCCGCTCGTAATGGCGGTGGGCCTTATTGCGGTTGCCGCACGTCTTCATATCACACCAGCGGCGGCTCCGGTTCTTACTCGTATCCACGAACAGCCACCTGCAGTCCTCGGAGGCGCAGGCCCTCACGGCGTCCAGTTCCTCGGCAGTGAGCAAATCAGCCGCCGACCTCACCACCTGCCAGAGCATCGAGTTAAGATCAACTTCCCTGCCGGCCCAATCCCATACAAAACCATGATCTGCAGGTACAATACGGGCATGGCTCAGTGCCTCCGCAAGAGCGGCGTTCAACGTATCCAGGTCGGCCTCTCGCGGCGATCTGTCCTCTGCTATCGCCAGAAACAAGCGATAAATCGCTTCTCTCAAAACAATAGCCCGCTCGAGTGCCGCTGACGCCTCTACCAGGTGGCTCGTCGCTTCCTCGCGCAGAGACCTTGCCTCGTCATCCTTCAATATATGTACGTATCGACCCCACGACACAAGATCGCCGTAGTTGTTGAGCAGCTCCTTTGGGTAAGCATCATAGCGGCCATCCAGTGTATGTGTAAAATCCAGGCATAACCAGTTGCCGGATGTTGTATCGAAGCCTGGCGCCTGTTCTATCGTTTCAACCATGCGAACAATTTCTCCTCCCTGTGCATACTCTATCACATCGCGCACTAACTAGCAAAATGGTATTGACAGGTTACATTACATATGTTATAATCTAACTGTCAAAACAAATTATGACAGTTACAAATTCCCTTGTCAAGAGGGTACCCGGAGATCCACTCATACTGCTTCTGGCGGGCCTGCGGCCCGCTCTGAGAGAAGGGAGTGTGGCGAGGACACCTCGCGCTCCGGCAAGGGACTGCGTCCCCTGCTTGATGAGTGGATGCCAGGGTACAGGAACAGAAGTCTGAGAGCGTGCTTCAGGCATCTACCTTGCTCAAGAAAGGACGGAACGTACCATGTTTTCGTCAGATTTTGGGGGCCACCCTGTGTTGCACCACTACAACTACATCATGTACCGCAGGCGACAGGAAGAGTTGCTGCGAGAAGCAGAGCATGAGCGACTCGTTCGCTCCGCCAACTTCCAGCAGCGCAGGAAAGGTGGGACCCATTTGAAATATGCTGGTTGGCTTGGTGACCGTTTGATCAGCCTGGGTCTGAAACTGGAGCGCTTTGGAACTTTCAATCAAGCGCGGCCCACTCCATCACCTTCACCGCATCATTAATAAAAATCGCTTCTTCTGAAAGTTGAAAGGAAACATCATGACAACCATCTTAATCTTGCTCATTGCGTTTATCGCACTCGATATAGCAGCCCTACGCTGGGGCCACGATAGCAGGGACTGCATGAGGGAATTGGATAATCAGCGCGGCTAATGGCCTGTGCGGTTTTATCCTATCGGACATGCTTGCCGGCAAAGTCGGCCTTTCGCGCCGCCATCTCTTTGATCTCTTCCGCGAGTTGCAACAGCGCCTCGCGCAGTTCAGGAGGCTGGTATACGACAAAGGAGCATCCTAAGCCAACCAGGTGGCGAGCCATCCAGCGCAGGTTTTCGAAGTAGCAGCGCAACATGACGCCGCCGTTTACTTGCTCTAGAATGGCCAGTGCTCTTGGCACCACGCTGCGAGCATCCTCCAGCGTGGTTTCAAGTAGCACTTCAACAAACCAGGTGCCTGGCACGTTTGCAAGTGCGTGTGTTACGTATTCCAGGCTATCGAAGCCAGGCGGGCGCACAAAGCGATCGCTGCGCATCTCGGCTTGCAGTACCCGGTCCAGCCGGAACGTGCGCAGCCCTGCTCGTAAATGGCAGTAGCCAACTGCGAACCAGCGTCCTCCCAGGTAGACCAGTCCATAGGGATCGACGACCCGCTCGGTCTCCTCTGAGCGCCAGGATCGGTAGTGCAGCTTCACCTGCCGGCTCTGCTGCGCCGCCATGCAGAGCGTCCCCAGGACCTCGCTCGTCGGCGCAGCAAACGATGTATGGACATCGATCACCAGCGTTTCCTGGACCGCTTGCACTCGTTCTCGTAGTGTGGTAGGCAGCACCCGTTCGACCTTGGCCAACGTCCCTTCTACGGCCGGTGCGGCTACTGTCAGGCCTAATCGCCTGGCAGTTAACAGCCCCAGGGTGAGGGCCAGCGCTTCATCCTCAGTAAACATAAGCGGGGGAAGCTTGAAGCCGGGTCGCAGTCTATAGGCGCCATAGCGGCCGCGCTCGGACTCGATGGGAATGCCCATATCTTGCAGCATCATGATGTAGTGACGTACCGTGCGCACGTTGACTTCCAGTCGCTTTGCCAGTTCCGGCCCGCTGAAGCGCTGGTGTGATTGCAGCAACTCCAGTACCGTCAACACTCGAGTCGTTGGATGATACATAGCGCAGTCCCCTTTCCTGGAACAATTGGTCCTAATCAGGGTCAATTATACCCGCTTTTCGTGCTATACTCAACCTGAAAGGAGAGCCCTCCATGAACGAACAGGTGAACAAAACCGGCTTACTAGATGCCATGCGTACCGGGTACGCCGCGCTGGAAAAAACGCTGGCACCCCTCGACGAGGCGCAGATGACCACGCCCGGCGTGAACGGAACCTGGTCGATCAAAGACAACATCGCCCATATTGTTACCTGGCAGCGTGTCCTGCTGGATCGGCTCCGTGCGGCTGCACGTAATGAGACGCCCACCTCTTACGGCTCAGATCAGGCTGATGAGGACATAGACAGGCTCAACGAGCAGTTCTACCAGCAGAGTAAGTCTCGCCCGCTCGCCGGGGTCCTGGCCGATTTCCGCAGCACCTACGCGCAGATTGAAGAGGCCGTACAATCCACCAGCGAAGAAGATTTGATCGACTCCCAGCGCTTTACCTGGGCGAAAGGTGTGCCCCTGTGGCGTTACGTCGCTGGCGACACCTACGAGCATTATTTGGAACACATAACATTGATCCAGGGGTGGCTGTCCGGTCCTGGACGGCGTTAAGAGCATATATGACACTGCATATCTCTCGTGAGCAGGCGCGCCGCCTGCTCACCCTCTACCACTTTACGCCGGCCGACCTGCCCGGCGTCTTTGCACGCCTGGGCACCGTCCAGTATGATCCCCTCAATCCCGTCGGGCGCAACTCCGACCTGGTCTTGCAGGCTCGCATTCCTGGCTATCAAGTAGATGACTGGCAAAAAGCAGCCTACTCCGACCGCCTGATCTATGATGCCTGGGACAAAATGGCCTGCCTCGTCCCCCTCAGTGACTGGCCTATGCGCGCCCTGATTCGCGAGCGGCATCGTCCCTATCACGATAGACAAATCTTAGAGTCCGATCCCGGCGCGGTGGCAGAGGTCCTGGCGGAGATCGATGTGCGTGGGCCGCTGTCCTCCCTTGAGTTCGAAGATCGTTCGCGTTACGGTGAACATGGTTCGTGGTATGGCACCTCCCGCGTCAAGCGCATCCTGCGCTCATTATGGGCCTGCGGCCAACTGCTGACACACCACCGCGCGGGCGGACGCCACTACTACGACCGCCCCGATCCCGGCACACTATTTTAACGCCTCGCCATTGCTGGATGAAGTGGCATATTATCGCTGGATCATGCTGCGGCGGCACCAGGCGACGGGCTTGTTGCGCACAACGGCAGAAGCTGCTATCTGGAGCGCTTGTGGAGATGCCAAAGTAAGAGCGCAGGCCGTGGCGCAGCTGCTAGAAATGGGTGAGCTGACGCCGGTACGTGTAGGCGAGGAAGCATTGCTCTACCACATGCTTACCAGCACGCTCAAGATGCTCGATGCGCCCCCACCTGCCCGGCGCATGATCCTCTTGGGTCCCCTCGATAGCTTGCTCTGGGATCGCAAGACCTTGCGGCAGCTATTCA
>WNGH01012824.1_pt1 | contig 14871 bp, 17 predicted proteins | sample 5400631 | NCBI WGS metagenome assembly WNGH01 (sample SAMN13153373, study PRJNA577476) | soil metagenome | isolation source: 115 cm soil or saprolite under Garry oak tree replicate 1 | place: USA:California | collected 2016-06-15
CCCGTGGTATGGCGCCCTGGGAAACTTTGTATCGCTTGGTGTTGGCGCGAGCGCTGGCATCTTTTACCTCCGGCGCGCCCGCTATGTCGAGGATACCGGGGCGTTGCTGGTGCTGCTCTTCGTATTGTTTGTTCTCATACTGATCAGCCTTGCAGGAGTCCTTACACATCCGGCCTCGTCTCCATCATTCATCGCGTACTACGCGGCCTGGTGCGCGATCGGATCGGTGGCGCTGCTCCCGTGCATCTGGTTCGACCGCTGGCTTCAGGCCCGCCTCGGGCCCATTCTTCCGCGCCCCGCCTTCCTCCGGCCCGCGCAGGCGCAGCGGCGAAATCCCTCACGCAGGCTGCAGCACGCAGTTATGATCTCAGTTGCGGGAGCGATCACCTCCCTGGCGCTCGTGACGGGACTCTTCCTGCACCATCAACTGGACTCCTTTGTGGCCGCGCTTCCCTGGGCCGCGGCACTGATGCTTGGGCTGTACCTCCTGGGCACCGCTATCCACTGGGGCCTGCGATACCTCTTTCTGCAGAAACCCGTCTACGGGCCGCCTCCTCGCCCAAGGGCCTCCAGCGTTACGGTCACTGCCGAGCCTTTTGACGAACAGCAGGCTAACCAGCAGCTCTACCAGGGTCCGACGTCACCCGATGGGACGATCCCCGTCGAGGTGCAGACGCGGATGGACGAACTGCTGCGATCAGGTGAAGCGGCCAACATCTTCTATTACTTTGACAACGGGCTGCAGGGATCTCGATACCTCCCGTCCTATTGCACAGGGGAGTGGCCCCAGTGCCAGACGTGTACCTGCCGGGAAGCGTCTCAACTGCCGCTCCCCGCGCAAGGAAGAGAAGAGTGAGCCATGCTTCACACCATGCATTTTATCGGCCTTGGTCGTTCGCACGACGAGGCCTTACACATGGCAGGCACCATCGCGAACCGCACATTTTCCGCCATCATGCTGCTTAACGGGCAGCGCATCTCTCAGCTAAGTACGATCCTGTTACCCGATCCTGCACCATCTATCAAGCAGATTGCTCTCGTGTACGTCCTGGATGTTCCGCCGGGTGCTGATGAGATCCTGGATGCCAGGCGCGCCGAGGTTGAACAGGAAGTTCGCGCAGCTTTCCCAGCACCAGTGTTCGATCAGGTTTTCTTTCCATTCCGAGCTGCAATCGGTCTGAGCCCCAATCATCGTGCGACGCGCCAGATCGGCCCGTACACCATCATCGTGCAACCGGATACAGCGGCCATGTACCGCGTCCTGGTCCAGTTACGCAACGAAGAACCACATCTATCCGAACTCTGCGGAAACCTCAACAAATGTGAGGAATTCCTCCAGGACAATGGGCTTCCACTCGACGGGTGGTGTGCCGTCGACGCAACCGAAAGAAAACACGAGGTGGGCACGTAGCGCGGGAAGCGATTGCTCCTTGTCCTTGTAGTGCCCCCTTCTTCGTGCGGCCACACTTCTCGAGGTTCTCAAACAAGTGGTACCCTCACCCCCGCGAGGGACGCCTTTTTCATCACCATTTAGACAGGAGGTCCCATGGTTGTTCACTTACATTCCAGCTTGCGCCATTGGATGTTATTGCCCGCTGCTTTCCTCTTGGCCTATTAGGCCCGCCAACGAAATTTACAACGTTAAGCTCTAAGTACAATCAGATAAAGAATTGAGGATGTCTACTAAGGGGAAAAGGAGGGAGTCATGCGACCAATCCAGATCCCTGAGCAGAACGAAGAACAAATCAAGGCGTTAGCGGAGTTGTACCAGACGACGCACAATGTGCGGCTGCGCACGGGTGCCCAAATGGTGCTGCTGGCCGCTGAACAGCACCTGACGGCAGCAGCGATCGCCGTGATTGTGCGTGAAAGTGAGGGAACAGTGCGGTGCTGGCTCAAACGCTACCTGGCTGAAGGGATTGCAGGCTTGCAAGACGCCTGGGCTGGTGGGGCTCCTGCAAAGGTGACCGAGGCGTATAAGGAGCAGTTGCTTCAAGTGGTGCGGCGTCGGCCTCGGAGCTTGGGACAGCCCTACTCGATGTGGACGCTCCAGCGGCTTGCGGATTATATGGCAGAGCAAACCGGGATCCGGGTGGAGGACGAAACGGTGCGGGTGCATCTCAAAGAGGCGGAGATCGTGCTCTCGCGGCCTCAGCATACGATCAGCAGCCCCGATCCCGAATATGCGCTAAAAAAAAGACGATTGAAGAGGCCCGTGATGGACTGAAAGCGGGAGAGGTCTTCTACTATGCCGATGAGTTCAATCTCAGCTGGCTTCCGACCCTACGTGCGATGTGGAGCCCGAAAGGACAACAGGTGAAGATTCCCACGCCAGCTCAGCCCACCAGGCACTATGGGATTGGAGCGGTCAACTATCATACGGGAGAAACCGTCGTCCTGCTGAAGCGCCACAAGCGCCGACAGGAGATCGCGGAATTATTACAGGCCTTGGTAGACAAGCATCCAACGGGAACAATTTATGTGGCTTGGGATAACGCCACTACCCATGAAGATGACGAGGTGGAAGCAGTCGTACGAGGAGCAGCAGGACGTCTCATCTTGCTCTACTTACCGACCTATAGTTCGTGGCTCAACCCGATTGAGATGCTGTGGCGCCATTTCCGCCGGGAGGTGACTCACAATGAACTCTTCCCGACCGTCAAGGCGCTTCTGGCGGCTGCACGGGAGTTTTTTGATCGCTACAATCGGAACCCGAGCCGCATCCTCTCGGTGATTGGCTCACATGCTCAAAAGGTTATCTGATTGTACTTAGTCGCTAAGATAGCTTTCTTTTGTTACTGAAATCGGCCTCACAGCAGTAGCTCTCCTGAAAACGGTGAATGGTCGCTCTCACGGAATAATACAATTGATGATGGGCTGGAAGGTGAGGATGACTGTGGCCAGGTAAAATGTCAAAGAAGGCCGAGGTGGCCAGCCCGGTAGGTGAATGATTTTGATCTTTGTAGTCGAGGTTACTGTCTTGATATCGAAGGCCTGGAACTGGCATTCTACTGGACACGGGTAATTGGGTCCAAAACTGGCGGCGATCGCCTTGGCATCGGCCTTTGACAATGCTTGGTTACTTGCAGCGCTCGCGCTCCTTGCGAAGCCAGAAGCACTCACTGTTAACACAAATGTAATTAGTTGACATTTAACAATAAGCGTATGATGATGGTGGTGAGATACACTTTGAGCGAGCGAATGGGGGCTTTCGGCGTGGTCTGGTAGCGCAGGTAGGTCTCCTGCACCATATCCTCGGCATCCATCGCGCTGCCGAGCATGCGGTAGGCGATGGCAAAGAGGTAGGGCCGATAGGTTTCAAAGGATTCCACTCGGCTTCCTGCCTTTCGTCGACTCATGCTGCGATCTCTTCGTTCCACCAGCTGCGAATCGCGGCAGCGACGCCGCTCGCGTCATAGATCTGGGGGAAATGGGAGCATCCCTGTATCACAATGGAGCGGTGCCGGGGAAAGATGCGCTCCAGGCGGGCCAACAATCCCAGTTTGATCGAGTCGTCCCTGTCGCCAAAGATCAGCAGCGCCGGCATCTCCTTCTCCGCTCGTCCCGACTGACTGTGCAGCAGTAGACGCGCAGCGTCGTTGGAGGAATGGATAGGTGCCGAGATCGCGCTCAATCGCTGCTCCAGATCCGCAAGGTAGTCGTGGCTCCTGGTAACACTCTTGAACAGATCATGCGGATAGCGCCGTACGACTCGATCAAGATTTGGTCCTCGATAGGCTTGCTTCTCCAGGGAGGAGAGGGGCTGCTTTGGTTTTTTCGTCACCGCCCCCAGTATATACTCCAGGTAGAAGTTGAACTGGGTGCTCAGGAACCGGAGCAGGGGGGAGCCCATCAATTGGGTCATGAGATAGACCTTGCGGTAGCTCTCAAGCGGCCAGGCGAAACTCGGCAAGAGGATCACGGCGCGCAACCATTCGGGTCGGCGCGCAACCACCCCCAGAGCGATCGCTCCCGTGACGTCGTGACTGAAGAGGGTTACGTCGGTCAGGCCAAGGGCTTGGATGAACCGTTCGAGCAGCCGGGAATCGCCGGTCAGGGTATGTTGGTATCCAGATGTGGCAAGTGAAAGACCGAATCCCGGCAAATCCAGGGCCACGCAGCGGAATCGACTGCGCAGATCCTGGATGATATCGCTATACATCAAAGACCAGCCAATGCCAGAATGGACGAAGAACAAGGTGGGACCGCTTCCCTCATCGATATAATGGATGCGGTTGCCCTCGACCTCCACAAAGCGGCTCTGGAACGGGTAGAGCTGCTCATCGAGCCACTGGGGGCGCTGCGCCGCCTCTCGCATGGTACTTCGGTCGCTAGAAACAGAAACATTTGTTGTAGACATACGTATACTTCCTTTGTTAGTAGAAACATCGTCTTGATGATCACCACTTGTGATCATCACTCATAAAGAGGGTCGAGCTCTCCTTTTTGGGACAGGTGCGAGGATGGCTTTGCTCATGCCGATCACAGCTTCGTACATCGGGGAGAGCCGCATTATACCCTGAAAACGGTACACTCAACTTTTTGTTCAGAGTTCGAATATTCATGAGAACTCCCGAGCATGGGCTACTTGAGCAGCAACAGGGCTTCGCGCTCAGCCGCTGCTTCAATCGCTTGCTGATTTTTGACGATCTCCACCAGTTTCTTGCGACCCTTGGGGCTGCCAATCATCAGCACGCCAACCAGCTTGTGGTCACGGAAGAAGAGTTTGCGATAATTCTCATTCCCCTTCTCTCCAGGCTCACGGCGAGAGAGAGAGACCAGGTCAGGGTTATGCGACTCCGCCGTCCCCACCACAGCAATATTGACATCAAAGAGCGGGCTGGTATATGTGGGCACATCCACATATGGCTGGTGACCGCCAGCCATATTAACGCCCGCGATCCGTCCATGAGCCAGAGCATTATCCCAGGTTCCCATACAGTGATGGCAACCAATGGTGGGATCAAAGAACTCAGCAATATCGCCGGCGGCATAGATATCAGGGATAGTGGTTTCCAGGTATTCATTCACGACGACGCCCTTGCGCCGCTCTACAGGCGTGTTCGCCAGAAACTGCATATTGAGAGTGATGCCCAGACCAACCCCGATCAGATCGGCCTGAATCTCGCGCCCCTTTTTCGTTTTCACAGAGCTGGGCACCCCGTTTTTCGGGATCACGCTTTCAATCTCGTCGCCATGGATCACTTCCACGCCGAACTTCCTGGCGATCTGGTCCACCACTTCGCCGCCGTCTTCGTCCAGCGCATTCCGCAGAAAGTTCGGGCCGCGCATCAGCCAGGTGGTATCCAACTTACGCGTCGCGAACCCATCGCAGAGCTCATAGGAAATAAAGCTGCCACCGTAGGCCAGAGCCGTGCGCGACTCCAGCATCTTCGCGTTAATCGTCTTGGTATCATCCAGGGTCACAAAGTTGTAAATGTGGCTGGTTCCCTGTGCGCCAGGAACACGCAAGGGATTGGCCCAACCACCACTGGCCACCAACAACGCATCGTAGGGAACATGCTGGCCTGTATCCGTCACGACGATATGCTCATCGGTGTGAACGCCTGTCACCATGGTTTCTGTGACCAGTTGAATATTTCTCTGTTCATGCCACGCCAGGTCACGAATCATCACCTTTTGTTCGGTGATGACGCCCTGTAAAAAACGCGGGAGTGACACCCGATTGTAGAGGGGATAAGGTTCATTGGTTAGCAGGTGAATGCTGCAAGTGGGATCGTTTTTGCGCAGAGTCTCTGCGGCTGTGGTTCCTGCAACTCCATTGCCTATAATCACATAGCGCTTCTCATGTAGTGCCAAGTCCATGTCTCCTTCCTGTCTCCATGAAGACAACGGTCCAAGATTATTTGATTGTGCCGCAGAGCGTTGCCTTACTTGATCGACACGATCTCCTCGACTTGAAACCAGCCTGGTCCTTTCACAGACGCATGTTCCAGGGCAACCTGGTAGCAAAGAAATGGCGCTTCGTGGTCGCCAGCAGAGGACCAGGATCCGTCCTGGCCCTCTCTTCCATGACGTGACTCATGCCATACGAAGGGGTCAAAAGGTCGGGCCATAGGCCCATCGGCTCATCGGTGTGCAACTAGGGCGTGGCTCCTTCCCCTCCCACGTGCCGCGTTACCATGGCACCAGCAGGCCTCTGGTCATGCGCTGGCTGCTCCCTCTTTGGCCATTGCGAACGTTCCATTCTGCAGGATGAACTGCGCGACCTGGCGCGCGCTGCCCATACTGGGGTCCGAGAGGAAACCAGAGCCGATCCAGTCTCCGGCCAGGTAGAGGTTGGCAATGCCCGGCACCTGCGGGCCCGGTCGGCCAGCGTAGCCGCCACCACGGGCCGTGGGAAGCATACCGATGGCCTCAATGTGCGGCAGGAAGATCCGTTTCACCAGCACATCGCGCCAGCCCGGTTGCGCCGCGTCGAGCAGGTCTTCCAATTCGCGTTCGTCCTGCTTCGGATCGCTCGGATGCCTCGGATCAAGCATCTTGAAGGTGTAGACCATCGCTCCTCCTTCTGGCGCGATGCGCGAGTAGGTCGATTGCGCCGACAGAAAGCGCGGGCGATCCAGATCCTGGACAACCGGGTAGCGCGGCTCGGGCAGGCGGCGCAGGGCCACATCCAGGCAGGCAACTCGCGCGGGAATAAGGGGATCGACGATCCCGCGCAAAGGCGCAGAGGCTCCCCCGTCTACCAGTTTCGCGGCATCGGCAGGGCCGGTTGCCAGAATCACATTGGAGGCAGGCAGCACCCGGTCATCGCCCAGGCGTACTCCCTGAACCTGGCCATTCTGGGATGCGACGGAAGCGACACGGGTGCTGCTCATGATGCGCGCTCCCGCCTGCTCCGCAGCTTGGCGCAGTCCATCAATCAGGGTCTGCCAGCCGCCATCGATGTAGAGGACCGGATGTTTGAGCGAGAGTTGCAGCTTTTTGACAAAAACCTCCGCGCTCACCAGATCAAGGGCTGAGCAATAGGTAAAGACGTGCGCGGTCGAGACCATGAGCTGACGATCCAGGGGATGTTTGATCGTGTGCTCCAGCCACTCCTGTACGCTCATGTGGGCCAGGCTTGCGGCTTTGAGTCGTGGTAAGGTGCTAAAGAGGCGCGCCAGTTCCACTTTATCGCCAAACTTGAGCAGATGACTGCTCAAAAGCGAGGATGTACTCGCTGGAAAGGGATACATCTGACCCTCGTGCAGCAGAAAGGTCACCCCCCAGGCTTGCTGCTTTTTCAAAGAGCGTCACAGCAACGCCCGCTCGCGCCAGATAGCAGGCTGTGGTCAGTCCGGCCATGCCGCCACCGACTACTATGACATCCGTAGGTGTGAATGGTGATTCCATCTGAAATTCTCCTTTTTTACTAAACAACCATGAGATTTGCTGTTGTGAGCGTCGAGATCACAGGCGTCTGCTGCTCCCAGGTTCCATCGCGTTTCCCATCTCGGAAAGAGGAGCACAGGGGTGCTCGTTCGGCTTGCTTACACAAGGCTCCTGTCGCGCTTCTCGGCTTCTGGCTTCACGTTCTAAAAAAATCGGCGTTGATTGCAATAAAGCTCTTCCATTCTGCGGGTACCGCTGACTCTTCAAAAATCGCGGTCACCGGACAGGCAGGCTCACACGCTCCACAGTCGATACACTCGTCAGGATTGATGAACAAATGCTCGCTTTCCTCAAATCCTTGTTCATTCTGGGAAGGATGGATGCAGTCAACAGGACAGACATCCACACAGGTTGCATCTTTCACGCCGATACACGGCTGTGTAATGATATACGTCATCTTTCCAATATGCCTCCTTTTATGAAAGTATACTGATAGTTTCTCTTCTGGTTTGCGCAACTCGTCAGCCTCCCGGGAGAGCAGCGTGACACCCAGATGGCGCAGTTTGAGCAGGATACCATACAGAGCCGCCCGATCGCTGACGGGACCGGAAAGCCTGGTGGTGCCAGACTCCTCGTGGATGATCGAGAGATCCTCCAACCAGATTTGCCAGGACACGTCCAGATGCCCTTTGACACGGATAGCGTAGTTCCTGCTTTTGTGTGCCCCATTTCGTGTTTCTACCAGCTATTTCTTTCGGTGTTTGCTAAACTTGTTATCCTTAGGGTGAACTCCTTGTGATCACTCGTCTTCCAGGGTGCGCACGTGCAATCCCTGTTTTTCGATCTTCTCACGCAGTTTGTGGATGCCCTCAATCAACGCCTCGGGACGGGGAGGACAGCCAGGAACGTAGACATCCACCGGGACAATGGCACCTCGCTAGCTGCCTACCCTACTTTGAGAGAACTTCTAGTTTTACCAACCATCCTCTGACATGAGTGCGGCATTTCCTCCCCTTGTTTAAAGCCACTTAAAGGCACGCCAGACCACTAGCATCGAGGCCACAATCCAGGCCAGCATCACCAGCACGCCCGTCTGGATAGCGCTCCAACCCGCGCCGTTGTAGATCACCTGGCGCAATGCCTCGTTCAGGTAGTAGAGTGGCATGATATGGATGAGCGGCTGCAAGAAGCTCGGTGCGCCGTTTACATCAAAGTACGAGCCGCCCAGGAACATCATCGGGAAGCTGACCAGCAACAGAATGGAGCTGGCCGCCTCGGATTTCTTGACGAAGCTGGCGATGGCAAAGCCGATGGCTAGCAGGGTGAGCGCACCCACCGTAACAACCAGGGCGAGCAGGCCAATATTACCGTAGATGTGGACATTGAAAATCCAGATCGCCAGCGCAAGCAGGAGTGCGCCCTGTAGCAGCGAGAGAGCCAACCGGGCCACCACCTGCGCGCTAATCATCGAGAGTGGCTTGAGCGGCGTGGCAGCGAGACGCCTGGTGATGCCCATTGCGCGCCAATTGACCAGTTGAATGCCCACTGCCAGGTTCGCCCACATCAGCAGCACGCCGAGCATGCCGGGGGTGATGAAATCGATTACCCGTAGTTCTTTGGCCGCCACCGCCTGCTGGACCAATGTGACCGGCCCTGGCTGGTGTGTAATCTTGCTGTTGATGCCGTCCACGATGGCTTTGACGGTAAGCTGGGCAGAGGCCGCCGTGATCGGATTGCTCTGGTCGTAGTAGACTTGCAAATGCGCCCCGCCCCGGACGAGCTGCTGGCTGAAACCGGCAGGCATGACGATAACGGCGTCGCGATCTCCATCCTTCAAGGCCTGCTGCTCCTCACTGCTGCTGCCGGTGAAGACCTGGAGCGCGTTCGATTGCCGTAACTGCTGTACGATTTGAGCCGAAATTGAGGTGGAGTCTTGATCGACCACGCCCAGCCTTGTCTTGCTCGCATTGTTCCCGCCGAAGAGGAAGCCAAAGACGAGCATCGAGATGACCGCCAGACCCAGGCTGGTGAGGATAAGCGAGCGCTGGCGAATCAGCATGATGAAGTTCGTGCGTAACAGTGCGAAGATTTTGGTGATCATTTTCTTATCCTTTTATTTTCTATTCAGCCCGCAGTTCGCGCCCGGTCAGCTCCAGAAACACATCTTCGAGGGTTGGTGTGCGCATCTGCAGGTCGGTAAGTGTGATGCCTTTTGAGCTGGCATAAGACAGTAGTGACACGAGTGTGGACTGCATGGAGCTGGTATAGATGATGTAGCGCTCATGAGCACTACGCACACCGGTAACACCGTGGAGTTCCTGGATATCGCTTTTCATGGCCTGACCGTCCAGGCGGCAGTCGATGGCCGCCTGGGCTCCCAGGCGGCCAATCAGACCGGCGGAGGTATCCAGGGCGATGATGTTTCCACCGTCCATAATAGCGATGCGGTCGCACAGGATTTGAGCCTCGTCCATGTTATGAGTGGTCAGGATGATCGTCTTTCCCTGCTCGCGCAGCCGCAGGACGATATCCCATAAGGCGCGGCGGCTCTGCGGATCGAGCGCGGCGGTCGGCTCGTCCAGGATGAGTATCTGTGGATCGTTGATCAGCGCGATTGCCAGGGCCAGGCGCTGACGCTGACCGCCGGAGAGGTCCTGCGGGCGCGACCTGGCTTTTTCTTCCAGCGCCACATCGCTCAACAGCTTCCTGGGGTCGAGCGAGCGAGGATAGAGCGATCCGAAGAATTGCAGTGTTTCCAGCAGTGTCAGTTCCGGGAAGAGCGTGGTTGCCTGCAACTGCACGCCGACAATGCGTTGCACGGCGCTCTTCTGCCTGCGCACATCAAAACCTGCCAGGATAGCGGTGCCGGAGTCGGGTTTGCGAATACCCTCGATCATTTCCAGGGTAGTCGTCTTGCCTGCCCCGTTTGGTCCAAGCACCCCGAAGATTTCGGCCTTGCGTACCGAGAACGAGACGTTCTTCACCACGGTTTTATGAGCATAGCTTTTCACGAGGCCGCGCACATCCACCATCGCTCCGTTTGCCGAGTCGGCAGCGGTTGTGCCCGCCAGGTGTTCCTGTGAGATCATGACTGATTATCCTTTCTGTTACAAAGTTCTAAAGATCCGATATCCATTCACTTGTCTACGCACCGCACTAATGAACATTACTAACCAAGATCGGGAAGAGACGAAACGTCCGCCCTCGTCCTGTAGAGGTAGGACTAGGATTCGTGCAAAAATCGCTCATAGCGTTATAAACCTGCTTCACAAGCTAGTTCACTAGACATGAAGAAGGACTAGAATGACACGAGAGAGGTACTCGAAACAGAGGGTAAAACCTCTTTTATCCTCTCTCACGTACTGCTTCCCAGACAAATTTCTAGAACAAAGGTGCGCTCTGATAGATTTTGACAAGGATCCTCGTCCTACCTCAAGAACAAGAATGCGTGTGGACGGTTGTGTCATGACCATCCTCCTTTCTCTTGCTGAACATGTGCTCAGAAGAAGCTGAGCTCTTCCTGCAAGGAACTGGCGTCTGTGAGTTAGCCATCCCGCAGGTGGATGGCAGCCAGCAGGCGCTCGGCATTGGCGATACCCAGGCCATAGCGGCGCACGCTATAGGCCTGCAGTGCTGCTTGTGCCTCAAGCCATGCCTGGTCAACACGATTCTGGCGCAGATCGACCTCGGCCAATCCCAGGCTCGCATCACCCTGGCCTTCCTCATATTCGGCGCTGCGTGCCAGATTCAGCGCCTCGATCCACGTCTGAGATGCTTGATCGAGGCGTCCTGCATCCAGGTAGATACGCCCCAGGTCCGCCAGCGCGTCGATACTGCCAAAGACATCCTCACTGAGGCGGTACTTTTCCAGTGTCAGTCGGCAATGAACCTCGGCCGCGGAGAAGCTGCCCAGCAGGCGCTCCACATTGGCGAGACTTTTGAGGGCATCAATCTCCGTGGTATCAGCTGCCGCTCTGAGATAGTCGATGGCCTCTTGATAGTGCTGCGCGGCATAGTCCAGGTGCGTGCGCTGCAGTTCAATGTGGCCGAGCGCCAGGGCCACATGGCCCAGTCCCTGCACCTGGTGCAGGGACTGGTACAGGCGATGAGCCATGAGATAGGCCTCCAGCGCTTGGTCCAGGTGCCCCAGCTGCCGTTCAACATGGCCCATCGCCAGCAGACTCTCCGCCTCCTCAGTAGGGCGACCGCCATCCCGGTAGAGCTGGATGGCATATCGGAAACTGCTGACGGATTGCTCAAGCAGACCATCCTGGCCCTCAATAGCAGCGATCATGGCACGACTCTCCGCGGCGCGTTTGAAGTCTCCTCCCAGGTCAAAAGACTGCTCGGCCTCACCAAAGGACTCGGCAGCCTGTTCCAGCTCGCTGTCGTTAGAGGCCTGGACGCCGAACTGAAAGGACGCTTCTGCCGATGGCTTCTCTTGTTCTTTCTCTCCGCTCTTTCGTGTGATCATGGTGCCTTCTCCTTGGTTGAGCGAAAACCAGTCCTGCTCGGACCGATCCATGGCTCTGTGAAATTGGGGCGACTCTTGTAGGCAAAATCTGTTCAGATTGCCGTCTTTTTCTCACCGTCTCCAACTATGCGCCAGCCAATGGCTTTTTGAACCCTCTTGCGTCGAAAGCCGGGCCTGTGAGCAGGAAAACTGTTCTCTCCCTGCATAAGGAAAGCCGGTAATTCCTTCATGACATGCTCACGCCTCACGCCCCGGACATTGCAGAGGATACCAGGGTACATCTGGATAAGAGCGTACTTAAGTTCTTCAGCTCTCTGTTTGGTTTCGCAGCTATAAACAACCTCTCTATATATGGGTATTCTCCGGGCTTCACATGCACGAATATATCTCCATTTCATAGAGTTATTCAGCGTCTTTGTCCACTGCTTCTTCCATTCACTCACAGTGCCACTTACCCATGATTTTCTATCAGTATGGGCACCCTTCCCATATCCAATATAGAAGATCCCCGCGATCTTCGTGTAAAGGCAATACACACTATAGTTGTTCATGTTTTCCTCTCTTGCGCTTTTTGGCCCGAGATTCCAGGCCGGACTTCTCTCCGGATGCCGGCTCATTGGACCGCTCCTGAACGCACGGGCCTCTGTTCCCGTCTGCTCCTAATCTTCGGTGCTCTCATATACAGGACGGCGGAAGAGGTCACCCAACTCCTGATTGATCACGTCCAGGTTCCTATACAGATCAGGCGTAAGCGTGTGATGGGTGCCGTTGCAATAGGGTTTGTCGCATTTTTTCCTATGGCTCGTCTCAAAGATCAGGTTCTCATTCTCAACGGTCATCCAGAAATGTTTGCGCGAATAGCCATCGCCCCATTTCAAGAGGAGCCCGTCTTTGTACTCATCGAAGCGGCCCTGCCCATACAGGTAATCGCGATTGAACAGGTGTAAGATCTCGCGTACCCGGCTGGCATTGATCACTCTGGCCGCTTCAGGAGAGAGATGGATCGTTGCTTCCGGAGCCAGGTCTTGTTGAGGAATGCTCAAAGAGCGGGAGGTATGCCGTGCTTCGCGGATCCTCTGCTGGATCCTCTGCCCCTCCTCTTCGCTCAGCCCATGACGCTGCCCCAAAATGGGAGCCTTGTATCCATTGGGAGCTTGCTGTCTCTTCTCATAGCTCTCTAACACGATACTCTTGCCTTTCGTTCTGATGAAACACTGTTCTACTGGATCATTTTTTCTCTGTTCAGAGCTGACAATTGTCACCTTCCTGGCCCGCGCGTTCAGGCGCGGGCCTCTTTGGGAGATTTGGGATGTCTTCTGCTCAACATCCATTACTGACTTTGAGAGTGCTGCGCAAGCTGGCCTGCTATGAGGACGACGGATGCCTCAGCCAGGAAGAGTCCGGTGTCAATCGCACCGCCGTAGGCAACACTGGGAACGAACCAGGGGGCAGGCATACCATCCAGCAAGAAGTAGCTCAAACCGAGCAGGAGGGTGCCAACAGCGGCAAGTAGTGCCAGGATCCCAAGCAACCTCTCGCCAGATGCGAACAGCCTCGCACTTGTGGAGCTTCGGGAACGCTTAGCAAGCGGGCGCACCAGCGCTAGCAGACCAGCGGTGAGGAGCCCCAGACCCGCGAGCGTCTCACCCCACTCGATCAGGAAGCCGAAGAGTGTGGTGTTGGGCATGACAAGTCCTTGCAACGTGACAACGAAGAAACCTGGCAAGCGTCCACTACTGAGAGTGGTGCGCAGCATCCCACTGAGCTGATCAGGGAATGTACCCAGGAGGATCTTATCGACCCCAGCGAGCAACCAGGCGTAGCCGACGATGAGTTGAAGAACTGAGAGCGCCAGGTTCGGAATGTGGATAGATCGTTGTTGAAATGGTACGTCCTGTTGCAGCTTGACAGGTTCTTCTATCGGTCGAGCCTCGATACGAGGTTTGGTAGATGGCATCATAGCTTTCTCTCCTTTGCTTTTCTGATGATTTCCTACACCACCTGGACGGTCAGATTCATGCCCGCATGGATCGTACAATAGAGCTTGAATGTGCCAGCCGTGGTGAAGGGGCCAATGCTTTGCGAACTGTTCCCGTTGACCTGGACATCCATGATGTCTGGCGCACCTGGCTCTTTGGCCCTTTTTGGCGAACCGTTTTCCCATGCCCCATTGGCGATGATGTGCGGGGTGAGGGTATCAGCGACCAATGTCACGCTCTCTCCCTTTTTTATAGTTACGGATGCCTGGACAAACTGTGTACTATTCATATGGACAGTATTGCTTGTTGTACTGGCAGGAGAGCTAGCAGAGCCACAGGCTCCCAGGAGCAGGATGATCACACTCCCCAGTACCAGAATGACAGCCAAATTTCTCAACATGTTCTTTCCTCCTTCGTAGGCGCGCACTTTCGTTTTCTGCGCGCCAGATCAATAGCTTTTGGTCCTGGCCACCAGCTCATTCGAGTGCTCCGACTCTTGCTGTTGGGTAGCCGGGTACGCCTTTTCCCACGTCAATGATGATTCCTCTCACATTGCAAAGGGCGTCAAAGAATGCCTTTGCGTCCTGTGGAAAATCAGAGTTGAAGAGAAAGCGAATGTATTCTTCGTACTCAACAATTGCCTCGGACTTTTCAGGATCAATCTTGCAGGAAACTTCTACTCCGTTGTGTGTGTAGCCTGTGTAGCTTTTCATGCTCGTCCTCCCTCTGTGAAAATCTGGTATAGTTCCCACGCACGTTTACGAATAGCGGTTGTATAATGGTCATAAAGTTATCAGGTCTTCTGTTTGTCATGTTGACAATATGTACCGCGCTCTTTGCGCATCCTGCTCATGACCCAGGATGCCTGATAGACTTTGAGGTAGGACTAGGATTCGTGCAAAAATCGCTCATAGCGTTATAAACCTGCTTCACAAGCTAGTTCACTAGACATGAAGAAAGACTAGAATGACACGAGAGAAGTACTCGAAACAGAGGGTAAAACCTCTTTTATCCTCTCTCACGTACTGCTTCCCAGACAAATTTCTAGAACAAAGGTGCGCTCTGATAGATTTTGACAAG
>WNGH01003589.1_pt1 | contig 14870 bp, 12 predicted proteins | sample 5400631 | NCBI WGS metagenome assembly WNGH01 (sample SAMN13153373, study PRJNA577476) | soil metagenome | isolation source: 115 cm soil or saprolite under Garry oak tree replicate 1 | place: USA:California | collected 2016-06-15
GGCTCTGACCAGGCACACCGGCCGGAACCAGCTACCACCGGGCTGCGTTCGGCGCTGTGGGTGCCGCTCTTCGGTGATCTCGCTGACCCGCAGGTGGTCGCGCGGCTGGCCGCCGAGGCGGAGGATGCCGGCTGGCACGGGGTATTCGTCTGGGATCACCTGTGCTGGCGGGCACCGGTCCGGCAGGTGGCCGACCCGTGGATCACCCTGGCGGCGGTCGCCGCCGCTACTGAACGGCTGCAGCTGGGCCCCATGGTTACACCGCTGGCCCGCCGGCGGCCGGCCAAAGTCGCCCGGGAGACCGTGACGCTTGACTGGCTCAGCGGCGGCCGCCTCACCTTCGGCGCCGGCCTGGGCAGCGACCGTTTCGGCGGCGAGCTGTCTGCGACGGGCGAGCAGCTCGATGACCGGCGGCGCGGCCAGATGCTCGATGAAGCGCTGGAGATCCTCACCGCTGCCTGGTCTGGCCGGAGCGTGTGCCACCACGGCGAGCACTACATCGTCGACGGGGTCCAGTTCCTTCCCCGGCCAGTGCGGCAGCGGGTGCCTGTCTGGGTCGCGGGGCTCCCCGGCAAGATCAGGCCACTGCGCCGGGCCGCCAGGTATGACGGCTTCTTCCCGGTCAACCTCGAACACCCCGGCCAGCTCGCCGGCATCACCGCCGCCATCACCGGCCTCCGCCAGGACACGACCGCGCCCTACGACATCGCGATCGCCTTGCCGCCCGGCACCGACCCAGCGCCCTATGCGACGGCGGGCGCCACCTGGTGGCTGGCTGAATTCGACCCTGAAGCAGTGTCGCTGGACCAGGTGCGCGGCGTGATCCGCGACGGCCCGGCAGCCCCCTGAGCCCCTTGAGCCGCGCCGCGACCCGAGGCCAGCGAACTCGCGCTCCTGAAACTGCTGAACGAGCAGCCAGCCGTCCGTGAGAACCTGCCGCGGATCTCAATCCAGAACGCGAACTCGACCGGGACGGACGCCGACGGCTATTTCTCCGAGGGACACGGCGTCAGCACGTTCACACACCAGGGCGACACCATCTACCACTGCTACTCCAGCTACGCCCGCGGCACGGAATCGCTGTCCTCAAACCGGACCATTCCACCGCCATGGAATTGGAGCTTACGCGTGCTCCGGCCGCGCCATAGCGTGCTATCCATGATAACGACGCCCGCCATCGCGCCCGCCACTGGCAGCCCACGGCTGCTGAGCCGGCCACGGCTGCTGAGCCGGGCGCTGCTGCTCCGGTTTGTGTCCATCGTCGGCGCGTCAGCCAGTTTCTACCTGATGCTGTCGGTGGTGCCGCTCTACGCCAGATCGGCCGGGGCCAGCACCAACCTCGCCGGGCTGACTACCACGGCGCTGTCGCTGTCCACCATTGCCGGGTATCTGCCGACGCCGCGACTAGTGGCCCGATACGGACACCGGCCGGTGCTGGCCGCCGGGCTGCTGCTGCTCGGCGCACCCACGCTCGTGCTGGCCGGGTCCGGCAACGTGAACGTGATCATGGCGGTGTGCGTGGTGCGTGGCATCGGCTTCGCCATCACGTGCGTGTCCGGCGGCGCTCTGACCGCGTCGCTGATCCCGGCAGAACGTCGCGGTGAGGGGCTTGCCCTGGTCGGCGTCGTGAGCGGGATCCCGTCGGTGGCCGCGCTGCCGCTCGGTGTATGGTTCGCCAGCCACGTCGGGTACCGGCCGGTGTTCGTGGCCGCTGCCGTTGCCGCATTGCTGCCGCTGGCGTCGGTGCCCGGACTGCCCGCTGCCGGGCAGCGGACGCGGACCGCGCGGGCTGACCGCGACGGCGGGATGCTGGCCGGCCTGCGCACCCCGGCTGTCGTCAAGCCAGCGATCATCTTCGCCGCCACCACGATGGCAGCCGGGATCTTCGTCACGTTCCTGCCGCTGGCGGCGACCCACGCTGCCGCGAACGTCGCCGCGCTCGCGCTACTGTGCCAGCCCGCCGCGTCCATCGGCGGCCGCTGGCTGGCGGGCAGGCATGGCGACCGGCACGGCACCGCCGGCCACCGCACCGCCGGCCACCGGACCGCAGGCCTGCTGGTGCCCGGCGTGCTGGTCACCGCCGCCGGGGTCGCGGCGCTCAGCCTGAGCAGCGTGCCCGCCGCGGTCCTCGTCGGCGCCACCCTGTTCGGCGTTGGCTTCGGTATCACCCAGAACACCACCCTGACCCAGATGTACGGCCGGGTGCCGGAGTCCGGCTACAGCATGGTCAGCGCCGTGTGGAACCTCGCGTATGACGCCGGCATGGGGATCGGCGCGGCCGGGTTCGGCCTGCTCGCGGCGCACACCGGCTATCCCGCCGCGTTCGTGCTGACCGCCGTCATGTTGCCCGTCCCGTTGCTGCTGGTCGGTATTCCTGATGGGCTACTACGCCATCCTTGACCGCGCGCCCAAGGGCCGCGACGAAGGCGATCAGCCAATGAACTGGCTTCGCCGCGTCCCGGCGTATTTGGCTGTCCGGGCGCGATCGGCCGCTATCTCGCGGGCACGGGACGGCAGTTCAGCGCCGACCTTAACGGCGAAGTCCAGGTACGCCTGACGACCCGGCATCTCCTTCAGGCATTCGGTGACGAGCGCGGCGGCCTGGAAAGCGTCACCGCGGCGCTCGGCGAGCCTCGCGCGCAGGAAGATGAGTTCCGGTCCGGCCAGCGCCGGGCTGGCGACGAGCCGGTCCAGCAGTTCGTCCTCGGGGGTTCCCGCGAACCGGTCGAGGAGCATCTCGTGCCATGTGGCGAGGTCGTTCGCCCGTTCCTGGCGCCGGTAACTGGTTTCATCGAAGGTTCCGTACACGGTGCGCGGCCGCTTGGGATCCGCGCGTCCGGCCGCCTCCAGCGCCTCCAGGTAGGACTCGGCGAACTTCCGCCACATATCTGGCGTCGTAAGCAGCCGGGCAAGCGGAACGGCCAGGAGCGTCTCCTTTTCTGCCACCTGACCATAGCCCCGACGGGTCCAGCCGTAGTCTGCCTCCCAGCGAATGAGCTGATCTGGCGCACGGCCAGCGAGCGCCGCGAAACCGCCGTGCCCGAATACCGACTCCCACAGCGCGGCCACGGCCTCCGATACCACGAACTTCGCTGCCTCCACCGGATCGTCGGAGTGGAAGTAGTCGTATCTCTTCATGTCGCAGGCCAGGTCGACAATCTTCGCGACGGCCTGCTGTGCTGGAGCGGGGTCGCTGGCCGTCAGGGCCGCCAGCGCGTCGGCTGCCAGCCGGCGGAACGTATGCCGCCACCTGGACCGTTCGGTATGGTGCACTCGGCGGTCCCCCGCCATGTAGGCGCCGTCCCTGGCCAGCTCGACGAAGGTCGTCACTTCGCCCAGGACACCGGCCGGGTCTGGCAGCTCCTTCTTCGGCTTAACCTTCGGCTGATCCTGCGGGCGCAGCTCGTCCTCGATGCGCTCGCGGAGCTGAACGTTCCCGCGCCAGTAGACAGTCCACAAGATCTTGCGAAGGCGTGCGTCGTCATGCGGTGCCATCGCGGCGTAAAACTCGTCACGGTTCATCCGGTTCGCTGGCATGGCACCCGATCGTAGGACTAGACGGTCGGCTCCCGCAGGGCCAGTATGTCTAGTCTGCCGGGCGCCGGCGGGCCGGCTACCGCCGGCCCTCCCGCCGGAAGCAGCGCAGCAGCCGTCACAGCTCGATACCCGCGTAGAGCGGATGACGATCGAGCAGGCCAGCGCACCGCGCGCGGCACTGCTCCGCGACCCGGTCTTCCAGGGTGTACTTCGCCTTGGCGGTCGCGGCCGCGGGAGCCGTGGCGCCGAGCGCGGCGGTGATGATGCCGGCGATCTCGTCCATCTCGCCGGACCCGAACCCGAGCGTGGTCAGCGCCGGGGTGCCCAGCCGGATGCCGGAGGTGTACCAGGCACCGTTCGGGTCGCGCGGGACGCTGTTGCGGTTGGTCACCACGCCGGCGTCCAGCAGCGCGGCCTCGGCCTGGCGGCCGGTCAGCCCGAAGCTGGCCGTGACGTCCATCAGCACGATGTGGTTGCTAGTGCCGCCGGCGACCAGGCGGACGCCGCGGCGCAGCAGGCCCTCGGCCAGCGCTCTGGCATTGGCGAGGATCGCGGACGCGTAGGCAGCGAAGGACGGCTGCCGGGCCTCGGCGAACGCGATCGCCTTGGCGGCCATCACGTGCGGCAGCGGGCCGCCCAGCACCATCGGGCAGCCGCGGTCGACGTACGGCGCGTACTCCTGCGTGCACAGCACGAACCCGCCGCGCGGGCCGCGCAGCGACTTGTGCGTCGTAGACGTCACCACCTCGGCGTGCGGCACCGGGTCCAGGTCGCCGGTCAGCACGCCGCCGGCCACCAGGCCGGCGAAATGCGCCATGTCCACCATCAGGGTGGCGCCGACGTCGTCGGCGATCTCGCGGAGAACCCGGAAGTTAGGAGTCCCGGGGTAAGCGGAATACCCGGCCAGCAGCACCAGCGGCCGGAACTCCCGCGCGGCGGCGGCGATCCCGTCGTAGTCCAGCAGCCCGGTCTCCGGATCGGTCCCGTAACTGGCCTGCTCGAACAGCTTCCCGGAGATGTTCGGGCGGAACCCGTGAGTCAGGTGCCCGCCGGCGTCCAGCGCCATCCCGAGCATCCGCTGCGAATGCAGTTCCTTCCGCAGCCGCTCCCAGTCTGCCGTGGCGAGGTCGTTCACGTGGCGGACGCCCGCCCGCCGCAGCGCCGGCTCCTCCACCCGGCGGGCCAGAATCGCCCAGAACGCCACCAGGTTGGCGTCGATACCCGAATGCGGCTGGACGTACGCATGATCCGCGCCGAACAGAGCGCGCGCGTGCCCCGCGGCGATCTCCTCGACCCGGTCCACCATCTCGCAGCCCGCGTAGAGCCGGCGCCCGATGGTGCCCTCGGCGTACTTGTCCGACAGCCAGTTCCCCATCGCCAGCAGCACTGCGGGCGACGCGTAGTTCTCCGACGCGATCAGCTTGAGCTGGCGGCGCTGCGACGCCAGCTCGCCAGCGATCGCCGCCGCGACGTCAGGCTCGGCTGCGGCGATGACCTCCAGTCCAGCGGTGTAAGCCGATGCGGCCGGGTTGGCGGCGACGGACGCGTTTACTGGGCTGTTCATGACCATGCTCCTTCAGGCGGCATCAAAGTGGTCGCCCAGGCGCACGGCTCTCCCCGGCCGCGGCCGGAATGGCCGCTCCCCGGTGGTGCTCCACCCGAACGCCAGTCACGGCCCGCCATCACCGTAGTGCGCGTCCGCGACGCGGTGCAAGCCGATCCTGGCCGGATTCCCGGTCCTGCAGCGCCTGAATTGCGTAAACGGCATCGTGGCGCGCTCGTCTTTAGCTGACCTGCGGGGCGAGCGCTAGCGCCAGGCGAAGACGGGTTGTTCCAGGTGGGCTACCCGGGTTTCGCGGTTGTGCAGGGCAACCTCGCGGAACTGGTAGAGGACTGCCGCGGTGGGGGCGTGGACGAGGTGACCGGCCAGCGGGATCTGGATGACCGGGCGGTCGGACTCGGGAATGGTGCGGAATATGGGCGGGACGTCCAGTTCGCTGAACGGGATCCGGTATAGCTCAGCGACCTCGGCGGGATTGGGTGTCATCCGCTGCCCGTCACTCAGCTTCACCACGACCGGCGTGATGACATAGCCGGAGCGCGTCGGGTAGTCGTCCAGCAGGCCCAGGCACTGTTCCCGGCCGGCGGTCGCGCCTATCTCCTCATGCAGCTCACGCAGCGCGGCGGCCATCGCGTCCTCGCCCCGATCCAGGCGGCCTCCTGGCAGGGCGAACTGGCCGGCGTGCCCGCGCAGCCGGGATGCGCGGCGGGTCAGCCAGAAGGCCGGACCGTCCTCGCCGTCGCTGATAGCGACCGCAACCGCCGCCGCGCGCCGGCCGTCCAGCGGGACGGCGATGCGGGTGAACGCCCGCAGGGTCTGGGCGATCTCATCCACTCTGGCAGGTTAGTCCCTCGCGGGAAGCGGCGAGCGTTGCGAGCACTGCGGGCGCGCGGTTACATTGCTGAGCATTCGATCAGCGCCGGATATGGACTGAACGTCAATGGCTTTCGGCCCCCGCAAGCGTGACCTGCGTTCGGCAATCGCTGCCGAGCCGCGCGATGGCTGACGTCGCGCCCGCAGCTGCGGCTGGCGTCGACTCGGGCCGGGTGGGGCGCTGGCTCGCCTCGCACGTCGAGGGCCTGACCTTGCCGGTGGAGTTCGAGCTGGTCTCCGGTGGGCGCTCGAACCTGACGTACCGGCTTACCGACGCAGGTGGCGCGGTGTACGCGCTGCGCCGCCCGCCGCTGGGCGGAGTACTCAGCACGGCGCACGACATGAGCCGGGAGTGGCGTTTCATCTCAGCGCTGGCACCGACGCCTGTTCCTGTCGCGCAGCCCCTGGCGTACTGCCCGGACACCGCCGTCACCGGAGCCGAGTTCTACGTGATGGGGTTCGTCGACGGCCTGGTGCTCGCGGATCGTGCGGCCGGACTCCAGCTGCCGCCGTCAGCCCGGCTCCGGGCCGCTGACCAGGTGATCGACGTGCTCGTCGCGCTGCACTCGCTGGACCCCGTCTCTGTCGGTCCCGGCTCGGCCGGCCTGGGCGAGCTGGTGCGCCGCACCGGATACGTCGAACGGCAGCTCCGGCGCTGGCACGCCCAGGTGCACGCCTCCGTCTCTTCCGTCTCTGCGGATCTGGCCTTGCTCGCTTTGCTCGACGAGGTGCATGACCGGCTCGCCCGGCGCGTCCCGGCGCAGCGCACCGGGATCGTGCATGGCGACTACCGGCCGGGGAACCTGACCTTCGGGCCGGACGGCACCGTGCGCGCGGTCTTCGACTGGGAGCTCGCGACTACGGGCGACCCGATGGCCGATCTCGGCTGGCTGGCCGCGAGCTGGCAGGACCCCGGGGAAGACGTGCCGCCGGTGACGCCGGGGCCGAGCACGGCTCCCGGGTTCCCGGCCCGCGCGCTGGTGATGGACCGCTACGCCCGGCTGTCCGGCCGGGATGTGTCGGACCTGCCGTACTGGGTTGCTTTCGCCCGGTGGCGTTCGGCCTGCATCGGCGCCGGCGTGCGGGCGCGCTACCTGGCCGGTCACATGGCCGACGACGGCTACCTGGCGCAGGCGGACGAACGCGCCGGTGCCGGCGTCCGGCTGGCCGAGGCGGCTCGGGACGCGCTTTGTGATACCTGGTGATCAGAGCGGAATACGGATGGCCTGGGATTTCTCGACGAGCCGCATGACGTGGACGTGGTTGTCGGCACGCACACGAGCGAAGAGCGCTTCTTATCTGCCGGATCACGCCGCACCCTTGTCGTTGGCGGCTCGTCGGCGGGCGAAATAGACGCCAAGGAGACAGAGGGCTCCGCCGGCTATGGCTAGCCATAGTGGTTTCTGGCCCAGCACGGCCCAGCCGAGCACGATGGCAACCACCGGAATCAGGTAGTTGAGCGATGCCGTCCGCCCGGCGCTGGCTCGCCGCAACGCGAACGCCCATGTTGTGAAGCCAAGTGCCGTCGGGACGGAGCCGAGGTAGATCGTCCATCCGATCGCGGCCGGGCCGGCCTTGGCGGCTTCGGTGACGAACGCCGGCGTAAACGGCAGGCAGGCGATGGCGCCGGCGACACAGCCGAGCCAGGTCACCTGGAATGGCGACACGCGGGCCAGGACGGGTTTTTGCACGACAACCGCGGCCGAGTAGGCGAGCACGGCGACCATGCAGAGCACGATACCCAGACCGGGGCGCGCTCCGTTCTGTATCGTCGCCAAGCCGATCACGACGCAGCCGGCGAAGGCGACGGCGCATCCAGCCAGCAACCCGCGCGGGAAGCCTTCACGCAGGAATATCCCGGCGAACAGGGTGATCAGGAGGGGCCCGGTGTTGATGATCATCGCCGCGGTGCCGGCGTCCACCAGGCGTTCCGCCGCATTGAGGGTGGCACTGTAGACGCCGAGGAAGGCAATCCCGTAGGCCGCGATCGCCAGTAGATCACGCCGTCGGGGCAGCGGCTCGCGGCGGGCGAGCGCAAAGCCGCCAAGGATGGCGGTGCTGACGACTAGGCGGCCGAGTGCGAGTGCGCCTGGCGACAGGGTCTGGTCCGCGGCGCGGATTCCGACGAATGCCGAGCTCCAGGCCGTGACGGTCACTAGTCCGGCGATGGGCGCGGGCGCATCCATTCGCCTGGCGGCCGTCGTGCTCGCGACCTCGTCACTCATGCCGTTCGCTCCTCAACGTCGGGGCCTCGGCCTGAGCAGGTTCGGACCGCGAAGGCCTGCGGGGCGGCGCCGGCCCGCCGGGACGAGGCGTGAGCCTCGCGGCAGCTGGCAGCCTTGACTCCAGCGCGAGCGCCGATGCGGCCGCGAGTGCCGCGACGCCGGCGGCGCCGATGAAGGTCGCCGTCGGTGCCGCGCTGAGTAGCTGCGTGCCCAGCGTCGGCGCGATCGCCAGGCCGATCCACCAGGAAAACCCCATCGACGCCATGTACCGGCCACGCAGGCCGGCCGGCGCGAGGTCGGCGACTAGCGGCATCAGCGCGGTCGTGTGCAGGCACTCACCGACCCCGACCGCGACGGACGCCGCGATCAGCTCGGGATAGGCCCGCCCGGTGCCGCGCGGCGCCGCGGCCACGAGCAGGCAGGCGGCCGCGAACAGCACGGCCGCAAGAGTTATCAGCACGACGCGGCGGCGGCCCTCGGCCAGCCTGGCCACCGGCACCTGCGCGATCACGACCGTGGTGGCGTTAGCGAGCAGCAGCAGCCCGATCAGGGACGTGCCGATCCCGGTCTCGTTCCGGGCATACGGGGGAAGGAGCCAGGTGAAGACTCCCCAGCCGACCGCGATCATGGCCACATTCGTGGCGGCCAGGTGAACGAAAGCGGTGTCGCGCAGCACCTGCCGGTACCCGCCGGCGACCGGCTCCGGGCGGGCGCCCTCGGCCACAACGGCGGCCAGTACGCCCGCGTAGATCAGGTAGCTGACGGCATTGGCCAGGAACAGCAGCTCGAACCCGGGCAGGCCGTAGGCGGCGACCAGGCCGCCGAGGGCTCCCCCGATGCCCATCCCGGCGTTCCCGGCCACGCGCGAGACCGCGGTGGCGCGGTGCCGCAGGCGGGCGGGCGCGAGGGTCGCCAGCAGGGTCGACTGGCTAGGATTCAGCGCACCGTTCCCGGCGCCCGCCAGTGCCGCAGCGGCGAACGCCTGCGCAGGCGAGCGCGCAAACGCCAGGCCCGCATAGCCGGCGGCGAGTGCTGCGCCAGCGCCGGAACTGGTAGCGCGGGCTCCGTAGCGGTCGATCAGCGGCCCGGCCGCCGGCGCGGTCACCACCGCCACGCCAGTGATCGTGCCTACGACCAGGCCAGCCACGCCCAGGCTGAATCCGCGGCCATCGTGCAGGTAGATGACCTCGAAGGGCAGCACCGCGCCGTAGCCCAGCATGTTCAGGAAGATCCCGGCCTCGACCAGCCACAGCTCGCGGGACAGGCCGAAGCCCAGCGACCCGGCCGTCCGCCCCGGCCGGCCAGCATGCCGCCTTGTCTGATATTTGTTATAGTACATTTTCATGTTTCATCTAACACATAATATCGAGCCGGGGGCCGGCGCGGCAGCCATCGCGGCCAAGATTGAGGCCGCGATCGCCGCGGGCCAGCTCGCGCCGGCCAGCCAGCTGCCGACGGTCCGCGAGCTGGCAGCGGAGCTCGGGATCAGCCCGGCCACTGTCGCCGCCGCATACCGCACGCTCAGGCAGCGCGGCCTGGTCAGCGCCAACACGCGCCGCGGCACCGTCGTCTCGGCCCAGCCGCCGCTGCGCGTGCGAGGCCCCCGGCCGCTGCCCGCTGACACGCGAGACCTGGCCAGCGGTAACCCCGACCCGGCGTTGCTGCCGCCGCTCGCGCCAGCCCTCGCGAGCCTCGACCCGGGGCACAAGCTCTACGGGGGCCCGGTCAAGCTGGGCCGACTCGTCGAGCTGGCCCAGGCCGACTTCGCCGCCGACGGCATCCACGGAGATATCGCTATCGCCGGCGGAGCACTCGATGGCATCGAACGCGTCCTGCAAACGCAGCTGCGGCCCGGCGACCGGGTAGCGGTCGAGGATCCGTGCTGGCCGCGCATCGCCGACCTGGTGCGTGCCCTCGGCCTGCAACCCGAGCCGGCCCGCGTCGATCAGGGCGGCCTGGTGCCCGACGAGCTGGCCCGCGCCCTGGCACGCGGCGCCCGGGCCGTCATCATGACCCCGCGCGGCCAGAATCCGACCGGAGCCGCCGTCGACGAGGCCCGGGGGCGCATGCTGCGGGACCTGCTGAGCGGGCACCCCGAGGTCGTCGTCATCGAGGACGACTACGTCGCGGCTGTCGCGGGCGCGCCCTACGTCCCGTTGCATCAGGCGAGCGCCCGGTGGGCCGTGATCCGCTCGGTGTCCAAGGTGCTCGGTCCCGACCTGCGGATCGCACCGATGGCAGGCGACGCCCTCACGATCAGCCAGGTAGAGGGCCGGCAGCTGCTCGGCTCGGGCTGGGTCAGCCACCTGCTCCAGCAGACGGCGGCGAACCTGTGGGAACGCCCAGGCACCCGCGAGCTGCTCGCCCGCGCCGCCCGCAGCTACGCCGAGCGGCGCACCGCGCTCGCTGACCGGCTGGCCGACTTCGGCATCACCGCCTATGGCCGCAGCGGGCTGGGCGTCTGGATCCCGCTGGCCGAGGAAGTGGCCGCCGTGCAGCAGCTACTCGAACGCGGCTGGGCCGTCAGCCCCGGGGAGCGCTTCCGGTTCCTGACCCCGCCCGGGATCCGCATTACGACCACCACCGTTGACCGGCACGAGGCCGCCCGGCTGGCCGCCGCGCTCCGTGACATCGTGCAGACCACCGCAGCCACCTACACGGGATAGCCAACGCCAGGGCACGGTTGCGCGGACGAGAAGCGGCACGGAGGACACTCAGCGCGCACGGACATGCGCGCTAGTGCCGCCGCAGGCTACGTTGGCCCCTTGGCCCCTTGGCCCCTTGGCCCCTTGGCCCCTTGGCCCCTTGGCCCCTTGGCCCCTTGGCCCCTTGGCCCTGGCCCCTGGCCCTGGCTCTTAGCTCCGCACCTCACGCCCCGGGCGCCTCACGCCGCTCATCCGTCCCGCGCCGGCCCCGTCCCCCGCCGGCCCGATGCCACAGCGAGCCGGCTATAGCCGGCTCGCTGTCACATCGCGCCGGCCCGATCTGGGCCGGCCGCCCGCGCGCACGGCCAAAGCGGCCGGGCCAACCGAATCTGACACGGCACTAGATACTGCGAACATGAACCGTTCCGCATAAGCGTCCGCGCGCGGGCTGCGGGGCGGGATCTTCACGACCTCGATGCCGGCACCGGCCAGGACCGCGTCAAACGACGTGGCGAGCCGTTCGATCAGCGCGGCGATCCCGGCGTTCTGAGCGGAATCCAGGTTCCATGGTCGCTGAGGCGAAGCTGCGCGGTCAGCCCGGCGTCATCGAAGGCGCGGGCGAGGTCGGCGCGTCCTTCGCTGAAATGGGCCCAGCCGTCGTAGTGGGCCGGGATGATCACGGCGGGCCCCAGGACTGCGGCCGCCGCGGCCGCCCGGATGCTGTCCAAGGTCAGCGGGCGGTCCCGGAACTTGCCCGGGACGCGGGCGGCGCCGGCGTGCAGGACGGCCGCGTCGATGGCCGGGGTGCGCCGGGCGATCTCGGTGACGGTCCGGATGGAGGCGTTGTCCCCGCTGACGTAGATGGCGGGCAGGTCCGGCCCGGACAGGACGAAGCCGATGACCTCGCAGTTGACGAAGCCGTCGGCGTCACGCTCGCCGTCTTCAGGGCCGTGCACGGCGGGGACGGCGGTCACGGTCAGCACGCCGCCGCCGGGACGTCGCACGGCATGGCTGGTCCAGGGGGCCAAGCCGACGGCCGGCGGGCCGAGGCGCCTGGCTCCGCTGCGGGTGGTCAGCACCAGCGGGGCGGCCAGGGCCAGGGTGCGGCCACGGTCGTCCAGGTTGTCGGGGTGGTTGTCGTGGCTGACCAGTAGCAGGTCCACCGGCCCGAGCCGGTCCTCGGCGACCGCCGGGCCGGCGGTCTTAGTGAGGTAGCCATGGGGACCGGGGGCATCGAAGGTCGGGTCGCTGACAACGCGCAGGCCACCGACGTCGAGGACGACGGTCGGGCCGCCCACCACCATGGCCGCGCAGTCCTGCCTCGTCATCACGCCTCCACCCTACGGCCGGGGCGGGCGCGTCGTGTGTGATTGCCCGGCCGCTTCCTGGCGGGTTACGCCTTAGTCAAGGCGATGGTGCAGCTCCGGCGGGCCGGAGCGGTCCGGGCCGGGCAGAGCCGGGCCCTGGTGGTGCGCGGTGACCCGGGCGCGGGCAAGACCGTGCTGCTGTTGTACCTCGCCGGGCAGGGTCTCGTAGCCAGATCCGTATCGAGGCGACGTCGACGGTGACCTGGTACATGTAGTCGCGCTTGTCGTATCGGGTGGCGACGGCGCGGAACTGCTTGAGCCTGCTGAAGCAGCGCTCGCCGGGGCGAACCAGGCGGGAGACCAACTCGGAACGGGTGAACTTCTGGGTCGGGTTTGTGTTGTGCGTCATGGTGTTCGTGATCCTTCTGAATTCGTTGTCCGGGATGGGCCGGCATCCGGGCTGTCACGGCCGGCGAGAACGCCAAAGTCAGTACCCGGTGGCCACGGCAAGACCGGCGAGGCTGGCGGCCAGTGCGAGGCGACACTGTGGTTGGCAGCAGCGTGTGCGATCGGTGCCAGGTAGGTCAGCACGGCGAACCCCGCCGTGGTCGCCCGCCATTGCACCCGTTGCATGGTTGCTATCGCTTCCCAGTCCAGCAGGCCGTCCGGATCCACCTCGTGCCAGCCTTTCCCGCGCTGCCACAAGAAGGAGAAGAACAGCCGGTAATCCCTGGCATACGCCTCGCGTGTCCCTCCGCCAGCCACGTGAACCGCGAACTCGTTGTGGGCGAGCACCGGGTCGAACCGGGCGTGGCAGCCCTGCCGCGCTGTCAGCCGAGCCAGGGGGCCTCATGGTTGCTGCGAGAGTGCTTCGATGCAGGCTTGCAGCGTTGCGGCGAGCTGCTGGCGGTCGCCGGGGGTGAGCGGGGCGAGCATCTGTTCCTCGACAACGTCGGCCGCGCGGTGGCAGGCACGCAGCGCCGTGCGTCCGGTCTGGGTCAGGTCTGCTTGCAGGATGCGGGCGTGTCCGGGGTGCGGATGACGGGTCACCCATCCCTTCTGCTCGAGTTCGAGCAGTACCTGGTTCATGGTCTGGGGCGTGACGAACGCCCGGCGCGCCAGGCCGGCGTTGGACAGCCCTGGCTCCTCCTCCAGGGCGGTGAGCACGGCGTACTGCGCGAGCGTGGCGCCATGCTCGCGCAGGGCGCCGGCCATCCCGGCGTGCAGCGCGGCCTGGGCTCGCTTGAGCAGGTATCCGGGGCGGTCCGTGACGCGGGCTGGCGGGTTGGCGGAGGCCAAGCGTCCCTCCTTTGCAGTATCAGGTGACCTGATATAGAGTCACCTGTATCAGGATACCTGAGACTCGTGAGAGGACATGATCATGGCCGTGACAGGACCGGATTTCGTTGCACTCCAGGTGCGTGACCTAGAGGCAGCCGCGCGCTTTTACACCGAGCGACTGGGGCTGCGGCGCGTTCCCAGCTCGCCGCCCGGAGCGGTAGTGTTCGCTACCGAGCCGATCCCGTTCGCCGTCCGCGAGCCCATGGCGGATCTGGACGCGGCCGGCCGGCTGGGCTGGGGCGTGGCGCTGTGGCTGAAGGCCGACGGCATCGACCGCCTGCACGATGACCTGGCCGGGCATGGAGTGGCCATCGTGACCGCGCCCTTCGACGGGCCGTTCGGGCGCACGTTCGCGTTCGCCGACCCCGACGGATATGTCATCACGGTGCACGGCTGAGCCGCGACGTGCACGTTCGTCCTGGCCGCGCGGGATCCGTTCTCGCCGGTGGCCAGCATCAGGTTCCTTGAGGGCTTTGCCCCGGCAGCGTTTACCGGGACGGCGGGGCAGTCGCTGGAGATGGCCTTCCCCGTGGAACGGACCTGGCAGACCGCGGGCGTGCGCGTGCGTGAGCACCCCGGCGGCGCGGAATACGAGGTGGTCAGTCCCTCGGCACCGAGCCGGAAGCTGCTCACGGCCGTGCGCGCACAGGTCGCGCGGATCCTGTCGCTGGATGTGGACGGTTCCGGATTTCCCGCCGTGGGCGAGCGTGACCCGGTGATCGCCGGGTTGCAGCGGCGGTACCCGGGCCTGCCTGGTCCCTGTATGAGGCGGCCGCCTGGGCGAGTACGTGGCTGACGGTGCGGCCCGCCAGGCGGCGTGGCTGCTAGCCGGCGGGGATGAGCCGCCGACCTGGACACTCGGTATCACCAGACAGCACGAGGCCGACCCGCTGCCTGAGGTGCGCGAGCGATACGCGGCCGTTCGGGGCCGACCGGGGCCCTTCGGCTCGCGGGGGTAGATACGGCTGGGTTATTGTTGCCGTTGGCGCGCAAGGGCGCCTCCGGGTCCGCGGGCAGGACTTAGTCCACCTTTGTCGTATGTCGAGGCTGAGCACGGCGACTTCCTGACCGGCCTGGCGCGCGGACCACCAGGGCGGTAGGGGAGACGTTATGACAGTGCTTCCAGCCCAGCCAAACCTTGACCACCTGCGCCGTCAGGCCCGGGATCTGCTGCGCGCCGCGCGAGCGGGCGACAGCGCCGCGACCGAGCGCATCCACGCGGTCTCCGAAGAGCTGAACCTAACCGCCGCGCAGCGTGCGGTGGCGCGCGAGTACGGCTTCGCGAGCTGGGCCAAGCTCAAGACCGAGGTTCAGGCCCGCAGCCTGGAGCTGGCGCGGCTCGCCGACGAGTTCTGCGTGGCCAGCATCAGGGACTGGACCG
>WNGH01013416.1_pt1 | contig 14865 bp, 12 predicted proteins | sample 5400631 | NCBI WGS metagenome assembly WNGH01 (sample SAMN13153373, study PRJNA577476) | soil metagenome | isolation source: 115 cm soil or saprolite under Garry oak tree replicate 1 | place: USA:California | collected 2016-06-15
ACCACTCTATTGAGGAATACGTTTTATCCAACCATATCATTTCATAATAAGGTTGCTATGTGTCAAGGGAAATAAAGATGAATGGTAAACAGCTTACATGTAGACTCGTGGTTGGTGCTATACTTATTGTGGGGCTTCTTGGAATAGGTTTGCTCTTCTATCCTCAGATTGCTACAGTTATTCCGCAGCCAACAGCGTTTAGGAGTGGTTAAAAAGAAGGCAAAAGAGATGAGAAAAATACTTGTATGCATCATTTGCATGATGCTGTTCGTAGCTTGTGCATCAAATGGGTCAAAATCTTCTAGTAGCACATCCCCAACAGGAAGTGGGTCTACACCCACCCCTAACCCCGCTGCTCCTCCTGGTAACTTTCTGTACTCAGGCTCTATTGAAGCTATCTTTCTGGCATGGGTCAACACGAATGGTAATCTTTCAGGCCAAACACAAGATGCGAGGCTGCAAAGCAATAATGATGGAAGCACACAGGTAAAGAGTACCCATGGTTCTTTTACTGGGGTTCTCACCAATGGACAGGTCAGCCTTATTTTTGGAGGCTTTCTTGGTTGGTCAAACACGGTGACAGGTACCTATGATGGCACAACCCTCACCCTTAATCTCCCTACTCAAAACGGAGGTATCGGCTCATTTGCTTTTGTACCCGCCACAAATACTGACTTTAATAATGCAGTCTCTGCCCTACAAACGACTGCTGGCAATGCTAATGCAACCGTCACTACTGTCCTCTATCAGGCTACTGCTGACGCAAATGCCACTATGACGACACAAAGCCAACAGCAAGCCGTCGCCAATGCGAATGCGAGTGTAGGAAATGACCTCTCGACTCTTCAGGGGTATATATCCGACCTCAACCAGGCTGCTAAATGGGGGTTCTAACTACGGTACTGTTCAGTCTGATGCGGGTACCGTTCAATCTGACGAAGGCAGTATACAAAGCGATGATGGCAGTTATGACAGTCAGAAAGCAAGCATAGACGGGCCATATGGCAATGTGCAGTCGCTCCAAGCGACTCTCAAAAGTGATTGGCAGACGCTACAGCAAGCCGTCGCCAATAATCCTTCAGGCACACCAGGATCAAACTACTCGCAGAGCGATATAGATCAGGCTATTGCAAGTGGTAATAATGCGCTCTCGAACGCTGATAGCATCGTTCAGAAGGCAAAGCAAGAGCGAGCAACGTATGACAATGAAGCAAATGACCTGAATAGCAAGGCTCAAGCACTCCCTGGTAAAATGGGATGTTAAATACACCTAAACCCACCTGAGATCGGCTTTCTTCTCATCAGGGATTGAGGGTAAAAAAGCACCCATGAGGTTGTCTCATGGGTGTTGTGTTTTTCACTCAACATATGCTTGTCATATGTTATTATGTCTCATCATCTCAAGTTCTTCTTTTTAGCCTCAAAACCCCCCGCTCAACGCCGACTAAAGAATATTGTCCGTCGCTTTAACTCCCGTATGCGAAGCCAGTCTCAGAAATTGACAGTCCGTGTAGTATAAGCATAAAGAGAACTCTGGCCGCTTTTACTGACAGAGAATCGGCACACGATCAACCCCATCATCAGGAACTTCACTAACGAAGAAAGGAGCCGAGATATGGACACGCATTATAGGTACCAGGGAAATCAGTATGTAAACTCACAAGGTAAGCTAGTACGCTTTAAGGGCGAGGTTGACCTTTTTAGCAGGCAAGGGGGGCGTGAAAGCTACTTACAATTTGTAGTTAAGAAGTGGATGAAACTACTTGACCAGAAGGACATTAAAGGTAAGGTATGTATTCATGATATTGACATGGTACTCGAAGTTACTGACGGAGAAACTATGAAAATGTGGTTGCATGAGTTGGCAGGAAAGCACAATATACCACCAGATAAAATGAGGGAACATATCACGAAACCTTGCTATCCAGTTGAAAAGTTTCTGAGAAACGACGAGGAATTTAATAAAATGCCCCCGTTCATAAGTCGCTGTAGTTCAGTAGCAGAGTCATCATGGTTTGCAAAATATTATTGGGAATTAGATTATGTTGTGCAAGGGAAGATAGTAAAGGGCAAAGGCACGCCCCGCACAAAACCGTACTCTAAAGAAGAAAATAGGGAGAACTGGAAGATCACAAAAATGCTACAAAAGTATGAAGAACATTTTGGACACAAACCAGGCTCTATGATGGCCCCAGGTATCCCGTACAGCATACGACCAGAGGGTATGACCGGGCCGAGAGATTATCCAGATGATGATTAGAACAAGGCTAGAAATGCTTTCACGTTGCCTTATCTGGTTTGCGACGAAGAAAGTCACTAGGGTGACAAGGTGAGCTAGACTTATCGACAGGGTAGGTTAAGTAAGTTTGCTCACAGGTTAGGTAGGCAGTAATGAGAAGAAGAGGTTAAATACAATGTGGAGACAGATGAAATCCTGGTGGACGAGACGGATAATTCCTACCCTACCTACCTTACAAGTAATCACCCGTTTCTTATGGGGAATATTCTTAGTCGTGGCTATTTTAATTGGTTTCAAGTTCATATTTTATACGAGCTGTCTCACGGTAGGAAGTGTGAAAGCATGTGTTACGTCAACCATAAACAGTAGCGATACCCTTTTTGCTATAGGAGGCATACTTGTTGCAATTGTAGCTCTTATACCTACTTTCTGGATCGACGGAAAAATAAGAGACGCGAAAAAAGAGGTTGGTCAGCAGATTTTTGAAGAGGTTCGAGAGAATATGCAACGCCTCAGCAATGCTCAAATGCTGATCTTCGAGGCTGATAAATATCAAAATGTTGGAGAATTATTAAGCAAAGAGGTACTTATAGAACAGGCCCTCAATTTGTGGCCTTCGTTTAAGCAGGAGAGGTACAAAAAGCTAGGCGATAGCTTTAGCTCGGCAGTAATGGGGGGATTTTATCAAGGGCTAGGCAGGGGTACAAATTTATATACGGGAGCGTCCCTTAATAGAGAACAGATTAGATTATATCTGAGTAAGGCAATCTCTTACCTGGAAGAAACTATTCAAAATTCTGAAGTGCCTTCAAGAGAAGAGCTAGTAAACCTTGCCTGTATGTATGGTTGCGCCGCTCGATATGACGATATGATCCGAGCCATAGAGAGAGCTATAAAAGTTGATGAGAATGTGAAAGATGATTTTCAAGACGATAAGAAGCTATCTCTTTTAATATATGCGTGCAGGACGAATAGGCAGCGTATTGAAAAATTGGGTAGAAAAATCGGAAAGGAGCTACCTTTATCTAAAGTGAAGTTTGTGAATATTATTAATAAGGTTGATTTACGAAATAGGACTACCTATATTATATTCACAGCGGTCAGAAGGCAACCAGTCCTAACAGACGATTATGTATATGACATAAAGATAAGCGCGGCTGATAATCAGGGGCAAAGGCTCGTTAGCGGAATGTATCTAACCATAATAAAAGGCCAGGATAGTCATGATATTCCCAAAACAATAGGGCAGCAAGTCTCGATTGAAGATTTTTTTGATGAGGTTGATAAGGAACTTTATATTATCTGTTCTTCTGATGAGTAACCGAAGACCGCTATCAGTTTCAATATTAGCCTCAAAATCATGCTCCACGCCGAAGCGGGCTTTCAGCTACAACTGTTAAGAGGATGTTAGGAACAATCCTACTTGACTTTCTTTACAGCCACCTCGTTGCCCCGCGCTAATGCAGTGAAAATGCCGAGAGCTGCGAAGGCGGCACAGACGAGCAGAGCTGCGTGGAAACTGTTCACAAACGTATTTTGTAGACCACTGATACTCGTTGAGGGAAGGCTTTGTGCCTGTTGCGATACCAGCAGCGTGCCCGCCGCGGCACCTCCTAAAGCCGCGAAGACCGTCCCTGTAAGAGCTACGCTCATGCTTTGCCCGATGACGCGTCCCGTAGCCAGCAGTCCAGACGCCTCTCCCTGAGCACTGCGCGGAGCTGCACTCATCATGGTACGAGTATTAGGTGACTGGAAAAGCCCTTGACCGAAGCCCGTGAAAGCAAGACGCCAGATGATATCCCACATCGAGCTTTGTGCATTGATCTGACTCAGCAAGAATAGCCCGAAGCACGCAATTGCCAATCCAAGAGGCGAGAGCCAGCGCGATCCCAAACGATCTGCCAGCGATCCGCTCAAGGGTGCCGCCACGGCCAGCATCAGCTCAAGGGTGCCGCCACGGCCAGCATCAGTGGCAATGGAGTTAGCAAGAGGCCGGTTTGGATCGTAGAGAAACCGCGTAATTCCTCGAAGTAGAATGGCAACAGAAAACCAGGGGCAAACAAGGCCATCATACAGAGGATGAAACTAATATCGGCAAATGCGAAAACACGATTCAAGACTAATTTAAGATTTAGGATGGGATGCTCAACATGCGACTCAACGTACACCGCTACTCCCAACATACCTAGACCGACTACGAGAGTACTAAGCGTCCCAGTCGTAAGCCATCCCCACTCCTGGCCGAAAGAGAGACCCAGTGTGAGCGAGGCCAGTCCAAGAGCCAGCACCATCGCACCAAGCGGATCAAAACGCTCGTGTTGCTCCCTGTGCGGGCGGTGCTCCTTATAAAAGTAAAACCCGGCGAGGAGAATGAGTATACCGATTGGAACATTGACATAAAAGATCCAACGCCAGGTCAGATACTGGGTAATAATCCCTCCCAGAGTAGGCCCAGCACTCACACCCAGCGATATCATGACCGCATTCAAGCCCAGGGCTAATCCCCGCTCACTAATTGGAAATGTACTCGTAATCATTGCCACATTTACAGCAAAAATGAGAGCCCCTCCTATGCCCTGTAAAAGGCGAGCAAGAATGAGCAGCGACAATGAAGGGGCCAAGCCGCAGAGTGCAGAGCCGAGAACAAAAACGCTCACTCCCGCCAAAAAAATCGCTTTCCGACCGAGCATATCGGCAAGACGTCCAAAAGTGAGGAGCGTGGCGGCAATCACAACCAGATACCCAATAATGATCCACTCAATGGCTCCACTTAATCCCATGTGAAAAGTGCGAGCAATGTTTGGCAAGCCAATATTGACAATCGAACCGTCCAGCGTGGTCATAAAGCCCGCCGATGCTGACAAAGCAAATACTACCCACTTATTCATCTGCTCCTGGCTCTTGTCAGTACGCAGGGCCGGTGGATTGGCCACATGCTGAACTCCACGTGCAGGAGCCACAGCCGTATATGCTGCCGTGTTCACTCCAACTACCTCAAATTTTCCATATCTGTTATTTTTTTGTGTTTGCTCCATCATATCCTCTTCAATAACTCTCATAACTTTTAATAGTTCCAACTAACTTGTGTATTTTTCATTCCCTTCCCGTCCCCTACCTTATTTCAAGTATAAAGTCATTACACTTGTATGTCCAATATATAATTACTAAGAGATTGATAGGTACAATCTATGAAAGGAGTGACGAAAGGATGGAACTGCGCCATTTACGCTACTTTGTCGCTGTTGCAGAGGAATTACACTTTGGCAGGGCAGCTGCACGGCTTTTTATTGCACAACCATCCCTGAGCCAGCAGATCCGGCAACTTGAAGAAGAGTTAGGCTTTCCGCTTTTGCAGCGCACGAAACGCTCTGTAGAACTGACAGATGCGGGCAAGGTCTTTCTATCAGAGGCTCAGTATGTTCTCGCTCAGGTCCAGGAGGCGAAGCGTGCAGCGCAACGCGCATACCGCGGAGAAGTAGGACGACTGGTAGTCGGCTACATTAGCTCAAGCACTTACGATCTGCTTCCCTTGATGCTGCGTGTCTATCGTGAGCGGTTTCCTCATGTCGAAGTCGCTTTGCGCGAACTAACAACTCAAGAGCAGATACGAGCGTTGGAAGAGGAATACATTCAGGTTGGGCTGCTACGCCTGCCTATCAGTGCCCCAATGGTAAATGTCGAGGTAGTACGCCAGGAACCAATTGTCTGCGTGCTTCCAGAGCAGCATCCCCTGGCTTCGCATGAACGCGTTGCTGTATCTCTGCTAGCCCAAGAGCCATTTGTGCTCCAATCGCGTCAACGAGGAGCAGGCTACTACGTTCAGTTGATGAAGCTCTGCCTCGCCTCGGGATTCAGTCCCAATGTGGTCCAGGAAGTAACAGAGATGCATACTATTGTGAGCCTGGTTGCTGCCGGGATGGGTGTTTCCCTGGTTCCTATCTCAACGCGCAACATTCGCAGTCAAGGGGTGGTCTATCGTGACCTAGAAGGAACGACGACATTGACTGAGACGGCAGTAGCCTGGCGGCGTGATGCACATTCAGCGATTGTACAAAATTTTGTGACGGTGGCAAGGGAAATTGCCACAAACTTAACATGATGAAACCTGTCTTGACACAGGGGGAGCGAACATGCCATACTCTGTGAAGAACATGGAAGGAACCCATACGCAATCTCTGAAGGTCGAAGTATGTCCAAGCACACTTGAGCCATCTAGGTTATTCACACATGGTGTTTTCTCACTAACACCGGTGGTGACAAAACTGAACCGGATTTCCAGGCACCAGCGGAGATAGGTGTTGTTCCTTGTGCCCGAGCACCTCCTTTGTTGATCCAGACTGATACCTCTATACCCACTTGCTTTCACTATTGATAGAGCATGAACATGCTATACAAAGGAGAAGTGCCATCATGGCCCAAATCAGAAAATTCTGGCTAACCTCAAGCAGTATGCCACGCATCAGGCTGTCCATTGCTTTGTGGCGGAGGAGCAGCACACGCTCATCGGCTTTGTCACCTGTAGTGTGACGGGGCATCCTGTGATGCCAGGGCTCACAGGCGAGATTGAGGAGCTATATGTACAAGCTAGTCCACGGCAGCAAGAGGTTCAAGCCAACTTAGTAAGGCAAGCAGTGACGTTCATGCAGACTCGAGGAGCTGGCAGCATCCATACGAGGATATGTGTTGGGCAAGAATGCCCAGAGGAAGAGGAGCTCCGAGCTTTCTGGCAATCGCTTGGATGGGAGAATGATATGACCATCTATTCCATTTACAGCAACGTTCCAGGAGATCTTGCTCTACAGCGTGTTTGGGACGAGTACCAGGTACGTGCTCAGACAGTAGCCAATGATCAACAGCCCTAAGCTCCTCAATGATTTTTGGCAACACTGCCTTAAAGTTAGCACATCAAATGATGGGAGGCGAATAGATGAACAAAGAGCAAGTAGTGAGACGCCGATATGGGAGAGTAAGTTTGGTCCCCTGGCTGCCTGCAGTGGGGCAACTGACCGCGCTCGTGGTAGTGGCGCTCGTGGTAGTGGCGGTCGCGCTCATCATGCCTGCGCCCATGAGACTGAATCAGTTGCCAGCGGGAGGACGAGGCAGTGATCTGATGACCAGCCACTGGCCTACCGCGCTCTTGATCCAGCGTACCTTTGCGCAGGAACACCGGCTGCCGCTCTGGAACCCTTACTACGGCGGCGGCCAGCCGCTGGCTGCCGATCCGCTTGCCGCGCTTTTCTACCCACCGACGCACTTGGTCCACTTCCTCTCACTGCATGACTACTACCTTGTACTCATCATAGGCCACTTGGTGTTTGCGGGCTTGGGGATGCTGCTTCTGGCACGCCGTGCGGTCGGATTACCGCGTTTCCCCGCGCTTGTGGCGGCAGTGAGTTTCATGGCGACGCCGAGGCTGATCAGCCATCTCGGCGCAGGACATGTGACTATCCTCCAGACTGTTTCCTGGTTCCCCTGGCTTGCTCTGGCTTGCTGGGCGACGGTTCGAGAGCCGCGTCGCTGGGGGGCGCTACTAGGGGTCTGCCTCGGACTGACGTTACTGGCTGGGCATCCGCAAATGGCGTACTACGGTCTGTTGATGACCGCCGGAGTAGCAGTCTGGCTCCTCGTGAAGCGTTGGCGGCTGGAAGGTTGGCGGCCACTACTCGAGTCGGTCGTGGGGTTGACGGCGGCAGGAGTGATCGGCGTTCTGCTGGCGTCGGTCCATCTGCTACCACTGATGGAGTTTACGGCTCTCTCAACGCGCCAGCTCTCGGTGAGCTCTACAGACTCCTATCCGTTACAGAACTTCCTCTACGCACTGATTAACCAGCAGTCGGCACCCGGATTATCGTGGGAGGTTATGGTCACGCCCGGACTGGCCGTCCTTATCCTGGCACTGTTCGCACTGGTGACGCGCTGGCGCAAGACCTGGCCGTTGGTTCTCGGCGTCGTGCTTGTGGCTGGACTCGCCATGGGTAACGCCTCGCCGTTCTACCTGCTCCTCGCACGGGTCCTGCCCGATTTCGATCGCTTCCGCGGCCTCGCCCGCATCTGGTTCATCGCGATCGTTCCGCTTGCCCTGCTTGCCGGGCTGGGTGCCGAGTCACTGCTCCGTGGTGTGCAGCGTGCATGGCCCCGCGGAACGGTTGCTGCCTCTGTCCTCACTGTCCTTGTCGTTGTGCTCACACTCATCGTGACGGATAGCGGGTATGCCCGTTCCGACGATGTGCGCATAGCCACCACGCCGTCCGAACTGGCACTCACAGCAGCACACTTGGCCGGTTCCGGGCGTATATACGGCGTGCAGCGAAACATTCTGCAGGTGAGCGCAGTGCAACTGGGGACGGACCTCGCCGATGGCTGGAATCCGCTCTTGATCGAGTCCTACGTCTCCTACATGCAGCATGCCGGTGGGTATACTTATCGTGGCTACCAGTTCACCATCCCATCCTATGATTCGCCCTCGGTCAACCCACAACTGAATACTTGGCTGCTTGGTTTAATGCACGTGAGCGTGGTGGTATCGCGGACGCCGTTGAACGACCCGCGTCTCGTGCGCGTGGGAGAGGTGGATAGCACCCTGATCTACAAGAACACAGCCGACGCTGGCTCTGGCTACCTCGTCAGCCCAGGGCCGGATGGTAATCCACCATCGCTCGACCAGATCCAACGGCTCGATGTCGGCGTGCATACGGTCACCCAGACTTCTGAGCAGGATACATTCACCTTTTCTACCAGTACAAAAGCGTATTTGGTTATCGCCATGCCAGCGTTTCCCGGTTGGACCGCCAATCTGGATGGCCACTCTGCACCGATCCAGCAGATCGCGGGAGTGCTGCCCGCGATCAAAGTCGGCCCAGGTACGCACAAGCTGAGCTATACCTATGCCCCGTCGTCTGTGCGTCTTGGGGCCCTGCTCTCAGTGATCGGTCTCCTGGCTGCTCTTGCGTGGCTCATTGCTAGACCTCGCCGTAAGGCAGGCAAGCCTGATTGGCTCCACATAGGAAAAGAAGACGTGTATCAGGCTCATCAAGTCTAATGCATGACGGCAGGAGGGAGAACACATCTGTGACTCTACCATATTGTTGAGCAGTACCCATGCCTTGTCTGCCGAAAATGTCTTCACAAAACCACACTATCGGCCCGCAACATGTCTGTTCTACCAATCGAAAGATGCCGATTATGTGGTGTAACAAAGAACAAAATAATTCCAGTATCCTGGCCTGCCATTGAGCCAATAAATCGGGCCCTCAGGGCATTCGATCCCCGTTCACGATACACCGGGTATTTCGTTACAGCTCATAATGGGCCCCTTCAGGAGGTGTCTCTGCACATGTCTACCAAACGTCTTTGCGTCCTGGGAATGATTGTCTTGCTGCTGGCGCTCAGCTTTACCTTCAACCCGTTCTTCACACGCGTCTCACTTGCCGCAACGACCTGGACAGGAAAGACGACTGGCTGGGCAAATGTGCGCACCGGGCCGAGTAGGGCATTTCATACTGTGCGTGTCGATGGCCCCAACACACAGGTGACCGTCTATGCAACGGTCACCGGCCGGGTCGTCTGGGGCGGGAACGCCAACTGGGATCGAATCTCGCCGCTCAACAACAGCCCCCTGTATATCTACAGTGGGTTGATTGTGCGCACCGGCCAACCAGCGCCCACGAGCACCGGCAGTCCGCCAACCGCTTCTCCGAAGGGCAAGGAGATCGTCGTCAGCCTCTCACGCCAGTGGCTATGGGCATATCAGAATGGACACCTGGTATTCAACTCGGCGGTAATGACCGGGCGGCCTGCCTTGCCAACGCCGACGGGAACCTACCACGTCTTCGCCAAACTCCATCCCACCTGGTTCTACTCGCCCTGGCCGTATGGCTCACCCTACTGGTATCCACCGACCTACATCAACTATGCCCTCGAATGGCACACAGGCGGCTTCTTCCTGCACGATTCCTGGTGGCATAGCGTCTATGGGCCGGGAACTAACGGGTGGCACTATGACCCGAAATATGGCTGGCAGTGGGGAACGCATGGTTGCGTCGCCATGCCGCTCTCATCAGCTGCCTGGCTCTATAACTGGGCGCCTCTCGGCACCACTGTGCAGATCAATCGATGATCTCCAAGAGTACAGACCCGGTTCTACCGCACTTCCCGTGCTCAGCTATAGGCATGATCCTGTTTTGTCTAAGGATCATCAGGAGCAGCTACAGTTGACCTTACCACGCATAAGCTGTATACTGCCTCTACGCTTGATGAACATGTCTTCAAGAGTGTTGGCAAGCTATTAGGTGCAACATCCATCGAGATCGCGACGGTGACCTCATCCTAATATTCATCTCTAACTCTTCTAAGAAGGAGTAAACATGCGTATTTTACTGCGCCGCTATATATGGGCCGCCATCGGCTGTACGACACTGGCTCTTGCCGTAGTGTCGGGTGGGAGCTTTTTCTCATTTCATCACGTTTTCGCCGCATCCTCATCGGTACAGCTCAGGCAACTGAGTAGCGATCCATATACCAATAGTTCGTCTCAACACCAAACCGAAGTGGAACCTGACACCTACGCTTTCGGTTCTACGCTCGTCACCGCCTTCCAGGCAGGGCGTTTCTACTCTGGAGGAGGAAGCTCCAACATCGGGTGGGCGACTTCTACCGATCAGGGGACAACCTGGAAACATGGGTTCCTCTCTGGCATTACTGTCTACGCGGGAGGAATGTATAATCGTGCGAGTGATCCAGCTGTAGCCTATGATGCTGCCCACAACAGCTGGCTGATCTCTTCTCTGGCTTTGTCTGTGAAAAACGGAACTGTGATTGGCGTCGCTGTCCTCATCAGTCGCTCAACTGATGGAGGCTTGACATGGGGCAAGCCAATCGTGGTGGCAGCTGCCGGTTCCAATGACTACCTGGACAAGGAATGGGTTGTGTGTGATGAGACGGTCAATAGCCCGTACTATGGCCATTGCTACGTAGAATGGGACAATCGCAACCTCAATAGTCGTATTCTCATGAGTACCTCCACCAATGGAGGTCTCACCTGGGCAACCCCAACAAGCCCACAGCATCAGTCCTTCTCTGCCCTGGGAGGACAGCCGCTCGTACAGCCCAGCGGTAACGTGATTGTACCCATCTATGGAACCGATCTGACGACCAATCTCGACCATATCTATGCCTACACTTCGACGAATGGGGGAGCAAGTTGGAACGATCCTGTGGTCGTCTCTCCGGTGACCTATCATATCCAGCAGGCAACGTATCGCGGTGGCTCTCTGCCTTCCGCTGAAATCGACTCGGCGGGCAAGGTTTACGTCGTCTGGGCCGACTGCCGCTTTGAAACGAATTGTCTCGCTGACGACATTGTAATGAGCACCTCGACTGATGGTGTGACCTGGACGGCTGTCCAGCGTATTCCCATCGATCCCGTTGGTAGCGGCGTTGATCACTTTACAACTGGTCTGGCCGTCGATAAGAGCATGGCAGGTAGCCAAGCGCGTCTTGCGCTGGCTTTCTACTACTTTGCCAATACCAACTGTACGAACGCGACTTGTCAACTATATGCTGGCTTTGTCTCTTCGGTCAACGGCGGTGCAAGTTGGAGTCCGAACACGCAACTGGCAGGCCCGATGTCGCTAAAGTGGCTGGCGAACACGACTGACGGCTATATGATTGGGGATTATATTTCTACGTCAATCGTGGGCAATCAGGCTTTTCCCGCCATTCCGGTGGCCTTCGCACCGCAGAAAAAAACGCTTCGAGAGTCCATGTACACAGTCGCATTGACTGTCGTCGGTGGTCTAATCAAGACAGGGAGAGATGCTATTATGGTCACTCCACATCCCCAAACGAGAAATGCTAACCATCTGACAGCCAACTAAAGCTCATTTGAAGGATCATCATATACAAATGCATGACAGCTGGAGGGAGAAGGCATCATGACAGCCCGTCGCGTCCGCATCGCTTTTCTCGTGATGCTCACCTTCCTTCTGCTGACGACCCTCGTGGCCTCTGTAATCTGGTATAAATCCAGCACACATACGACGCAAGATCACACTTGTATGAGCAGCGACACAACCACCTCTACGTCAGACTATAACTCTCCGCCACCGCTCTACCTGGGCCTTGATGCCTATCGTCACTGGGATAAGCTTTCTTATCTCGAATTTGGTGACCGTGTGAGTGGACAGTCTACCGCCGATCTCGGTGGCAGCAATGCTGACAACTCCCACTTCCTGCGTGTGTTGCCCGATGGTGAGCATGTTCTCTTCGACCAAACCGGCCCTGGTTTGGTCACCTTCATGCGCATGCAAGAGAACTATGGTGGGCCGTGGCATCTCTCTCTGGATGGTCATATCACAACCACCATCGGGGCTAACGATCTTGGTCAGATGCAGCCTGCCAGCGAGACCGCTTCTGCCTTCCCCTACCCGCTCTCCCTAAATCGGCAGGAGAGCCAGGGCAGTAGCATCATCGCGGCCCCCATCTCCTTCCAGCACAGCATGCTCTGGACTTCACAGCGAGCTAATGGCAACTTCTACTCCCTCTATCACAAACTTCCCTACGGTACACCTCTTTCTAGCTGGGAAAGCAATACCCCAACCGGTGACGTTGTCAACCTGTTGCGCTGTGCTGGCAGCGATATTGCACCAGGCAACATCTCTCAGCAGAAAGGGAATATCTCGCTGCAGGGCCAGGCTCCCACGCCGATCACCACTCTCACGGGTCCCAGTCAGATACGTGCAATCACCTTTCATGTGCCCTTCACCGAGCAAGTACGCTTTGGAAACGCCCACCTCCTGATCTACTGGAACGGCGAGGCCACACCCAGCGTCGATGCCCCAATCAAGTTCCTGGCAGGCGACGGCGCAGGTATCTATCAACCCGCCCAGCGTCCACTTGTGCAGGGCTTACTAGCCAACACCCATGGAGATGCTCGTACGTTTCTGGATTTCAACCTCTACTGGCCCATGCCCTTTACCACGAGTGCGCGTATCGCCATCAGTTCACCCAACACATTGCAGAAGATTGCCTGGAGTGTACGCTACGAGCCGTTTCCCGATCCACCCAGCTGGTGGGGCACCTTTCATGCCACCTACACAGACGTAGCGGCACCAATCCCTGGTCAGGATATGACCTTCCTGGACGTGCAGGGCAGCGGTCGGATGGTTGGTACCGTTATCAACTTTACCGCCCCTGATAACACCCTTGAGGGCGACCCACATATCTTTATCGACGATAACCAGACCCCGCAAATAGCCGTGACCGGCACCGAGGAGTGGGGTTTAGGTGGCAACTACTGGAACGGTGGTCACCAGACCACGCTTCCGCTAGGTGGCTTGCCGAGCAGCATCAATAATCCTCCGGGTACCGATCACGATGGTGCGGCTCTCTATCGCTTTCTCATCGCCGACAGCATACCGTTCAACCGCCATCTGGTGGTGCGCTGGGAGCACGGCGGTGTTGACGAGAGTACCCACCCCTATCGCTCTGTAGTTTTGTGGTATGGCATACCCGCGCAAACAGCCCTCCTCAGCGATGAAGTGCTACCCACCTCGAAGGAGAGCCGCCTCGCCCACTCCTACCGTTCACTTGGCGAGCAAGCCTACCAGCTTACTGCCTCATACGAATACCTCGTGCATAATCCACTTATCACTGCAACGGGTACAGCCATGCAAGCAGAGACCAGCTTTACACTGGCCCTGAATCCACATAACATCGGTGCCTTTCTCCGGCGCACACTCGATTACTGTATCCCTGACCAGAGAGCGAATATCTTCATCGATAATCACTTCGCCGGTACCTGGTACAGTGCAGGCGCATCGCACAGTATCGATATTGATGGTCATCGCCGTTGCTGGCGCGATGAGGAGTTTCCTCTCCCCGCCTCATTCACTGAGGGCAAGAGATCTGTCACGGTGCGCATAGCGTTTGTGCCGACGACCGATCCCCAGAATGCGAGCTGGACGGCCTTTCGCTACCAGATGTATAGCTTCGTCCTCCCTCACCTCAGGGCGCAAAGCTCCAGCAACACTTCCCAGACCTCGTTAGCGTAAGAGGAAAACGGTTCCCATGATTGCGCAGAGAGGGAAAAACAGGAGCAGGAAGAGACCCAGCACATTCAATATCTTGGCATGATTGGGAACAAACGCCGCAAAGATCAGCGTCAGTCCTTCCAGGATGAGCATTCCTATCCAGAGTAGCAAAACCAGAAAAAGCTTGCCGATCACCATTTTGTCTCTTTGTCATCTCGCTGTGGCATGAAGAACCTGTGTAGTCATGACGAAATGTCCATCCTTCTAGTTCCCTTTTGAACATTGCGCTGATTGTCGCCTTTCTGGCGTTGGGCCTTATTGTCACACGCGATCTCATTTCTGAACTCGTCCTATGGGCTCGGCTAGCCGATCATAGTCTAAACGTCAGCTATACTAAAGACGATAGAAATTGAAATTTTGGAACATGCATTTTCTGAGTCACAATTTATGAAGGAATCCGTTGCTGACGTCTGTAACCCTTCGACGTATTGATCAACAGCATGCCTGTGCTTTGGGGAACCCCACAGATTATATCCATCTCTTGTTCACGGAGTACACGGACCTAGACCCGTGTGCCTCTCGATGGACTGTGCCCTG
>WNGH01003593.1_pt1 | contig 14859 bp, 14 predicted proteins | sample 5400631 | NCBI WGS metagenome assembly WNGH01 (sample SAMN13153373, study PRJNA577476) | soil metagenome | isolation source: 115 cm soil or saprolite under Garry oak tree replicate 1 | place: USA:California | collected 2016-06-15
CTATCCACAAAACACCCGAAGGATTGGAAGGACGAAGATTCTAGAAAATTCTCTGAAAACATAAGATCGGTATCAAAGCCAACTTTGATCATCGCCAACAAAATGGACCTCGCCTATTCCGAGAAGAACTTCGAGAAACTCCACGAGGAATTCAACTCCCAGCTCGTCATACCTGCTTCCAGCGAAGCAGAACTCGCACTCAAACGAGCCCAAGAAAAAGGCCTGATAGAATACGTTCCGGGTGAAGAGACATTCAAGGTCCTGGACGAATCACGAATATCCAAGGACCAAGCCTGGGCCCTAGCATACGTACAACAGAAGGTAATGACCAAACTCATGAGGACCGGAGTTGAGTTCGCCCTTAACTCCGCAGTCTTCAAGCTTCTAGGAATGAACGCCGTATATCCAGTAGAAGATCCAAAGACCTTCTCTGACAAGAAAGGAAACGTCCTACCCGATGCCTTCCTAGTTCCACGCGAGTACACTCCAAAAGACCTAGCCAAGGAGATACATTCAGAACTAGCCGAGAAAATGCTCTATGCGATTGACACGCGCGATGGTCTCAGGCTCCCCAACGACTATCTTCTCCGGGACCGTGATGTGATCTCGATCGTGACGGCCGCACGCAAGAAGTAATTTTCTCGGAAAATATTCCTTTGAGAATAGGCTAACAAACGTTAATAACAGAACTTCGCCGCGGACACGTCAAACTCTTGAGTTTGAGAAAATGGGCCTAATTGTCAGCGAACTAAGACAGACCCCCGTCGGCGAACAAGAGCTCGAAATTGTCGAGCGAAAAGGGCTCGGACATCCCGACCACATTTGTGACGCCGTCATGAACGAAGTCTCCATCTCCCTAAGTCGAGAATACATCAAACGATACGGCATAGTCATGCACCACAACATCGACAAAGCACTCCTAGCGGCGGGAGCCGTCAGAAGAAACTTCGGAGGCGGTGAAGTCAAACGTCCAATGCTCATGGTCTTCGGGGACCGAGCCACATACGAGGTTGACGGCGACCCGGTCCCTATCGACGAGATCGCTGTCTCGACGGCAAAAAAATGGTTCAAGAAAAACCTCAGATTCGTCGACCCTGAAAGACACGTTCGATACCAAGTCGAACTAGCGCGAGGCTCGGAGGCCCTCCGAGACATATTCAGCCGAAAAGGGAAATTCTATGGCGCAAACGACACATCAGCAGCAGTCGGCTACGCCCCACTCACCGATACGGAGAGAATCGTCCTCCACACAGAACGATACATCAACTCTCCCAGTTTCAAAAAAGAATTCCCAGAAACAGGAGAAGACGTCAAGATCATGGGTTCAAGGGAAGGAAGAGATCTAAACCTTACGATCGCCATGGCCTTCGTCGACCGGCTGATCGAGAACGAGAATCAATACTTCCAACGGAAGGCCGAGGTAGTTGAAGACGTAACACGCTTCGTCAAGTCGAGGGTGAAATTCGACGGAGTAAATGTAGACATCAACACCCTGGACAAGAGAGGACGGGGGATGGGAGGAATATACCTAACGGTCCTCGGAACCTCAGCTGACGACGGCGACGGTGGCCAAGTGGGCCGAGGAAACCGCGTCAACGGCGTCATACCACTGAACCGGCCAACCTGTTCTGAAGCGGCTGCAGGCAAGAACCCTGTCAGCCACGTCGGAAAGATCTACAACCTTCTGACGTACGAAATCGCCCAACACGTCCACCAAAAAATATCAGGCGTAAGAGAAGTTTACGTCTGGCTCCTCAGCCAAATAGGAAAGCCCATCAACGAACCCAAAGTCGCTGGTGTAGAACTCATCCTCGACAAGGGAATAGAGCTGAAACAAGTCTCCAGAGCCGCCTCAGAAATCGCAAGATCCGACCTGAACAACATCAACGACTTCACAAAACGCCTGACCGAAGGCAAAATACCAGTCTGCTAGGCCAACCAAGCCTCATGAGTCCAACCTCACGGGCCGTTCTTGGTTGGATATCGGCCATAGCGGCGTTGTTCGTTTCTTTTACGTACATGGTAGCAATGGGAATGGCGTCTGCATTAGTTACAGCAACCCAACTAGCTAGCGATCTGATGAGTTCCAGCGGCCGCCCTGTCTTAGGGGTTTTCTACATTTACTCACGGGACACCGCATTTCCTGTGCGTGTTAGTCTATGGCTCCTAACCTCGGTTTGCATCCTGATCTTCATCGCTTGTTTCGCTGCAGGGTTAAGGTCGAGAGATGGATTCATCTCCAGTCTGAAAAAGTTATCGAGAACTGGACGAATTACAAGCTCGTCAAATTGGTTAGTTGCAATGCCATTAATCTCCTGCGGACTCTATGTTGTCGTTTTGGTCGTAACCCTCGTTCTAGAGCAAGTGGGCGTTCCACCAGGATCATTGTGCGATCCTCACCTCAACCCATGTCCGACACAGGCACAACTCTTTGCCGGGCTCGCATACGCCCCAGTCCGCGAAGAACTTGCCTACCGAATAATTACTCCCCTGGGTCTTGTAATCCCCATCAGAATCCTCTGGAGGAGACTCATCACCGGTCAAGGTCCTTCCACATCGAAGTTTCTCTCAATTACCGGTCTATCTTTGCTATCACCCGAACGCGCAAAACGTAAAACGGGATATCCAACCTTTACCATGAACGGGTGGAGTGGGGTCCACTGGCTTGAGTGGATCTTCATTGTAGTCTCGTCGGTACTGTTTGGTCTTGCACATGTCGAATCGGGAGGCGGGACGAACTGGGGGGCAGGGAAAGTCGCTACAGCGGCCATCTCGGGCTTTGTCATTGCCATCGCGTTTGTAGCCTATGGAGCGTACGCAGCGATTCTCCTTCACTGGTTCTTTGATGTTTACTTTGAAATAGCGCTTGTGGGCAACTCCATTTTCGGTGGGCCCTTTTCGCTTCTCCCTTTCGTTTTCGTTCTGACATCACTAATAGTCGGAACTTTGTCGGTACTGGTTGTGATAGGATGGGGTGATGCGAAGAATTACTCCTCGCGCAAGTCCAACGACTTATAAGACACCCGAACCCGAAGGTTTGCCTGTCCAGGCGTAGGAGCTTGCATCACCGCCAAGTCCGACAGAACCGAATTTGAGCAGTTCACTTACTAGGGAACCAAAGAATTCTTCTCATGCTGGATCGGCGTCGAGCCACGATTACGTCCTAGGCAAGAACTTTGATCCGGTGGGCGAAGAATCCAAATGGCGCGAGTATTGGCGAGAGCACGACGTTTACCGGTTCGACCCTCATGACAAGTCGCGTAGAACGTTCAGTATAGACACACCTCCGCCGTATCCTAGCGGTGATTTTCATGTCGGGAACGCTCTGAACTGGTGTTACATCGATTTCGTAGCACGTTACAAACGGATGAAGGGGTTCAACGTTCACTTTCCACAGGGCTGGGATTGCCACGGGCTACCGACAGAGGTCAGAGTTGAACAGACGTTCAAGATCCGCAAGAACGATCTACCCCCGGACCAGTTCGTCGAGATGTGCCGCAAGCTTACTGCCGAATACATCACCAAGATGAAACAGTCGATGAATCTGCTAGGAATATCCTCCGACTGGGCGCTCGAATACAAGACAATGGACCCTTCTTACTACAAGCTTACTCAACTCTCCTTCCTTGAACTTCTCAAATCAGGGCATCTATACCGCGGCGAGCACCCCGTCAATTGGTGTCCCCGTGACGAGACCGCGATAGCAGAAGCAGAAGTGGTATACCAAGAACGCAAAGGGACGCTACACTATATCCGATTCGGAGCCGCTAACGAAGGCATCGAGATCGCATCGACCCGCCCTGAGCTTCTCGCAGCCTGCGCCGGAATTGCAGTGCATCCCAAGGATGAAAAGTACAAGGCAATAGTTGAAAAGACCATTACGGTGCCCATCTTCGGCCAGCAAGCACGAGTGATTTCCGACGACGAGGTGGATCCCCACTATGGTACAGGAGCGGTAATGATTTGCACGTTCGGGGACAAGACCGACGTAAGATGGCAAAAGAAATACCATCTCCCAATCATCAAGGCGCTAACAGAAAATGGCAGACTATCCGTTGACGACCCACGGTTCAGGGGACTCAAAGCCGAGGAAGCAAGAAAGAAAATAGTTGCCGAACTTCAGGCTAAAGGACTACTCAACAAGACGGAACCGATAACCCAGAACATTGGAACATGTTGGCGATGTCAAACCCCTGTCGAGATTATCGCAAGACCTCAATGGTTCATGAAGACCCGGGACATGACTCAAAAGGTGGTAGAGTGGGCTGGAAAGCTAAGTTGGATCCCACACTTCTCTAAGCAACGACTCGTCGACTGGGCCGAGTCTCTCGACTGGGACTGGGTAATCTCAAGACAGAGAATCTTTGCCACCCCTATACCTGTTTGGTACTGCACGAAGTGCGAGTCGACGATCATCCCTGATGAAAAGAGCCTGCCGGTGGACCCTCGCAAGGACAAGCCACCAGAGGAAAAATGCCCCAAATGTGGCAACCGTGAGCTTCGAGGTGAAACAGATGTGCTTGACACATGGATGGACTCGTCCATAACCGCCGCGGTTCATGCCGGATGGCCAAACAAATCAGAACTATTCAACCAACTCTTTCCGGCAGACCTTCAGCCAAACGGGCTGGACATAGTCCGGACATGGGACTACTATCTACTAGTTAGAAGCCTCGCATTGTTCGGCATAGCGCCCTACAAGACCCTCCTCATCAACGGCATGGTGAAAGGGACCGACGGCCGTATGATGCACAAATCCTACGGAAATTACGTCGTAGCAGACGAGGCGATCCTGAAAGTCGGTGCTGACGCGTTTCGACAATGGGCAGCAGCGGGCGGATCGACGGGTTACGACATACCATTCCGTTGGAACGAACTTGAACATGGGAAGAAGTTCCTGACCAAGCTCTGGAACGTAGCCAGATTCGTTCTTACCAACGCCACCGACCCCCTACCTCCAAAAAAACCCAGTAACCTCTCCCTCATTGATAGCTGGCTTCTAGCTTCCCTTCAGAAGTTGACACACGAAGTATCAGAGGCGTTTGAGGCGTTCCAGTTCAACACAGCCTTGGAAGCGATAAGGAACTTCACCTGGCATGCACTCGCCGATGATTACTTGGAAGCAGTCAAGCATAGGCTCCAACCCGGAAGGGAGCAATCTGACCTCAAGGCAACCCAATATTGCCTGCGGGAAGCCCTAATGACAGTTTGCAAACTCCTCGCACCCATATGCCCCCACATCTCAGAAGCAGTCTACCATCAATTCCCATCAGGAGCCACTAAGAGCGTCCACTTGGAAAACTGGCCAGAGCATGAAAAAGCGCTCGACGATACTTCGATTCGTAACGGCAAGCTCCTTCTAGACCTGATTGCTCATGCTCGACGCGAGAAATCCTCGAAGGGTCTGTCGCTAGGCGAGAAAGTCAAGAGGATCGTAGTCAGCACTGAGGCCGAACACCTCCACCTTCTGAAGGAGAACGAGGAGACTATTCTTAGAACGCTCAAAGCAGATACTTTGGACCTTGAACGTTTGCCATCGAATTCCAGCCCGGGAAGAGAACCAAGCGCGGAATTCAAAGTCGAAATCGTCGCCTAGGTCAAGTCTTATATCATAACCGCCTGAAAAACTGTTTTAGAAGGCGTCTTTGGGCCGACCGGTCACGATGAGAATGGTTTCAAGCAAGTTCTCGCTTGTAGCAATCTTTTCATATTGACCAGTGCGGTTCAAGCCACTTAACAAACACAAAGGATTGCAAGAAAGAATGGGAGAAGAGAGACCGAGAAGAAGCTACGGTAGAAAGGGAGGTTACTCTAGAAGCGGCGGAGGAAGCGGTGGAGGAGGAGGGTATGGCAGAGGCGGCGGAGGGGGAAGCTATGGCCGTAGTGGAGGCGGTGGCGGCCGAGGGTATGATCGGGGTTACGACCGCGGACAGGACAGAAACCGGGGACCAGCACCCGTCGAGGAAGGTCAAGAAGTGGATGTCACGATCGACTCCGTCGGCAAGCGAGGGGATGGAATAGCCCGAATCAACAACTTTGTTGTCTTCGTACCCGGCACGAACCAAGGCGACCAAGTAAAAGTTAGAATAACATCGGTAAGAGGCAACTTCGCGACCGGAGAAGTCGTAACAGGGGAACAACAGTGAAAATCGCGGAACTCAAGCCCGGAATGAGGAGAGTAGATGTGGCGGGAAAAATTGTTGACATGGAGACCCCGAGAGACGTCCAAACAAAATTCGGACCTGGACAAGTTGCCAGCGCAACTCTTCAAGACGAGTCCGGAACAGTGAAGGTCACTTTGTGGAACGAAAACATAACAAAAGTGGCAGTCAACGACACTGTCCAAATCGAAAACGGGTATGTTGACTCGTTTAGAGGCGAGCTCCAACTTAACGTTGGAAGATACGGGAAGCTAGCGAAAGTAGAGTCAGCCTGAACACCAATTCCGGGACAATAGATTTTCCCAGATCGACAGTCCCCTTGGGACGTCCTGATTACTCGATACTGACTTTAGGAGACGACGTATCTGGTGCGCCGAGCGTGTATCTTGTGAGCACCGTTTTTCTCTGCTGGTTTTCGACCTGAGCCACGACTTCGATGAATCCCTCGATCTTTGTTCCGAGTATTTTCTTCTTTAGTAATTGATCGACCTGGAAAATTCCTGACTCGTTGTACATGCTTATCTCTACGATGATCGGTTTCTGTTTGCTCTTCCGGATTTTCACGTCCCTGATCGACATTGCCGAGAGAGCATGAATGTCCTTTTTCCCTGCTGTGAACGGAATTCTGGCCCGGCCCTCTTTCATATCCAAAGCGTCCGCGACCCTCACAACCCCAGCCTCGATTGTGAATTGCGGAATCTCAGATTCGTGAGCGTAAATTGTGTGAAGAGCTTCGGCGGTTATGATAGCCCTCTCCTTTTCCCCGTATATGCCCATCAACAGTCCTGGTATTATCTGAGCCGCGAGAGAGACGCTGAAGATTTGATGGTTTTCCCGATGGGCGACCATCCCCAAATCGTGCAACACCGACCCGAGAAAAACAACAACTTCTGCATCATCATTTGTGAGCTTATGATCGGTGACGATACTAGGCTCCACACCTGCCTCGATCAGATTTCGAAGAATCTTCAAACCAATGTTCGAGACTATGGCGAAATGGACTCTCCCGTGATCTGAAAGTCCAAGCCTCCGGACCGCATTAGTGTTTATGCAATCCCAGAGACTCTGAAGATATTCGTCACTGTTGACGCGGTCAAGAACTGTTTTGAGTTTCTGGTTCGAGTTGTAAGGCAGGTTAATCGTTGTAGTACGCACCGACAATCGGGTTCTTCCCGTAGCGCTTCAAAAAGGTTCTCGAACCGGCGACACAAAGCCAAATTACTTTCCAGTTTTAGTCGTCACATCGTGCGAGTTGTCGACATGAAGCTCGAAAACGTCCAATACGTGGTCACGAATAACATCGCTCGTATTGAAATGAACCGTCCGCAAGTCCTCAATGCCCTCTCCAAGGGAATGTTTCGCGACCTTAGAAGGGCATTAGTTCTAGCCACTGAAAGCATGGACGCTCAAGTTGTCGAGATAACCGGCGCTGGAAAGGCGTTCTCTGCTGGGCTCGACGTGAGAGAAGTTGGAGGGTTCAAATCTAGAACGGAGGCAAGAGAATTCGTCTACGGACTCGTCAAGCCGTTCTGGGACCAACTCTTCAAATGCGAGAAACCGGTCATATCGTTAGTCGACGGGCCGGCCTATGGTGCCGGTGCGGAAATTGCGCTGGCCTCAGATATTGTCATTGCATCGACGGAATCAACATTCGCTTTCTCAGGCGGACGAGTCGGAGCACTCTGTAGCATGTCCGGAGTAATCGGGCCATTCCTAATGAATGGAAGAAAACTTGTCGAGATGAACCTAACCGGGACCCCTCTCAGCGCAACTGAAGCGATGAACTACGGGCTTGTCAACCATTCAGTTCGGAGAGAGGAGCTAACTCCAACATTGGAGAAGATTATTCGAGAGATAATGCATGTATCTCCCATTTCCAACTCCAGCTTCAAACGAATCAGAAAAACAGACCTCTCAAAGACAAAGGTGGAGACAGCGTACAGGGAACTCCTGAGAACGATAACAAGCAAGGACTTCCGAGAAGGAAGCAGCGCCTTCGTGGCGAAGCGGGCCCCCGAATACTATCGATAACTTGACTCATCTTCCGAGTATCCGGAATCGGGAGATTCAATATCACTCGTAGATCAGACCCTCGGTGAAAGAGTCCTTATATTGGGTCCAGCGAACTGTTCATGTAGGCTGGACAATGCGGGCTCCAATTAGAGCCGGCAAGCCAGTACAATGGCAAAATAGAGGTGTAAGAAAAACAAATGCGAGGAGGAAATTGGAAGGGCAGGAACGTTCGAACCGAAATGAAGACCTTGGAATGCCCTAGATGTCACGACCACGTACGATTGGACAAGTATACCGTTCATATCGCCTCTTGTCCCCAACCAGCCGTTGCTAGTACAACGGCTTAGCTGTATTATTTGGCGCCGGGAGTGGGATTCGAACCCACGCGGCCCTAACGGGCCACAGGCTCTCAAGGCCTACGCTCTTACATCGCTGGAAGATCTGCGCCTTTAGACCCACATCAGCAGGTTAATCCACTCGGCCAACGGGATGCAGGAAACCAACTGGATGCTTGCATTATCCCGGCGCGTCAACCCGCCTTCAGGTCAGAGAAAACGCAGAAGGAAGTCACCTAATAAGCAGTTCTAAGAGAACAGCGAAACGACTGAGTCGGAAAGTTGTTGGGAGCCTCTGGAGGATACCGGTTTCTTGAACACGTTACCGATGCCTTCGTAGAAGCTTGGGGAGAAACCCTCGAAGAAGCATTCTCTCAAGCGGGTCTAGCTCTGTTCGACACGATGCTTGACGTCAGGAGTGTGCAGACGAAAACCAACGTAGAAATCCAGACCAACGGCCATGACGAGAAGGAACTCCTTTACAATTATCTTGAGGAACTCTTGCTTCTGTTTGAAGTCAAGCAGCTCGCCCTAGGGAGCTTTGCTGTGATCTCGATTACTGCAACGAAAGCCGAAACTAGGCTCAAAGGCAGGGCGGGTGGAGAGCCTTTCGATCGCGCCAAACATAACGGAAAAGTTGAGGTCAAAGGAATAACATACCACTTGATGGAGATAGAAAAACACTCGGGCAAAGTGACGGTCAGATTTCTACTAGATCTCTAGCCTAACTTGTCAGATCTGACAAGCATGTGACTTTCTGCAACGCAAGCTTATCCGGTTTCGCTATTGTGCCAGCCATGCTTATAGGTAGCTACTCAAGAAACAACGCAAGCGAAGAGAAACAATGAGCCACCAAGGGTCCGGACTCGTAAACCGCTCAAGCACGCAATTTCCGCTAACACAGATTGAGCCAAACGTTTGGGAGGTACCAAAAGACTTCCAGTCGGGAATGAAAGTCCCGGCGAGAATCTACGCCGACGAAGACCTATTGTCCAAGATGAGAACCGATCGCACAATCCAGCAGTGCGTAAACGTCGCACACCTTGACGGGATCTGCAAGTACGCGATCACCATGCCGGACGGCCATGAGGGATACGGGTTTCCAATAGGTGGAGTAGCAGCCACCGACTATGACGAAGGCTTGATCAGCCCCGGTGGAGTGGGTTACGACATAAACTGCGGCGTCAGACTGATTCGGACGAATCTTACCGAGGAAGAAGTCCGTCCAGTTCTCCCGAAACTCGTAGACACCATTTTCAACTTCATACCTTCTGGACTTGGAAGCAGAGGCCAGGTCAAACTCAGCGTCACAGAACTGGATCGTGCAGTTACTGATGGACTCGATTGGGCCGTCGACCACGGATATGCTTGGCCAGAAGACCCGAAGACGATTGAGGAAGAAGGATGTATGGAAGCCGCCGACCCCTCCAAGGTCTCAAACAGTGCAAAGTCACGCGGAGCTCCGCAACTTGGCAGCCTAGGCAGCGGAAACCACTTCATCGAGATCGAGCGAGCGGACAAGATCTTCGACAAGCGCGTCGCAGAACGCCTCGGCATCCATAAGGAAGGCCAGATTCTTGTTCTGATTCACACCGGGAGCAGAGGATATGGTCACCAGACCTGCAGCGACTACTTGAAGGTAATGGAGAGAGCGATCAACAAGTACAACATCAAGCTCCCCGACCGGGAACTCGCAGCATGCCCGAGCAAGAGCCCAGAGGCTGAGGACTACATACCCGCAATGTCAGCGGCCTGCAACTTCGCCTTCGTCAACCGGCAAATGATAACTCACTGGTCGAGAGAAGCGTTCTCGAAGGTATTCCAACGCCCAGCCGATTCTCTCGACATGAAGATCGTCTACGACGTCGCCCACAACGTAGCAAAAGTCGAATCCCATTTGATCGACGGGGAAACAAAGAAGGTTACTGTTCACCGGAAAGGTGCTACCCGCTCATTTCCACCTGGCCACCGCGATATTCCAGCCGAATACAGAGACGTAGGACAGCCCGTCCTGATACCAGGAAGCATGGGCACGAGCAGCTGGGTCCTAATCGGCACTCCAAGGGCAATGGAACTCAGTTTCGGAACAACAGCCCATGGAGCAGGTCGATTCATGAGCCGATCCGGTGCAAAGCGGAAGTGGTTTGGAGGAGACCTCAAGAAGAGTCTGGAAAGTCAGGGCATCGTTATTCGCGCTGCCAGCATGGAGGTGTTGGCCGAGGAAGCTCCAGGCGCATACAAGGATGTCGATAGGGTAGTCGAGGTCAGTCATCAGCTCGGAATCGGCCAGAAGGTTGTACGTATGACCCCAATAGGGGTCGCCAAAGGCTAAGCGACCGCGACGCGCCCAAAGCTCAGACCCGATCCTTTAACGAAATGGATCTGAAAGGGCCCGCCGAATTCTTTCTGTAAAGCCGAATCCAAGGAGTGTCGGTAGGGTCAAGCCCTTTCAGAAAAGCAAGATACACTGATACGAAATCTAAGTAGAGAACCGGCGATAGTAAACCACCCAAACGTGTGTCGGCCTTCAAACGCACTTGTGTTGGCGCCACTCGGCTCGCGTTAGTTATCGTGGATCTGAAGGACTCGAGCATGACTCGTTCGAATTCGGATTCCGAATTGTCCCGAATGAAAATTGGTGACAAAGGAAGGCGCTGATTAGACCAAGCTTCTACTTCGTTATGCCCAGCCTCGGGCAATAAGGAATACTTTGCAAACATCTTGCTATTTTCGGCAAGCTGATTCTTGAATCGCCTGGCCACACTAGCCATTCTTCGAAACGCGAAGATAACCGGGAAGTGACCTTTCAATGATTCTGCAAGGCGTTTCGCCTGGTTTTGAGAGAGAGGAACTTGTCTCTGGATCCTATTCCTCACCCGACCGAGCTCTTGTATTGTCAGCTTGATCTCATTCTTCGGATCTTGAATGATTCCCCGGCTATGGAGCGCGATAGCAGTAGCAACAACCATTTGACCCAGTGCAGCTCGGGGAGCAGGAGCCGCTTGGATTTCTACAAAGGAGACTTCCAGTTCTTCGCATAACTTTTGCAATTTGCCACCGGTTCCGATCGCGACTAGATTGGCACCACGTTTCCTCGCCTCTCGGAACGCAGCAAGGGTCTCACTAGTCTCTCCCGAGTAGCTAAGGGCTACAAAGAGAGTGTTGGATCCCACGAACCTAGGAAGCGTTGCGTCCCGATGAACGATGGCGGGGACGAGGATCTTATTGCTGAGCCAGTCTAGAACCAAGTCTCCAGCCGACGCTGACCCACCCATGCCCATGAATACGATATTACCAGATACGGAGCGCTCCCAGCCTCTTCGGGTGGTGGAAGGAGGAACAAGCAGTTGGCTGTTCATGAATTCTGGGAAACCCTCGACCGCACCAAGCATGTTCTTCGAATCGTGGAGGGAGAACGTTTTCTGATTGTCGAGGACAGTTGGCATACTCGGTGGTTAGATGTTTGATTTCTAAATGTTCGCAGTGGGATCCAAAACGTGCAACCAACTTATCTTTGCGCACCACCTCGAAGTAATCATGACTAGGCCTCCACGGCGATCCCAAGTCGTCTCCGTTGCGCTCCCAGCCAGCTTGACGTTGGACGTACCTCATCTGCGAGAAAAGACGGCGCGTCTCGGATTTGTCTCGAGAGCATTAGGAACTTTTCGAGTCGAAGAAGTGATCATCTATCGCGACAGGGTTGGGCCGGAAATAGATCGAGAAGCCAAGCTGATCGAGAAGATGCTGACCTACATCGAAACTCCCCAGTACCTTCGAAAGCATCTCTTCAAGATGGACCCTGACCTGCAGTACGCCGGTACTCTGCCCCCCCTTCGGACACCTAACCACCCTGACAGGCAGAGCCCGAGCTCGGGTCTCTTGCGAGAGGGAATAGCCATTCAATCTGGACCACCCTCAATGATCGAGGCCGGATTCCGCAATTTGGTCCGAGTAAAGTCAAAATTGCCAACCTTGAAGAGAATCACCATTCGATTGACAAGGGACTTGCCTGAACTCGAGGGCGAAATCGTGGAGCCGAGCGGGTTAACCATATATTGGGGGTTCAGGGTGGCTCGTGGGAACGTTTCACTATCAGAAATCGTAAGGAGTAAGAAGTTCGACTTGACCATCTCCACTTCCCGGAAGGGCACCGATGTACGCAAGATCACGCCCAATCTAACTCAGAGATGGAAGTCAGCTAGCCGCCCATTGATCATGTTCGGCTCACCGAACGACGGAGTCCCGGAAATTCTTGCCAGGTCAGGCATGAATGTCTCGGACGCGATGGACTTCAGCGTCAACACCATTCCTGACCAAGGGGTCGAAACAGTCAGAACCGAGGAAGCACTATGGAGCGCCCTAGCCGTCCTCAACGTTTTGGAGGAGAATTAGATGGGTCATAGAAAGTATAGTGCACCAAGAAGAGGATCACTCGCCTATCTGCCTCGCGGGAGATCTTCTCACTGGGCTCCCCGAATCCGATTCTGGCCAGAATACGAGGGAGCACCGAAACTCCTTGCATTTGCAGGCTTCAAAGCCGGAACAAGCCATGTTACCATAGTTGACAATCGACAAGGATCGCTAAACTACGGAAAGGAAGTCACTCTACCGGTCACCGTGGTGGAGACCCCTCCATTATTGGTGACAGGACTAAGGTTCTACGAAAAATTCAACGGCGCCCTCAGAACATCGGGAGAAGTATGGGCGCCAGAACCATCAAAGGACCTCGGACGCAGAATTAAAGTTCCTGAGAAATTCGACGACAACAAAGGATGGGAAAAACTCGAGTCCACAAAGGACAGGGTTGTTGAGGTGCGGGCAATCGCAGCTAGCCAACCCCGATTGGCTAAGATCGGAAAGAAAAAACCGGACCTTATGGAAGTAAAGATCGATGGAGGGACTGTTAAGGATCAGTTAGAGTTCGCGAAAAAACTGCTCGGCAAAGAAGTCAAGGTTGCCGATGTCTTCAAAGAGGGAATGGACGTGGACGTCATTGGAATCACAAAGGGAAAAGGCATTCAAGGCCCCGTAAAACGATGGGGAATAAAGAAGCTCAAACACAAATCGAGAAAGACTGTTCGAGGAGTCGGCTCCATCGGCCCCTGGCACCCTCACTACGTCATGTACTCGGTACCAAGAGCAGGCCAAATGGGCTTCGCTCAACGGACAGAATACAACAAACAGATTTTGAAGATTGGAGACAACGGAGCAGACGTCACACCAAAGGGAGGATTCCTGCACTACGGACCCATCAAGACAGAATTCACACTCTTGAGAGGAACGATACCGGGACCGGCAAACAGGCTGGTTGCCCTAAGGACGCCAGCAAGAGGACGAGTGTCCGGCGAGCCGCCAAAGATGGAAATGATCAGCCTGGCATCAAAGCAGGGAGCATAGAACCTTGAGCCAGCGCAACGTCAAGATTTTCGGAGCTGACGGAAAGGCCGTCAGCGAGCTCTCACTCCCACCAGTGTTCACTTCGATTCTTAGAAGAGACATCATTACGAAGGCTGTGGTTGCTCAGCAGTCTCACCGGTTCCAACCGCAAGGACGCAATCCTATGGCCGGGAAGCGAACCACCGCGGAGTCTTTCGGAGTAGGAAGGGGAATCTCAAGAGTCCCGCGAGTAGGCGGACACGGGCCGCTCTCCGGCACCGCCGCCTTTGCCCCGGGAACTATGGGAGGGCGAATGGCTTTTCCACCTGTCACTTCAAAACGCACCGCCAAATCAATGAACAAAAAGGAGCGACGGGTCGCACTCGATTCGGCCATCGCTGCCACTGGATCAACAAATCTAGTCCGAGGCAGGGGGCACAAGTTCGATGAAGATATCGAGCTACCACTAATAGTCACCGATGACGTGGAAAAGTTCTCGAAATCCTCAGCGGCAAAAACTTTCCTAGCTGCGATCGGAGTGTCGGACGACATCAACAGAGTAAAGAAGAGTAAGAGGATAAGGGGAAAGAACAGAACACATTCTGTAGGGCCGCTTCTTGTGGTCAGCGAGTATCAGGGTGCTCAGAGAGCTTTTGAGAATTTTGAAGGCGTAGATGTAGTCCGAGTTAAGGACTTGAATGTTGAAGCTTTGGCTCCGGGAACTCATCCGGGACGGTTGACGATCTGGACGGAGTCCGCGGTAAAGACTCTCTCCGACAGGAGCTGGCTGCGATAGGTGACCCGAATCTCCACCGAACTAGTCATAACCTATCCTATGATGTCTGAGGACACCGTTAAGCTGATTGAGACAGAGAACAAGATCGTCTTTATCGTTCACGGTAACGCTTCGAAACGAGACATTTGGAAGGCAGTTGAGGAACTCTACGAAGTCAAAGTGGACCAGGTCCACACGC
>WNGH01005873.1_pt1 | contig 14856 bp, 14 predicted proteins | sample 5400631 | NCBI WGS metagenome assembly WNGH01 (sample SAMN13153373, study PRJNA577476) | soil metagenome | isolation source: 115 cm soil or saprolite under Garry oak tree replicate 1 | place: USA:California | collected 2016-06-15
CTGGTCAACTCGCTGCTCTTCCGCGCCGCCAAGGAGCGCGCCAGCGACATCCACATCGAGCCGCAGGAGAAGGACATCTGCGTGCGCTTCCGGGTGGACGGCGTGTTGCAGGAGGTCATCCGGCCGCCGAAGCGGTTCCAGAACAGCATCGCCTCGCGCGTGAAGATCATGGGCGCGCTGAACATCGCGGAGAAGCGCCTGCCGCAGGACGGCCGCATCCGCGTGAAGCTCGCCGGCCGCGACATCGACATCCGCCTCTCGACGACGCCCACCGTGTTCGGCGAGCGGATCGTCATGCGCCTCCTCGACAAGAGCGCGGTGCTCCTCGATCTCGCCGAGATCGGGATGGACAAGGACCAGCTCGCCACCATGGAGGGGCTGATCCACAAGGCGAACGGGATCGTGCTGGTGACCGGGCCCACCGGAAGCGGCAAGACCACCACGCTCTATGCGGCGCTCAGCATCATCAACCGGCCGGACCTCAACATCATGACCATCGAGGACCCGGTCGAGTACCAGCTCAAGGGCATCTCGCAGACGCCGGTCAGCCCCAAGATCGACCTCACCTTCGCCAACGGGCTGCGCAGCTTCCTCCGGCAGGACCCGGACGTGATCATGGTCGGCGAGATCCGCGACCGCGAGACGGCGGAGATCGCCATCCAGGCCTCGCTGACCGGCCACCTCGTCTTCAGCACCGTCCACACCAACGACGCCGCGGGCGCCATCACCCGCCTCATCGACATGGGCGTGGAGGCGTACCTGGTCGGGTCGTCGCTGATCGGCGTCCTGGCGCAGCGCCTGGTGCGCGTCCTGTGCAAGGAGTGCCGCGAGGCCTACCTGCCCACGCCGGAGGAGCTGAAGGAGATCGGGCTGGCGACGGAGAAGCAGAAGCCGCGCGAGCCGAGGATGCTCTACCGGCCGAAGGGTTGCGACGCCTGCAACGGCACCGGGTACCGCGGGCGCACCGGCATCTACGAGATCATGATGGTCGACGACGCCATCCGCGAGCTGGCGGTGAAGAAGGTCGACAGCGGGAGCATCAAGCGCGCCGCGGTGCAGAAGGGCATGCGCACGCTGATGGAGGACGGCGGACGCAAGGTGCTGCGCGGCGTCACCAGCGTGGCCGAGGTGCTCAGCGTCACCCAGGAGGACCTCGCTTAGGCGCGAGGGAGCAAAATGCCGGTGTTCGAGTACAGCGGCCTCACGGAAACCGGGAAGTCGGTCCGTGGCCTCAAGGACGCGGAGAACCGCAAGGCGCTCCGCTTGGTCCTGCGCAAGGACGGCATCTTCCTGACCGACGCGCGCAGCGCGGAAGGGGCGGCGGCCGTCGCCGCGGCGGGGAGGGTCGAGGCCTTCAGCGGGCAGGGGCTGTCGCGCGAGGTGGACCTGCGCGCGCTGTTCGGGTCGCGCGTCTCGGCGCAGGACCTCGCCATCGCCACCCGGCAGCTCGCCACGCTCATCGGCGCGGGCATCACCTTGCCCGAGTCGCTCACCGCGCTGGTGGAGCAGGTCGAGCACCCGCGCCTCAAGAAGGTATTGGGCGCGGTCAAGCAGCGGGTGAACGAGGGCGCCTCGCTCGCCGACGCGCTCGCCGACCACCCGCGCATCTTCTCCAACCTCTACGTGAACATGATCCGCGCCGGCGAGTCCTCGGGCGCGCTCGACGTGGTGCTCACCCGTCTCGCCGACTTCACCGAGGCGCAGGCGGTGCTGCGCAACAAGCTGATCGGCGCCATGCTCTACCCCGCCATCATGGTCGTGGTGGGCCTCGTCATCGTCAGCATCCTCTTCGTGGTGGTGATCCCGAAGGTCACCAAGATCTTCGAGGACATGAACGTCGCCCTCCCCTGGACGACGCGCATCCTCATCGCGACCTCGAGCTTCGCGCGCGACTACTGGTACGCGCTGCTCGTCGGGGTGCCGCTCGCGGCCTGGGGCCTGCGCCGCTGGCTCAAGACGCCCAAGGGCCGCGACTGGTGGGACGCGAAGCAGCTCACGCTGCCGATCTTCGGGGAGCTGTTGCGCATGCTCGCGCTGGCGCGCTTCGCCAAGACGCTCGCCACGCTGCTCAGCTCGGGCGTGCCGCTGCTCACCGCGCTCGACATCGTGAAGAACATCGTCCACAACTCGCTGCTCGCCCGCGTGATCGAGGACGCGCGCGACGCCATCCGCGAGGGCGAGAGCATCGCCGCGCCTCTCAAGCGCAGCGGGCAATTCCCCCCGCTCGTGCACCACATGATCGCCATCGGCGAGAAGAGCGGGCAGCTCGAGGAGATGCTGCAGAACGTGGCGCGCAGCTACGATGCGCAGGTGGAGATGCGCGTCGGCGCGCTCACCAGCCTCCTCGAGCCGATCATGATCGTGGTGATGGGCGGAGGCGTGGCGTTCATCGTCTTCTCCATCCTCATGCCCATCATGCAGCTCACCAGCTTCGTTCCAAAATGAGGGCAGCCATGCAGCAGAAGATCGAACGACTTCGAAGGCTCCGCCGCAGCCGCGGCATGACGCTGATCGAGATCATGGTGGTCCTGGTGATCCTGGGCCTCATCGCCGGCGCGATCGGGTTCAACGTCTTCCAGAACCTGAAGGAGGCGCAGATCAAGACCGCGCGGCTCGACCTCCAGGCCATCTCGCAGGGCGTGGATCTGTACCACGTCGAGACGGGGAACTGGCCGGAGACGCTCACCGCCTTGACCCCCAAGTTCGTCCGGGATCTGCGCAAGGACCCGTGGGGGAACGAGTACCAATATCTCAAGTCCGGCGACGGATACGACGTGTACTCCTACGGCCCGGACAAGGCGCAGGGCGGAAGCGACGACATCACCGTCCACGGCGGCGAGAGCACGACGCCCACCGCGCAGGGAGGCAAGTAACGGCGTGCGCGCCCGCGGGATGACATTGCTGGAGATCGGCATCGCGCTCGCCATCGTGGCGGGACTGATCGCGCTCGCCGTGCCGACCATCTCCAGCGTCGCGCGCGTGCAGCTCCGGCAGCGGACCGGGCAGCTCGCGGGAGGCATCCGCTCGCTCTACGGCGCCTCCGCGGTGGCCGGCCGGAGCTGCCGGCTGGTGATGGACCTCGATGCCAGCGCCTACTGGTCGGAGTGCGCGCAGGGCGCGGTGCGCCTCGCGGCCGGCGGCGAGCGCGCCCGCGGCGGCGCGCGGGAGGCGACCCGCGAGGAGGAGCTTCTCGCCACGGTGGCCCAGCGGGGAGACGCGATCTCCGACGAGGAGCGCACGCGCGCCGAGCTGGCCCGCAAGAGCGCGTTCGCGCAGACGAGCGACATCCCCAAGACCGAGCTGGGCGGCTCGGTCCGGTTCGCCGCCGTGTGGGTCTCGCACCAGCCGGAGCGGTACGTCGCTGGAAAGGCATTCCTCTACTTCTGGCCGAGCGGCCTGACCGAGACGGCCTCGATCCAGCTCGCGCAGGGCGACGACGTGAACACGCTCCTCGTCGAGCCGCTCACCGGGAAGGTGCGCATCGCCAGCGGCCGCGTGGACGCGGAGGGGCAGAAATGAGCCGCGCACCGCGACCCTGCAAAGGCTTCACGCTGCTCGAGGTGATGATCAGCCTCGCCATCCTGGCGATCTCGCTGGTGGCGATCTCCGGCCTGACCGGCGGCGCCGTGGCGATGGAGGCGTACTCGCGGCGCGCGACCGAGGCGACGCTGCTCTTGCGCGCCAAGATGAACGATCTCGAGGACCAGCTGCACAAGGACGGCTTCTCCGATTTCGACGACGACAAGCGAGGCACCTTCGACGAGGAAGGCGCGCCCGCCTATGCGTGGCGGGCCGAGATCTTGAAGCCCGACGTCCAGATCGATCCGGCGCAGCTGCTCGGCTTGCTCGGCGTGGGCCCCGGCAAGCCCGGCGACGCCTCGAAGAGCGCCAATCCGCTGACGCAGGGGCTCGCCGCCGCCGCGAGCGCGATCGGCGGCCCCGCGCCCGGGACCCCGGGGATGCCCGGAGCCGCGGCCCTCGCAGGAGGCCCGCTGGCGGGGCTCCTGCAGGGGCAGGCGCAAGGGTTCATCGAGACGCTCAAGAAGAGCGTGCGCGAGGTGCGCGTCACGGTGACCTGGAAGGACGGCAAGGAGGAGCGCAGCATCTCCGCTTCCCAGGAGATGGTCATCCTGCCCGAGACGGTGGGCAAGGCGGGCCAGGTCCAGGCGCAGCCCCCGCAGGCGGCCCCGGTCCTGCCCGGGCAGCCGGTGCCGCAGCGCGTGGGGCGCGCTTCCGGCGACGGAGACTCGCAATGAGGCGCGCGTCCGGCTTCACGCTCCTGGAAGTGCTCATCGCCGTGGCGGTGCTGGCCCTCATCGGCGGCCTGACCTGGAAGAGCTTCGACGGCGCCTACGCGGTCAAGGCGCGTGTCGAGCAGGCCGAGGAGCGGGACCAGATGGTGCGCGGCGCGCTCAACCGGCTGGCGCGCGAGGTTTCGATGACGTTCCTCTCCGAGCACTACGACCGCAAGCGGTTCCGCGAGCGTCCCACGCTCTTCCGCCTGCGCGACGGGCGCCGCGAGGCGGACCTGATCTTCACCTCCTTCGGCCACGAGCGCCTGCACGTCGACGCCAAGGAATCGGACCAGGCGCTGTACGAGTACTCGATCGGCCCGGATCCGCGGGACGGCTCCAAGCGGGACCTGTTCCGGCGGGTGAAGCCGCTGCTCGACGAGGACCCGGAGCGCGGCGGCGACAAGGCGGTGCTCGCCGAAGGCGTGGTCGGCTTCTCGGTGGAGGCGTGGGAGCCGAAGGACCGGGAGTGGCGGGCCGAGTGGAGCTCCAACGGCGCCGACCGCACCGGCGGCGTGCTGGTTCCCCCGCGCGTCAAGCTGTCGCTCACCGTGCGCGACGAGGACGGCAAGGACAAGACGTACACCACGCAGGCGAAGATCTTCCTCACCCAGCCCCTGGACTTCTGATGCGGAGACCGTTTCCCACCGAGCGCTCCCGGGCGCGGCGAGGCCGGGCGGCGGGCATCCGCTCGCGGCGCGGGGTGGCGCTCATCCTGGTGCTCACCACCGTGGCCATCCTCAGCTCCATCGCGGTCGAGTTCGGGTACCAGTCGCGCGTGAGCCTGCGCCTGGCGGAGAACGCCCGCGACGAGCTGCGCGCCTACTACCTGGCGCGCTCGGCGGTGAACCTCTCGCGCCTCTTGCTCCACTTCCAGAAGCAGGTCGATCAGATGGGCGGCCAACTCGGGCCCGCGTTGTCGAGCCTCCTCGCCGGGCAGGCGCCGCGCGCCGCGCCGGCGCCGGGCCTGCAGGCGGCCGCGCCGGCCAACAACCTGGGCATCCGCTTGTGGGAGATCCTGCCCATCGACTCGAACGCCATGTCGGCCCTGCTCGGCGGCGGCGACCTGTCCGCGCTCGGCTCGCCGGCGCCCGATCCCTACGGTCAGCCCGCCCCGCGCGACGAGACCCGGCGCCCGCAGATCGAGGGGCCGCCGCTGCACTCCTTCGGCAGCTTCGAGGGCGCGTTCAAGGCGAAGATCGTCGACGAGAACAGCCGCATCAACGTTCGCGGTCTGGACGGCGTGGGCGCCGCGCCGATGGCCGCCGTCACCCAGCTCCGCGCGATGATGAACGACCCCAAGTACGACTTCATCTTCGACGAGGAGGACGCGAACCACGATCGGGTGCGCCGCGACGACGTCGTGCTCGCGATGAAGGACTGGATCGATCTCGACGAGACGGGGAGCGCGTTCGATCCGACCAACCCCACCAACCAGTTCGTGAACGGCTTCTCCGACGAGAATTCCGCCTACGACCGCTACGTGCCGCGCTACAAGGCGAAGAACGCGCCGCTCGACAGCCTGGAAGAGCTGTACATGGTGCGCGGGGTGAACGATCGCTTCATGGCGGCGTTCGGCGACCGCCTGACCGTTTGGCTCACAGTGGACGGCAAGCTGAACATCAACACCAACGACCCGCTGCAGATGCTGACCAACATCCTCAGCGCGGCCGCCAACCCGAACGATCCGAAGCTGCGCGATCCGCGGCTCCTTGCCATCGTCCTGCAAGAGATCCAGGTGCAGAAGATGTTCAGCTTCCTGGGTCTGTCCGCGCAGGACTTCGTCGCCATCCTGACGAGGAACGGGATCGCGGTGCTGCCCGCGCTGACCAACCCGGCCAGCCCGCAGAACTTCCTCACCTCGACCAGCGACACGTTCCGCATCACCGCCACCGGCCGCGCGGGGCGCATCGAGAAGACGCTCACCGCGGTGGTGCGGTACGACGACCTGCTCGGGAAGCTCTTGTACTGGAAGGAAGACTGATGCACCGAATCGTGGGCCTCGACGTGTCGGGCGACAAGATCCGCCTGGTCGCGCTGGAGAGCGGGTTCCGGGGCTTCTCGGTCCTGGAAGCGCGCAGCCTGACCCTGCCCGAAGGGGCCACGCACGGCGAGCGCCTCAAGGCCGCGCTCGCGCAGCTCCCGCGCGCCGAGGACGACACCTTCGCCGTGGCGCTGCCCGGCACGCAGGTCGCGAGTCACCTGGTGTCGCTGCCGTTCACCGACGCGCGGCGCATCGAGCAGGTGCTGCCCGGCGAGGTGGAGGGCGCCATCCCCTTCGACCTGGAGGAGGTGGTGTGGGACCACGCCGTGCTCTCCCAGGCGAACGGCCGCACCGAGGTGCTGGTCGGAGTGGTGAAGAAGTCCGCGCTGCAGCAGGCGCTGGCGTTGTTCGCGGAGGCGGGCATCGATCCCCTCCTGGTGACCTTCGCGCCACTGGCGCTCGCGACGCCCTCCGAGCGCGGCATGGTCGCGCCTGACGGCGCGGCCGACGGGGGCGCGGCGACCGAGGCCGTGCTCGAGGCCGGGCCGGAGCGCGCCGACTTCTGCCTGCTCGACGCCGGGCGCCCGATCCTGGCGCGCTCGCTCTCCAGCGCCGGCGCCCCGGTGTGGGAGTCCGCCCGGACCGATCCGCGCGCGCTGGAGCGGCTGCTCGCGCCCCTCGCGCGCGACCTGAAGATGTCGCTCCGCATGCGCGGCAAGGCCGGCCCCGTGTCCCGCCTGCTGGTGGCCGGCGACCTCGCCGCGCTGCCCGGCGCGGCCGAGCGGCTCTCGGCCGACCTCGGCATCCGGGTCGAGCCGATCGCGCTCGCCGGGGAGGCTGCAAAGGTCGCTGAGGGGGCCGGGGCCGACTACGCGCTCGCGCTGGGCCTCGCGCTGCGCGCCCAGCAGCCGCGCGGAAGGCTCAACTTCCGCAAGGGCGAGTTCGCTTTCACCCGCGACCTCTCGCAGGTCCGCGGCCACCTCGCCCGGCTGGCGATCGCCGCCTCCGTGCTGCTCGCCCTCGCGGTGGGCCTCGGCGCGGCGCGCATCGCCTCGCTCTCCCGGCAGGGCCGCGACTACGACGACGCTCTCTGCGCCGCTACCCGCAAGATCCTCGGCACCTGCATCACCGACTACCGCCAGGCGGTGGCGGCGCTGTCCGGCGGCCGCTCCAAGGCGGCGGGCATCCCTCGCGTCTCCGCCGCCGACGTCCTGGCGGAGCTCGTCGCGCACCTCCCCGACGACGCCATGCCCACCCTGGACGACGTGGACCTGACGACCACCGCCATCCGCCTGCGCGGGACCGCCGAGAGCTTCGGCAAGGTGGACCAGATCCTCACCGCGCTGAAGAAGGACCGCTGCTTCGGCGAAATCAAGCAGCCGCGGACCGAGAAGCAGCGCGGCACGGAGAAGGTGCAGTTCTCCATCGACTTCGCCTACACCTGCTCGGGCGAACAGCCGGGGGGCGCGTGATGGAACGCCTCCGCGCGCTGCTCGCCGATGCCCTGCAATACGTGCAGACCGCCTCGCCGCGCGAGCGGCGGCTGCTCCTCTTCGCGGGCGCCGGCGTGCTGGCCTTCGTGCTGCTCGTGCTGTGGGCCGGGTTCGGCAGGTCGATCGCGCGCCACGAGGACTCCCTGGCGGAGAAGCGCGTAAGCTTCGAGAAGGCGCAGCGGCTCGCCGCCGGCTACGGCCAGCAGGAGCAGGAGCGGCAGCTGCTCGAGGCGCGCCTGCGCCAGAGCCCACCTGCGCTGATGGGATTCGTCGACGGCCTCGCCCGCCAGGAGGGGGTGGAGATCGGCAGCATGGCCGATCGCGGCGTGGTGGGTGGGGGGCAGAACGGGCGGCCGCGCGAGAGCAGCGTCGAGGTCTCGCTCGGCAAGGTCCCGCTCGACAAGCTCATGCGCCTCTTGCAGTCCATCGAGCGCAGCCCCGGGGTGGTCCGCGTGCGCAGGCTGCGGCTGCGCAAGTCGCAGGAGAGCAAGGACACCCTCGACGTGAGCCTGACGGTGAGCGCATGGCAGTCGGCCTGACGCTCGCGGAGCTCGGAACGAAGGCCCGCCTGGAGAAGCTCCGCCGCGGGATCGTCCCCGCGGCCGCGGTGCTCGCGTTCTTCGTCTTCCTGCTGCTCACCTTTCCGTACGACATGGTCGCGCGGCGCATCGAGGTCGAGGCGCGGCGCGCCGGCGCCGACCTCACCATCGGCTCCATCGGCGGGCGCGGGCTCTTCGGCGTGCGCGCGCGCGACGTGCGGCTGAGGCTGGCCGGCGCGCCGGGCGACCCGATGCCCGAGCTGCGCTTCGATCGCGTCGACGTGAGCCCCGACCTCTTCGCGCTGCTCCTGCGGCGGACCAGCTTCGGCTTCGCCCTGCAAGCCTACGGCGGCACCGCGAAGGGGCACGCGGCGCTCTCCAGCGATCCCAAGCTGCCCGGCTTGCGGTCGCTGCAGCTCGATGCCCCCGACCTCGACGTCCGCGCCCTGCCGCTCAAGGACCTGGCCGGCGTCGACGGCGCCGGGCGCGCCTCGCTGAAGATCGACGTGTCCTCGCTCCAGCCCACGGACGCCGCGACCGGCACGCTGTCCTTGACCGGGCGGCAGCTGGGCGTGACGGGCGGCAACGTGCGCGGGTTCCCGCTACCCCGCACCTCGCTGGGCGACGTGGACGCGTCGGTGATCATCGACAAAGGGGTCGCGCGGCTCGACAAGGCGCAGGCGCGCGGAGGCGATCTGGAGGCCGAGGCGGACGGCACCGTCCGGCTCCGGCCGCTGCTCTCGCTCTCGCAGGCCGATCTGCACGTCCGCTTCCGGCCCGCCGACCGGTGGCTCAACGACAACGGCCTCATCAAGAGCGCGCTGGGCCTGCTGCAGAACGCGCGCCAGCCCGACGGCGGCTACGTCTTCAGCTTCAGCGGCCCCCTCTCCCGCCTCAACTCCCGCCCCGGCCGCTAACCTTCGGAACGGACCGCAACGAGCGGCTTGGCTCGCCGTTCGGAACCCTAAGGGTGGAACCGAACTCTAGCCACCACGGGTGCGCTCTAACGGCGCCAGCCTCGCAAGCACTGGCACCGAATGCACGTTGCGTCTTCATGCTACGCAAGGTACAGCTTTGACCATGGCTGCTCGGACGTCGGGAAACTTCTGCATCGACATGAGCGTGGCATGGAGACTCGTATCTTGGGCTCCGGACCCAGCGATCCACCCCGATAAGATCCGCGCGAGAATCGAGGCCTTCGAACGATTTACCGACCGGCATGGCAACATTCGCTATCTGAGTTATGCCGCGACACCCGTGGGGGCGAAGGCACCGTCGTTGCGCGATCAAACCCGCTTCGCTGTAGATATTGCTCTTCTTCGTCGTGCAATATCAAGTGCAGATAGAACGATGCGATTCGATTCGCTCGTCGCAAAATACTTCCAATTTGCCTGGAAGCGAGATCCCTTTGAGGTTGGCGAATTCTCGCACTTATTGGGCCATTTCATGCACGAAGCGCCGTGGAAGTCCACTAGGAAGGGTGGTCGATACAAGAGTTGCAAATTGCAAAAATTACCTGTGCCGCCGGACAAGATCGCGATGGAGCTCCTGGGAGTTCTAGGTCTTGAACGCGTTCCACCGGACTCATTAGATACGTTGTACTTATACTTGCAACATCAAGACGCGATGGACGAACTCGCGACCAGATGATCCGGGAACTCTCGGGCGACGAAGTCGTTCGACTCCATGGTGAGCTGGAGGAAATTCATCGTGGTTCCGGCGACCCGATATTTCCACCTGGCATCAAGAACCGCGGACTCCTGGTTCAGACAGTGAAGATATCATCCGTTTTTCTGAACTTGTTGTTGGAATGTGCGAGGACAGGACCGAAAGGCCATACGACGTAATTGCGGCTTGGATAGTTAAGCACTGTCTCGAACGAATTTCAACGCGCGAGCGTCGCTGGCGTGACGTGTTGGCGGATCTAAAGAGGTTTGGGATTGGATCGACATACGGAAAGGGGTTCATCCATCTCAAGCGAGTGGAGGGACCGGTGCTAACGCTCTCGTTCCGGGGTTTCACCAGTCAAGCGCAGCCATCGACATTGCGTTTGATCAGGAAGTTCTTCGCTATCTAGGGCTGTCGAGTTCGAACGCAATCGCGTCTGCGGCCGCCGCTGGATCGGGTGCATCTCGCAACGGGCGCCCCACCACTAGATGGGAAGCGCCGGCCTCCACGGCGGCCCGCGGAGTACCGGTTCGGCGCTGATCGTTGGCCGCGGAGCCGGGGGGGCGGATGCCGGGGACGACCAGCAGGGGGCCGGGGCCGAGCCCGTGGCGGAGAGGGGCCACTTCCTCCGGAGAGCACACCAGCCCGTCAGCGCCTGCGTCGAGCGCGAGGCGCCCGAGCCGCAGCGCGATCGCGGCGGGTGTGCCGCTGAATCCGAGGGCGCGCAGGTCCTCCGCGCCGAGGCTGGTCAGCACGGTCACGGCGAGCAGCTTCGGCGCGGCCACACCGGCGGACGCCGCTCCAGCCGAGAGGCCGCGGCGCGCCGCGGCGATCATCTCCGCCCCGCCGCTCGCGTGCACGGTGACGAGCGCGGCTCCCAGCGCACCCGCTCCACGCGCGGCCGCCTCGACCGTCTGCGGGATGTCGTGCAGCTTCAGGTCGAGGAAGATCGGCAGGCCGAAGGGTCGCACCGCCTCGAGCGCCGCACGGCCGTGCGCGACGAACAGCTCCAGGCCCACCTTGACCATCCCGACGTGGCCCGCGAGCTTCCCCGCCAGCGCCGCCGCGGCGGGGAGGTCCGGCACGTCCAGCGCCGCGACGATGCGGTCGCGCCCCCTCACCGGGAGAGACGCCCCCCGCCCGCCTCCACCGCTTCGCGCGCGCGCGCCACCACTTCGGCCAGCGGGACCATCTCCACCTGGGCGGCGCCTCGCGGCTTCCACTCCACCTTGCCCTCCGCCAGCCCCTTCTTGCCGACGGCGATGCGCAGCGGCAGCCCGATCAGGTCGGCGTCCTTGAACTTCACCCCGGCGCGCTCGTCGCGGTCGTCGAGCAGGACCTCCACGCCCGCGGCGGTGAGCTCGCGGTACAGCTTCTCGCCCTCTTCGCGCACCTGCGCGTCCTGCATCTGCAGCGGCAGCAACGCGACGTGCAGCGGGGCGATGCTCATCGGCCAGCGGATGCCGTCCGCGTCGTTGTGCAGCTCGACGGCCGCCGCCAGGATGCGCTCGACGCCGATCCCGTAGCTGCCCATCACGATCGGGACTTCCTTGCCGGCCTCGTCCAGCACGCGGGCGCCCATCGTCTCCGAGTAGCGCGTCCCGAGCTTGAAGATGTGCCCGACCTCGAGCGCCTTGCCCACCGCGAGCGGCTTGCCGCAGCGCGGACAACCCTCGCCCGCGTTCACCGTGCCGCGCGCGACGCTCACGTTGCGCACGTGGAAGCCGTCCTTGTTGGCCCCGGTCACCAGCCCCGAGAGGCCGGCCAGGCGCCGGTCGAGGTAGACCCGCGCCTGCGCGACGCGCACGCCACCCAGCGACCCGGGCCGGGCGCCCATCCACTTCTGGATCTCCTCCGGGCGCGCCGGCCGCAGCACCTGGGCGCCCGTCGCCGTCTGCAGTTTCGCCTCGTTGAGCTGGTCGTCGCCGCGCACGATGGCAACGACCGGCTTCTCGTCGGCGACGTAGACCAGCGTCTTCAGCTGCTGGTCGGCGGCGACGCCGTAGGGCTTGCGCGCCAGCTCCTCGATGGTGGTCACCCCCGGGGTGGCGAACTCCTCCAGCGCCGGCGTGGCTCCCGCGGCCGGATACCTGTCCTTCGTCTCCACCCGCGACTCGGCCTTCTCGAGGTTGGCCGCGTACCCGCACGACTCGCAGGAGGCGATCAGGTCCTCGCCCGCGTCCGTGGGCACCATGAACTCGGTCGAGCCGGAACCGCCCATCGCGCCGGAATGCGCCTCGACCTGGATGGTGCGCAGCCCGCAGCGCCCGAAGATCTTGACGTAGGCCTGGCGGTGTTCCTCGAACGCCCGGTCGAGGCCGGCCCGGTCCACGTCGAACGAGTACGAGTCCTTCATGGTGAACTGGCGCACGCGCAAAAGGCCGCTCTTGGGCCGCGGCTCGTCGCGGAACTTGGTCTGGATCTGGTACCAGGTCTGCGGGAGCTGCCGGTAGCTGCGCAGCTCGGCGCGGGCGAGCACGGTGAAGACCTCCTCGTGCGTCATGGCCAGGCAGAGGTCCGCGCCCTTGCGGTCCTTGAGGCGGAACATGTTCTCGCCCATCACCGTCCAGCGCCCGCTCTCCTCCCAGATCTCGCGCGGGTTCAGCGCCGGCAGGTAGAACTCCTGCCCGCCGATTCTGTCCATCTCCTCGCGGATGATGCCGGTGATCTTGAGCAGGCTCCGCTGCGCGAGCGGCAGGATGCTGTAGATGCCCGCCGCCAGCTGCCGGATGAACCCGGCGCGCACCAGCAGCTGGTGGCTCGCCACCGAAGCATCGGCCGGCGTCTCCTTGAGGGTCGGGACGAACGAGCGCGAGGTGCGCATGGCCGGACCGTATCTCATGACCGCCGCGCCATGGAAAAGCGTAGGGCCGCCCTATCGGCGGCCACTATCCCTTCCGCTTGAGCTCGCGGTCGACCGCGTCCTTGAACTGCTCGTACGGCACGGCGCCGTTGATGAACACGCCGTTGACGAAGAATGCCGGCGTCCCGCTGACGCCCGCCTCCTGGCCCGCCTTCCCGTCCGCCTCGACCAGCGCGCGCTTCTCGCCGCCGTCCAGGCACTTGTCGAACCGCGCACTGTCGAGCCCCAGCTCCTTCGCGTAGCCCTTCAGGTCCTCCACGGCGAGCTTCTGCTGGTTGGTGAACATGCGGTCATGCAGCTTCCAGAACTTGTCGCCGTCCTGGTCGGCCGCGCAGGCGCCCGCCTCGGCCGCCTTCTGCGCGAAGGGGTGGAAGTCGAGCGGGAAGTGGCGGAAGACGAGGCGCACCTTGCCGTCGTACTCCTTCATCAGCCGCTCCACCACCGGGTACTCGCGCCCGCAGTACGGGCACTGGAAGTCGGAGAACTCCACGATGGTGACCGGCGCGCTCGCAGGCCCGCGCGAAGGCCCGGTGGCGGCCACCTCGACGCGGGGCAGGTTCGGCTGCGCCAGCGTGAGCTGCACGCCGTGCTTCGCCTTCAAGTCCTCCACCACCTTGGCGAGCCGGTCGCGGCCCTTCTGCTGCTTGAGGTAGGTGGCGATCCGGTCCTTGATCTGGTCGTAGTTCTGGCCGCCCATCTGCGCCTTGTTCTGCTCGTAGAACTTCTTCATCTCCTCGTCGGCCGGGGCGGGGACCATGCCGAGCAGGTCCTTGGCGAACCACTGCTCCAGCGTCTGCCCCTTGGCCTTGGCCTCGTCCTCGAGGAGCCGCTTGGTCACGTACTGCTCCACGGCGTTGCGGCGGACGTCGTACAGCTCGGTCAGCGCCTTGACCTCGGCCTGGACCAGCTTGCCGCCCTGCTCCTTTTCGACCTCTCCGTAGGTGACCGGCTTCCCGTCCACCACCGCGACCTGATCGGCGGCGCGCAGCGAAAGCGGGCTCTGCGAGCCCGTCTTGCAGGCGCCGAGCGCCAGCACCAATGCCATGCACGCGAACAAACCCTTGCTCTTCATGTAGCTCTCCAGAAAGGCAAAACGCGCACCCTAGGGCGCGCCTCCTCACACGTCAACCGCCGGCGATGTGGGAGACTTCCACCCTGGAAATACGGTCGCGACTAATTTGCCTCGGCGAGCGCAAGCGCGCGGAATTGCGAGGCGTCGCCCGAGACCAGCGCGGCGGCCGCGTCGATGTCGAGCGGCGGCGAGAAGAGAAAACCCTGCACGAAGCCGCAGCCGAGCCGGTGCAGGGCGGCCGCCTGGGCGGCCGTCTCGACGCCTTCGGCGACCACCTCCACGCCCAGGTTGCGCCCGAGCAGCAAGATCGTCTCCACGATGCGGCGGTTCTTCTCGTCCGAGCCCATGGTCCGGACGAAGCTCGAGTCGATCTTGAGCAGGTCGATGGGCAGCCGGTGCAGGTAGCTGAGCGAGCTGTACCCCGTGCCGAAGTCGTCGATGCACAGCTGCAGCCCGAGCTGCCGCAGGCGCGTCAGGCACCGCGTCGCGGCGGCCGCGTTCTCGACCAGCACGCTCTCGGTGATCTCCAGCCGCAGCGATGGCCTGCAGGCGGCGCATCTGCGTGCACGCCTCCTGCATCACCCAGCGCCCCAAGGAGCCGATCACGCCCGTCTCCTCCGCCAGCGGGATGAACTCCGAAGGCGCGACGGTCCCGCGCTGGCGGTGCTGCCAGCGCGCCAGCGCCTCGAATCCGACGATGCGCCCGCTCCCCAGCGCGACGATGGGCTGGTACTGCACCCGCAGCTCGCCGCGCTCGATGGCCCGGCGCAGGTCGTTCTCCAGCTGCAGCACCGCCACCGCCCGATCGTGCATGGTGACGTCGAACACCGCGTGCTTGGCGATCCCCAGGCCCTTGGCGCGGTACATCGCGGTGTCCGCGTCGCGCAGCATGTCCTCGGGGCGGGCCGAGTCGGGCACGCCGCCCAGCGCGATGCCGATCGAGGC
>WNGH01003777.1_pt1 | contig 14851 bp, 10 predicted proteins | sample 5400631 | NCBI WGS metagenome assembly WNGH01 (sample SAMN13153373, study PRJNA577476) | soil metagenome | isolation source: 115 cm soil or saprolite under Garry oak tree replicate 1 | place: USA:California | collected 2016-06-15
GGCGAGAGCCTTTCGAGAGACGACATCGGCAACGTCTTCAACGTGCAACAGGTCTTCGGAGGCCAGACGTACCGGGTCGTTCACGTCGCGTATCAGCAGCAGCTGCTGAACGACCGCGTCGAGATGCGAGTCGGCCGCACCGCCGCCGGGGACGATTTCCTCGTGTCTCCCTACAACTACGTGTTCGTCCAGAACGGCTTCGACGGCAATCCGGTCGGCGTGTTCTTCAACGCGCCTGGCATGACCGCCTATCCCAACGCCACCTGGGGCGGCCTCGTCAAGGTGAGACCGACCGAGCGCGCGTACGTGATGGCCGGCCTGTACAACGGCGACCCCTCGATCGGCGAGAACAAGCATCACGGCGCGGACTGGTCGATGGCCGGGCCGCTCTTCGCGATCGGCGAGGCCGGATACCAGGTGAACGGTCTTCCCGGCGAAAGGGGTCTGATCGGCAACTACAGGGCGGGGTTCTGGTACGACGACAGCCAGTTCACCGACTTCACCACGGTCGCTCGCGGCTTCACTCCGCGTGTCGCCCGGGGGAACTGGGGCGTCTACGGCCTCTTCGACCAGGTGCTGGTGCGGTTCGGTGAGGCTGGCAGCTACCGTGGCTTCGGGATCACTGGCTCGGTGCTCGTCTCTCCCGATCAATCGGTCAGTCAGATGCCGTTCTTCTCCACCGCCGGCTTTCTCGTCCGCGGCCTCTTTCCGTCACGGCCGACGGACGTCGGCGGCTTCGGCGTCGTCTACGGACGCTTCAGCGCTGACCGGCAACCTCCCAGCGGCGCGCGCAGCAGTCGGACGGTTTCGGCTCCGCGGGGGGCCGTGTTCTTCCAGCCCGACCTCCAGTACATCATCCGGCCTGGCGGTACGGGCCGAATTGCCGACGCGTTCGTGGCCGGATTTCAGTCCGGGATCAACTTTTGAGGCGTCCACCTGCCGTCTGGGAAGGAGTTCGGCCGCGAAGAATCGGTTCACGACTGACGCGTCGCCAGGCGCTCATCCAGGTAGCGCGCGAGCGTCGACGCGCGAGCATCGGGATCCGCCAGCGCCACGTAGCCGTCGGGTCGCACGAGATACAGCGCGTTACGCCTGAGTCCCGTTCGCCGGATCTCCGGCCGCCACGGAAAGACGTGCAGGGCCAGTTTCCGCTCGCGACACGCGGCCTCGATCTCCGGCGCAGCCTCGCCATAGACGTGGACCTGCCACGCCAGCGAACGCAGCGGCGCGAAGTTGTCGGCACCCTCCACCCACGGCAGCCGGTCGCCGCCGTGCACGCGGCCGGCCCGGCCCACGCTCAGGCGGCTCCCGCGATAGCTCACGCCCGTCTGCGAGATCGTCCGGAACATCAACCGGCGCGCCGCCCTCAACCGAAACACGAGGGGCACGACGACCGGTACGACATTCACCCGAACGCGTCGTGCGATCGGGCCACGGCTCGTGATGAAGGTGAAGGCCCGGTCGGTGGTCGCGACGAGCCGCCGGCCGAAGGCGATGCGCTCGGGCTCGTAGCTCTCGAGCAGCGATGCGGGCGCGCGACCGTGAAGAACGTCGGCGAGCTTCCACGCGAGGTTCACCGCGTCCCCGATCCCGGTGTTCATGCCCTGGCCGCCGACGGGACTGTGAACGTGGGCGGCGTCACCCAGCAGGAACGCGCGACCTTTCTGGAAGTGGTCGGCGACGCGGTGATGCACGTGGTAGGTCGAGAACCAGTTCACGCGCTCCACGGTGATGCCCATGCGGTCAATGACGTCTTTGCTGACGTCGTTCCACGTCAGCGTGTCGTGCCGTGTCTCGGCGTCGTCACGGACGACTCCGATGAGCCGCGCGCGCCGATCGCCCTTGAGCGGAAAGACCAGGAGGAACTCCGCCTCGTCCAGCGCGCCGTGCAGCTCGCCATCCATGGCCGGTCCGCGCGCCTCGACGTCCGCGACGTAGAAGAGATGCGCGTAGGTGCCGCCCGGGAAGCCGATGGCGAGCCCGTCCCGCACCGTCGAGTGCGCGCCGTCACAGCCGGCGATGTACGCCGCCTGGCAGGCTTCTTCCGTGCCGTCGGCGCGCCGTAGACGCGCGCGCACGCGGTCGCCCGCGTCCTCGAAGCCAAGGAGCTCGACGCGGCGCTCGACGGTCACGCCGAGCTCGCGCAGCCGCTCGATCAGCACACGCTCGTGCTCGTCCTGCGGGAAAATGAGCGCGTAGGGAAACGGGCTGAGCCCCACGCCGCCGTCGCCGAAGCGCGCGCGTGCGACCCTGGTGGCCCTGACCCAAAAGTTCGCCACGACGAGGCGGACCCCGTGCTCGACCACGGTCGTCGCGAGGTCGATCTGCCGGTAGAACTCGAGGGTACGCGTCTGCACCGCGAGCGCGCGCGAGGTGGTACCGGGCTCCGCGGTCTTGTCGATGATCCGGACCTTCACGCCCAGCCGCGTCAGCCAGAGGGCGAGGACGAGGCCGGTGGGGCCGGCGCCGACGATCAACACGGGCTGTATCAGGCGAGCTCCTTGATCTGCTGTTCCGCTCTCTCCAGCCTGAACCGCATATCCATGTCACGAAACATCGTTGCCGCGATGGTCAGATGCTCTCGAGCCGGCCCGAGCCGACCGGCGCGCTCGTGGAGTGTTCCGAGCTCCATGTGACATCGGGCGACGAGCGGTCGCATGCCGAGGGTCTCGGCCAGCGTCCGGGCTCGATGAAGCGGATGCTCGTCCGCCGTCGCCAGACCGAAGGCGTAGAGCGCATACGCTTCATGGCCGCGTTCGCCGGACTCGGTCGCGGCCTCGAGCGCTGCCTCGGCGTGATGCTTTGCCTGGTCGACCTGGCCAGCGGCGAGCAGAGCCTCGGCGAGCTTTCGACGGAACAAGGGCCGATACACCCGAAATCCGATGCGCTGCTGATGAGCCAGCGCGCGCTCCTGGTAGCCGAGACCTTCAGCGACTCGTCCAGTCTGGACCAGCAAGTATCCGAGCACCGAGTAGACGCCTCCGATCCAGGCCGACGCCTGGCCTTCGGCCTGAGTCCGCGCGCGCTCGCACCATTCGATGCCCTGCGCACTGTCACCCGTGTCGTCCAGCATCAGCGCGGAGAGGAGGTAGGCATAGACGCGAGCCTGAGGCTCGTTGGACGCATCGGCGCTGCGGACCGCTCGATCGCCGAATGCACGCGCTGACCGGAAGTCACCCAGCAGGGCGTAACACCAGGCGAGATACCCACAACTGACGACGTATGGCGACGCGGTGAACCCGAGGCGCTGCTTGGCGACCTCGCTATTGTCGCCTTCCACGTTCTCCCGAAACGAGCGAATCGCCGCCGGGTACTCGCCACACGCGTGTTGCACCTCGCCGAGCAAGTAGCGCCCCATGACCTCGAGGACTCGGTCGCCCGTTTTCAGACCAATGGTCAACGCCTGGGTCGAGCGATGCCTGGCGTCGGCGTACTGAGCCCCCGCCCAGGAATAATTGGCGAGCCGGACGAGCACTCGACCGAGGCGAGCGTGATCGCCCAGCTCGCGCGCCAGCGCCTCGGCTTCTTCGTGGAGCTTCGTCACCCTGGACAGGTCTCCGATGACGAACAACGGGGAGTGGAGGTCGAGCCGCAGATCGATGGAGCGTCGCGTCGTCTCGATGGTGGGTTCGAGACGCGACACCATCTCGAGAGCCTGATCGAGGCGTTCGAGAGAGTCCCGCACGGCTCCCTTCGCGAACAGGGCCGTGCCGCTCGCGTGCAGGTACTCGACGGCGCGCCCGGGCAGGTCGGCCGCGAGCGCATGACGTGCGAGCGAATCCAGGTGAGGCCCCAGCCGATCGCGAAAGACGTGCTCGATGGCGCTGACGGCGCGGCCGTGAAGGATCCGTCGATGCTCGTTGAGCAACGTGCTGAAGGCCACCTCCTGGGTGAGGGCGTGCTGGAACACCAGGGTGGGGTTGTCGGGGGACGTCCGCTCGTAGAGGAATTCGAGCGTTTGCAGCGCCTTGAGGCAGGACGACACGCTGCCGGCGCCGTCCCACATCTGCTCGACGAGGCGAGGCGAGAATTCTCGGCCCAGCACGGCGGCGGCCTGGAGCACACGCTTGGTGTCGTCGTCGAGCCGATCGATGCGCGCCGCCAGGACGGCTTGGACCGTTCCGGGGACGGTGAGTGAGCCGGCGTGCGCGGTCTTCTGCTCCAGCACGGCCCGGGTCAGCTCCTCGAGAAAGAAGGCGTTGCCTTCGGCCTTGCCGAGGATCGTGTCGACGACCGTGTCGTCCATCGTTTCGTCACGAGCGGCCGAGCTGACGATGCGGCGGCTATCCTCCGTGGACAGGCTCCGGAGCGCCAGCTGGGTCGCGCACGATTTCTCGAGCCGTGGCGGACGGTACCCCGGACGGTACGTCATCAACAGCAGCATCGCGGCGCCGGGAACCGCGTCGGCGAGGAGCTGGACGAACTCCTCCGAGGTTACGTCGATCCAGTGGAGGTCCTCGGCGAGGATGACGATGGGCCGCTTCTTGCTGCTCATGAGCGTCATCTGGCAGAGCGCTTCGAAGATCCCGGACTTGATCCGATCCGGCGTCAGCGCAGCCAGCCGCTCGGTGCCTTCGTCGATGCCGAGCAGTCGGAGGAGAAACGGTGCGTGAACGTCGGCCTCGAGTCCGAGCTCCTCGAGCGTGCGCCGAACCCTGGTGACGGCGACGTCGGTACTGTCCCGTGGCGTGATCTGGGCGCTGTCGCGGAGGAGATCGATGAGCGGCAGATAGGGAACGGCGCGGTCGTACGAGAAGCAGTGGACTTCCTGGAAGGTCGCCCGTCGCTCGGTGAGTGAGCGGCGGAACTCGTGGACGAGGCGCGACTTTCCGACACCGGCTTCTCCGACGATGCCCACGAGTTGCCCTTGCCCGCCCTCGGCCAGCCCGAGGAGCTCGTGGAGCGTGCGCAGCTCCCGGTCACGTCCCACGAAGGCACTGAGATTCCGGTGTTCAAATCCGTGCCGTGACGAGCGCCGGGGCCGGATCGCCGTCACACGATACCCCTGAATCGAGTCCGTCTTTCCCTTGATCTGGAAGGCGCCGAGCGCGTCCATCTCGACGTCCCCGGTGACGAGCCGCGCGGTGGTGTCGCTGACCAGAATCGTTCCGGGCTCGGCCAGCTGCTGAAGTCGCGCGGCCAGGTTCGTCGTGTCTCCGACCGCGGTGTAGTCCGTTCGTAACTGGTCGCCGATCGTCCCGGCCACCACCGGGCCGGTGTTCAAACCCATGCGCAGGGTCAGCGCTTCCCCGTTCGCGGCCTTGACCTCGGCTCGCTCGCCGATGGCCTGCTGGATGCCGAACGCCGCGAGCACGGCGCGCCGGGCGTGATCCTCGTGAGCGACGGGCGCGCCGAACAGCGCCATGAAGCCGTCACCGAGAAACTGGTTGATGGTGCCCTCGTAGCGGTGAACCTCAGAGAGCGCGCGCTCGAAGAACCGGTTGAGCAGTGTATGCATCTGCTCGGCCCCGAGGCGTTCGGCCAGCCCCGTGGAGTTGACGATGTCACAGAAGAGGACGGTCACGAGCTTGTGCTCGCCATCGAGCGCGATCCTGGCTGCCAGGCGTGGCTCGGTTGGACCGTGCTCGATCGGGTGCCCACAGGTTCCGCAAAATCGCTTGCCGACGGTGACCTCGGAACCGCAGGACGAGCACCGAACGGCCAGGCGAGAGCCGCAGTCCTCACAGAATTTCGCGCCGTCCCTGCTTTCAGCGTGGCAGCGAGAGCAGTGCATGAAGTGCCTCCGCGCGCGGCGAATCCATCGGGATCGAAGGAACCGCCAGCGTCGTTCTCGGAGGTCAGCATGACATGGACACGCGGCGGCGGCCAGAGACAGGAAACGCCGAGCCCGTCGCCGAAACTTCACATCGGCGTCACAGGACTGCAGCAGGACGCAACTACGGTGGCGCCGGTGATCAGGGGCGTGCTCTGCTCTGACTATTATCCGGCTGCGCTGCTCCACGCGGTGATGAGTCTGGTCACTGGTGGTGACGCCGCGCTGCCCGAGGCGTTTCGCCTCGTCACGCTCAATCCGGCCCGCGCGCTCGGACTCGACGACGCGCTCGGCTCCATCGAGCCGGGCAAAACGGCCGATCTGATCGTCATCGACGAGCACGGTGGTGTTCCCGTGGTGACGCGTACGCTCCGCGACGGCCGCGAAGTGCTCGCCGTCGGATAGGAGTGACGACCCCTTTCGACCGTACAGCTCAAGGAGCGGCGCGGCGATGATCTTCGTCGCCGCCGAATACGACCAAGAGCCCATAGGCAGCGGTCGCCGCCCAGCGTAGGGTGCGCGTAGCTGAAAACCGCGAGGCCCCCCATGAGACTCGAAACCACCGACACGGTCAGCTCGAGCATCGTGCAAGAGGAAAGCGAGGTGGGTCATGTCGAGCAGTCCAACGGCACACCTGGGCCGCAGCCACGATCTCTCGGTCAAAGTTGCGCGGGTTTTCCTCACACGCATGAAGCTCGCGCAGGAGCGGTTCACCGAGCGAATGCAGAACGCCTTCGCCGAGCACGTGGCGGGACTCTTCGCGAAGCCCACGACGCCCTGGGATGCCTGGATCGGCTGGTGCCGGTACGCGGTGGACGTCGCGCAGCGGTCGGTGCTCTTCTGGGACACGCTCCGGCAGCGCGGCAACACCTTCGTGGAGCACACGCGCGAGGGCCTGCCGCCCGTCTTGCGCTTCACGTACGAGACGGTGCTCGACGCGCGCACGTTCGCGCGGCCCGTCAATTACGCGCTGGTGCGCATCACGCCGCCGGCGGGCGTCAGCGTCGACCAGAAGCGGCGTCCCTACATCATCATCGACCCGCGCGCGGGGCACGGGCCCGGCATCGGGGGATTCAAGGACGATTCGCAGGTCGGCGTCGCGCTCGCGGCCGGGCATCCGGTGTACTTCGTGATCTTCTTTCCCGAGCCCCAGGAAGGTCAGACCATGCTCGACGTGTGCGCGGCCGAGCAGGTATTCGTGCGCAAGGTCCGCGCGCTCCATCCGGAGAGCCCGAAGCCGGTCATCGTCGGTAACTGCCAGGGGGGTTGGGCGGCGATGATGCTCGCGGCCGCCGATTCCGAGGACGTCGGTCCGATCGTGCTCAACGGAGCTCCGATGTCCTACTGGGGCGGCGCCTGGCGGGAGGGCGAGGGCGACAACCCGATGCGCTATGCGGGTGGCCTGCTCGGCGGCACCTGGCTCGCCTCGCTGGCGGCCGACCTCGGCCACGGCAAATTCGACGGCGCCTGGCTCGTGCAGAACTTCGAGAACCTGAACCCCGCGAACACGTTCTGGGACAAGTATTACCACTTGTTCGCCAACGTGGACACCGAGCCGCCACGCTTTCTCGAGTTCGAGCGCTGGTGGGGTGGCTTCTACCTCATGAACCGCGACGAGATCGAGTGGATCACCCGCAATCTTTTCGTCGGCAACAAGCTCTGGTCCGGAGACGTGCGTGCGCAGCACGGCACGGCCTTCGACCTGCGCGAGATCAAGTCGCCGATCATCCTGTTCGCGTCCATGGGCGACAACATCACGCCCCCACAGCAGGCGTTCAACTGGGTCGCCGACGTCTACGGCTCGACCGAGGAAATCAAGGCCCGCGGCCAGGTCATCGTGGGGTTGCTGCACCAGGACATCGGTCACCTCGGCATCTTCGTCTCGGGAAAGGTCGCGAAGAAGGAGCATGCGCAGATCGTCTCGGTGCTGAAGTCGATCGAGGCGCTTCCCGCCGGCCTCTACGGGATGCAGATCGTGGAGCGTCGAGGCACGGGCGGCGCCGTCCAGTACGACGTCCAGTTCGTGGAGCGCCGGCTCGAAGAGGTCGTCGAGCGATTGAACCGGTTCAAGCGCGCCGACGAGAAGCCGTTCGAGGCCGTGGACGCGGTCTCTGAGTTCAATCAGCGCGCCTATCGGCTCTTCGCGCAGCCGCTCGTCCAGGCGATGTCGAGTGACCACGCCGCGAAACTCGGACGGGCCTTCCACCCGCTGCGCTTCCAGCGGTGGGCCCTCTCCGACTACAACCCCTGGCTCTGGTGGCTCGGCCCCGCGGCCGCGGCGACCAAGGCCCACCGCCAGGCCGTGAGCGCCGACGAGCCCGCCCGCCGCGTCGAGCGGATGATGTCGGAGGCGATGAGCGCCGCGCTCGACTACTACCGCGACACTCGCGACGCGATGAGCGAGGCGGCATTCTTCCTCACGTACGGCAGCCTCTTCTCGCTGTATCTCGCCGACAAGCGTGAGGCGGACGAACGTGCGTCGGGCGCGGCCGTCCCGATGGACCCGCGGGAACTTCCTTTCGTGAAGGAGGCCCTCGCTTCCCTCGGGCAGGGCGGGTATGCCGAAGCGCTCGCTCGCATCGGCGCCCTGATCAACCGCGTCGACGTGCCGATCCCGCTGTCGCGCCTCGAGCTCAGGCGCGACCTTGTCGAGGACTACGCAGAGTTCCTGCCCGCCCTGTCGCGAGAGCAGATGCGGCGCATCCGGGGTGAGCAGGACATCGTCGTGCGCTACGAACCCGAACGTGCGCTCCACACGCTCCCGAAGCTCCTCGCCGACGCGGCCGATCGGGAACGGCTACTCACGCTGATCGAGCGGCTGCTCGGCGACGATCGGATCCGCGCGCGGAAGCTGACCGCCGAAGATCTGGCGCGTGTCGACACCATCCTGGGCGTGCTCGGGGCACCACCGCGGCGCCCGGCTGCGAAGATGCCGCGGAGCGCGTGACGGTGGGGCGACGAGGAGAGACACGATCATGACTGGTGTGTCCAATGTAACCTTCGACGAGATTGAGGTCGGCAGGACGGTGAGCATGTCACGTCCTGTGACCGAGACCGAGGTCCAAGCCATGGTGCTCCTGTCGGGCGACACCGAGTCCTGGGACGTCGGCCCCGACTCCAGCAAGGGGCGTGACTCGGCAACGGCCCAGGCCGTGGGCGCGGAAGCAATCCTCTCGATGTTGCTCAACCGCCGCCTGCCCGGCCCGGGCACCCGCATCCTCGCCCAGGACCTTCGTTTCGAGGGCGTCATCGGCCTGGGAGCCGAGGTCACGGCCTCGGTCACGGCCCGCGAGAAGCGAACCGACGACGCCATCGTGGTCTTCGATTGCAGGGTCGCACAGGGCGGGCAGGCGCTCGTCGCCGGCTCCGTGACGGTGAAGGCGCCCACGCGCCGCATCGCCTACGACGAAGTGGCCACGCCACAGCTGATCCTCCGTCACAACGACGCCTTCACGAAGCTCTTGCGCCGGTGCGAGGGGCTGGCGCCGGTGTCGTGCGCGGTGGTGCATCCGTGCGACCGGGACTCGCTGCTGGGGCCGGTCGAAGCCGCGCGGCGCGGGCTGATCATCCCCGTGCTCATCGGGCCCGAAGCGAAGATCCGCGCGGTGGCCGACGCCGAGCAGATCGACCTGTCGGGCTATCGGATCGTGCCGACAGAGCACAGCCACGCCGCCGCCGAGAAGGCCGTGGCGATGGCGCGCGCCGGTGAGGTCGAGTCCCTCATGAAGGGCTCGCTGCACACGGATGAGATCATGGCGGCCGTCGTGCCCTCGGCAGCGGGCCTCCGGACCGCCCGGCGTATCAGCCACGTGTTCCTCATGGACGTGCCGGCCTATCCGCGGGTCCTGCTCGTCACCGACGCAGCCATCAATATCTATCCCACGCTCGATGACAAGGTCGACATCGTGCAGAACGCGATTGACCTGGCCCGCGTACTCGGTATCGCGATCCCGAAAGTAGCCATCCTGTCGGCAGTCGAGACCGTCAACCCCAAGATCCAGTCGACGGTCGATGCCGCGGCGCTCTGCAAGATGGCCGATCGTGGCCAGATCAGCGGCGGCGCGCTGGACGGCCCTCTCGCCTTCGACAACGCCGTCAGTGAGGAGGCCGCCCGGACCAAGAAGATCGTGTCGCCGGTGGCCGGGAAGGCCGACATCCTGCTCGTGCCCGATCTCGAGGCGGGCAACATGGTGGCCAAGCAGCTGCAGTACCTGGCCGGCGCCGACAGCGCGGGGATCGTGCTGGGCACGCGCGTGCCCATCGTGCTCACCAGCCGCGCCGACAGCGTCCGTACCCGCCTGGCGTCCACGGCGGTCATGGCGCTGGTAGCCAACGCGCGGCGAGAGAAGCCTGCGCCAGCGGCGGCTCGCTGAGGACACCGTGCCCGACGCGATCGCCGTCATCAATGCCGGCTCGTCGAGTATCAAGTTCTCGCTGTTCCTCGTGCGTCACGACGACCTCACCCTGGACGTGCGCGGCCAGGTCGAGGGCCTCCCCACGGCGCCGCAGTTCGTGGCCAGGGATGTGTCGGGCCGGACAGTGGCCGAGCGGTCGTGGGGCGAAGGCGTGAAACTCGGCCACGACGAGGCGGTGGAGCATTTGCGGGGCTTCCTCCGCGAGCAGCTCGTCGGCGACCGTCTGATCGGGGTCGGTCACCGGGTCGTTCACGGCGGGCTGGAGTACTCCACGCCTGTCCGCGTGGATTCCGGTGTGCTGAAGGCGCTGGAGCAGTTCGTCCCGCTGGCGCCGCTGCACCAGCCGCACAATCTGTCCCCGATCGCTGCGCTGCTCGAGCGCGCGCCAGAGCTCCCTCAGGTCGCGTGCTTCGACACGGCGTTCCATCGGACGAATCCGGATGTCGCGCAGCGGTTCGCGCTGCCGCAGGAGCTTCACGAGATCGGCATCCGGCGCTACGGCTTCCACGGCCTGTCCTACGAGTACATCGCTTCCGTGTTGGCCCGGTTCGACGCGACAGCGGCCGCGGGCAAAACGATCGTCCTGCATCTGGGCAACGGATCGAGCATGTGCGCGCTCTCGGCCAGCCGGAGCGTGGCGAGCACGATGGGCTTCACCGCGGTCGACGGTCTGCCCATGGGCACGCGCTGCGGCGCCCTGGATCCGGGAGTCATTCTCTACCTCATGGACGAACGCGGGATGAGCGCGCGCGACGTCGAACGGCTCATCTACAAGGAGTCCGGACTGCTCGGCATGTCGGGCATCTCGAGCGACATGCGCGCGCTGCTGGGGAGCGCCGATCCGCGCGCGAGCCTGGCGATCGACGTCTATGTGTATCGCATCCGACGCGAGCTGGGGTCTCTCGCGGGTGCGCTCGGAGGGCTCGACGCCCTCGTCTTCACAGCCGGCATCGGCGAGAACGCGGCTGCAATCCGTGAGCGGGTGTGTCGGGACGGCGGATGGCTCGGGCTCACGCTCGACGCGGCGGCCAATGCCAGGGGGGGGCCCCGGATCAGCGCGGCGAACAGCCGCGTGAGCGCCTGGGTGATTCCGACCAACGAGGAGCTCATGATCGCGCGTCACACCCGACGCGTGCTCGAGAGCGAGTGAAGGAGGCGGACGGTGACGATCGAGGTCCCTCGTCCGGTGTTGAAGGGAAAGAAGGCGCTCGTCGTCGGGATCGCGAACGAGCACTCGATCGCCTACGGATGCGCCAGGGCCTTTCGTGAGTTGGGGGCAGACCTGGCGATCACGTATCTCAGCGAGAAGGCAAAGGTCCACGTGCAGCCGCTCGCCGAGAAGCTGGAAGCACAGATCCTCGCGCCCCTCGACGTCGGGGCGCCGGGTGAGCTCGAGGCGCTGTTCGAACGGGTCGGCAAGGAGTGGGGGCGTCTCGACATCCTGGTCCACTCGATCGCGTGGGCCCCGAAGGCAGATTTACAGACGGGGCTGCTCGACTGCACGGCCGATGGCTTCGCGAGGGCCATGGACATTTCCTGCCACTCCCTCATCCGCATGGCCAGGCTCGCGGTGCCGCTCATGACGGCCGGCGGGACGCTGTTCGCGATGAGCTATCACGGTGCACAGAAGGTCGTGCCCAACTACAACATGATGGGCCCGGTGAAGGCAGCGCTCGAAGCCTGCTGCCGCTACCTCGCCTATGAGCTCGGCCCGCGAGGAATCAGGGTGCATGCGATATCGCCGGGGCCGCTCAAAACCCGTGCCGCCTCGGGGATCAAGGATTTCGAGCTGCTGCTCAACGAAGCTGCGCAGCGGACGCCGGTCGGCGAGTTGGTGGACATCACCGATGTCGGCTTCGCCTGCGCGTATCTCGCGACGCCATACGCGCGTCGGATCACGGGCGGTACGGTCTACGTCGACGGCGGCGTGAACATCATGGCCTGAGGGCCCGGCGCGGCCGGCGGATGCGCACGGTGCCGGGCAGCGCCTGCAGCGTGATGAGGAGTGATTCGTCATGACGGTCAAAGCTCCGACGGGCGTCGATCCGTTCGCGATGGTTTCCGAACTGATCGACGTCGGAAACGTAGACACGGTCTACCGCGACGTCTATCTGCAACGCTCCCGGACGCTGCTGGCCGGGGTGTTCCCCGTCGACGATTTCCGTGGCGTCGAGCAGCAGACGGCTGAGCTCGCCACGCTGCCGCTCACGATCGCTCGCGCGCTGGAAAAGGGCGAGTGGTCGAAGGTCAAGGAGCTCAGCGAGCGCGCCGAGATGCTCCGACAGAGGGTGGAGAACAAGCGTCAGCACATGGAGACGGGTCGTGGGGTCTACGCCGTCACCGACGTCAGGCTCGACCCCTTCTCGCCGGGTTTGCGACCATTCACGCGGCTCTCCGAAAAGGAACTGCAGGCGCTGCGGACCCGGGCCGTCGAGCACTTCGCCGCGCTGGAGCGTGCGGATGCGTCGTGGAAGGAGTTCTATACGGGACGATCAGCAGCGCTGAAGGCCCTCGAGCTGATCAGCTCTCGGGAGTCGGCGACACAGGCGGTCTCCACGGACCCTCGGGAAGCAGCCCGGCGCGCCCTGAAGTCCGGCGACATGCGGGGATTGGCGAAGCTGGCCGACGTGCTGATGACGGCCGTGACGCCGGGGAAAGGTACACGGGCTGGGCAAGCGCCGGATAGCATGTCGACTGCAACGCCAGAGCCCCCCTCGTCGGATCTCTTCACCCCCTACTCCGACGACACGCTGAAGGGGGCGCGGCGGCTCGGGCTGGCGGCCCGTCGCCTCGAGTCGAAGGTCGAGCTGGCCTCGCTCCGCCAGTACGCCTGGAATCCAGTCTTCTCGGACGAGCCGGGAGGACGTATCGGAGTCAAGCAGGTGCCCTTGCCTGCCGGCACGCCCGAAGCCTTCCGGGAACGGCTCGAGATGCTCATGATTCATCCGCTCGTGAACTCGGGAGGGGCCCGGCACCTGCCGAAGCTCGTCGCCGAGGATGTCCTGGTCGAGGACTTTCCCGATCCGAAGGAGGGAGACGAGACGCCGCCGTCGGAGCTTCTCGGGATCCTGGGACTCCCGAGCCGTCGCGGGCTCCCTCGCATCGCGATCGAGCAGGCCCTGCTCGCTCACGGCGCCGACGTGATGGAAAAGCACCTGCGCCTCGATTCGAGGGTCTTCCGTCTCGTGTGCATTCCTCCCGACGTCCATCTTCGGCTCGGCGAGCCGCAAGGCTGGGGGCGCCAGCCCTTCTGGACCCATTTCGACGGATACATCGTCATGGCCGACGGGCGACTGCGGGCGCTCGCCGGGGGAGACGTGCGGTACGGCGGGCTGTACAACCTCCTCGGCATCAGCCGGGATTACGACTCAGTCCAAGTGATGGCACGTTTCGCGGTGGTGCGTCGCGAACGCATGGTCGCCTGGTGACCTCGGAATGCAATGTCCAATGACCGACGCGGGCGGACGCCTCGTGACCGGCCTGCCTGGTGCCTCGACTTCGACAGCACTTCCGGTCGGAGGTCACCAACGTTTCGGGCGGCGCCACCGCGCTCGGGCATCCCATCGGCGGCGGACAGGGGATCGCGATGGTCGTCGAACGCAAGCCCTGAGCGGGAGGGCGCCATGCGGCACCTGAACGAGCTCGAGCGTCAGGGTCTGATGAGCTGGCGGATTGAGGAACATGCGTGGGTCGCCGATCCCGACCGCGTGGTGCGGGCGCTCACGGACGATGGCTTCCAGGAATACAAGCGGGAAATCGCGAAGGACAATCGCAGCCACGCCACGAGCGGCGGAATGTGGCAGGGGCTCGACTCGCGGACCGGCGTCGTCGCCACCGTGATCTGGCACGCGACGCCGCAAGAGCCGCGCCTCTTCATCGAGATCGACAGCCGGCCGTTCGAAGGCAATCCCTGGGCGGAAATCGACGACGCGGTGCTGGCTGCTCTCGCGGAGTGCGGCGGACGCCTCACGCCCGGCCAGATCGCCAAGCGCGTCGGCATGTCGGAGGACGCGGTGCGGTCGGTCGTCTCGATGCTGGCCGAGCAGGGAAAGGTACGAATCGCCCTGGTGGAGCTGCCGCACGTGGTCCCGACCGAGGAGAGCCTGATGCGGCCTCCGCTGATCCCAGTGTCGACTCGCCTCCACGCCGGCGAGGCGTCCGCATCCTAGACGAAACCTGCTACTGGGGAGCGGCGACCTCCTGGATCTCCGCCTTCTTCCAGGTCTCGTCAGGGTTGAACTTTCGCATGGCGAAGGCGATGGAGCGTGTGTTCGGTCCGAGGTCCTTCTCGTACACGATGCCGTCGTGGTTGACGATGAAGGTCATCATCCCTGGCGGCGGGCCCCTGCGCGGTCAGAATCCAGTAGACATAGCCGTGGAACGGCGTCGGCCCGCCCGATGCGTCACGCTGGTAGCCTTCGGCCCGCGCCCGAACGACCAGGTCGCCCAGCGGGCTGAGCGGCTCACCGGGCTTCGTGGGCCAGTAAAGCCCGCCGCGTTTGCCAGGAGTGCTGGCGAACTGCTGCGCGTACTGGAGGATGCCGTCGCCCCGGCGATCCTCCGAGCGCCGACCCGCTCGGCTCGCCGCGCGCCCGCATCGAGCCCGGGATCCGCGGCGACTCTAGGCCACCCAGCGCCCGGAACAGAGCATCTCGTCTTCGCG